>Ga0071330_1058471_pt1 | contig 36916 bp, 32 predicted proteins | sample GBScel77sediment_FD_63802 | JGI IMG/M metagenome (GOLD analysis project Ga0071330, IMG submission 63802) | Hot spring sediment microbial communities from Great Boiling Spring, Nevada - Cellulolytic enrichment Sediment 77C v2 (version 2) | ecosystem: Environmental > Aquatic > Thermal springs >...
CCTTGTAGAGATACCTATCGCCGTCCCAGACGTAGTAGTAAAAGTCGATTACATCAGCACCAACGTTTGTCAGCCCCCAGGCAACGAAATCGTTTTTACCTATCACTATCAGCCCGATTCCGGGAAAAGCAACCCCTCGAACGTTGAAGTCGTTGAGTCGGACGTGCATCTCGTACCACACAGGTGGAGCAGTGAGGAGCAAATGCGGATCATTTGCGAGCATCGGCTTTCCGCTTTCGGTGAATCTTCCAGAAACCACCCAGTTATTTGAGCCAAAGCCCTCTCTTGCCCCGAATTTTTCAAGCCACTCCATGGCGGACTTATTAAACCTGAGTATCGTGTAGCTGTGATTCAGGGAACTTGGAAAAAGTTCGAGAGCTTTTTCTCCAAGTTTCTTAGCTATCAATGCTCTTTTCAAATCCCAGAAGTTTCCACTGAGGCAAACTGGAAGAGCTCGAGAAATTAGTATGTTCCTTCCCCTCTCCACTTGAAATGAACTCAAAAAATAGTTTAGTTATATCTTCCGCAAATTTCTGCTAACAAAATTATTCACAACAAATTCCCTTGCCTCCAGGGGCGGATGCGTCAGAGCGGGTTTTGACCACTTCATGTACCTCGTGAATCCGAAGATCTCCGAATAGATCATCGGTACAATGTAGAAGAAGTTTCTCAGACTCGGCACGGCATTTTCCGGGCTGACCTGTTTTGTGCTGGATATAACTGCCTCAATCTTCCGGAGTGCTTCGAGAACGTCTGTCGTGCCGGTCGCCCTCACTGAGTACAGGTCTGCAAGATGCTCTCTGATTCTCGAAAAGCTGAGAGCACTCACAATGCCTGCACCGGCGAGACCCGCAAGGAGCGCTCCGATACACCCACACAGGATTGCTGCCATGCCTTTGAAGCCTGAGTCGTCAAAACTCCCGCTCCCGCTGTCATCATAGGCCATTCCTCCAATCTCCATTCCCCTCATGAAGTGTCCCGCGAAGCCGGTGCTGCCGTCATAGCTGTCCTGCTCCTCTTCAGGGCTAGCAGTGCTCGCGATTAACTGTGCTGTGGCCAGCGCAGTAATTCCAACCATGAACACAGCGTAGGGAATAAAAGATGTCGCGATCCCGTAGGCTGAGTCCCTGTTCGCTATGTGTCCGAGCTCATGAGCCAGCACAGCCCTCACTTCCTCCCTACCCAGCACGTTCAGAAGCCCCGTGTGCACCACTATGGCCCGCTTGAAGGCGTTGCCCACGGCAAATGCATTCGGGATGTCGACGTCTGCAATCTTCAGCTCTACCTTTTTGCTGTAGTTCACATTCTTTTTGAGATTCTCAAGTTCAGACAGAAGCCATCTCTCACTCTGCTTGGGATCTCTTGCTCTTGCACTTCCAAGCACGAGATAGGGTGCAAGGAGATACTGCAGGACGAGGCCGAGGAGCAGAGCAAAGAGTATGTGCATCCACATGAAGCCGAAGAAACTCAGAAAGAGCACAGCAATGCCAAACACTCCTATAAGCATCATGGCCCCTACGAGGTACGTGCCCACCTTCACAGCCCTGAGCGGATTGACCCCCCTCGCTATCCCCAAGTAGATCATGGGGCCTACCAGCACACTCCCAAAGATGCTCACGATCAGCCCGAGATATATCAGGGACCAGAGATTCATAATCCATATACTCGCGTGAAATATTTAAAGATTGAATCTGCGCAAATGAGCACCCGCTCAGGATCCTCCAAAGCTGCCTGCTCCAAAATCCGATGTCGCATTTTTAAACTACTTGTATCTTATGGAAGGAGAGGTGGTCTAAATGCAGGAAGTGTGGGTTAAGCATGCAAGAACTGCAGTACTTGGACTGCTTGGCCTCATCCTGTGCATCAGCACGGCTTGTGCACAGGTGAACATACAGCCACAGGCTCCGCCAGGGCTCGGAGAGAAAGTAGAAATGTTCCTGGGCTGGATCTACTGGTTCGCAATAGTCGCCTGCATTGCTGGCGTCATCGTTGGAGCGGTGATGATCTGGGTAGGGAGGGACAACGGCAGACAGCTCCTGATCGGAGCTCTGATAGCTCTGGCGATCCTTGCAACACTCGGACAACTCCTGGGTGCGATAGGTTTCTGAAGAATTAGCAAGAGACCACGCATGAGCGAAGCAGCAGTATTTCCCGGAATCAAGGAAAGGCTCAAGCACAGACTCAGGGAGTACTTAAACCCAGTCGATAAGCGAATTAAGGAAGTCGAAAAAAAGCTGTACGCTCTTGACATCTTCCAACCCGAAAGATTCATACTGCCCCTCTGCGTTTTCTCCCTTATTTTTTCAATCATAGTGGGTTTCATTCTGTTCCTCTCATGGCAGTACATAGTCGAGTCAGGCGGGCTGCTGCAGTACCCCATAGTACATGCTCTCGCCACCTTACCATGGGAGATCAAGACTGTTCTCAAGCTCGGGACGTGCCTCGGCCTTGCGCTTGTCGCTTACCCGTGGTTTGCGGTTGCAATGTTCAACACAGTGATATGGTTCAAAGCCAGTGAAAAAAGAGAAAAAATAGACAGAAATTTTTACTCCGCGCTGTGCGTGCTCAATGGACTTGGAAGAGGAGGACTGCCCATACAGCAGGCAATAGAGGAGATAGTGAAGAGCGAATTCGAGGGCGTGAGAGAGGAGTTCGCGAAAATCCTGACTGCGGTAAAGTACATGGGATTAGAGCTCAAAGATGCGATCCTGACTGTGGCCCTAACAACTGTCAGTGAAAAGCTATCAATATTCCTCAAGGGCCTAGTTAGTTACATCGAAAAGAAGAAGGATTACCACGAGTTTGTTGCCGAGTTTCTGACAATGGACAACCTCAACAAGAGGGTTGAGCTCGAGACCTATTCGACAAAGCTTAAGAACCTCTCGGCCCTTTTCATAGCTTTACTGGCAATACTCCCGACAATGGGGATATTCAACATCACATCCTCGCTGCTCGAAGCTGGCGGCAGCGAAACAGCAATGTTCATGGTCTACGTCGGCCTTCCGCTCACTGCAATATCAATGATTGCCGTTTTCTACATTGGCTCTCCAGAAAAGAAAATGCAAAGAAAAATGGCGAAGGAAGCAATGCTGGTCACTTTCCTCCTCGGATTTTCCGTTCTCATTTCAGTATATCTGGAGCGCTTTCTGGAAGTGGGGGCAGTGACATATTATGCCATAATAGCAGCAATCACAATCGCAACAGTGATGCTGTTTATCACCAGGAAGACGGTGAAGAAGGAGAAGAGGCTCGAAGAGGAGCTAGATAATTTCCTCATGGACTTGATAGCTGCTTCAAAGTCTGGAGCACAGCCACTCACGAGTTCAGGCGAGATAGGGAAAGAGCTTGCCCCGGTAATAGCTGAGGGTCAGGTCTCGTCATACGGCGAAGCCCTAAAAAAGCACTCGCGGGCGGTCTCGCACCCCTTCCTTTCGCTTGTGTTGTACACGCTTGGCTGCGTGATCCACTCGACCAAGAACCTCTCGGACGTGCTTCTCGGGATAGTCTACGAGTACCACAGGTTCGTCGAGATGTCCAAGCTCAGGACGTCCATTGCTAAAACGGCAGGGATGTTCGCCATTGCCAGCTTCTTCATCATAGCGTTCACGATGTTCGTGATAAAGATACAGCTGGTCCCCATGTTCGAGACTTTTGCAAAGATTGCAAATTCACCCATCGACGTAGCCACAATGAGGAACATTCCAAACGACGCCATCGTGATCCTGGCCTCTGTCATTCCCATCACTATAGGAGCGGTGCTTTCAGACTACAGGAGGTGCTTCGGTACATTCGTCCTAACCCTATCCGCTGCACTCGCTTTTCTAATGTTTTAATTATTTTTATTAAATTATAATCTTCAAACGCCGGAACCTGTCGCATTTTTAAATAGAACATACTAAAGTGATGATAGGGGAAAAACATTCAAACCGGACGAGAAAGGGCTCAGCACCCCTCATCGCCCTGCTAATAATAGCCATCTCTTCAGCATTCGCAACAAGCATAGGTGTAACGCTACTGAAGCTTGTAGAGGATACGCTCCCTCAGGAAAGCACTCCCGTGATAGTTACACAACGAGGAGCTTCAGTTGAGATTGTAAACACCGCTTCAATAGCAATAAACCTCAGCATGCTCTCGATATACATCAACGACAGGCCCGCAGCGATTTCCGACGAAGACAAAGATGGCTTCTGGGAGCCGAACGAGAAGCTCACGATAGACTTCGGACAGCTGGATGACGTTTCGACCGTGGCGATATACTATGGGGATCAGGTGGTCTACAAAGCTGTATACATCAAGCCAGTCACGCTTCACCACGACACCACGTTCCCAGAGATAACCTATGCCAAAGAGGGAGCCAAATACTCTGTAAACGTGAAGGACGACACTTCTGTGGTTGTCGTGAACGTCTACGCTGGCTATGAGAACGGAGAGAGACTTATCTTCGGTTTCTCCCCTCTTTCAGAAGGAGAGAAGGAGAAACTGATGAGCTGCTACAGCAGCTACAGACAGACAGGTAACTGGAGCTGCGAAGTGAAAACAGCACAGTTCAACCTCGAATGGTTCAAAGAGGATAACAAAACCTCATTCAAACTGCATTACTCTGGCAGGACGTACAATACCTCTGGAAGTGAAAATGCATACTTCGCAAGAGTCGAGACATTTGACATAACTGGAAAGGCAAGCAGTGTGGTCTTAGCAATTGACAGCCCGCCAACAGTATCCCTAATCTCACCGCCGAAGGGCGCGAAATACGTATCTCCCAACCCAATGAACATCACGATCTCAGCCGTTGCAAGCGACGACTTCGATATCTCAAAGATGGAGCTGTACCTTGATGGAAGGCTCCTGAAGACTTGCAATGACACCACGTTCTGCGAAGTCATAGCGTCACAGGTGGGCCATGGAACCCACACGGCAATGGTCATAGCATATGACACGGAGAACCAGAGCGCTTCTGACACAGCAACCTTTGAAATCGACTCCGATGCGCCGCCTGTTGTTGTGATCAACTACCCGAGAGAGGGGGCGAGAATCTCTACTGTCAGCAACACAACCGAATTCACAATCAACGCTTCAGCAAGCGACGACTTCGGGCTAAGCATCGTGGAGGTGTATCTTGACTACCTCAAGCTTAGGGAGTACAGGCTGAACGGTGAGAAAGAGCTCAGCATCAGCCTCCCAGCAGAAGCTGGAGAGGGAGATCATGTAGTCGAGGTCTTCGCCTACGATATCAGCGGGAAGAACGGCAGTGCAAGGGTAAGCTTTTCAGTGATCGTTTCACACATAAGGATTCTCTCCGTGAGTGTACCTCAGACAAAGTGGCAGAACTCAACACCGACAAACGTTTCCACCCCGAATACGCCAAAACCGATCACGATCAACATAACCTCTCCAAAAAGTGGCTCCTATTACGGTTCGGAAAGTAGGATCTACGTGGCTGCAAGCGTGAGCGCAGACCATGGTCTGAGCAAGATTATAGTTTATCACAGCGGCAGAGGTTACAGAGCGTACACAAACCTCGGAGGCGTCCAAACATACTCCCTATCATACTCCACCTCCTGCCATACTGGTGAATACTTCGTATCCGGAACCAACGAGATCAGGATCTTTGCCTACGATACTGCGGGCAACATGGAATCTGCAACCGTGACCTTCTCAGCTTCTCCGGGGTGATGCACCATGATCTGGCTCATCGTCCTGCTCTTCTCTACGATACTCGTAAACGAAACCGTGGACATCGCTGTCCACGATGCACTGCTCGACGGCTGCAGGGGCTCGGTTGAAATAAGCGGGAACTCGAAGCTCTCAAACTTCACGGGCAAGGTTGTGGCAAGGGATGCAAATCTGACGATTGTGGGCAGCGAGATAGACAACCTGTACTGCTATAACTCCACTGTAAGAGCGTATCACAACCTGATACGCTACACGGAGCTGCACAACTGCACCTTCATCGCCAGCCTGAACACGCTTATAGGGGTGAAGGGGTACAACTCAACCTACAGGAACGACTTCGTCACCTACACGGTTTTCAATGAAACCAAGACTGAGTACATCGGTAACTATTGGTATCTCGGAAGCTTCTCAGCAGAGCCCGTGGACGAAGACCTGGATTACGTTGCTGATCTCGTAACCTGCCCCCTCAGTATAAACATCGACGGCTCTCACTTCTGTGAGCGCCCGCTGCTCGCGATGCATGTCTCTTATGTTTTCCATGGAACCCATTCACCTGAGGAAGTTCTTGGTCCGGCTCCGGAGACTCCTGCTCCTTTCCAGGAGACATCTCAAGAAGGGCTACCCCTGATGGCACCGGTCCTAGCAGCGATTTCTGCCACCACCTGCGTGGTTCTGGTAGCTTTAGTTTTGAGAAGGATGAAGAGGTGAGAGGAGAATGCGGGTATGGTTGTTCCTGTTCTGTATGTTGGCAGCTCTGTTCTGCTCTTCGATGCTGATGAGTCATGGTATAGTGAGCGGGTTTAATGCTCCAAGTACCACTTCAGGGCAGCCTCTGCTCATCGAGAAGGTGCTGGCTACCCTGGTTTCCGCGATCCTCGGGCTCATCTCCGTAGCATACATTTACCGTGCGGGAGAGGAGGTGAAGAAGAAATGAGAAAGCTGCTGCTCCTACTCTTCTTGCTCGTGGTATTCGTGCCCTATTTCATGGAGACTGGAGAAGCCTATACGTGCCTCAAGATAGCATCAGGCAGTTTCTGCCGTGTTATCCACATAAATGCTCCGGATAAGATCACCCCTTCTGCCCCATTTGAAACAGGAGTTTCAATTGCGCCCGGGGTTAAAATAGATATTCTTGGGGTTGTGGGCTGTCTTGGCGAAGACTTTGTTAGCAAGGTAGAATACTATATCGACGGGGAGCTGGTAAAGGTAGAGACTCCAAACGTGACTATTCATACCTATATTATTTATCCATATTATAACCCCTACACATCCTCATTCCCGGAGAAAACTCTAGGGATCGGAAAACATGTATACAAGGTAAAAGCATATCTCAGCACTGGAGTCTACGTAAAGACCAAAACTGTAGAAGTCGTGCCAAAAACAGATAATCCCAGGTATGTTTCTGCAGGGCCAGCGAGTATTACTCTCTACACACCACTTCATGGACAGCGTATTACTCTCTACAATAACCAGACTATAGGCCTCTACGGTATAGGACATGTCAGTAACTACTATGTCTGCATCCATGCCACAATGAGCGCAAAACTCGATGGTAATCCCATTGGATCTGCAACAATAGAGTATAAAACGCTCGGAATTCGTGGCTGGCAAGACCCGGTTTTCCTCAATCTCCCATCTAATATCAGTGAAGGTAGACACAGGCTGGATATCACACTCCAGTGCGGCCAAGTCTCTGGTTCAACCAGCATCGAGTTCGAGGTGATTCGAGGGAACAATGTAGAAAATACCGTGATGATTGAGGATCCGGGCATATTCGTTGGAGCACCGGGCAACTGGTGTTCGAAGGTCAACAACAATACGCACTGGTGCGGAAAAGCTGATCCGGTCGCATATAAGGTCGGACCTCCAACCACTGTCGTCCACCTCACAGATCCCATAGTAAAGCCGCCAGATCGTTCCCGTATCAAGCCCGTAACGACCTACGTAGGCCCCCCAGTACAATGCGATCCCACCACCTATAACTTCTATTGTGTTTATCCATGCACAGACTGCATAATGATATACAACCCTGACAAGGTCTTTTCCATGACAGTAAAACCGCTCAATGCATCTGAATACTACCTCTCTTATGATGGACCGGTTTTCAAATACTACTATACGGAAAATATAACAATGGAGTTTGTCGTAAGCACTTCTGCATCGAGCTACACCTTCTATGTATACTCGAAAGACACTGGCGAGCTTTTCGGAAGCGGTAGTGGTTTTTCAGGCACCAAAAACTTCACGATCACCCTGAAACCGGCAACGAAATACGGTATTGACATAGAATACCGGTGGAGCACCAATAATCCGCGCTTTGCAAGCACAGAATTTAGCGCAACAGTCAGCTACTTCGAGAGACCAGTTTATGTTCCCCAAGAAATCGAAATCCACGCCATTGAATACGGCGGAGTCATTGAAGGGGGACATGTACCATCTGCTAAAAGATTCATAGTATTAAATGGAGACTCAGTGGACCTGAGCTTCAATACTTCCTATTGCAAGTACCTGTCACCTTTCCCCCGGGGCATGACTGTAGACGATTGCTGTCACCCATACGACGAAAAGCACCCCGTGAGAATAGATTACTTTAACCCCGATGACCCTCAGGATCAGCGCCTAGTGCGCTTTTACTATTACGACTCCCCACCAACCCCTCCTCCAGAAATTATACAGGATATCTATTGTGCTGGCTCGTACACCTACGTGGACTCCAGACCAGTAAGAGCCTTATTTGCAGCATCTCATCCAAGCTCTCCGGATGCATACACTGCAATAGTTGTTAACATGAGCGGACTTGCATACCCTCCAACAGGGTTTATTACAGATCCCCTTACTTTCAAGCTCCCGATAGGAGATATCCCGCTGAATCAAATGATCGTGCCCGTAGCTGTACAACGACATTTCAATAATCATCCACTTTTTGATGTATGTGGGCCCACGAACATCAAGATAAACGGTATACCCTATACCCTCTCACTCATAATGTATGACTGGAAAAAAGCGTACCTGATAAACCCCCTAACGAACAGACCTGGAGTCGCAGAAGAAAGAGAACACCTAGTAGAGTACTTAACAGTCGACACATTGAGGACGTATCACAGCTACTATGTAGCAATCCCCCTGAAAAGAGGTGAAGCATATCTCGAGGGCTCAACCTTAGACATGGTTTTCAATATAACCACCAGCACACCTATCGTGAATGCGACATTCTGGAATGCCAGCAATCCCAACCTGAAAGTTTCGTGCAACAGGAATGGCCCCGTGGACACAATCGTGAGGAAGGATGCTTTAGGCAACAACGTCACGATAACCTGCGAAATCACGGACCCAATGGGAAACATTACGATAAAGAACTGGGTTGCCCTCAACACAGGCGAGCTCTGGTACCTTAGAACCTGCAACGAGGAGGGGCTCTGCAACCAGACATACGTGAACATTCTGGGTGCAAAAGCTGTGGATGTAAGCGCTCCTTCTGCACCACCGCCAACTCCTGGAAGCCTTTCAGTCAAGATCACGTACCCAGAGTACGGAGCCACAGTTTCTCCAGGGCAACTCACAGCAAGGGCTACGGCAAGCGTGAGCGGAGGATACGGAATGATTAGGGAAGTGGAATTCAGCTTCGGCAAATGGGACTCCAGCTTAGGATGGGTTACCCAGTGCTCCGTCACAAGAACAAGCCCGGATTCAGGGGATACGTACAGCGCACAGTGCGATGTAACTGAAGGAAAGTGGAAGCTGACCGTTTTTGCGAAGGACAGCAACAAAAACCTGGCTGCCGACAGCGTGGAGTTCAATGTTAAGCAGGGTGGAAATGGCGGAGGTGGCGGCAACGATGGACCTTCGGGAACGGCGATAACAGAGTTCAGATACCCGGCGCAGTGCGTTGTCGATGGCTCGAACGTGACAATCACATTCTCTGCCTACTCACCCAACGGCCTGAAATCTGCAAAGCTCTACGCTGACGGTGTCCTTGTTGCCGAGAAGGGCCTCAGCGGTCCGAATGCGAACAACGTTCAGATGACCTTCAAGGCAAACTTCAACGGGAAGCAGTACATAATGCTCAGGCTCGTCGTCACCGACAATGTGGGACTCTCCCACGAGACTACAGGAATGATCGTACCCTGCGAGCTCTGCCCCGACGAGAAGCCGACAGTGAGGTTCATCAAGCCATCCTCTGGTGATGTATATAAGATTCCGCCAGGACAATCTGAGATAGAGATACCCATCACCATAGAGTTCAGCGACGACAGCGCGGTGAAGAAGGTGGAGCTTTACATAGACAACACCAGATACTTCGAAATCGATCTCAACGCTAAGAGCGGAACACTCGACATTTCTCCCAACATAGTTTCGATCAGACTCTCACAGGGTATCTACACTCTGACTGCAGTAGCTATAGACAGCTGTGGCCAGAAGGTGCGGCATGATATAAACATAAGGGTAAAGGCCGAAGACAAGCCAGTAAATGAATCGGGTGGACTGGTATGGGTCTACTACAACACCTACGACGCTACGAACTCCTTGGTTGCTCGCAACGGTTCGCTGCTTGCATGCATGGTCAACACAAATAATGTTTACTCCGTCGGCCAGCTTCGCTACACAGAAGTGCCCAGTGTCCATCTCGAAGGTTTTCTGACAACATCTCAATACGTGGGCCGCTGTCCGTTGCCGACAGGAGATGGACAGAAAGTTGTAGGCTCCTACGACAGAGATAATAAGCTTGTCTACCTCGAGTGGCCATGCGGAGTCAACGTGAAGTGGCAGATCGATCCAAACAAAGACTACAAGCTCGATTTCAAGCAATCCTGCTGTAGGTACGAGTGTCCAACGAACAGGGACGGCTGCGTGCTGGTCTGCTAAAAAATTTTTTAAAATTTTTCTCTCTTTTTTAGATCTGGATCTCTGCCCCCATATGGTAATACGGAGAATCCTTGTACAGCGAGAACGGGACCACATAGTTTCTATCTCTTACGTTTGTGACCTCAAACAAGTAGATCTTCAGCACAACTCCATCCTCTCTCTGCACAGTAATGTAGACGAGATTATTACCAAGCCCCCTCACTCCTGCCAGATCCTTTTCGTTTACACCAAGAACACCATGGGTTCCCCACACGTCTAGAGTAACATCATAAGCGTCTATTCCAAGATACCCCAGGATGAATGATGTGAGCGCTGAGAAGCTTCCACAGTACCCTCCGCCAATAAGCGTGTTCCACCATAGGACCTGTTCCGGATACGGTGCCCTTTTCAGAGTTTCTGGCTCACTGATCTTATGGAAGTTCCTGTTTACGGGATCATACGCTCTCATATTATTTAAATCGTATTTGGTTGAGTAAGTGATCAGAACGTTTGCAAACTTTACCGAAAGCGGAATTGCAGCGTTTTTCGGGAGCTTTTCCCTTTCAATTAGCTTTCTGAACTCCTCCGCAAAACCCACGTAGAGCGGATTATGCTTGTCAAAATAGTAGAAAAAGCCATCACAGCTGCTTGGAGGATTCTCCCTCACGGTTCCATTCTTGTACATCACATTCAACACTCTGCAACCGTATACCTGTTTCTTGAAGTGCTCTCTGGAGTAAACGTAATCTTTCGGCGTATCAGCCGCCATGACAACTGTCTTGCGCAGGTAGTAATTGTCGTAGAAGGCTATCACCACTCTGTAATGCGTGCTGTTCAGATCTATGATGCACCTATCTTCGACTTCCCTGATGCCATGGATCTCCCTGAAATCCCTCATGAAGACATACCACGGCTTCCAGTCAAGCGGGAGCATCTTTTCGGCAGCGTAAATCTTGCCCTTATCTATCTTGAAAACAATCTCGTTCTTCATCCTGAGCTGGTATTTGAACTTTCCAAAACCATATGTCTTCACAATCTCTGGCTTCTCATTCTTCTTTGCATAGCAGCTGAGCAGGTAGTAGAGGTTCTCGTCGATGCTTCCTTTCAGCTCATCGGCAGTCTTCCAGTCACTCTTAAATGGATTCCAGCTGAAGAGCGACATTGCAGCGTATTCCTGCGCTCCACCACTCAGCATCGCAACCAGCGGTGCTGAGATCAGCAAAGCTGCAAACACCCACCTCATCACAACTTCAAAGGCTGAGAGAAGTATATAAAGGTTTAAACAATGAATCGAAAGTTTTATTTAATCCTTCCATCAATCAATAACTGGAAAAAGAGAGGGAAAAACCGGGAAGGAGTGTTGGTTGGAGTTCTTTCTTTTCTTCTTTATGGAAAAGAATGGTAAGCCTTGGAACACAATCTCAGCTTTCCCAAGGTTCATCGGGAGCAGATCATTGATCTCGCCTGGTTTTGGCAGCCTTTCAATCAAGGCTCTGAAGATCTTGAGCACCACAGTTTTGTGGGCGCTGTAGCTGAAGCCCACCCTTCAGAGCAGAGAAGAGGTCAGAAAAACTTAGACGTTCATGCCTTGTTTCATTGGAATGATTGTTTTTATATGCGCTTTATTCAGATAGATTATCCTCTCGCTTGGATCCTCTATTTTAAGCCAATAGGGAGTGTGATCCAGAACTTTCCCCACAATCGGTTCTCCTTCCTCTGTCAGCTTTATCACAACCAGTTTCTGCAAAATTTCATCCATAAAATCCTTCCTTTGGACTAAACGTTCAGTCCCCTGAATGCTCTTTTGTTTTTTTCCTTTTTTAGGTTTTTCAAGGTCTGAAATTTCCTCCATCTTTATCATCTAACACTAAAAGCGCAAATAAACTTTTTGGTTGCCGTAGTCAACAGCACCCTGAGCAGAAAGGTTTTAATACCACTTGCTTACTTATATTACATTAATGGAAGAAGGTTACGAAGAATTACTGAAGCCAAAGGATGTGGCTAAAATCTTCAACATCACAACAAAAACTCTTTGGGAGTGGCAGAAAAAGGGAATAATCAAAGCCGTTAGGCTTCCATCTGGCAAACTCCGCTATCCCAAGAGTGAAGTTGAGCGGGTATGGAAGCAATTAAGAGCTACAGAATCCCAATAGAGCCATCAACAGAACTGATGGGATTAATAGAATCCTATTTTAGTGTGAAGAAGAAAGCGTTAGAGGTTGTGCTGAGTCACATTAAATTTAGTGAAAAATCCAAGGCTCGGTTAGATTTCAGGAATAACGATAGAAAGAAGCTCAGAGATGACTTGCTGAAAGACTGGGAGTATTCCAAGCACTATGTAGATTCCGCCATACATTCGGTTATCAGCTTGGTTAAGGGATGGATAAAACTATACAACAAAGGGAGGGCTGAAAAGCTCCCAGAGATAACCAGAAGAACGGTCTACATCAAGAACACTCTCTTCACTTTCAAGGACGGAATTCTGAAGATAAGCATTAAGCCTCACAAACAATATTTCGAGGTAGATTTGAGCGAGTATCGGTGGATCCCGAAAGACTTCGACAGACTCGGAGGACTAATCCTAACTGAGAAGGAGCTCATAATCACGACCAAGAAGAACGTTGAGCCAGAAGCTAACAACTACGCTTCATTCGATGTGAACTTAACCAACATAACAGCACTCATCAATGGGGAAATAGAACGCTATGATCTGAGAGAGCTCTATCACATTCACAGAGTTTACGAGCTCAAGTGTCAGAGAATTCAGAAAATGAGCAAGTATAAGCCCAAGACTTCAAGGAGATTGATGGAGAAGTATTCCGAGCGTGAGAAAAACAGAACTAAAGATTTTCTTCACAAGCTCACCACCAAAATAGCTAGAAAGCTTAAGGAGTCGGGTTGCGGAGCGGTAATGGAGAATCTCAATGGGATAAAATACAGAGTTCTAAACGGCTCTGAAACCCAGAACAGAAAGCTATCAAAATGGAATGCAAGAATGTTTCAGTTCATGCTGGAATACAAGCTTAAGTGGTTCGGACTGCCGGTAAAATATGCAGATGCGAGAAACACATCCAGAACCTGCCCTTACTGTTCAGGCTACTTAGTAGCCTCTGAGGGCAGGTTCATGAGATGCGAGAAATGCAACATAATAATGGACAGAGATGTAGTGGCTGTTTTAAACCTTCAGATGCGGGGAGCTGGGTTCCCCCTTAGAGCCCTCGATGAGATGATCGAGAGGGAAGGAGTAGGTGGAAGTAACGGTTTGTTGCCTAATTCTACCTACTCCAGAACCCTTCTTTTTCGCTCCAACTGCATGTGCTACTGGAAAAAAACTTTTTATGTCGATGCTAAAAGTAGAGAATATGAAAGCGGGAAACAACCCACACCAGTATTCGAGAGATGTAGGCAAGAGAGTTAATAAAGTTTTCGCTGAAGATGCTAGAGCGACAAATGGTGAGGGGGCAGTTCTGGCAGTTCTTGCGTCTTTCGAGGCTTTAAAGCAGGCTCCGAAGGTGGAAGACTACTACAGCGACGAAAAAGATTACGAGGTGCAGGCCTATCGCTACATTTGCGGAGTGGAAGAAGGATGCGTGAAATTCGGCGAACTGGTCTTTGTATATGCCTCCTTCATAGACCAGGCAAGATTTGACAAGATAGCGCAAGAGGTGGCCATGAGAAAGTTCTTCATCTATCATCCCGGCCATGAAGAGCTTTTCTGCAGGAGCGTTTACGTCATGGCTGATAGGTTTGAAGGTTTCATAAGAGCCAGAGGAAATCGCAAAAAGAACATCTTCGTTGTGCCAGTTCTTGGGAGAGATCGTGCTGTGAGGATCTGGATATATTTTGCAGATTTCATAAAAGAGAGGATTGAAAGCTTTGTTGGCAGTCTCATTCACGGATGGAGGAAAACGAGGAGAGAGCACGATGTGTATGTCAAATTCAAGAATTTGCTAAACTTTGGCATGCTCCGTCGCGGCGTGAGAAATTTCTCGAACAGTTTTCTCTATTATATAAATATAATAGAGAGCAAGATCGAAGAGATTGAAGAAAGCGGGTTCTCGGAGCGCATCATCGAATCCTTGAAGGTTCTGCTGAACATCTTCAAAACCGCTCTGAAATATATCGATAGATTGCTGGAACCAATCATGGAAAATCGTATTGCAGAGGCAGCCTTTAAATCACTGAAAGAAGTCTTTGGTGTGCACTTTGTGGAGCTAGCCGCAAAACTTGCTCTAAAACAAGTTCTCGAAATGGAAAGAAAAATGGTGAAATCTTTCTTCAAAAAATTGGATAACGCGGAAGTTCGATGCAGACTTCTTTCCTAACCCCTAAGGGCAGGGCTTTCAGTTGTAATAAGAAAAAACAGAAAAAGATCTCATGATATGGCGCACTGTTAATTATCCCGATGCGATCTTTCCATCCCGTACTTCTCACCAATTGCACGCTGCAAAGCCGTTCTGAAGCTCCCAAACCTCCTGATGACAGTTTTGACGTCTATCCTGAACTCGTCGTCGTAGCGGAGCTCCTTCTGCAGCGGAATCCTTCCGCATCTATCCACTGCCCCTCTCAGCTCCTCAAGGATCTCCTCATCGCTGTATCTCTTCTTTGCTTTCGGCCTCGGCTTTATTCCGTATTTTCTCATCAGCTCTGCAAGCCTTTCTGTTCCTATGCCAAGCTTTTTCGCAGTTTCGCGGAAGGAGAGCATTTCATTGCAGTAGAGCTCCATGACCTCCTCTTTTGTCGGATCGGGGCGCCTCTCTTTCCTCCTCGTTGGGATTCCGTATTTCTTCAGATACCGATAAACAGTGGAACCTGCAACACCGAGCTCAGTTGCTATCTCTTCAGCGCTCATCTGCTCGACTATATACCACCTGTACAGGAGCCCCCTTGAAATCTTGAGAGGTGAGCGGTCATACAGCTTCCTCCTCGATGCGAGGCTCAAATTGCAGACTTTTAGCCATCTCTTCACCGTGCTCTGCGAAACTCCAAAATATTCTGCGATCTCTGCGATGGACATCTTCTTCTTTACGAACGCCCTGAGCTTCTTTTTCGGTATTCTTTCCTTCTGATAGCTGATACCATATTCTTTCATCCTCTTCATAACTGTGCTTGGAGATACTCCAAATTCTCTAGCAATCTCCTTCACAGTTTTTCCCTGCTGTATTCTCCTGATGACCTCATCTCGGGGGATCTCTTTTTTCTCCGCAAACTTCGCCTCGAACGGTATGCTGTACTCTCTAAGAGCCCTCTTTATCACCGATATGTCGCAGCCGAAGTGTTCTGCGAGGTGCTTGAGCTTGTATCCCTTCCCGACGAGCTCTCTCAGCTCGCCTTCAGGGATCTGCTTTTTTGGGGGCATATTTCTTACACAACTAACATGTCATGCTGCATTTTTAAACTATACATATATTATGGGTGATCAGAAATGCCCGAGCTTATAGCTCCGCAGGCAATTGAAACCCTCCTCAACTGGTTTCTCTGGGTAGCATTAGCCCTCGGTGTAGGTCTGATCATTCTTTCGGTTGCAATGATGGCTACGGGCAGGAGAAGCGAAAAATTGCTTCTCTCAGGGCTCGCTGCAATAGCTCTTGGAGTGACCCTGAACCAGATATTCAGCGCAGTGATGGAAGGGATATCTCTCGAGGAGCCGTACCAGTTCATCTCGACAGTCATTGTGGCTACCTTCCTCGTCCTGAGCGTGTTTTATTTTGCCATTGGCAACCCTGAAAGAGGGGGAAAAACACTTCTTGCAACAGTTCTCTTGGCCGGCTTCTTCGCCATGATCCCAGCACTGCAGAGTATTTTTTCAGGTTCTGTCAGCGAGCTATCCGGATCCTGTATTATACTGATGGAAGATCAGAAAGTGAGCGGGCTGGAAGTCACCGGAAATGTCCGGATGACGTACGGATCGGGCACCTACAACTTACATATCAATTTTGGAGATGGGAGCAGTACTTCAGCCACTATAGCTCAGAATGAGGTGTATAGCTTCAGTCACACATACAGCGAATCCGGTAATTACGCGATTACAGCTACAGCATCAAACGAAAAGCACAGCTGTTCAGTGGTGTCAGGTGTGACAGTAGAACCACCAAAATCATGGATATCTCCGCCTATTGATTCTCCTGGCACAGTACTGGGACTGGGAACAATACCGCTCACGTACTATTACCTCGTACCAGAATTTGACCTGAAAGAGGGCAGCACAGATTGGAGGATATACAGCACGACCACTGCAATAGCTATAAGCATCCTTGCCCTGGTAATATCTCTGAGGCTGGTTTCAGGTTTTCTGGGTAGAAACCCTGAAGAGAGTTTACCAGACACCCTGAAAGATACAATGGTTATTCTTGCCCTGATACTCCTGGCACCCTATTTATACCAGATTTTTGCATTAATATGCAATAGGATCTCCGAGATCCCGATAAAGAACGTAGACGTCACCGCCTTTTTCGCAGTGGCAGCAGTACTTATCGCCACTTCGATCGCTCTGGGATTCTTCTCAAGCTTTTTCGGGACCTTGGGCGGCTTTCTTACCCTGAGCTTAATCATATCTAATCTTGTTGTCTTTGCCAGAATATTTCTGATCAAAGGAATCATCCTGCTCTTTCCATTTCTGGCTATTCTCTACCTCTTCCACCCGACCCGGGGAGCGGCTCAACACGCTATCACAATCCTAATCGGTCTCTCCATTGCAGGGCCTGTAGCTGCGTTCGTTCTTGCAGGGCTCGCTTCTAGTACAGGGCCGCTTGCAGGACTTATTGCACCTGTATTCGCCTATATTCTGTTCCCGTATCTCCTGTCTCTTGCGCAAGGAGCATCGCCAGCAGCTGTAGGTATGGGTATGTACAATGTACTCTCGGGAGGTGCAAAAGGAGTAGTTAAAGCAACTCAATGGCGAAGGGGCCAACTTCAAGCACCCACATCGGCTGGCACTGGAGGAACAGGAGAGGCAGGTGAAGCCGGAGGTCGAGTAATCGTCGCACAAGGAGGAACAGCCGTCAGAGAGGGAGGAGCAAGCAGTGAAGGAGGAGCTGCAAATCCACCACCAGACCCGCACTTAGCAAGAGCAGAAGCACGGCTTCAACAAATACGCAACAGGTTCCCTCCGGAGCAGGGTGCCCCTGCTGAAACCCCTGAAAGCCCTGAAGGCGGCGGAGCGGGTGGGGCTGGAGGCGAAGGAGCAGGAGGAGCCGCAAATCCCCCACCAAATATCTCCTTTAGAGACAGGCTCAAACTTGGATACTACAATGTAAGAGAAAGAGTGGAACTCGCAAGAATGCGAATGAGAGATGCTGTTCTAGATATTAAAGCAAAAATCGAAAACAAAGCACCCGATAGTGTTAAAAATTTCACCAGAAACTTTGTGAGAGGTCTTGAGGTCGGGTCAGCCGCGTGGGGTGTCCGATCTACTAAAACTACGGTTATAGGATTAAGCGGTTCAATGGAAGATACAGTCAATACGATCAGACGCAAGAGACAAGAACTGCTCAACAGATACCGCACTAATAGAGAACAGAACCCAGAAGCAGGTGATAGAAGAGATGCGGGAGGAGCAGGGATGGGGAGGGAGCAAATGGTAGAGAACAGTAATCCATTACGAACTCAGAGGGGCGATAAAAGATGAATTTCGTCAAAATAGCCTTATACTTTGCAGCGATACTTCTAATCCTTTCTTTGATCTTTGAACAGTTGATTCCTCTCAGCGGGACTGGCTTTTACAATGTCAGTGGAGAGTATCCCCAACCTAGCAAATACAAACACACTGCAGATACAATAAGCGTATCTACTGACGATATCCTTGCTGCAGGAATGAGAATGGGGTTCTCTCCCGCTAGCATAGACGAGTCTCCCACAGTTTTTGTGCCAGGAGAAAGGAATTTACTTGAGGCAATAATGGATGTAGCAACTCGCTGCCCTCATGAAATTACGATGGAGCAGTACTGCAACGCTTCTGACCTCCTCGGTTTCTACGACCTCCCCAATGGAACGGTAATTGGCACCGCAAGATACCCTATTATCAGCCCGCATCACGGTTTCTACCTTAACATAACCCTTGCAGATCCTAACGACTACATCCTGCCCTATCCTCCTTCGGCCGACGCGTCAATGCGCGTAGATTCTACAATAGATTACACTTCTACAAAAATGACTGTCTCAGGACACTACAAACTACAGGTGATCAGTCACGAACCAAGAACTTATTGCGATTGGTTCTGGTGCACGGAAGGAATGGTCGTGAGAGTGAAAAAAACATTTGTCACGACTTTCCAGTGGTCCGGTAGCCGTTTCACGCTAGAAGATGATGTAAAAGTAGTGGAGTTCTTCTTCGGACATCACGACGGCTGTGCTTATCAGACAAATGATAAGGTCCGTGTTGTGCACTGTAAAGGCACTGATGGACAGTACTACATAAAGGAAGTGAGAATGGTGTTCAGCAACGATGATTGGAACTCAAGATGGCCTCCAGAATTCGAGAAGTGGGCTTTACTGAAGAGCGGGATGATCTCAATAAACGGGTACCACGGGAACGATACCTATCTCCTGATAGACTGCAGCACGTATTATGCCTGTTACTACTACTCTCACCCAGATGAATACTGCCTCAACTTCCGCGGAAAGGCTATAGTGCCCCTGAAAAACCATGGGAAATGGAACTGGCAGAAAGAAGTAGTGTTTCCGATTCTTTATAGGGGAGATGCTTTCGTGACTGCATCATGCAGTCTCTATCTCACCGACAGAGTAAACACAGAGTTTTTCAGTATAGAGAGAACATGTCCGCTCGGATCCTTCTATTACTACTTCCGTCCACCTTACTGTGAAGGCTCACGATGCATATCGGAACCCCTCGAAATATTTCAAGCTGATTTCAGAAAGGCTCCGGAACACGCTAAGAAGCCCTACAACTGTTCCAATCTATCCACAGTTGCTGCAGAAGAATTTCTAATCCGAGCTCTCGCTGAAGCTATAAAAGCAAAAACAGAACCAAAAATACAGAGCGTCCTCGATAACACACTAAAGGACGGGCAGTGGGGTTTCTACTTCAGCAACCTGGATCGCGAGTCTGCGAAGAGGCTTCTGCAGTACTTCTATCTGGTGCAGATCCCCTTGAACATCAAGAATAACGAGTCCCTGAACTACAGCAAACTGGAAGCAATAATCAAACAAGAAGCAAACAAAAGCACGATATATTCTCTTACAACTCTCTTCGAAAACACTGCAAGACTGTATACGGCCAAGACGAGCTGCGCTTTGAAGCAGAACTGGAGTAAGAGCATTCCTTGCGTCGCCTCCTTCATACAGCTTGAAGCAGAGAGCTTCGGAAAAACACTCTATAACAGCCCATGTGGCAAATACTTTGTAGCTGAGCTGGTGGAGATCCGGAAGCCATCCATTGCAGAAGCCACCAAATACGTCGCCTTTCCAAAGAAGATGTGCTTCGTCAGAGGCTATTCTCCCTCCCCCGGAGTGGAGTACGAGCAAAGCGAGAAGTGTGACTTTTCTAATTAAAAGACAAAAAAAGATTTTTTACAGCTTTTTTTCGAAGAAGAGCTCTATGGATCCATCCACGACTAGCTTGGCAAACTTTTCAAGCTCGTCATCATCCATGGATCGGACCAGCGCGCCTAAAGTCTCGCCGTCTTTTCTCATTATCTTCTTGGATGCTACCAACTCCCTGATTACCCTGTACCGCGAGTTGAGCCAGTAGGTCTTGAGATGCCTCACGGGTTCCCCTGCATAGAGTTCATGCAGCATGAGCCCACCATAGATCCACCTCGATCTGCCAGCTACTCTGGAGCCCCCCTCAGGCCTGAATCGGTCTCCAAGCACGCCTATACTGTAAAGCCCTTCAATGCTTTTTTTGTCAAACTCGAGAAGCAGATCTGCGAAGGTCTGCGTCTCTCCTCTTTCGCAGAGATTCTGGCATGCCGCGACAATGTCTGCAAGGTGATCCTCAAGAACAATCCAGATCCCGTCAACTCTGCGAAATGCTGGGAGACTCAGCTCTATCAGATACCCCTGAGGAATCGCCTCAAGCCTCGTATCCACTGGAGGGCATTTTTCAAACCCGTACACAGTGTAGATCGATGATCCGCTCTTCGTGAATCTCACAATAGTGTCCGCTTCCAGGACTAACCCTTTCGCCATCATCTAGACTTATACTGTTTAAAAAGCCCGCACCTTGGGCACTATAAAATTATAATTTTATTGTTATTCTTTCAGAGCGCGGTGTTTTGCCGCATTTTTAAACTATACTATACCTATTGGAATGAGGAGAAATATCGAAGATATAGTAGGGAGAGAAAATAAAACTAAAAAAAGAGAAAGAAAAAAACATGCTGCCCAGAACTGGTTCGAAATCAGTGGAGAAAGCTTTTCTGTGGAGAATTCGAGAGATGAACAGCTATCTAGATTTCAGGCCATGTTATCTTCAAACTCAGGCATGATATATGCTCGCAGTTCCGATGTAGTGGTTGAATTTGGTGGAGAGACATTCAAAACAACAGACACGAGGTATTTCTCGACTGTTGGTCTCTACTTCGATGCTACTCCATCCGAAAACCCTCTGGAACAGAGGCCAAAAATACTGGAAAGACGAGCGAAATACTTGAAAACGGAAGATGGCCTTGCAAAGGTTTTTGTAACCTACAGGTTCCCATCTCTGCTCCCTGAAGGGTTTCTATATTCTGTTTTTGGTATCGCAAAGGAAGTCTGCTTCAAATGGACTCTGATCAACTCGTCCGGTTTCATTCACAAAGCCGAGCAGATAATCAACAGGAAAAGCGGAAAGAGTGTTGCAGACACGGCTGTAGCAGAGGACCTAGCAGAGATAATACAGCAGATAAAAGCAGGCAACGACCCAATCTCCTTCCACCTGTTTTTTGTTGTGTACGCTGATTCAGAGCAGGAACTAAAAGCTGCAAGCAAGAATCTGCAGGGTACCCTGAAACTCTATGGCGTGGAAATCGAGTCTCCCCCATTCTATCAGCAAGAGCTCTTCGAGTTTAAAACAAACATCGGCCTGTTCTTCAGCGTGAAAAACTCCATAACCACTACAAACTCGGCCAGAGTCTTCTATCCCTTCATCAAGGAGACACTCACAGAAGCAGGGGGTGTCTTTCTCGGCTTTTCAGGTACTGGTGACCCGCTAGTTTTCGATCCTTACAGGCGGCAGAACTATCTGATGCTGATCCTCGGCGAGACTGGCAGTGGTAAAAGCATGACGGCCAAGGCGTATCTTTCGAGGCTCTACGCGAAGAAGAGAATACCGATCTTCGGGATAGACCCTGAGAGCGAATATTCTAAGATTGCGCATTTATTTGGAGCGCAGAGGGTTGAGATCTCTGAAAGTTCAAAACTCGGGCTCGATCCTCTCGCCCTTGGCATTGAGAAGATAACTGTCTCGGACATCCTCAGCGAGGTATATCATGTTCCAAAGGAGCTGCAGGCCAAACTCAGGAAGGAGCTCATGACTTTTGAAGGAGACATCCTGAGCTTCACAGAGTCGTGCTCCCCTGAACTGAGGAAGTATTTAGAGCCAGCAGCAGTACCTCCTGACTCAAACATCTTTGAAGGTACTCCTCCTCAGGCAAACTCTCCCGTTATTTTTGGGATGAGAGAGGTCAGGAGCACACACGTGAAACTCCTTACAGCAACCCTGATCTCAGCATATCTTGCACAAACCCTAAACAAGCCATCGGTTCTCTTCGTCGATGAAGGCTGGCTCTTCGTCAAGATGCCCAAGCTGATGAGCGTATTCGAAAATGTTGCAAGAAGAGGCAGAAAATACGGGCTGCACTTCCTTTTCATAACCCAGAGGGTGGAGGACGTCGCTTCCACCCCTGAGGGCCGCACCTTGCTCGAACAAGCTGCAACAGCGATACTGTTGAAGCAGGAAAGGGAGGGCATCGAACTGATAAGAGACATATACAAACTATCACCGGGAGAAGCAAAGACCCTGGTCACCGCAAAACCTGGGGAGGGCTTGCTCAAGGCTTCAAACATCAAGGTGGGGCTCCGGGTCGTGCTCACGCAGAAGGAGTTTTCCAATTTCTCAACAACACCTACCATCTGATTACTCTAAACCTGCAACGCTCATCAGTATCTTCAAGACCCCAATGCGTCCTCAATTCTGCTCTCTATTGCGGGCCCAAAATAGAGGATCCCACCCGGAAAGCACTGAGATTCAGATACTGCAGAGCAGGACACTCGAAAAAAGAAAAAAACAGTATTCAGTCCATTTTTCTTGACTCTCTTTTCAGAACTTCAATTGAAATTCTGGTTCTGGTCGTTCCGTCACTCTTTTCTTCTTCGTAGTCATTTTTGTCTATATCAAATTCACCCACACCAACATTCACTGCTCTCTCTGTAGTGCTTACCGGTTCAAGTTTCACACGAGTTTTTTTCCTGACTGGAAAAGAGTTGAAGAGCAACCCATACAGATAAGCTTCAAAGCTTACAGCCTTTGCAGGGTAGACTGCAGCAAGAACTGCGAGCGTAGCCAGAAGCAGAGAGATCGCAAGCGATTTCCCTGCTCCAGCAAAGACAAGAAACGCAGCGAACATCAGATAAACTATGTGGCGGACCCTTATGATCGAGATCACCGTTTCTTCAAGGACGCTTATATCTCTAACACAGCAAAACCGCATGGTTCGTGCTTCAAAGCTCCCCATGCTTTTAGGAATGAATCGCAGCAATAAAAGTGTTATGGCATGATCAGCAACCACCAAAAAAGCGCAAATAAGTCTTCTAATCAGAGCAATCTACTTACTTTTTTTTAATTACAATACAGAAACTCACATACTACGGCTTTTTGCCTTCAACAGGCTCGCGGAAAAATATGCGCTGAACTAATACATACCAAAACCCTCATACTTCCATATCTAATTTTAATTGACGTGGACCAGTACTGCCCCGAGTGCTTCGCCCCCCCAAGGGAGGAGAAGGGAGTCTATTACTGCAGCAGGTGTGGACTCGTAGTAGGTGTGGAATTATACTATGGAGCAGCACCAAGCGAGGCGAATACTTGGAACACATTGATCCAGAAAGAGGTAGCAAAGTATTCTGAGAAAGTTTCAGTCAATTTAAAGCGCAGGGCCAGCTACATAGCGAATAAAATTAAAAAAGAATACAAAGTCTCCAGTCATCTAGCGGCAATAGCAGGTTTAATAGCTGCGTACAGCGAATTTGGAGTTAAGAGGGAGATAAACGCTCCAAAAACCACGATTCGCAAGGCAAAAGCCATTTTGGCAAGATCCAAAAGAGAAAAGGTTGTTCATGTAAGAAATCCTAAGGATCCTTACATGGAAGCCATCTACACTGCCTGCGTTAAATATGGTGTGCCTGTGAAGGCTTGCCTAGAGATCTACGAGAGACACAAAGACGCCCTGAGGCTGTACTCTCACAAACCGAGTACCGTGGTAATGGCCATTGGACATTTGCTCAATCCCAATATGAAAGTCAGCAGAGCAGCAACAAAACTTTCAAAAGAGATCTACTTCTTGGAGAAGATTTACCGGGGGGTATTTGGAGCGGGAGGGGTTGCAAAATATCCGGAGGTGATACCGTGAGGGAAAATAGAAATAAGAGATTTTTGAAAGACAATAGGGCTGTTAGCGACGCACTGGTAATGTTGTTACTGCTTGCGGTGGGCGCTGTCGTGGTTGCAGGGATAGGTGCAACACTTCTGTCTAAAGCCCCCAAGCAGACCGCCCCGATTGCAACGATAACAGTGACTGCAGCCCCCGGTAGTATACTGATAAAGCATGAGGGCGGGGACTCGATAGCTTACGGGGACATCCAGGTCCTTATTTACAGCTATCCCGCAATGACTGCTGTTTCAGGCTATCCAGATGAGATGGAGAACCTCAATGATAGATCTGAGATCGAGCCATCTGAATTGTTCAACACCGGCGACGTCAGAGCAGCTGAGCTTTCAGAGGGCACATACCTGGTCGAGCTGATCTACGTTCCAACACAGACGAAGATAGCCTCTGCAATCGTGACCGTGTCCAGCAGCTCTCAACAACAGTAGCGATGTCAGATCCGCCATGCTTTCAGAAGACGCATACCCGGTCGAACTGTTCTACGTTCCAACGCATCCGGGAGTTTTTCCAATTTTTAGTTTTTGTCTTTAAGGTGTAAAAAATGAAGAACCTGAAAATAAAAATCAATTTCACACCCTGGAAAGATAAGAGCCAGACTCAAGTTGATCTCCCACCTCACCCTCTACCTAACCCCCCTCCGAACTCAATCGAAAGCTACGAGGTGGATGGAGCGAGAGTAGCGATTCTACCTGATAAGTATGTTATTCTCGAACCCGAAATACCGAAAAACTTTGAAAAAGTGCTCCGAGAAGTTATATTCTATTTCTCCATCTCAAGGGAGGAGGGAACACCTGAGGAAAAACTAATGAATGCGTTTCTAACTGTTGCTTCCCGCAGAAAAATCCCTCCAATAGAGATAAGAAATTTCTGGTATCACCTCTACAACTTCGCCTTCAGAGCTGGTAGAATTACTTCGTTGCTAAGCGATCCGAATGTGGAAGACATAGCCTGCAGCGGTGCCAACAAACCCGTTTTCGTTTTCCACAGCAAGTACGGATATCTCCCGACAAACATCTCATTCAATGAAGCAGAACTGTTAAACTTTGTCCACTCTCTCGTGCAGAAGACCGGAGCGACGCTCAGCTTTGACAACCCAATCGCCGATGCTACTCTCTACGATGGCAGCCGGCTGAACGCAACGATAAGCATCTCAAGAGAGGCAAGCTTCGTGATAAGGAAGTCCAGGAAGGTCCCCTTCACACCTAAAACCCTGATCGACAATGGCACATGGACTCCTGAGATTGCTGCTCTTCTGTGGCTGGCAATTGAGAGCAGGTGCTCTTTGATGTTCATAGGTGCGACTGCGAGCGGAAAGACCACAGCATTGAATGCTGCAGCATTTTTCATCCCTCCTAACTCAAGGATTGTCAGTATAGAGGACACGTTCGAGCTCTGGCTCCCCCACGAAAACTGGACAGCAATGATAACAAAAGGAAATATTACACAGCTCGACCTCATGAAAGCAGCCTTAAGACAGAGGCCAGAGTACATAATCGTCGGAGAGGCAAGAGGAATCGAAGTTAGAGAAATGTTCACAGCCATGGGTACAGGTCACACGACACTCACAACTTTCCACGGCGCAGACGTGTTGAGTGTTCTCAGAAGGTTGGGCGGAGAGACGCTCGGAATAAAGCACGACCAGCTCATGCTGCTCGACTTTATCATTACACTGAGCCTTGTCGGGACGAGGAGGATCTGTACGGGAGTAACCATGATCTCAAGTGAAGGGGAGCAGAGGCTCATGGGCCCAGTCTTCGGAACCAATGTTGCGCACTACTCGGTAGAGGAAGAGAAGCATGTCCTGGATAAGCTAACAACTGCACTTGATAAGATCAGTTTGAAGAGTTTCAAGCAGAAGAGCACCCTGAAGAAACTCTTTGAGGAAAAAGTGGATTACCTGAAAAACGCACCTTCTGATTATCTCTCGTTCACGCGATACATATCAAAGCCCGGTGATGAGAAATGAACTCCAGAGGAGTTGCAGGCGTTCTTGTTGCCTCTCTCCTGCTCTCTATACTGGCCAGCGCGTATGTTCTTTACCAAGCCAACGGAGTCCCGGGATACTGCAAGAACGCTGAGAGAAAAATGCTCGGAGACTTCCTCTCCGGGATTAAGGAGCTTGCAGCGAAGCAAAGGGACGTTATAGGGTCGGGAACTCCTTCGGGAGTCACATTGGAAACCCAGTATGCCTACCCTTCGATCCCGTTTTTCCTCTCTCCCTCCTATGCTTCTGCATCGTACTCAACCTATGATATAACCGTGACCATTGCCAACATTGCCAGCGACGAGCTGCAAATCCCTTCAAGCGTAATTTTGAGGGGAAAGGCCCTGGCAGCGACCTTCAATCCAGTATTCAGCACCCCGGTCTCCACATTCCTTGAACTAGGAATCATTACTACTGATGGAGCATATATCGACGGTTCCATTGTGGGTAGCGGAGAAATAATTCTCCCGTTCTTTGATGGCATGCCCTCCATGCAACTCTATCCTGCATCTGCAGGAGGTAGAGGGGTAGTTATAAAACCACTAGATCCCACAAAAAACATCACAATAACGATTTCTGGCTCAAAAATCCCGGAACGAGCGTGGAAAGAATATGGTAAGTCCACAGGATATGCTGTGAACTATGATCGCAACAACCGGACAGCAAAAATTGAAATTCCTCCCAACAGCTACGTGCTCAGATCAGGCATTTCCTCCTTCATATCCGGATCAGCAGCAAACCCGCCTAACTATCTCAAACCTCTCACTCCTACAATCCAGAAGAGCCCTGGGGTGGTAGTCGTCCAAGCTATAGACCAGTATTTTAATCCTGCGAGAGGAGATATAGAACTGCGATTCGTTCAGGGCAGCAGAGACTACACGATCCAAGTTCCGACATCAGCAGGATTAACACAGGTCACTCTTTCTGATTCTTATACTGTAACAGGTCATGAACTTTCCGTTCTTATAGATGTACGGAGCGGTACGTCTGTCTTCGTATCCAAGATCCAGAGAGCCGAAGGAGGGATATATGAGATTGCTTTCGCAGTCACAAAGTGATGCGAACGAAACCGGTGATATCATCCTTTACCAAAGGCTTGAGAAGAGCATGCCTATTTTAAAAGGGGGTAGCTACGTCCTACCGGAATTTGCTAGAGAGGAGATCTACGGAGATTATGAATGTTACTATATCATACCGAGGCTGAAGGCGCAACCGAGCATTGAAGCACTCGGATACAGCTTCTCGCTGTACTACGAGCGGTACAGAGATTCAGAAAAAAACAGAGAAATGGTCAGGGTGTATGCGATTACAAGGGGCCACCCTGAAAAGCTCCTGCAGGGTTTTGAGCTCGAAACAGGAGATCCTTTACCAAAGAAGTATGTTGTAGATATTGTCCCAAAGTCCGAGAAAAATGCGCTCTACTTCGAATACTTTGTCGACAGAGGGGTTGCTGCCGCCTTTAACCTGCCACCAGATACGGCGCTGCTGTTTTCCGTGAACTTGAGTGCAAAGCTAAAGAACATCTTAATGAAAAAAGCAGGAGAGATCAGAAAAAAAGGCTCTACAGGCACGACAAAACCTATTGAAGATAAAATCTCTGGAGAACCAGTTCTGGTGGCCATCAGGGTTTTCGCAAACGACAGAAAAACTGCAAAAGAATGCGGAGAAATGCTAAAGAGACTGGTATCCGCTCCTGCTTCAAAAAGCGTCAGGAGAATAAAGAACCCTGAGAGCTTTTACAAGCTGATACTCCCACCGAAAATGCCTCAGTTCAGCAGAAGAATTCCGAACGCATCTTACAGAACCCTCTTGAAGCTTTCCCTTCTACCAACTGCAGGAATGGAAGGCATCGAATACACTCGTTATGCTAAGATGCCTGCCCCCGAAGAGGTCTCTAGGGGCCCCATACTGCTGGGAAATGTGGAGAACAAGCCATTCAGCTTGGATCCATCGGATCTCTTCAGGCACGCGTACATAGTCGGCGGAACGGGCAGCGGAAAGACAAACCTGCTTAAGCTGCTCATAATGAACCTCCATGACAACGGATACCCAGTATTCGTAATCGACCCGCATGGAGAACTCAGCAGCGAAATGGCATGCATGATCCCAGACGCGGTGTACCTGCACCCCCTGGAGTCCCCCTTCGGATTCAACCCCTTTGAGCTACCCACTCTGAGGGACAGGAACCAGCAGATTCTGATGAGCGTGGACGAACTAATGAATCTCTTTACTAATGTCTTCCATCTGCCTGAGACTGCAATGAACGTGCGTTATATCCTGCAGACAGTTACAAGGCAGATATACAAGCATGGAGGGATTCCAACGCTCGCGGGTCTATACAAGATCATTACTGCGATCTACAATGGACAGGATGTGGGCATAACAGATCAGCAGTTCAAGGAAGAGGAAAAGGCCCTCAGGAACATGCCAGATCAGAGCTTCATCTCTACCCTCTCGAGGCTTCAGAGCTTTGCAACAGACAAACTGCTGATGCGGATCACATCCACAACAACGATAGACATAGGAAAGTTCATCGAAGAAAAGAAGACGGTCTTCTTTGCTCTGCCTCAGAGACACATAGGGCTGACTGCGAGCACATTGCTGGCCTCGACAATCTTGCTGAAGATCTACTATACCAAGCTTATACGGGTCGACGAGAAGAGCAATGAGCACGTTTTCGTCGTGATTGACGAATTCCAGACTCTGCAGAGTCTCCCGATTCTCGCAACGATCCTCAGCGAAGCTAGGAAGTTTGGACTCCACCTGATCATAGCCCATCAGTACCTCGATCAACTTACTGAGGATGTCAGGCAAGCCGCAATAACAAACGCAGGCGTGAAATTCATCTTCAACGTTTCAGGTAAGGATGTAGAGCAGCTGGCCACCGTAGATCCAGCGTTTGACAGAGAACTCAAAAGCATTATAGGATCTTTACCTGTCGGACACTGTATCGTGAAGCTCACGTCCAGAGCTCAGGACGAGACCCTGCCACCCATGGTGCTTCAAGTGAATGAGTTCAGCGAAACACCTGTACGAACGCTTGAGGAGGCCAGAACAGAGAATTTCAAGCCCCCCGAGATCCCCTTCACGTTCGAACTAGTAAATCCGATATTCAGGTTCATAGATCCGCCGTTTTCGATGTCTCAGAAGATTATCCAGGCAATTCTGAGCTTCAAAGGTTCTGCATCTATAAATGACATCTCAGGAGCGGCGGGCTACAAGCCCGATTCGGTCAGCAAAGTGGTCTCAATGATGATCTCGAAGGGCTGGCTAGAGAAAGAAACAAAGAGGGACAGAACAAACGTGAGGATCGCATCCGGCTTCTTTGATCAGTTCTACAGTGTTTCTCCAAGCGAGGAGGGTAGAAAGTTGATAGATCATGCAGTCATCCACTACCTCAGCCAAGGGTACTATGTCACCCCGACAAAAAACGTCAACGTCCCCCGCCCGGATCTAATATGCATCCCCTACGACGGGTACTACCTAGACTTCCGTAATGCGATTGAGGTAGAGATAGAGGCGACAACAGTGAGCAGAAATCCTGAGTTGCTTGTGGAGACAATGAAAAAGAACACCCCGTTCAAAGAGAGGCACGTCTGGTGCAGTCCTGAGGCCTTCCCTGTTGTTCTTGAGTATGCAAGAAAGTATGCGAATAAGAAGACTGTTGTAATTGCGCCTGGAAGTAATGATTTGTTGAGGGAGGTTGTAGATAAGCTTGAAGAAAAAGAAGAGGTTGATGAGATGTTGGACCGGAAAAAAGATATAAAAATACCGGATTCGGGTGTTGAGAACTCCTTCGTAGAAGAGCTCGAGACTGCAGAGAGCGAAGCTGATGTACAGGTGGCCCAGGCAAAAACTAGTAGCATGGCTGCGAATCCAAAGCCTGCCCAGCAAAAGATTCCTCCTGCCCTCGTGACCAAGCTTAGGTGGTCTCTCGGAAAGGAGCTCTTCGAAAAAGTAAGGGCTCAGGGACTCTATGAAGAGCTTGCCAGCATCGTAGCGTCGAAGAACATGTCGAGAGAAGAGATAGTTAAAGCTGCTCTGGATCTCTTCGAAAGAAAGGAGGAGCAAACACAAAAAATCAGAACATTGGAACCGCAGCAAGCTCCACAACAGGCAATTCAGAGTAGTATTGTAGACTACCTCGCAAAACTGAACCCCAACGTGAGCAGAAAGGATGCAGAAGAGATCTTTACTGCTTTCATGGAAAGAATAGAGAAGATATTCCGGCTTGGCTTCGATACCGAAGAAACTCGCGCCTTTGTGCAGGAAATTTGTGCAAACATAGATGATGTTCTGTCTCTCCTGTATGGAGACGAGACAGACTCGCAGTTGAGCAATGAAAATGAAACAACTGTGAAAGCTCCCGTAAAAGCGACTCCTGGCCCCCCAGTAGCACGTGAACAGCCTATCCCCATGGAGCCAAGAGTTCAGGTACCTACCTCTCCTCAGATACAGATATCAGAGAAACATGAGCCCGTAGCTGCAGCAACTCCAAAACAGACCGAAATCGAGAGCGAGGCTCCAAGTGATGCAAAAATGGCGGAAGAAAAAACCCGGGGAAAGAATTTTATGAAAAAAATTCTCCGCATGAACAAAGATGAGGACGTGATAGTGCTGGAGGGTAGAAAGGTGAGAGTACTCAATGGCTCTCCTGCTCTCCTGAGCAAGCTCGCCAGCACCTCGGGTAACTACATTCTATACAGCAAATCTCTCAACAAAAAAATAGATAGAATCTCGAACGCTCCTCCCGGGAACTACTCACTGGAAATACAGGACAGACACTTCGACATTCACGTTGAGTGAGGCCCACCCTCTTTCTCCACCTTTTTGGAGAACATCAGCTGGTTTGTTTTAGCCAGTAAAGCCACTATGTCTTCTACCAGATGTTCAGAGTACTTTTCCACTAATTTCTGTGCAGTTCCGGGCGAGATGCTGCATCTCCTTGCAATGTCTCTGTAGCTCATACCTTTATACCTCAGCATAATGGCTATAACCACATCCACATCGCTACATACTCTGCGCATAATTAATCTGAGAGTTCTATTATATAATTGTTTTGCAAATGCGAGTTCATCAGATCAGACAACCGCAAACACATATTTATAAGCAAGTATATATAGTCACAGACGACATCTCAATAAACAGGTATATTGGTAGTGTATAGTGCATCAAAGTGCATAAAAGTATCTCGATTTTTTGCTTTTATCTCCCTGAGAAATATAAACGAAAAAAAACCTGACTTCCTCCCAGCCCTAAAGGGGCGAAGTTTCCTGCTAGTGCGAGGAGGTTCGGGGCTACATCCTCTCTGTTTGAGGGCAAGTGTACGTAAAGAGTAAAACTGTCGTGAACTTTCGCGAACTGTCGTGAACTGTAGTGAAGTATCACGAACTGGAAAACAATCGAAACACTCGTAAACACTTCTTTATAAGTAAGTATATATAGTCCCATACGATAACATACAAAATGAAAAGAAGATGCCGTAAGCTGCCGTAAAGTGCCGTAAGCTGCCGTAAGGTGCCGTTAGTGTCTTTATGTGAACAGCAAAAACTGAAAAGCCCGTAGAATTTTTATCTCTGTTTTCGTTAAAACACTTACGGCACTCACGACTTGGGCGGTGTTCACATCTGCATGCAAATTGTTCAGAATCGGCATTCTTCACGGTGTTACCCGTTCACTTCTGTACACTACTCATCTCCACTACCAAGTGCCATAAAGCCTTTTTAGGGCCAAGTCTAGCGATACCCTGGTGGTAGGCTCCCGTGAAAGTATACACTCGTGAACGGAAAACAGTAGACAACTGTTCCTTAAGTGTCGTGACCGTCTGAAGATTAGTGCATAATAGTGCATTTTGTGGCCTACATGTATAAGCCAATCTCGAGTGAAAAATGACAAATTCCATGCACCAGCTGAAAAACCAATTTAAAACAGCATAATACAAATTAAAAAAATTGAAACGCTCTTTTGGTATTATGCAGAAAAATAAAGTATTTAAACAGCCTAAGGGCTTTCCAAAATTTTATTCGATTGCTATATGTTCTGGTAAAAGTGTTCACAATTGTATACTTTTTTAGATTCATGATAATGAGGGAAAAGGAGCTTTTTTCGAGCTCCCAAGTGATCATAGTCCCCCCACAACCGTTTTTTCTTTCTCTATTTTCGCCTCATGGAAGTGTACAGACGTGAACAGTGTTACTGGGGGTAGGATCAGATGTATCCCCCCTGACGGGAACGCAGCTATAGGCCGTGTATGACGGCCTGCTCACGACAATCCACCCACCTCCCCATCGAGGTGATGAAAATGATGTCGACTACTGAAGTTGTGATAAAGCTAGCAAGAGAGATAGCTGCCATGGGTGGAAAAGTCGAGAGCATCCGTGAAAATGGGAAAAGAACCATAGTTATAAGAGTAAACGGAAGAGATGAAGTTTTCAGAGTTGCAAGAACTCTCGAAAAAGGCCATGTTAAAACAGTGCTTGTTCCTGTCTCTTCTTCTCCCATCAGAGGTGATGAAAATGGTTAAAATATACACACACTCGGGGTTTGCACACGCAGATGATTTCCTTTCTGTGGCCATCCTTCTTTCAAAATTCCCAGAGGCTGAGGTGCACAGAGTTTCAAAACTTCCAGAGACCCTCAAGCCAGAAGATATAATAGTTGACATTGGGGGTAGGTATGACGGCAAGAGATTCTTTGACCACCACCACGATCCAAATCTACCAGCATCCATAATTCTCGTCCTCAATGCGTTCTTCCCAGAGATTAAAATCACTGAGGAACTCCAGTGGATCAGCGACTGGGATACACTTGGTCCAGCAGCAACTCAGAAAAAGTGGGGGGTTAAGCTTCCCCCATTCGGGGATCCCGTGGTGCAGACACTTCTAGATATGTTTTCTAAGGTTACAGTAATAAAACCGGGAGACACTTTCCACACCTTCATGGTCGAGTTCGGCAAAGCCTTCGTGGAAATGCTCAGAGAAAACACAGAGAACATTGAGAAAGCCAGAAAAGCAGAGACTTTTACGGTAAAAAACCTAAAAATAGTGAGAGTCAATGAGAATGTTCCAATAAGGTTCATTAAAAACGCCCACCCCGATGTTGCCATCGTCATCCAGCCGAATCCGAGAACACCCAATGCCGTTTCGTTAATTCGCGTTGATGACCACCCACGGGTAGACTTCAACCGCATCAGGGGCAGAATCCCTGCACAGTTCATTCACCCAAACGGGTTCATGGCCGTCATTGACCCAGACCCAGAGCTCATCACAAAAGCTCTTGATATCGCAATTCAGTAAAACTTCTTTTTTTTCCATTCCTCCAGTGGTGAGTTTTTTCGGGGTGATGGGAATGGTTAACACAACTTTTGTGTCCTTTGTCTTGGATCCCGCATTGTATCCCGCATTGGAAGGGATTCCAGATAATGTTTTGATAGAGTTTGCAGCATATGTTCGAAGATGTGGGATTCAGGAATTGAAAATAAAAAGACAAAACGGTTGCACCACTGCTATTTGTAAAAAAGGTAAGCTAAAAGCACATGTCGCGATCTCCAAGGACGGTTTCAGGGTCGTCAAAATATACTGCTAAACCGTGCTGGAGGTGATGTCCATGAAAAACGTCATTTTCATCTCTGATATCGCATACAGCACGATCTGTTTTCGCAAGAGCTTCTTCAACTCATACTACAGACCCCGCTTCCCCCCTGATACCAGAGAGGCAATACAGGGAAAAGAACTGCACAGATCCCTACAGGATCTCTTCCCCGATGCCAGCTTTGAAGTCGAATGCCAGCACGAGCTCAACGGATGGGTGATAAAAGGAAAAGCCGATATCGTCACAGCAAACGCAGTATATGAGTACAAATTCCTGAAATCTCTCGATTCGCCAGTAATTCCAGCATACAAAATACAGGCAGCAGCGTACAGCAAATCCCTAGGAAAAAGCGAATGCTATCTTGTCCTTGTAAACAGAAAAAACCAGGAGTCGAAGAAAATACCCGTGAAAGTCGACCTCTACTGGAAACTTTTTCTGAAGCACGCCAGCAATCTCATAGAGCACCTCAGCACTGGCAAGATTCCCAAACAAGATTGCCCGAGATTTTTCTGGGCATGCAGAAACTGCATCTGGAGAATAATCTGCTCGGAGCTTGGGCTCCCCCATCGGAGGTGGTGAGATGAGCTTGCTTGATTTTTTAAATTTTTTAAAGTTGAATGATTACATCCTTGATGCAAGCATAGCAGAAATCCTGCACAGTGTTCTCAAGAGCTCAACTGTAAGGGCTATTCTTTTGAGAGGTCCAGCGGGTGTAGGTAAAACACAACTAACGTATCTGATTGCCAAATGGCTACAAGCAGAATACATCTTTTTCCAGTGTACCCATGGAACTGATGAAGACTCTCTACTGTACAAATATATTCCAAGTGAGGAGACAAGAGCCGGGATAAAAATAACCCTCGGGCCAGTTCCAAGGGCACTCAAGAAATCCAACAGCAAGACAGTGGTGCTTGTGATCGACGAATTCGATAAGACAAGACCAAGCGCGGACGCCCTCCTTCTTGACGTTTTGCAAAATTGCAGGGTTTCATTGTATCTAGATGACGAGGAAACAACGATTCAGGGGAAACCAGAAAATCTTGTTATCTTTCTCACTTCAAACGACACAAGAGAGTACAGCGAGCCCCTTCTGCGCAGAGTAATATCAACAGTGCTGCCGCCGCCAAGTCCAAGGACTGTATACCCCATTCTAGCCTAATTCTCCTCAACTGCACCTCAAAAATCCACCCACCTCCCCAGCGGAGGTGATAAAAAATGAGTGAAAATGCGATAAAAAATGTTGTTGAAGCGCTTAGAAAGATGGGGCTGATCGAAGCCCCGGATGAGGAGCTGATTAAGAAGATAAAGATGCTCCTCGTTGAGTTCAGACTTCCAGAGAGAGAGGTAGCAATCGCCCTTGCAAACGACATAAGAAGAAGAATGGGAATTCAGAGAACAGTCGTAAGCAAGATCTCAGACCTCAGAAAGGGTGTCAACGCGGATCTCAAAGTGAAGGTTCTTGCAGTCTTTCAGGGTAAAGGAAAGGTAATACAGAGAGCAATCGTGGGCGATCCCAGCGGCAAGGCTGTGCTGGTGAACCTCACAAACTTCCAGCTTGAAGCAAAGAAGTGCTACGAGATAAAGAACGCCTATGCGGACGAGGGAACCAGGGGACTTAGACTTCTGATCACATCAATAACTGAAGTGAAGGAAATTCAGGAGGAAATAGATGTCGCGAAGGACACTTTCGAAGGCATTGTAATCGATGTTTTGCAGGCAGGCTTCGTAAGACTCTGCCCAAAGTGCAGAAAGCCTCTCAAGAAGGGTATATGCCCTGAGCACGGTGCACAGGACACACAAGAGACGTTCGTTGTCAAGCTCATCGTCGACAACGGAGATACTGCAGTCTACGCAAGGATTACCGATGAAAAAGCCTTCAATGCGTTCAGGACAACCAAAGAAGACATCAAGGAACTCCTAGTACAGACACTCGATCCCAACTCGATAAAAGCGTTCGTCGAAAGCACCATCCTCGGAAAGCTCGTGCTCGTTAAGGGATACAAAGGAAACAGAACGTTCCTCGCGGACCAAATTGATATACTCACAGAGAGTGAGATCGAAGAGAGAACCAGGAAGATACTCGTTGAAGTCAGAAAAACTGAATTAAAGCCTGACGAAGACAGGACCCCTGAAGCCACAGCTGCAGACAAACTCGAGGATGTAGAGGAGATTGAGCTCGATATCAATGACTTTGACCTGGATTCCGTACTCGGAGGTGATGAAGAATGAGGTTTGCAGCTATTAGAGTTTTCATAGGAGAACTCAACAAGGTGTCTCAGGATAAGAGGGAGCAACTGGAAAGGTTCACCGTCGTCAAGGTGCCGCTCAAGGGCATCGATGTTGCAAGAGTCATGATAGCTGGTGTGGTCGTGAGCGTGCGTGAGCGTGAAAAATTTTCCGTCGTTGAAGTTGCCGACATGACTGGCAGAATATCTGTCTTTACCGATAAAGCAACAGCCGAAGAGCTCGCTCCCGGAATAGCAGTGGCGATCGTCGGAAAGCCAAGAGTCGTCAGCGGGAGAGCTGCAATCAGAGCCGAGAAGATCATCAAGACAGACCGGGTTCTTTACATGTACATCCAGGCTCAGGCTGCAGAATGCGCAAAGAAAAGAGGAGCAGAAATACCAACACTCTGAAGTTTTTACCTTTTTTCTTCAATGCCTCATTTTTAAACTATGCATATTTATGGGGGATCAGAGATGGTGCGAAAGCTACCCAGACCTAAAGTTCTTCAGGGTATCACTGTCAAGACAAGGTGCGGCTGCGGGGACATATACCTCACGATCAACACTCTCGAAGACTCCCTCTTCGAAGTATTTGTCAGAACAGGGCACTCAGGGCTTTGCCTTTTTGCTCAGAATGAGGCCATTGGCAGACTCATAAGCCTCGCTCTCAGGAGCGGAGTTCCGGCGGAGGAGATTGTGAGGCAACTCAAGAACATACGGTGTCCAAAACCACTGTTAACCCCTGAAGGAACCATTACGAGCTGTGCAGATGCGATAGCGAAAACAATCGAGGCGTTTCTCGATAGAAGAGTAAGGCCAGAGCCCGATGAACATCAGTCCAGGTTGCATATAACGGATTCCCCAACAAAGGAGGCAAGAGATGACCATGGGGCTCTCTGAAGCCCTGATTTCGAGGCTCTACGCGAGAATCCGCGGAAACCCTAAACACAGGAACCTACAGGAACTATTTTAAAACTGCTCAGCTATGCATAGTC
>Ga0071330_1108935_pt1 | contig 36764 bp, 37 predicted proteins | sample GBScel77sediment_FD_63802 | JGI IMG/M metagenome (GOLD analysis project Ga0071330, IMG submission 63802) | Hot spring sediment microbial communities from Great Boiling Spring, Nevada - Cellulolytic enrichment Sediment 77C v2 (version 2) | ecosystem: Environmental > Aquatic > Thermal springs >...
GTCTGAGGACATCTACGGAGGGCTAGGGGTTAGTCTTCAAAGTTTTTAATACTTTAAATTAGGTATTAGTAGAGTTGGTTATGCGTATTGAGAGAGTTAAGTTAGTTTTTATGCCGGGGTTTGTTATAGAGTTTGTTGATAGGGGTAGAGGTATTAAGCAGGTGTTGAAGTGGTGTGTGGAGGGTACATGGCATCCTGTAGTTGTTTACGGGCCTGAGGGTTGTGGGAAGAGTTCTTGGCTTAAGCAGACAGTTGAGATTCTTAAGGGGTACGGTTTTGACGTCATATATGTAGACCCTCTCCGTAGGGAATATACAGCTTACACTGATGTTAAGGAAGTTATTACGAGGATAACTGAGGTTATTGCTGATACTACAGGTTATATACCGATTAAGTTAGCAGATTTAGTGATTTCATTAACTAATCAACTCCTTAAGAAGTGGGGGAAGAAAAGAGTTGCGTTATTAGTTGATGATGTTTTTCAAGCTATAGGATTAGAGAGGGTTGAGACTTACGTAAAAGGACTACTAAACATTATTGAGTACCCACCAGAAATTTACGAGAGAATAGTTGTTATCGCTACAACTAGTGAGGGTTTATCTAGGGCTAGAATTGGTAGGCATAGATGGGCTTGGTTAATGCCTATGTGGAACATGAGTAAGGATGGGTTTAAAGAACTATATGAGAAGTTACCAAGGGTTAAACCACCTTTTGAGGATGTCTGGAGATTAACTGGTGGTAATCCTGAGATCCTTAAGATGCTTTATCAAAGTAAGTGGGATGTAAGTACAGTTATTGAGGCAGTTATTGAGTTTAAGAAGCTTAGGTCGTTAATAACTTCCTTAAGTGATGTTGAGAGGAAATGGCTTTCTGAAGCTGTTGACGATCCCGACACACTCTTTACTAGAGAGAGGGTAGGACTACTTAATAAACTCGTTGAGTTAAACCTAATAGTTGATGACCTCCCAAGTAGGAACTCCCCAAACTGGTTAGATGAACCACCTCCAAAGAAAGACCTTGAGGTAGGGATTGGAGAGTATATTGCTTGGCAAACACCAATACATAGAGAGGCGGTCAGGGAAGTTCTAAAAACTCCTATCTCTTTCTAACCTGTATACACATAATAGTGAGGGATAGGGATTATGAGTAAATAGTATAGCGGAGGGAATTAAGGAGGGTTGGTGAACTTTAAGAATTATAAGAGTCTAACTACTTGAGTATAACGTTTGAGATAGTTATTTAAAGTGTAGTAACGGCGTACTACACAATACCTTTATCGTGTTTCTGTAGTGTTCTTCAAATTTATAAACTCATGTATACAGACTGTATACGGGGAGTGTTACGAGTGTTGTTGTAAGTGTTAGGGTTCCGAAGTGGGTTAAGGATAAGCTTGAGGCATACGGTATTAATATCTCAGAGTTTATTAGGAGGAAGTTGATGGAGGAGGTTGAGAGGCTTGAACATGAGGAACTTAGTAAATTACTTGATGATTTAGTGAAGGAGTTTGAGGGTAGAGTAGATGTTTATGAGCTTACAAGACTTGTAGATGAGGTACGGAAGGAGAGGTAGTACTGTGTATGTATTAGATGCTAGTGTCTACGCACCACTAATAATTAAAGCTGGTAGGAAACTCTTAGAACTAACTAAAACATACAGATTCATCATACTAGACCTAACGATTTACGAAGTATGTAATGTCTTCTGGAAAGAATATGAGAAACTCCATAGAATAAGTGCTGAAACAGCATTAAAAGCCTGTATAGTGGCGAGACAACTCGCAAGCAAGTTAGAAGTATGTAGTTTCCGTGACTTAGACTTTAAGAAGGTAATCAGTATAGCTGTAGAGAATAACATAACAGTATACGACTCAGCATATATCACATTAGCCCTCATAATAAACGCCCCAATAGCTACAGAAGATATAGACATCATAAACGTAGCTCAAAAATATAAAATCAATATAGTAAGATTAAATGAAGTACTCAGACTCATCAAATAACTCCAAAACTTACAGTAAAGTCTCTTAGATAGAAAGACAGCTACGGTTAAAGTCATCACTAAAATATTATCGTAAAACCTCTAAAACAATTCATTAAACCACTTACTTAAGAGGGTATGTAGTAATTTAAATATCTCTATAATGCCGAGGAGTTAAGTGTGAACTATCTAGGGTTGAGTTCATAGTTGTAAGTCTATACATAAAGATCGTACAGAAGAGCTTAAGCTTATAACATGTGATAGATGCGTAATTAGATCTCAAGTAGAGTTAACAACTAATGAGATAGAGGATTTATTAAGAATTGGTAGTGTAGTGATAGAGTGTCCGGATCCGGACTGTTAGATATATTTCTCTTCATCACATCTAAGCATATAGTAGGGATCACATTTAAAGAACTAATAAGGTCTAGAATGTTTAAGTTAGTTAATAAAGTTTACCGAAATTATCCAGAACTTCTAAAAGGGGGATATCCTCTCTGCAGAAACTCAGTAGACTAGATATGAACGATACTTATATCATTTTTAAATAGTAGAGAATAACTAAGACTACTTAAAAGAGGTTAAGCTCATGATGTAAGAACTTTCAAGTCTTACTATTGTTACCTGTCTTAGTTTGACGTCTAATGTAGTTTACAGCGACTACCGCTATTATAATCGTTAATGCTGTAATATCTACTGTGATATGGGTTGGTGTGAAGAGTGTTAGTCCTCCAGCCATTAACACTATCCTAAGGAGTATGTTGATGTTATGTTTTATGAATCCTTCAAGTGCTGTGGCTATAGCGTATGTAGCAACTAATGAGGTGGTTATGCTCCACATCCTAACCATAACTTCATAGCTACCGTAGCCTATCAGTATCTCAGGTTTAAATACCATTATAAATGGTAGTAGGAAGGCTGTGAAGCCTAGTTTACAGGCTGTGAGTGCAGTCTTCATAGTATCTGCTTTAGCTAGTGATGCTGCAGCATATGACGCTAACGCTACCGGGGGTGTTATAGCGGCTAAGACAGCATACCAGAAGACGAAGAAGTGTATTGGGAATGTTTCTAAACCCATAGCAGCTAGTGCTGGGACTGATACAGCAACAGCTGTTATGTAAGCAGGTGTTGTAGGTATCCCCATACCTAATAAGGTAGTTATTAACGCTACGTAAATGAGTGCAAGTACTGTAATTCCGAAGGACGCCGTACTTACTATATAACCGAGTTTAACACCTAACCCACTATAACTTACTGCCCCAACAACTATACCGGCAGCCGCCCCAACAACTATTATAGATAGGGCATCCTCAATACCTCTAACTAATACCTGGTAGAGCTTACTTACACGTAATTGCCTACTCAACAATCCTAGGATAATCGCTATGAAGAAGGATATGAAAGCTGCTGTAACAGCTGACCACTGAAGTACTGCAACTATATATACGAGTACTATAATGGGTAGGAAGTAGAACCACCCCCTCTTCAGAACTTGATTCTTACTAGGGACTTGATCAGGAGGTAGTCCTCTAAGACCTGTCTTCAACGAGTAGTAATGTATCTGTACGTAAACCCCTAAGTAGTATATTATAGCTGGTACTATAGCAGCTATCATTATCTTACCGTAATGAATACCGAGCAGTTCAGCCATTACAAATGCTGCAGCACCCATAATTGGAGGCATTATCTGACCACCAGTAGATGCTACAGCCTCAACAGCACCTGCTAGATATGAGGGAAACCCTATAGACTTCATAGTAGGTATAGTGAATATACCGGTAGCATAGACATTAGCTACTGCACTACCACTTACTGAACCGAATAGAGATGAAGCTATTACTGACACCTTAGCAGGACCACCAGAACTCCCACCTACTAATGCTTTAGCTAGATTTATGAAGAACTCCCCAGTACCACTCATAGAGAACGCTGCACCTAATAAAGTAAACGCTATAACGTATGTAGACATAACCTCTAAAGGTGTTGAGAATATCGCGTAAGGAGTTAAGTATAAGTACTCAATAACTCTAACAGGATTTGTTCTAAAGCCTATGACTGGTAGGTAGGGTGCTAAGAGTAAATAACCTATGAACACAGTAATAAGTGCTGTAAACATGAGGCCTGAAGTCCTCCTAACAGACTCAACTATAAGTGATATAAGTAAGACTCCAATAACTATTTGCTCAGTAGTTAAAGGTGTTACAAGCCACATCCTCCTAAAGAACCAACTCGCATAGTTTAAGTATATGTCTGCTACCGTAACTACAGCAATAATAGCGAGTAAGTAATCATACCAAGGAACCCTATCTACATCCTTCTTAGTTGATGAGTATATTATGAACGTTAACGGAAGTGCGAAAAGTAAAGTAACTACCATATGTTCGTAGACGTCGTAAATTGTAAAAAGTAACTTATAGATGTTGTAGATAGCCATAACACATAATAAAACTTCAACTAATATCCTATTATACTTACCTAACCTCCTTCTAGGCAATCCTACCACCTAAGAGGTTTAGAGAGAAAACATTAAAAATCTACTTATGTTAAAAAGTCTTCAGTTAACTACACCTACAACTACTTAATGAAGCCACGGTCTATGTAGTACTGCTTAGCACCTGGATGGATTTCTAAGTTACTACTATACTTCCAGGAAGTACTTGGGTTGAAAATTCTGAATGCAGACACAGCTTTCACTAAGTACTCAGTGTTCTCACATATTGACCTAGTGATCTGGTAGATAAGGTCATCTGGCATATCAGCTCTAACCAACAATATCGTAAACGTGAAGAGTGTACGGTAATCCTCAGTTATGAATCCATATGTACCTTTAGGTAAATAATCTACTACTAACGCTCCTTTAAACCCTAAAGTATTTAAGATAAAGTCTATATCTTCATCAGTTAATGGAATTGTTTTAACATCAGGCATACGTGTATCTAACATTATGTAGTTCGATGAAGGTACTGCAGTAACATCGAATATTAAGTCTAACTTACCCTCTATCATCGACTCAACAGCCTTAGCCTCACCAGGAACTACGAGACTACCACCAGCTCTCCGTATAACGTCTTCAGTAACACCGTAGTGTTCAAGCAACCACCTAAATAGGAAGTCTTCTAACGAGGCTGCCGGACCACCAACAGCTAATCTAGCAGCTTTACCTCCCTTAATATAATCGGCTAATTCCTTAATACTGTTTACTGGGAAGTCTGGTCTCTTAGTTATCAATACCTTATACCTCTCAGTAGGTCCTAACATAAACTTAACATTAGATAGGTCTATCTCCTGACCCCATATAGGGACAGCCTTAGCTGGGTCTTTAGCGAAGGGTATCCACGCAGCATGAGTATAAGCCATCTCAACCTCCCCCCTAGAAATAGCTAAAAGGTTAGCAGCACTTGCACCAGGTTGAACACTAATCTTAATACCTAACTCCTTCTCAACTAGGCTGGAGATAGCACCACCTAATACATAACCAGGACTACCGACTGAGTAAGTACGGAAGACAATCTCTTTAGGCCAGTGCGGTGGTGGGGTTGTCGGTGGTGGGGTTACTGTAGGTGTCGGAGTAGGTGTTATAGTTATTGTTTCTGTTATAGTTACTTTCTCAGTCTTAGTTACTGTAGTAGTTACTACTGAAGGAGCTACTGTCTCTGTTATAGTTACGGTCCTAGGTACAGCAGCTGCAGAACCTGCGAAATAACCAACAACACCAGCAACGACTATTAAGATAACTAAAACACCTATAATTAATGGTGAAGGTCTAACAAACATTTAAACACCTCTGTTGTATAACCACTATATACTTTTTAAATCTTACTACCACTACTTACCTCGGTCAAGACTAAGGATCGTGGCAATTCTCCATGTTTACGCCTTAATTTAAGAATATTATTACATATGTAGAACTATTCATAGAGTTTATACATCTATGGTTTGTAGAACTTGCTAACTCTTCTTAGACCCTGCAGACTGACTACATAAGTCCCTGAAGAAGTATTTAAAACATTGAGGGTTTCTAACTATGTACATCTTTCTAGCGAAGTCTAGTAGCCTAAAGCTGAACTTCACTACCCTCTCAGGATTCTCACATATGAGTGTTCTGAGTAAGGACAGCATTCTGAGTCAGTGTATGGTTCCTACCTAGCTAACTTTACACTTGATATTCTCTTAATCACCCTAACCATATTCCTGCTGAGAGGAGTTTAGGTTGCCTACACACTCTAAAAGACCTCCAGGATGTAGGGAAGTATTAATTAACTTAGATATTATACTCTTGTAAGGAGGTATGTGGGGACTTAGTAATGAGATCGTTGATAGTGGTTCTACATCCATATAAATGAGGTGGTGAGCGGTAAGTGAATATTCTTACAGTAGCTCATGGTTTATGGTTTGGTGGGCTCAGATATCTACTCTTGAGTTTTAGAGTTACTTAAGTATGAGGTAGGGCTTAGAGTTTTGATATGTAGAGATGTTGATAGAAGATTTATTTCATGTATTAATTCTTTAGATTTAGAAGTCTATAAAGTCCCTTATCGTATAGTTATGAATTACCCAGTGATGGATATTGAAGGTATGGAGTGGTTAATTAGATGAGTTGATATTGTGTGGATTACAGATGTAGAGTATGTTATTGCCTCCTACGTAAAGAAAATTAGAGATACACCTGTAGTTCCTCACTTACGTTCTTATGCTTTATTATGTCCTCGATGGGAGGCTTTATATAGATTTAGAGAGCTATGTCTAGAGAAGCGTTCTACTTAGAGATTCATTAAATGTAAGTAATGTGTAGACTTAGATTATCGAGGATAGACTTAATAAGTGAGGATAGGAGGATACTCTACTGGGTAGTAGATTTAGTCGAGGGATCTGTAGATTATATTAAGTGGAACTCCTTAATGAAGGAGTTTTGAGAGTATAGATGTGTTCATAGCTGTATCAAATACTCTATGGAGAATCTATACCCACCATATCCTAGATCTCATCAATAAACACCGATGTATACAACCCTGTCATAGAACCTCTAAAACATGTTAAACTAGGTTGTAGTACTTGGAATAGCTTATAAGTCTGGATCATCTGATATAAGAGACTCACAAGCATTAAGATACTGTAAAAACTCCTATGTTCCTTACATAAATAGTAAAGCAGTAGAAAACGTTAAGAATATTAAGAATATAGTGTAATGATGTGTAGATTATTAAGAACCTTAATAAATTACTTTATGAACGTAATTATAATTACTGTTAATTACAATGAATATAAATGTATTCCATCAATAGTAAATACTAATACGTTAATTGTAGATGTAGTGCTTTCTTAACTGCTTCTCTATGTAGTGGTGTTTGCCAAGCTACATACCTACCAATACCTAACTCTAAATCCTTCTTAGGAGGTGGTTCATCAATCCATAACCTCTCATCCCTATCACGGATTTGATAGAATATTAAATTCTTCTTAATTAATTCCTTAACTAGTTCTTCAGGTGTATCAGCTCTCCATAAAGTATCCGGATCCTCAACAGCTAGTTCAAGCCAAGACCTCCACCTACCTATGAAGATGGATGTAAGTTCCTTCTCATCAATAAGTATGTTGATAATAGTATTAACACTCCAGTCAACTTGATAAAGTCTTGAAAGCATTCTAGGGTTACCACCAGTTAACCTCCAGACATCCTCAAAAGGTGGTTTAGGGTTAGGTATCTTCCCGTATAACTCCTCAAAACCTCCCTTACTCATATTCCATATAGGCATTAACCAAGCCCATAAATGCCTACCAATCTCATACCTTGATAAACCCTCACTAGTAGCTACAATAGCAACTATCTTCTCATAACTTTCTACAGGATGTTCAATTAATTCAAGCATACCTTTAACGAAAGTTGCTGCTAATCTAGGCTCGAGATACTGAAAAACATCATCAACAATTACAGTAAGTTTCTTCCTACCCTGTCTAAGAACTTCATTAACGAAGTCAACTACACTCCAAACATATTTAGCTAATGCATATTCTGAAGTTACCTCCCTAACAAGTTCTAACACCCTCCCCCTAATACTATCAATACCTACCTCAACCTCAAACTCCTTCCTCAACGGGTTAAAGTATATCACCCCATAACCAAGATCCTTAAGAACCTCAACACCTTGGATTAACCATGAAGTCTTACCACAACCCTCAGGCCCGTAAACAACTATAGGGGAACTAGTACCCCTCTCACCCCACTCAAGAACTTGTTGTATAGCTCTATCCCTATCAACAAACTCAACCTCTAAACCCTTAGCAAAAGGTAATTTAACCCTCCTCACAAAACACTACACACCCAATAATCTAATAAGATAGTAATTTAAAGACGTTAATCAAACACACTATACCATCAAATGTAGCTGATGACGCTAAGTAGGAAGCTACTATAGCTGATACAAACCTGAAAGCATATCCTAGTAAGTCATCAGAACTCACTATAGTTAAAGTTATTGACAAGCTCTTCAAACCCTCAATACATCCCCAACATCTCCAGCACCCTCATAAACATATCAGCTGTTAATGAGGTCAACCCAACAAAATAAACATTAGTAAAGCTCTCCTACTCATAATCAACTCTCATCACTACTAATTACTCTATAGTACCTCAGGTCATTCCTTCAAATATTTAACTAATCCCTAAGGTTACGTTGAGGAGTTAGGGAATTATCAATTTATTGATGTTTTAATGTTTTAGAAGTAGTAGTTGTAGGTGGTCTTAATCAGTAGGTTCGTGTTCGGGCCTGTATATTCGAGGAGGCTTGGGAGGAGTCTTGGAGTTAATAACATACCTTATAAAACATGTTCCTATAGTTGTATATACTGTCAGTTAGGTAGGACTACTAATTACGGTGTTGTGAGGAGGTGTTTTTACTCATGGACTGATGTCATTAAGGACATCACTGACTTCCTGAGGGTGTTTAAGGATGATGTTGATTACCACCGAAAGCCTCACCCTTTAGGGCGGGGAGGAGGTCAGGAGACTTTCTCAAGGATTCTAAGTCCTGAAAGAGTAGAACTACTTAACATACCTGAACCACCACCTAAAGCTTATGGAGACCCTATAACATGGTTGTTAAACACTGTCTCAGTTCACCCGCTTAGGTATGAATACGCTGTTAATGTGTTAGGGGATGTGTATAGTAATCCTGATGAAGTTATTGAGAAATTAGTTAGGGAGGGACTTATAGTTGAGGTTCAGTACTTAAGTAGTAAGTACTTAATCAAGAGTTTTAAATCATGTATAACTAAGTAATCCATATATTTTATAATGTTGTATTCTTAGATTATTGGTAGGGTTCCATGGCCGGTAAACTACCTCCTGAAATCCTTAAGAAATACATACTTAGTAGGGTTGGTGTCGTAGATCCTTCAGTGATTGTAGGCCCCAGTATTGGTGAGGATGCTGCTGTTATAGATATTGGTGATAGTAAGGTATTAGTAGCTCATGTAGACCCTATAACAGGTGCTGTTGAGTTCCTAGGGTGGTTAGCTGTTCATATAGCATGTAATGATGTTGCTGTTAGAGGTGTTAGGCCTAGATGGTTATTACCAGTCCTCTACCTCCCAGAGAACGCTGATTTAGGCTTGATTGATAAGATAACAACTCAAATCGATACTGCTGCTAAGGAAGTTAATGCTATGGTTGTCGGCGGACACTCAGAATTCACATCAGGTCTCACCAGACCTCTAATATCTATGACTGCTTTAGGTATTACTGAGAAGGGTAGGTATGTAACTACTTCAGGTGCTCGTGTAGGTGATGTAGTATTAATGACTAAGACAGTTGGTGTTGAGGGTACAGCAATACTATCAACTGATTTTAGAGATTCTTTACTGAGGGCTGGAGTACCTGAGGATGTTATTGAACGTGGTAGGGGATTCCTAAAAATGATTAGTGTTGTTAAGGAAGCACTAATACTTAGTAATGCAGGTATACCTACATCAATGCATGACCCTACAGAAGGTGGTTTAATAGGTGGTTTAGTTGAGATTGCATACGCTTCAAATAAGACTTTAGAGGTATGGGAGGGTAAGATACCGATAGCTGAGGAGACTGCATTGATGACTAAGGCTCTAGGGTTAGACCCCCTAAGACTCATAAGTTCTGGAGTATTAGTAGCTACAGTACCTCAAGAAAGAGTTGAAGAAGCTATTAAACTACTTAACCAGTACGGAATTAAAGCTACAGTCATAGGTAGAGTTAACGAGTACTCAGGACATTACGTAGTAATCCGTAGGGAGGACGGTAGGGTTGAGGAGATTGATGAGTTATACGTTAAGGACGAGTTAATAAGTATGTGGGAAAGATATGGGAGTAAGTAGTAAGTCATTCCTAACATACGCTAAATGCATACCGAATGGTGAATGTCTTAAATGCCCTATCGCTGGTAAGTCAGTAAATTACGGACCTTTTAAATCTAGGAGGAGGGGTGTTTCAATAGGTATTAACTTATTCCCAATAGCTAAGGTATGTAGCTTCAACTGTATCTACTGTTTTAGAGGTCCTACAAAGATATTAAGTGTAGAACCAGTAGATGATGGTGCTGGAATTAACGAATCCGTACTTAGAAATGCTTTAAGAATAGCTTATGAGGAGATTATAAAGGATTACGGGGTTATCAATGCTGTAGACTTCTCAGGTAGTGGTGAACCAACACTACACCCTAAACTCTCAGAACTAGTAAGTACTGTTAAATCATTTGTTAAGGACTACGATCTAGACATTAACGTAGGTATATTCACAAACTCATCAACACTACATATGAGTAACGTAGTTAGAACTCTTAAGGACGTAGACTATATAGAGGCTAAGTTAGATACTGTAGTACAGAGTAAATTCGAACTAATAAACATACCTCATAAGACCTTAAACATTAGTAAGATAATCAATAACTTAAGGAATTTTAGGAAGGAGTTTAAGGGAACATTAGTAATTCAGACAATACTACTTAAGTACGGTAACATCATCAACTACATGTTTGAAGACTCTAAATCACTAGCCGAAGTACTAACTACTATAGAACCTGATGAAGTCCACATATACACAACATACAGAACACCTAGGATAGAAAATATTGAGAAAGTCAATTATGAGGTCATGAATGAATTCTCTAAAGTGCTGAAGGAGTACGGATTAAAAGTAGAGATATACCCAGCATAACCCTAACACTAACTCATTAACTACCCTATCTAGACTTCCTCACATTTAAATACCTGTACATCACCAGATACTACTCTCAAATCTTAACTACTCATTACCTATCTAAAACATCACTATATACAGTAGTGATTATTAGCATTGATAATACCGTAATTAATACTCACTAACCTGAGTTAGAGGACTTAACTACTTAATTTGGTAGGTCATACCTAGATTAGACGTTCAGGTAACTAAGCTCATATGTACATGGTTATGTGAATTTTTAAGTGGTTTAAGAGACGTAAATCTTATATAGTTTAGCATGACTATGTAGATGGTGGTGTGTATTCCTAAGGTTGCTGTTGTTATGGGTAGTAAGTCTGATTGGGAGTTTATGAAGGAGGCTGTAGATATTTTAAAACAGTTTGGTGTTGATGTTGAGGTTAGAGTTGTTTCAGCTCATAGGACTCCAGAGTTTATGTTTGATTATGTTATGGAGGTTGTTAAGGAGGGTGTTGAAGTTATTATTGCTGGTGCTGGTGGTGCTGCAGCTCTACCAGGTATGATTGCTGCTTTAACAACTATACCGGTCATAGGTGTTCCAATACCTTCTAAATACTTAAACGGTCTTGACTCACTACTCTCAATTGTTCAGATGCCTTACGGAGTACCAGTAGCTACTGTAGGGGTTGGGAATGCTAGGAATGCAGCTCTACTAGCCTTAAGGATCTTAAGTATTAAGTATCCTCAAATCACTGAGAAGTTAAGGGAGTTTATGAAGGTTATGAAGGATGAAGTACTCTCTGTAAAGCTTGAGTGATGATTTATAAGTAGTATTTAACTATTTAAGAATTAAAATATGTTGAGGTTGTGTTTGTAGGCTATGGTGGAGGGTGTGTTTGAGGTCTTAAGTAGGTATGACTTAAGTAAGTTGTCAATAGCTACATTAGCTAGTCACTCAGCTCTTCAGATATTTCATGGGGCTAAGTTAGAGGGGTTTAAGACAGTTGCTATAGTTACTAAGGATAGGTTATGGTTTTACGAGAACTTTAAACATCTTATTGACTACTTCATAGTCTTAAGTAGTTGGGGGGAGTTGTGTAGGGAGGATGTTGTTAAGGAACTTCAATCATTAAATACTGTTTTAGTCCCTCACGGTAGTTATGTTGAGTATGTAGGGCTTGATTGTGCTGAAGGTATTGAAGTACCTATACTAGGGTTGAGGAAGTTATTTAGGGTTGAAGCTAATCAGTGGGCTAAGATGGGACTCCTACAGAGGGCTGGTATACCCATACCTAAACTGTATAGGGTTGATGACTTAGTTAATGAGTTAGTCATAGTTAAGTTACCAGGTGCTAAGGGTGGTAAGGGTTACTTCATAGCTAGGTCTAATGAGGAAGTTGTTGAAGGACTTAAGAAGAGGTTAATTGAAGGACTTATAAAGTCATTTGATGAGGTAATAATTCAGGAGTACTTAATAGGTGTTCCAGCATACTTCCACTACTTCTACAGTCCAACCCTTAATAGGGTAGAGATTTTAGGTATTGATATTAGGTATGAGAGTAATATAGACGGTCTTAAGAGGGTACCGTACATAGTTAATGAGTTTAGAATTAACCCTACATTCGTAGTCATCGGTAACATACCCTTAGTACTGAGGGAGAGCTTACTAACTAAGGTCTTAGAATACGGGGTTAAATTCGTTGAGGAGACTAAGAAGGAATTACCACCAGGTGTTATAGGGCCGTTCTGCCTTGAGAGTATAGTAGATGATAATATGGAGATTAAAGTCTTTGAATTCTCTGGGAGGATTGTAGCCGGTACAAACCTCTACATAAACGGTAGTCCATACTCATACCTATACTGGAACGAACCTATGAGTACTGGCAGGAGATTAGCTAGAGAACTCAAACTAGCAATTGAGAGAAACACCATCGATAAAATCTTAACATGAAATCACTTATCACACACCATCAGTAATCTCTAACATCCTCCTCAAAACTCCTTGAAATATCTACTACGATGGTTTTCCTATAATTAACTTAGTTCTAACATCAACACTGATAAGCCTCCTAACGTAAGTGATTAACAACTCTACCCTGTCTATCAATCTTAGAATACCTTAAAATTTCATTGAATGATTTAAATCAGATCATAAATTATAATTAATCAATACCAGTAGATGTTACAGCATGACCCGTAATAAAAGTATGAAATCTTTAGTGATTAGAGACTATGATTTCTGCATAGAGTCGTCAATACGTTCTTAGCTCTTTGTACAGTTTTCATCCAAATCTCTAGGTATGGATTACCTAAGGTGAAGTCTTTTATCTTCTCAACGTACTCTCTAGCAGTACTGCATATCTCAGTTAGATGTCTCATTCTAGCTTTCTCATCTATAGGTTTCTCAGCCTGTAGTTTAGGACCTCCCTCCATAAACCCCTCTGGAAAGTACCAATCTTTAAACCATGTAAAGCCGTTTTCGAGGAGTATATATCCAAGCCTTGTTAGCGGTGGTGTGATCCCCATCTCTAGGGCTTTCAAGGTCTCACTATCGTAAACGTACTCTATGAAGAGTCTTTCACCCGGACTGATATAATTTGACAGACATTCAATTAATTTCTTCTCCTCACCGGAGTGTATGAACGTGTAGACCTTAGAGTTAAAAATAATATGAGGACGTACAGAGAACACCTCCACCCACCTTCTGTAAAACGGTGGCCTCCCATCGAAAACCTTAATCACTAATAGTCTAGAATAAAATCCGGAATAACCTACTAGGTATTCTAGGGTTTTCTCTTCTGGAAACCTACCACCCTTTCTAACAATCTTCAACTCGAATTCTGATAAGGATTCGAAAGCCTCCTTACAGAGCATCGGAACCACCGGATGCATAATTTTAACTGACACTACTACTGATATCTACGATAAACTCCTTGAAAATCTCCTCGAACTCTTCCTGAGTTAATATAGGCCTGCCCCTCACCTCAATAGTACTGCTAGACGGATTTGAAGTAGGGTAGACAACGAGCCTTTTACTAAGTCGTTCTTCGTATGTCGGGATGTATTCATTAATATAGAATACCCCTATAGGTATTTTATCACCCCATTCTAAACTCTTCTCAATAGCTTTTAACAACTTATCCCTAAATTCATCCACATGTTTTACTACAGGATCCCACCCACCATCCTCATCTAGCTTGTAAATAGATTTTCTATAGAATTCAGATGTATAAACGTCGTTAAATGTTACGCAGGGCTGTAAAACATCTACGAACGCAGCTCCTTTATGTTGTATAGCCATTTTTATCAAGTCCTTCAGATGAGCTCCTTCAAAAGCATATCCTCTCGCAACGAAAGTGTAGCCTGATGCTAAAGCAAGCATTATCGGGTTTACAGCTTGCTGTAGGTTAATCTTAGCTAGAGCTTTCGTCTTCACTCCTAAGGGGAGTGTAGGTGATGCCTGACCCTTCGTCAACCCGTAGACACCGTTGTTATGCATTATAACGACCATGTCTATATTTCTCCTACCCAATGCGACGAAGTGTCCAGCCCCTATACCGAGGAGGTCTCCATCACCACCATGAACAACTACTGTTAGGTCCGGCCTAGCCAGCTTTATACCCATTGCAGTAGGTATAGCCCTTCCATGAAGGATGTGGACACCGTTTACATTCACGAAATGTGATATCTTGCCTGAACACCCGATACCTGAAACAATGACTGTTTTTGACGGGTCTAACCCTAATTCTTCGAAAGCCCTAACAACAGCTGTTAAGATACCGAAATTACCGCAACCAGGACACCAGTCTATCCACAAGTTTGTTTTGTATTCGAATTTACGCTCCATAAGTAAGCACCACACGTTCTTCGTTCATAAGTGCTACCCTCTCCAACGCTGATACTAATTCGTTTAGAGTTATAGGTCTTCCAGTATACTTCATCACCCTTCTATCGATGATTATTCCCGTAGTCATGGATATCAACGACGTTATATTGACCCCATAGCTATGTTCAACAGCAATTAAACGGTCTCTAGGCATACCTTTAACGATACCTAAAAACTCATTTGCTGGAAAAGGCCATAGGAGTTTTACATTTACATACATTAATTTCAGCTTCTCACTAAGGACGTCTATAGCATCTAAAACAACTCCCTTCACCGACCCCCAACCTACAACGACATAATCAGGATCCTCATCCCCGTAGATAGTTACCTTGAGGTCTGAAGGTACTTGCTCTAGAATAATCTTCATTTTCTCTATCCTCTTAGAATACATCTTAACCCTATTTTCAGGGTCTTCAACAATGTGCCCGTACTCATCATGTTCATCACCAGCGTACCACATAACTGTATCGTCTGTACCTAGGTAAGCCCTATGTGATATCACTCTACTCAGGTCAAACCTTTTATAATCCCTACCACCAAGTGATGTAATACCTCTATCAACAGATACTCTACCTACTTCAGGTACAGGGATTGTCGCTATGGTATTAGCTAGGAATTTATCCAGGAGATGTATTACAGGTACTTGGAACTTCTCAGCCATATTGAATGCCTCTACAGTATCGTAGAATGCCTCTACATGATCTCCAGACGATAATACAATTCTAGCAAACTCTCCATGAGCTGCGAAAACCGCATTGAGAAGATCGGACTGACTCCCACGTGTTGGTTGGCCAGTACTAGGTCCACCTCTCTGATAGTAAGTTATAACTATTGGCACCTCATTAGCACCAGCCCAGGAAAGCCCCTCAACCATGAGGTCAAACCCCGGCCCACTCGTAGCTGTGGAACTTCTAACCCCGGTAAGGGATGCCCCTATCGCAGAGTTTACCGCTGCTATCTCATCCTCTGTTTGTACTACAACAATAGGTCCTAAAGACTTCCCTCCAACCTCAGTATACTCATACTTCTCTATAAGGAAGCTTTCATCAGCAGCTGGGGTTATGGGGTAGTAACTTTGGTACCTCACTCCAGCAACGATTTTAGCAATAGCTACGATATCATTACCTGTCGCTATAAAAGCTTTATGTAACTTTATACTTGGTTCGTCGAGTCTAGCAATATTTCTGAAGTCAGCTAGAGAATCCCTAACCATTCCGAATATAGTCATATTCTGTTCGATAAGGTGTTCCTTCCCCCTGAATTGCTGCTCAAAACTATATCTAATAAAATCCTCCTCTAAGCCTATTAAAGTAGAAATCGCTGATATGAGTATACCACTCACATATCTTGATACTTGCCTAGGATCGACTCTATATCGCTCTATAACCTTCCTCAACAATGAATTAAAATCAATTCCTACCAGAGTTATATCCTTTTCTCTTTCTAAGTAGTTCAGGAGTGAGCTTACTGAAGGCTCTATACCGTGCCTTATGATAACCTCCTTTATCCTCTTCTTAGTAATGTCTTCCATACTTGATATATCATCAATTTTCTTGTTACTATGTCCTTTATCATATATTAAAATACCTTTATCACTGATATCGGTAAAATGTGTGAAAATAGTTTCAGGATCCATCGAGGCAACTAGTTCGACCGGATACTTAATAGACCTCGGTAATCTCACCGACGATACGAGCATGTGGATATAGCTATGTCTACCTGTAATATTTGAGAAGTACTCTCTATCAGCAATAATGCCGTATCCCTTCCTAACTAAAGCCCTCCCGAGAATAGCCATGGATGTTTCTAAGCCTGCTCCTTGAGGTCCTCCAATTATAATGCTTATATCTTTCAATACCCACACCTCCTAACTCTAATCACCTGATGGAGCCTCTTCAACTACAGCTTCATCTATCACTACTCCCTCAACAACTATATGCTCCTTCACATGTTTCTCTAACTCACTTTCATCAACGATGGTTTCCCTACATGTAATACAGTATAACCAACCCTGCCTTCTCAACACCTCCCTAAGCTCATGTATGGAGGACTCCCTAAACTTATCACACTTCTCCACTAACTTCTCAGCACTCTCAACCTCCTCCCTAACCCTACAAAGCCCTATATATGGGAAGTATATGTTAGGTTTAAAGTATATACAGTGAAAACATTTCTTTTCATTCATACTCTCAATTACTCTTCAATCTTTTCGATCTTTATAGCATCAACGGGACAAACATCAGCACCGAGTTTAGCACAACTAAATATCTCCTCTGGAATCTCCCCTATCGAAATGTCCTCATCTGTTTTAATACTGAATTTCTCAACAACCCTATTCTTCCCATTATCAAAACCGAGCTCGAAAACCTCAGAACATGCTGCTGGAGCTGCACCACATGCTATACATTTAGACCTATCAACAACAACACGAAATCTAACCAATTTAACACACCAGAGAATTAAGTTTAAACTAATATATAAATTTTTCCACAATAAAATCAGAATGAAATCCACCTGATTTAGAAATATAATTACATAATTATGTATTACTAACTTAATGATTTAAAATATTATTAGTAGGACGAGGAATAACTCAAAAATATTTCAGGTAATCCTGTTAGGTAAGCATCCATTATCTATTGAACTCTGTAATTTCTAATGAGGTAGTTCATGACTCTACCCACCGCAGTATATCCCCTCTAGCCACCTAGGAATTAATAACCCAATGAATCTTAACAAGGCAATAACTACTAATATGTAAGTAAGGACTGTATTGTTTTGGTATTTTACAGCAATGAAGTCTAGAATAATCCTGAATCGCTATGCTGATGGAAACAGCTCACTCCATAGCTCTTAAGGATGTGGAGTTATTAGTAGGTGTAGAAGTAACGTATGTAGATGTAATTTTTAAGTACCTAAGATTTAGAACTGAAAGCCGTTCAAGTATGGATTAAAACATTTAAGTTTTAAGTTTTTATGGTTATGTTACTCCCAACAGTGGATGTCAATGTTACAGATTAGTAGGCAATAATTAACGAAGCTTCCATAACCTTAAATCCTTAGGAGATGGAGGTTGTAGGAGAGACTAATCCTAGACTGAACTCAATGTAGTTCTCTAGAGCGTGTATCTCCATATTCCTTTACCTCTGTAGCTGTAGATGATTGTTTTGTATGTTGTGGTATATTCAACTGAGTAGCCTATCCCTTCTCTTCCGATACCTGAGTCTTTCCTCCCCCCGTATGGGTAGTAACCTACACCATGTCTAGGCATATCATTTATATAGATTGCTCCAACTTCTAGGTATCTGATTAGCTTTCTGACTTTGATTAGGTCATTGCCGAAGATAGCTGCGTCGAGACCATACCTTCTCCCATTTGCAAGTTCTATAGCATCATCTAATTCTTTAAAACTCGTTATGAGAGATACAGGTGCGAATACTTCTTTTTGATACAGTAACGATCTCTTCATAACTTCTTTATCTTGGAACTCTATGAGTGTGGGTTCTACATAGGTAGGTCCAAGCCTCCTACCGCCGAAGATTATCCTCCCACCTAATCTCACAGCATCCTCTACCGCCTTCATAAATTCTTCGACACTATTAACATCTATTAAAGGTCCCATAATAGTTTCAGGGTCCCTAGGATCGCCGATCTTAACCCTAGATAACTCTTTAATTAATAACGCCTTAAACTCCTCATATACAGGCTTATCCACAAGCACAAGCTTTATCGCATCACATCTCTGTCCAGCATAGCTATATATTCCTGCAGCAACTCTCTCAGCGGTTAGGTTTAGATCAGCGTCTGCTAGAACGATTGCTGGATCCCCTCCTCCGAGCTCCATAACAAACTGCTTGATCCCAGCATTTTCAATCACTTTCCTACCTGTTTCACTACTCCCTGTAAAGCTTATAGCAGCTATCCTCTCATCAGCTACAAGCCTAGTACTCTCCCTACCGGGTAACGTCACCACTGCTAAAGTATCCTTAGGGAAACCACTGACCTCTAGAATCTTCGCAAAGAGTATCACCGGGAGAGGATCTGATGACGGAGGCTTTATAACCACAGCGTTACCGGATATGAAGCTGTATGTAACCTTCGATACTGTATCGAATAGGGGGTAGTTGAAGGGTATTATCGCAAGTACAACACCAACAGGTTCCCGTCTAACGATAGCCTCCGTCTCAATCGTTGTCTGATCCCAATCACCAGGCATGTACTCCCCAAATATTTTCCTAGCATCTAAGTGAGCGGACCTAAGCCTATCAATACTAGCCGTTATCTCACCAATGGCTTGCTGTCTCGTCTTACCAGCATTAATAATCAATACCTTGATAAAATCTTCTTTAAGTTCTTCCAGTTTCTGAGCAGCATTCTCTAGAATTTCTATACGCTTCCATCCAGGCATATCTCTGGCAGACCATCTCCCCTTACTATACAGCTTATCTAAGACTCCATCAACATGAGCCCAACCTACCTTAGACACCTTAGCAATAAGGGAGGTATCTATAGGTGTTCTCACATCTATATATTCACCGCTATCAAACCATTCACCAGCTAGGTAGGTTTTATAGTAAGCAATCCCACCTTCCTCATACACTATATCCTTAAAGATATCTGTAGATACCAATCCTACACACCCCTAATCACTTACTACGCTACATTTTTATATCTCTTACTCCATGGGGGAAAGAAACTTACATTCATTATTTACAAGTACTCAGATATAATCTAACGAGTTTTAATTAATTTACGAGGTCCTAATCAACATTAATTAATCATAATATACATCAAGTATAAGCATGAGTATAAGTCCGGTTAGTAAGGCTGCTGTCGCCTTTACCTCTCTTCTCTCTGAATGTGTTTCCGGTATTATTTCATGACTGACAACGTATATCATAGCACCTGCGGCGAATGAGAGTATATACGGTAGGATCGCCCTAGAGATTATTGCGAGGGCTGCTGTAGCAGTAGCTGCTATAGGTTCAACAACTCCACTAAGTACTACTAACCATAAAGCATGTTTAACGTTCTTACCTACGGAAATTAGGGGAAGGGCTACGGCAAGCCCTTCCGGGATGTTCTGGATTCCGATAGCTACAGCGAGTACGACCCCATCTTTAAGAGATTCAACTACAGCTGCCCCTACAGCCGCACCCTCCGGTACGTTGTGAATCACTATAGCTATAGCCATGAGCCATGCAGCCCTCAGCTTCGTCCTAAGTTTCTCCGAACCCTCATACCCCTTCACTAGATGTTCATGTGGGAGGAATCTATCCATGATGTAAACGGATAAGGCACCTATTAAGAACCCCACCGGTGCTGGAATTATACCACCTACCTCTACAGCTGGTAGTAGTAATGACGTAAATGATGCAGTAATCATTATACCTGAAGCAAAACCCATACCGTAGGGAAGGATACCACCCCCGAATTTAACTCCTAAAAAAGCTGGTAAGGATCCTGCGACTGTGAGGATGAATCCTATGCAGGCAGCTAAGAAGCTTTGGACAATAACGGAATCAGACACGTTTTGGATTGTAGTGATGATCCATACTACCGGATCCATTCAAACACCGATGAAGTCCTTTATTACAATCTAATATATCTAACTTTTAAAACCTCTTCTATCTACATGACAAGGATGAAGTCAATCATTAGCGATTATAGTTAAAGATAAGGTAGTCCTAAATAGTAAGGTTTAAGAGACTTAATCATGAGTAAGTATAGGGGTTGTATGTCCCTTTGGAAATGTCAGGTATGTGGGTTTGTGTTTGAGGGGTTGGAAGCACCTGATAAGTGTCCTAAGTGTGGAGCTCCTAAAGACCAGTTTAGACAGTTATCTGAGCAGGAAGTACAGCTTGTTCTGAGGTCTAGGAAGAGTAACTACCTACATATGAAGGCTCTCACACTCCTGAAGGAGTTATTAGTTGTTGCTGAGGAGATTGAGAAGGATGAATTAGACCCTCCATGTGTTAAACTTGCTAAGGAGGAGAAGGAATTTGCTTTAACAACTATCCAGAAGATTATGGCTGAGCTTGAAACTCATATGAAGAAGGGTAAGTGGGGTTAGGAGATAGTCTAATATGATGGCTAAACACCCTCTAGACATCCCTCCCGGGAGGAAACTCTCTAGGGAGGAGGTTGCTGAAGCTCTTAGACTTTCAGTAATAGCTGAGTTAGACGCTATTAACCTCTACCTCCAGCTTGCGAGAGCTATAGACGATCAGAACGTGAGGAAGGTATTTGAGGATATAGCTAAGGAGGAGAAAACACATGTAGGTGAGTTCCTAGCACTTCTGAAGAGTCTCGACCCTGAGCAGGTGGAGGAGTTAAGGAGAGGTTCTGAGGAAGTTAAGGAGTTAACAGGTATACAGGTAAGTGATCCAAGTCCTCAAACATCTGGTGGTTCAAGTAGTAACTCGTTTGAAGGTACTGTAGTTAGTGAGGTTAGGAAGTTAGTTGATTCTGCTAGGACACTCACTAAGAAAATACCTACTATAGTGTTAGGTAGGGGTGTTGAAGCTGTCGTAGTTGAACAAAGTAGTGAGGGGTTAGGGAGGACTATACTCCCACTCTGTGAACTTAGTTATAATTTTAGAGTCTCACAGAAGTCAGTAGATCATGCAGTCAGGTATAAACAACCTATAGAGATACCTGAAGCTGTTAAAACAGCTCTTACACTAGTTTCTGAGGAGGAGAAACTCATTATAGATACGTTAATTAAGGAGGGTAAGACTAAACTACCTTTAAGTAATTGGGATATACCTGGGAATTCAGTCATAGATGTAGCTAAAGCTGTTACAGAGTTAACTAAGCGTGGTTATAGAAGACCGTTTATAATGTTAGTAAATCCTGAACTCTACGTAAAACTATTAAGTGTTAGTGAGAAGACAGGTGTTACAGATCTTGAGAGAGTAAAAGCGTTTGTAGATGAGGTAGTTTCAGTTCAGGGAGTACCAAGTGATAAAGTACTTATAGTATCAGCAGTACCTGAAGTACTAGATATAGTTTATGGTGGGAATGCTGAAGTAGATTATATAGGACCTGAAGACGGGTACCACACATTCAGACTATGGTCATCAATTACCTTAAGAATTAAGATCCCAGAAGGAATAGTCATTATAGAGGGGGGTAGGAGTAGTAATTAACTTAAGTATTTTACATGAATATTTAATAAATCCTACCTCTACATCCTAACAATACCTCCCACCTCATCAATTATAGAGACTGTACTTAGGTAGTGCTAAAGTATATTATTATTATTTTAAGTAGGTTTGAGTAGAGAGTAATGATAGATTTAATAACTCAAGTCCTCATAATATTGTTTACTGGTACGGTATTTGGCTGGATATTCAGGAGAGTGATCTACAGCTCCTTCATAGGTTATATAGTTGGTGGTTTCATCATATCAATACTGTTCACCAGTTTTGGAGTGGGTATACCTGAGGCTACGGAATTTGAGTTCTTAAAGAATTTAGGTTTAGTAATATTCTCGTTTGAGGCAGGGTTATCTATAGGTATTGAGAAACTCCTAAAATCTCTAAATAGGATTTTAGTTATAGAACTTATTTCATACCCATTACTTTGGGTTTCAGCAAGGGTTATCTCAAACATCATTAATTTAAGTATAGTTGAGGAGATGTTATTATTCCTCATACTTATGAATAGTTCCTCAGTACTAGCTATTACGTTAGCAAAGACTATCTCAAATTATGAGTTGAGAGTCTTAACAGCCCTACAAACTCATTTCGAGGATACAGCTCAGTTTATAATTTTCTCAGTGATATTCATAGCTGGGATACCTAGACCTACGATAGAGGGTATTGCTATAGATATGCTTAAGATTATCGGACTCTTAACACTCTTAGCATACGTACTCCTTAAGATTCTAGAAAAATTAAGAGGTTTTATATTGAGGATGGATAGTAGTTCTAAGTACTTACTCTTCCTCTCAATAGCACTACTCTACTCAACAATTACACAGAATTTAGGACTCCCAGCACTTCTAGGGTCCTTCATAGCAGGTATTGTATTATCAGAGTTTACTAGTAGTGAAGACTTCACAATATTATCTGGGATCAGGGAGTTCGGACTCCTCCTCTACTTCTCCTCACTAGGTCTTCAACTCACCTCACCACAACACTTAATAACTACTTCACAATTACTGATAGGTATTATCGTCGGTGTACTTACTGTCTTAATCAGAACCACAACAATATCTCTCGGTTCGATGTTAGGTGCTTTAGACCCGAAACACATATTACTATACGCAGCTACGTTATCATCAGTTAGTGAGATAGCGATAGTCTTCTCAGATGTTCTAGCTACTCAAGGAGTCATACCGATTAGTTTTAGAGTTGTAGTGACGTTAATAGTAATTACATCTATAATAACCTCCTCAATCACTTATAAGAAAATCATGAGTTTTGAAAAACTCATAATTCTAATCCTACCTAAAAAACTTAATCAATTAATATCATCTCTATCCTCCCTACTACTCCATAGTAGTAACTTAATCATAGAAGTTAGTAAGGACTTAACTAAGTTTTTAATAGTCTTACTCACAGCTATATACACACTTAACGTAATTGTAGTAGTATCAGAGTATATACCTGTATTCAGTACAGTATTAATCATGTTGTCAATGAGTGTATGTTATATAGCTATACTTACAGTATTTGCTAAGACTATTGAGAGTGTATATGGTAGATTACTTAAGGAGATAACATCTATTAAGAGTTCTGGCTGGAGAGAAGCTACTATAAAATTCATAACAATAGTAATATCAGTTCTATCCATAGCATTACTCATAACCACATCACACACAATAATAACTGAAGTATACCTACCTACAGAACTACATACATTACTAATCATAATAATAAATATTACAACTATATCACTACTCATATACATAACACTTAGAGAGTTAAGGAAGATGATGAAAACTTAAACCCCTACTAGTATCAGACGCTCGACGGTACATCACAACTCAGTGGAAGCGAATTCATCACCAAATACTTCAACATCAGGACTACCTAAATAATTTTAACCTACTACTAAGAACGTAATTATGAAATTTACAACCTCAACTTAACTATGGAGTAAGATGTGATGAATTAAGCATTAACGTATTAGTTATAGTCCTCGCAGATGTCTTCATACCCCCTACTCTCATATGTTAGGTTTAAGTATTACCTTCAATATCATACCTTACTTAACACTATTATTCTGAGACTGATTATATTATGGAGTCATTATCTCTAAGTTACTTTATAATTTATATTAATTTATATTCAGAGTAGTTCAAGGTAGTATCGTGGAGAGATTTGAAGAATGTAGGAGATGGTTTGCTCAAGCTCTACGTGATTTAAAAGCTGCTAGGGATAGTCTTGATGATAGTAATTATGAGTGGTCATGTTTTCAAGCTCAACAAGCTGCTGAGAAGGTAGTTAAAGCTCTTCTTTATGCTCATGGTAAGGCAGTTTGGGGACATAGTATTACTGAACTCCTCGATATTTTAAAAAATGTAGAGGAAGTATCTGAAGGACTTTACATATGTGCTAGGGAGTTAGATAGACATTATATACCTTCAAGATATCCTAATGCTTTTGAATCTGGATATCCAGGACTTTACTATGATTATGTTATAGCTGAGAGATGTATTACATGTTCTAAGAATATTATTGATTGGGTGGTTAAGTGTTTAGAGAGGATTGGGTTAAAATTGTAGAGAATGTTATTAAAGAATTATCTAAGAAGTTTAGGATTGAAGCAGCTATAGTCTTTGGTTCTTGGGTCCGTAGTGGTGGGGGTGAATGGAGTGATATTGACTTACTCATAATTACTGATGATGTAGGGTTTATGAGTCCTTTAGATAGGTTCTACATATCTGCAGAGTTTAGAAGGTATAGAGTAGATCTCTTTCTCTACACCTACGATGAGTTTGAGAGAATGTGTTTAAAGGGTAATCCAATAGCTCTATCAGCATTACTTGAAGGATATTACGTAGTTAGTAGTGAGAGGGTATTAAGGTTGAGGGGTAGGTTAGTTAGTAAGTACTATAGGGATGGTAGGGTATGGGTTATTAAGTAGTTAGAGTTTTAAGAACCTCAAAATAATCACGTACTAGCAGTAAGTAAAGTTTATTTATAGTCCTAGCACTATAATTAACAACATACATAACTTCTAAAAGAACTCTAAAGAAGACCTTACAACTGAAAGCCTCGTCTTTAGGGCGGGGAGGAGGTCAGCAACATCAACAGTAGGTGTAGAACCTACTAAACTCCTCGATCTCTCTAGCTGTAATATCCTCAATACCGAGGAGTATCGTAACAAACCAATCTATAACTTAACTAATCCTAAAAACACTTTCTTAATTAATCCCTAATCTACTTAAACTTAAGTTGAACTACAATATTATGGAGAGGTAGAGTTATAGGTATTCAGAACCTCGATAATACAGTTAAAGAAGGTTATAACATTATGAACGTTAGGAGTATCTGAAATATTATGACCTCCCTACTAACTGGAGAAAGTACTTAATTAAGATTTACTACGGAGGTATTACAGTACTGTAAATCACATCTATTCCTAACTCCCTAGCAGTCTTTAACGCCTCCTCATCTATATGAACAGCTACTAGTAATAACTTACTTGCTTTCCTACCTATTATCTTTTCTATTATTGATGTTTTCTCATAAAACCACTCAACATCTTCGTAATCAGCATGTGACTTCACCTCTATTAAATATACCTTCTCATCATGTACATAGATATCAACTTCTAGTTTAGCACCTCTCCTATAGTACTTACCCTCAACATCTACATAAGTAAATTTCTCAATCCTACCAGGTTCAATACCTCTCTCCTCAAGAACATACCTAAAAATCTCAAATACAGCCCTCTCTAAATCCCTACCCCACCTCCTACCGATAGAACCTAAAACAACTTCAAGCCTACTAATAGTCTTACTTAACTCCTCAATCCTCTTACTATATCCCTTCAAAACCTCTGTATGCTCAGCTAATATCTTCTCAATAGCTTCAAATCTCTTATAAGCCTCTTCCCATCTCCTACTATTCTCCTCCCATCTCCTATTGTTCTCCTCCCAACGTTTCTCTTGCTCCTTAACGAATGTTAGGAAGTCCTCTCTAAGCTTCTTAAGTTCCTCCTCATGTCTATCAAGTCTCTTAAGAACCTCACTATAGCCAAGGAGACCAACAACAGCTAATCTAAACTCCTCATCCTCCTTAAGTAAACTAATTAACTTCTTCTTAAGCTCTAAGGTGTTTAGTGATGTTTCTGTAGAGTTGATCTTCTCAACCTAAGTTCTAACATCTATAGTACGTAATAAGTCTTAATAACTTTATACTGTATCGATGACCTACCTAGATTAAGCTTATATTCTGTAGGTATTTACTCATTTTAAGGGGTTTAGTATGACTACTACTAGAGCTAGGTACTTAATGAAGGTATTTGAGAGGAAGTATGGTGTGGTAGGTAAGGTTGGTGGTATGTATCTAGCTGCAGGACTTAGTGTTGAGTTTATGCACCCTACTAAGCACGGACCTGTACATGTGGTTGCTAAGGGTGTAGGAGGAAAGATACTCGCTATTAAAGTTGTTGAAGACCCTAGTAAAGAAACTATTGAGGGTGTGAAGACCTTCATAGAGAAGGCTAAGTCAATAAGAGCTAAACCCATACTAATACTATACACAAGTAATGCTAAATTACCTGAAGAAACATATAAATTCTGTCTTGAGAACGGTGTTAAAGTACGTATTGTCAGACCTACAGATACTATAGTCTAATATAAGGCTAAATCTCTAGTAAGTCTGGAACTATATGCTTAATTACCTCAGGTTCCTTAAGTATCCTCAATAATCTCTTCTCATGATACTTCATTGGTTTTGAAATAATTTTAGGATACTCACTTAATTCCTCACTACATAGTCTAGAGAATCTCCTACATACAGACCTAATTAAATCATCACTTAACTCCTGCTTCACCGGATTTATACCTACTCTATAGATATCCCATAACGTAAGCCTCAATACGTAATCCTTATCCTTAAGTAAGTAAGCACCACAACAATCATCTGATGTATGAAATCTAAATAGACCTTCCTTACATGTCGAGAAACCTAATCCACTCCTTACAGCATACTTATGAAGTACTTCATAACATTTAATTCTTAACTCCTTAGAAAACCTAACTATAGGTTTTAAACCACTTACTTCCCTAAGACTATAACCTTCAAAACCTAAATCACTAATACCTAATAACTTAATGATACTTTCCATAAACTCTCTCTCAATCCTAAGAGATTCTACAATCATGTGTTTAACCCCGTAATCCTTAAGGAAACCTACTAAGTACTCTACTTCCTCTTCATTAGTTGGTAGTACTGTAGGTATGTAAGGTGATAACCTAAGAACTGTAGGGTAGCCACAACCATTAAATACCTTAAGAATACCTAGCCTCTTACTCGGTAATGGTGCTATAGATTCAATAATCCTAGCCTTAACATCATCTAATACAGGTATTGATATTTGAAGAACTGCTAAACCCCTACCTAATAATTCCTCAACTAATTTCTTAACACCTTCAATCTCTACAACCTTAATACTCTTAGTATTAATAATTAATGGTTGTTCATAATCTAAAGCTATTTTCAGAACATACTCACTAAACCTATATAGCTCTTCATGTGGTGGGAATGGATCTACAAGTGTTGAGAATCTAAAAGGTATTGGTTTTAAACCACGCCTATGTACAGACCTACAAACACTTTCGAAAATCCTTAATACTTCCTTCCTAGGCATAACCACATTCTTTACTTCCTTAACATACCATCTTGAGTAACAGTAAATACATTTGAATGGGCATGTGGTATACGGTTCTAACTTAAGGATAGTATAACAGAGTGGTGAGATAATATTACTTACATTTATAACAAGTTCTGAAATCCTTAACCACCTTACCTAACAATGATCTAGGAACTTAGGTAATAAACTAATAACATATTAATTAGCTATGACTAATTAAGAAATAATCAATACCTCATAAGTTAAGACCACTCCTCCTATAACCTTCTAAATCTAACGTTACGTACCTATAACCTAATTCCTTAAGCTTACTCACTACTAAATCCCTAATACCTTCCTGTAATACCTTATGTAGTTCATCAATACCTACTTCAATCCTAGCTATATCACCATGATCCCTAAGTCTAATAATCTTAAAACCTAATTCCTTAAGTATTAACTCACCATCTCTAACCCTCTGAAGTCTTTCTAAGGTAATCCTATCACCGTATGGTATCCTAGATGCTAAACAGGCGCTAGCTGGTTTATCATGTATTCTCAATCCTAATAACTTAGCTATAGTCCTAATACATTCCTTCCCAATACCTAACTCTACGTAAGGACTCCTAACACGTGGTCCTAACTCTTTAACAGCATTAAATCCAGGCCTGTAATCTGCCTGGACATCGTCGTAGTTAGTCCCTTCAACAACTACGTCAACACCTAACTCATCAACAGTACTTAAGACCCTACTTAACGTGAGTTTCTTACAGTAATAACACCTCAACCTACTATTACATACGAAATCCTCAGAACTTAAGAGGTATGAACCATCAATAACTAAGTGCTTGACACCTAAGTCATTAGCAATACTGACAGCATCATTAAAATCCCACGGAGGCTCTACAGGTGACTTAACAGTTAAAGCAACCACACCACCACGACCTAAAACCCTAACAGCGACAGCCAACAACGTAGAACTGTCAACACCACCTGAAAGCATTATTAAAACCTTATTAAACTGTCTAAACCAGCATTCCAACCTACTCAACACATCTAAACAACTACTCATAAACACCATAAAGTATAGGTATAGACTAACATATAAGTAGTTAAGGACTTAACTCTACGGTTAAGACCTAAGTTAATTAATGATAAATCCTAACCTTATGATGGATTACAGACATAATTTATTTTGGTGTTGGAGTACTTAATTACTTCCTAACACTCCTCCTTAATTTCTCCTTAGGTTCCCAACGAAATCTCCATAATCCTTCAGCAAAATCCTCTACAGCTATTTCTAACACACCTGCTAACTTATCACTTATTAAGGGTTCATCAGCTAGTGGTGATATTACTATATCGACTCTAACCTCCTTAGACTCAATATCCTCAGTTAATACCTTCACAATACCTCCTCCCCTCACAACCCATACTCTTAGAGGTCCTCCAGCAGTCTCAAAAATATCTTCTAAAGCTTCTAATGGTGGCGGCCATAAACCTAAATCTCTAGCAGTAAATACTGGAATTAGTATTTGTGGGGAATCAGCTTCATAACCACTATTTACGAGGGCTATAACATCAACACTCTTATCATTTCTTAAAATCCTTAACTTTACTCTCACAGCCATATACGAAACCTCTTATAAACCCAACCTTATTCCTCACAGCCTTAATACGACCTACCCTAGTCATACCTCATCAACTTCCTAATTTAATCACTTTCTAACTTTACTAAAGCTATTCCCATTTAAAAATATTAATCTCTAACTAATAGTTTCATACGGGTTTTAATTGGTTGAGGTATTAGTCTTCATAGTTGTTGAGCCTAAAATGCTTGATTCTGTCGGTAGGGCTTTAAAGGAAGTAGCTTGTGTTAAAGAGGTTTTAAGCATTACAGGCGAGTACGATATCATTGTTAGAGTTGAGGCAAAGGATTTAGAGTCAGCTTTAAAGATTGTTAAGGAATCTATACTAACAGTAGAGGGGCTGTTTCGTAGTTGATGTTTAGGGGTTAGGTTTATAAGCCCTGATTCAGTTCATTATCACTGGTGTCAGTTATTTCAGAGAGTTCAGAGAGGTTGCTGAGGCCTAAGGAGGTCTGTCAGCGTCTTGGTGTTAGCTATTCTACTCTTTCTCGTTGGGTTAGGGAAGGGGAAATCAAGGCCATTAGGACTGCTGGTGGCAAGTACAGGGTTCCTGAGAGCGAGGTTAGGAGGATTGCTGAAGGATTACCTATCAGCAAAGAGGTTAGAGTTGTTATCTACGCACGCGTTAGTTCTTCAGATCAGAGGAGCGACCTTGAGAGGCAGGTGCAGTACCTTACAGAGTACTGTGCTTCTAAAGGGTATAGAGTTGTTGATGTGTTAAGTGACGTAGCGAGCGGGCTGAAGACCGATAGGAGAGGGTTGCTGAAGCTCTTCAACTACGTCGTGAATAGGCAGGTAGACGTAGTTGTAGTCACGTACAGGGATAGGTTGACAAGGTTTGGCTTCGATTACTTAGACCACTTCTTCAAGCAGTACGGGGTTAGAATAGAGGTTGCCCTTGGCGAGGAGCCCAAGGATGCTTATCAAGAGTTGGTAGAGGACTTGATAGAGATAGTCACCTCTTTTGCAGGCAAGCTCTACGGCATGAGGAGCCACAGGAAGAAAAAGCTTGTGGAAGGGTTCAAGAAGCTCCTAGAAGAGGTCGAGAGAGATGAGCGAGGTAACTAGAACGGTAGTTGTTCCAAGTGTAGTGCTGACCATGAGAAAGCTTGAGATTTTCAGAGAGCTTGAAGAAATATACAAGAACATTCTCGTAGAGCTTGTTGACTTCGGCTTCAGAAACAGTATTGATTCGTTTACGAGGTTGAAGAGGGATAAGTACCACGAACTACGCAAGAAGTTTCCACAACCACCAAGTCACTACATCCACACAGCGTGTCAGGATGCCTCTACGAGGATTAAGAGCTTTAATAAGCTCAAGAAAAGAGGTCTAGCGAAGTCTGAGAAGCCGGATGTTAAGAGAGTTAGTATTTGGCTGGACGACCACTTGTGGAAAAGAGCGGGACATGCGGCAATACTCATACACACTCACAGAGGATGGGTACCTGTAGAGCTCGCACTTCACAAGCAGTACTGGAAGTATATCAATGCTGGTTGGTCTCTTAGAGCACAGCCAAGAATAAAGATTGACTATAAGCACAGGAGATTGCTTGTCTACTTTGTATTCACTAAGACTGTTAGCGTAAATGAAGGCGGTGCTAAGCAAACGATTTCTGTTGATGTTAACGAGAACAATGTAGCTGTGAAAGTGCTTAACAAGGTATACATTCTCGAAACAGGTATTAAAAGGATTACCGTTGGGTATGTTAGGTATAGAGAGGTTGCTCAGAGCGTTAAAGGCAATAGACACGTTAAGAGAGCTACTCACAGCAGAGAGCACGCAAGAAAGAGGGATATTAAGTTGAAAATTGCGAGCATCGTTGCCAACACAGCTAGAGCCCTCAACGCTGTAGTCGTCTTGGAAAAGCTCCCGAAGCACTGCCCTAGAAACATGGTTAAAGATATTAAAGACCCCGTGCTAAGGCACAGGATTTACCAAGCAGGATTTAGAGGCATGATTAAAACCATTGAAGAGAAGTGCTTAGAGAAAGAGGTTCCAGTTGTGAAGGTAGACCCGAGGAACACCTCCTCCGCATGCCCAATCTGCGACTCCAAGCTGATGAGGGGCAATGCTCCGAGGCTCTTGAGGTGCCCTAGGTGCGGACTTGAAGCTGGTAGAGACGTGGTAGCGGTACTAAACCTTGAAAAGAAGTACCTGGCTCTCAAGGGGTCCGTGCCGTTGACCCCAATGTCCAGTGACCCCGCTCCAGAGGTAGCTGTGCTACCAGTGAAGGAGTGGGCGAGGTGGAAGCCCCTAGATGCAACGAATAAATATAAACTGATGAGAATGAGCATCTAGGGACAAACGGTTAGAAAGACAGTTACTTCTGTCATAGTTGGGAGGTATTGAGTAGAGTTTATAAACCATTATAAATTCATTCTCTTATTTTTAAAGGTTTAAACATGCCTGGAACACTCTCAAATCAGAGTATAATAGTTAGAATAGTTATTAAATCCTACCCCCCCGTCCTGAAGGGCGGGTTCCCACTGATACGGGGAGGTTTAGGATTACATTTCCCCGAGTTAGGGATTCAATCCCGGATCGGGTCTCCGACCTATTACCCCTATCCCGTGTAGGACTCGAGGTAACAATATTATTTGAAAATCTAGTTAAAACCTAAATAAATTCTCTAACCTACATAACACATGACTAAATCATTAACAAAGTACTACCTAACACTAAATTCTAGTGTATTAAGCTATGAGAATATAATATTAAAACTTAGTAAGTGAGTATTAATTGATGATGAGCTCCGGCCTTACATCAGATTAGTGAAGAACCATTCATGCACTGAATCATTAATATAACTCAACCTCCTTACTACGTTAAATACTTAAACAGTACTTAGGTATTTTCAAAGATGATTAGTATATGATAGGGTATGATGTTTAACTAGTATAGATAAGATCGTAAGTGGGTTTAGATGAAGTACTTATAACATCTGTAGGTCTTAAGACCTTAGATTATATGTTACTACGGTAGAGTTTAAGACCTTAAAACATGATAGGGATAAAAGATAAAGTCAGTTCTATATCACTTAAGTCTAGAAAACTTACATATCCATTTAATCGTCTTACCGCTCCCTAAGGTCTAGGAATATATGAAGTTTGTCTCAGCTTCCTTAAGTGACGGACACTTCCTATCCTTCTCACTAAGTATAACCCCTTCTTTAATAGGCCAGCCTATCCCTACCTCATAATCATCCCATCTAATACATCTCTCATGTTGTGGTGAGTACTCTTTCGTAACTAAGTATAGGAAGTATGTATCTTCTAATGCTTGGAATCCGTGTGCAAAGCCTGGCGGTATCCATAACGCATAACCAGGTTCTAGTACTACTCCAACATATCTTCCAAACCATGGAGACCCTCTCCTAATATCAACAGCAACATCATATACCCTACCACTTACCACGTAGACAAGCTTACCCTGCTCCATAGGCTTAAGCTGATAATGTAATCCTCTAACAACACCCTTCTTAGAGAAACTAAGGTTTACTTGTACGAAATCGTATGGGATATCATTAGCTAGGAAATCTGTTCTCTTATAGAGCTCGGCGAAGAAACCCCTCTCGTCAGGAAATCTTATAAATTCAACAAGGATAACATCAGGTATTTCTAGCCTCTTAAAGTTTTTGAATGGCATTACCTCACACCTCTAAGTTCTAACCACTCCTTATAGAGTATGTTGAGAGAGTTCTCAAGTGTGTAGAAATCTGTCTTTATTAACGTCCTAGCTTTTGAAGTATCTAAACTAGAGTCTCTAGGCCTCCTCGCCTTAAACTGAATATCTTTCATTGTTATAGGCTCTATGAGTTCCTCATCAAAACCAAATTTCCTAGCTATAGCTCTAGCAAAATCATATCTACTCACTCTCTCACCTGCTACATGTATTACTCCAGTATACCCTTTTTCAATGAGTTCCCTCATAGCTTTAGCTAATAACGTATTTAGTGTAGGTGATAACCACTGATCTATTAAAGCCCTTACCCTCTGACCCCTACTTAATAACTCTATAACTGTTCTCGCAAAGTTTATACGTCCTAATCCAAACCCATATATATGACTTGTTCTAACGATTGAGTATTTACTGAGAGCACCTCTAACTATATTTTCTGCAATAAGTTTTGTTAAGCCATAGTAATTTATAGGATTTGGAATATCATCCTCTCTATACAACCCATGCTCTCCATTAAAAACATAGTCTGTAGATAAGTATAGAAAGTATACACCGTATTTTAGAGCTTCTCTAACAAGTATATAAGTTGCTTCAACATTAACTCTCCAAGCAAGCTCCTTCTCACTTTCACACTTATCAACATCACCTAATGCAGCTGTATGTATTATCATATCTGGTTTAACCCTATTAAAGAGGTCTACGAGTTTGTTAGACTCTCGGAAATCTACTTTAATCCTTTCAATACCTTCAATTTCAGGTATTTCATGTTCATTATATTGTGCAATAACTTTGTAACCAGCTCTAGCAAATTCCTCAACAACTCTATAACCAGGGGTACTAGAACCACCTGTAACTAATACCTTCAAATTTCAACACCTCCAAGAAGTTTTATAATACCATCATCCTGTAATTTCTTCCACCAATCTATAACTTTAGTCCAAGGGACATCACTCACGATACCCTCCTTAAGAGCTTCATATACTTCCCTAGCACCATCTACTACCCCATACTTACAACTAAACTTCAACACCTTACTAATCTTAGTGAAGTCTACAACATATGAACGTGTGTCAGGATCTCCGTAAAGCTCTATATTAGGTTCTATATTGAGAGCCTTAAATATCTCATACGCAAGATCTAGAACTCTATAATTCTGATTGTTTGAACCTACATTAAATATCTCACTATCAACTAAGTCGTATGGAGCCTCTATAACACTTACGATAGCGTTTGTTACATCACGTACGTGGATAACAGGTCTTCTCTGTGTTCCAGGTCTCCCAACTCTAATCTTACCCTCCTTAAATAGGGTTAGAACCATTGCATTAACTACTAAGTCAAATCTCATTTTAGGGGATAAGCCATATACTGTTGCAAGTCGTAGTATAGTCCTCGTAATACCCTTAGTACTTAGTATATCTCTCTCAGCCATATACTTTGTTTTAGCGTATAGTTCTAATGGATTTGGTGTAGAATTCTCATTTACAACTACGTCTTGATAACCGTAAACACTACATGAAGATGTAAATACGTACCTCTCTACTCCGTACTTACTCGCAAGTTTAACTGTCCTTACAGGTGCTAAATAGTTAATTTCATAGAAGAACTGCTCATTAATTACTTTCTTTGGATCTGGTTGAGATATTGCTGCTAAATCAACTACAACATCATGACCTCTAAGGATTGAGGAGTCATAACTCCTTACATCTGCCTTAACAACATTAACTCTCCCCTCCATGATCAATTCCTTTACCCCAGCATCACTAAAAAGTGTTAAATCTAGTATAGTTGCATCGTAGCCCTTATCAAGAAGCTCCCTAACAAGAATAGAACCTATATAACCAGCACCACCAGTTACAAGAACTTTCATTTAAATACCTCCATCTAACGACTACGAGGAGAGTTATAAGTATTACTATAAGTATATTTGACTATAATCTGAAACTACGAGCTTTACCTCCCCCCTTAACTCTTTAGAACTCTTTACAGTAGTCTGAGAACCTATAACACTATCTACGAGTCTAAGTCCATTCACATCAATAAATACGTTATCAAGTACTAACGACCTAGTAAGAAAACCTGATAATACCTTTGTACCCTGCTCTATAGAGACAAAGTGTTCTACAAAAGCATTCCTCCCTACAACAACCCCTCTACCTACATATGCCGGACCGTAGACCTTACCCTCTATTAAAGCCCCCTCCTCAACTACAACCCTACCTACTACTTCTCCACTAACCTCACCTTCGATCTTCTCTCCTACATTATCTAGTAGGAGGTATAGTACCTCTAGAAGACCCTCGTAAGTACCTACATCCTTCCACCAACCACTAACTACATCATAATCAACTCTATAACCATTATCTATAAACCACTGAATAAGTTCTGTAATCTCATACTCACCCCTCCAGGAGGGTTTAAGCGTTTTGAAAGCTTTCTCAACAAGATTTGGGTCTCTAAAGAAGTAAACACCAACAACAGCTAAATCAGATACAAACTCCTTAGGCTTCTCAACAAGTCTTACTACCCTACCATCCCTTAAAACAGCAACTCCAAATCTTGAAGGATCTTTAACCCTAGATAAGAGTATATAGACATCACTACCACGTTCCATGAACATGTCTAAGTGTTTTTTAATACCACCAGATAAGATATTATCCCCCAAGTACACAACAAAAGACCTATCTATAAAGCCATACTCTATAGCTAAATGTATCGCATGAGCTATTCCAAACCTCTTCTCCTGGATGATATAGTCTAGTCTAGACCCAAACCTAGAACCATCACCTAAAACTTCTCTAATAAGATCACCGAAGTAACCAACAACAACACCAACATCCCTAACACCAGAATTAACTAAATCATCAATAACATACTGAATCATAGGCTTACCAAGTAAAGGAATAAGATGCTTAGGCCTTGAAAATGTAAACGGTCTAAGTCTAGAACCCTCACCAGCAGCTAAAACAAGACCTTTCAAATCCGTACTTAAACACCGAAACAAACCATTACTCTACAGTTAAAAAACTTAAGTTTCTAACAACCCAGCCCTCGCAATACTTTCTAATAGATCTCCTTACTGCCGTGAGATGTAATCCTATATGTCTTAGCGGTACCTTAATTAACGGTGCTTTATATATATCTATAAAAAACCCCTTACTTCTAAGTTTGTTTCCAAGTTTTATACCATCAACTAATGCCCTTACTACGATTTTACTTTCTAAGAACTTTACTCTCATAGCAGAGATAGTAGTGTTTTTTAACACGTAAGGAGGTATAAGATGCCTATACCTACTGTTAGTAATTAATGTTAGTGCGGTTCTATTCCTCTCATTCAGGTAGAATGTGAGGTTGCCTATCCTTCTAAAAGTAAGACCACCTACGTGACTAGCTATAATCTCTGGAATGACTATCAGTCTATATCCACAATTCCACAACATTAGACCAAGTACATTATCATCCCAATAACCGAAGAACTCATCTATAAACAGTCTATTACCAAGACATTTCAACACACTTTCCACTTTATAGAGTGCGGAGGAAGCACTAACGAAAGTTACGTAAACAGGCTTTCGTAAAATCCATGGATACTCA
>Ga0071330_1091085_pt1 | contig 36681 bp, 35 predicted proteins | sample GBScel77sediment_FD_63802 | JGI IMG/M metagenome (GOLD analysis project Ga0071330, IMG submission 63802) | Hot spring sediment microbial communities from Great Boiling Spring, Nevada - Cellulolytic enrichment Sediment 77C v2 (version 2) | ecosystem: Environmental > Aquatic > Thermal springs >...
AAAGCTTGGCACGGCGCAACGTTTCACGTACATCGTCGAAATCTTCAATCCGATGGCTAACTAGCATTCGATCTGCGAACTCTTTCACCCGCACGTTCAAGTACTTACCAAAATCTGATCCTGAAATGTTACTGCAAACTTTAGCGAACAACTCGTCCAAATCCTCAAGCTCCGCCAGTGACACTTCTACGACAATGTCGTCTTTTTCCCATTCGGGTTCAAGCTTAAACATGATTTACTCACCTCTCTAATTTGTCTTTCTATTAGCTTCCACAAGCTCACGTTCAGCTTTATCTTTTCCCTGCTCATTCATACAAATTTCATCTCCTTAATGTTTCGAAATCACCCACGAGTGGTTTACAAGTGTGCAAACTTACATGATGTTCACCGCAGATTTCAGTAAACAAATCGTCTAAATCTTCCAGTTCTGTTAGCGATACGTCTAACAGTATGTGGTTTTTCTTCTATTCATTTGCAGTTTGAGACATAATTTATCTGCTTTTCTTGCGTAAACTCACACTGGTGTTGGTTCTTGTATATCATTCACAGTAATTAGCTCGTTGAATTGTATAATCCACGGTTCTGAGTCTTTTACACTGTAGCTACCTTTCTTACCTATTAGCATATACTCGCCATCTTCGAAAACCGCAACACCTTCGTCGTACGGTACAACACCTGTGAATCGACTGAGCGTTTTGCTATTCCGGACATGAAATGCAATGTACACTGCGCCAATTCTGCCTGTTGGAGAATTGGCAAAAAGCAAAACGAACCCGTGTATTCTCTTGCTAATCTCATGGCAACGACCTATCGCAAACGATTCGATAACGCAATCTGGATGCTTTTGTAGAAATTGTCCAACTGCGCTAGTTAAGACCAATGCGAGAAGCTCAGGTCTCGCACTAAGCTCGGGTTGAGCATTAATCATCTTGCCAAGCACATGGACTTTGCCTCGTTTCGCTGTTTCGGGGTACTTCTTGTAAATCCAGTCTATAGTACTCTTGAAGCCATCAGTTTCAACGTACAAATCCGTTTCTGAGTAAGACGACAGCAGAAAGTCATGTGTAACCTCTTTGGCTGTCGTGACAGGATACTCGATCTTTACGTCTATGTCCTCTAACACGATTCGAGTATCCATTGTGCGATCACCTCCGCAGTAGTTTCCTTCGGCTCGGTCAGTCTATCCAGAAACTCTTGCAAGCTCGCACAAGGCTCGTCCACAGCTTTGATGAACACATTTGGACCTGTGTACATGAACAGCTTCTTTTTGTAGCTTTTCTGTACAAGTTTTTCATTCACACAATTCAGCACAATCTGTTCTTTGTTTTTAGCCAAGTCGTTGAATAGCTTGGTTGAGAATAATATAGGTCCAATTGATGATGTTGTCATCACGAATCCCAAGTCTTCTACCTCTTCCACTGCTGTCAGGTATGTGAACTTTTTAGCTGCGTAGCTGAGCCTTATGCTTACACGACCTAGCTCATCGCTTCCGTTTGACATACGACTAACAGTTGCGTTCAATTTCCATGGTCCCCTCTTAGTTGACACAACATAGCGCTCAACTTCTTTGTACGGCTCAACTCGCTGAAGTTCTCCGTATCCAAGGCGTTCACGATACATTTCCTGCATTCTTTCATCTATCTCTTTAAACATTTTTTTGATGTCTTCCAACTTGAAAAACTTATGTTTGCCTTTAGACCTCGTGTGCAAAATGTCTACGATGTGTGACAGTCGAATTGGTTCAAACTCAACTCTCCACGGCACCAACTTGATACTTGTGTCCTCTCTGAGATATTCTTGCTCGAACAGATCTAACCCCACTCGGTTTAACCCTTCGATTGTACATTTATCACCTTTTTGTAAGTATTGCTTTATTGCGCTATCCAACTCGGATGGATATGTGTTCATGAGTAAACTCCAAATTCCTCGCATGAATGGTTTGTTCTGACATCCTTCGTCTTTGTCTAACTCAAACTTGGTAATATTCAGCTCTGCGTCCAGCTCAAATTCCACCGGTCCAATCTTACAGCTACCAGGCGTGACGTATGGTCGATCCTCTTCTATACGCAAACAATCATACTCAGACTCGTCGAAACAGAACGTTATAACGCCGTCAAGTAGCGCTTTTGTGATCTGCAAATCGTTTTTGATGTGTTCTCTCACGTACTCTATTCGTCTAGGTGCGACATTTAGTCTAATATTTACTGGGTGGGTGAGTAATCCATTTAGTGTTTCGTGTTTTAAGTGCAAACTGTCCATACCATTCACCCTCTTGGTGTTTAAAATGCGCAACACATGAACGAGCTCACACCTGTGCTTGTGTCTTTAAATCGCTCAGAGTAATTAGCTCGTTGAGTTCTACAATCCACGGATATGAGTCGTTGAGTTTGTAGCTACCTTTTTCGGTTACTAGCACATATTGACCGTCTTCAAAAAACGCAATGCCTTCGTCGTACGGTATCACGCTTGTGAACCGTCTGTGTGTCTCTGTATTCCAAACGTCAAACGATATGTATACTGCGCCAATTTTGCCTTCGTTAGAATTAGCAAACAGCAAAACGCATCTGTTTATTTTATCGCTAAGTTGACGGCAAGTACCTATCGCAAACGATTCGATGATACAATCTGGATGTTTTTGCAAGAATTGTCCAACTGCGCCAGCTAGGACAAATACGCCAAACTCAAGTTCTTCTCCAATCATCTTGTAAAGTGTTCTTTCTCTACCTTCGTTTTTAAATACTTGGCGATACTTCTCTTCGATCCACTTTATAGTGCTTTTAAAGCCATTAGCTTCAATGTATAGTTTTGGTTGGCTATAACTTCTTAGTGTGAGTTTGGGTACCATTATTTCCTTAGATGCAATTGCAGGTAATTCTCTTATTATCCAACCGTTCTCTAACACGATTCGAGTATCCATTCTGCGATCACCTCTGCGGTGGTTTGCTTCGGTTCACCAAGTCTTTCCAGAAATTCTTGCAAGCTTGCGCAAGGTTTGTCTACAGCCTTGACACACAGTTGTGGACCTCTGTATATGTATAGATTGTTTTTGTCGCTTTGTCGCACAAGCTCGTTATTTATACAACTAAGCACAATTTGCTCTTTGTTAGACCAATCATTAAATTGCTCTGGCGAGGATATCATCAATCCAATTGAAGATGGCTCTAGCTCTAATCCATAATAAAATGCGGTTTTATGCACTAATGCTAGATGCGTAAGTTTTCTGCCTGTATGGCTGAGCTTGATTCTTACGAAAGCTGCTTCGCTGTTTGTGCTTACCATACGTTGGATAGTTGCACTCAATCTCCATGATCTATGTTTAGTCGACATAGTATAACGTTCAACCTCTTTGTATGTTTCGAATTGTCGAGTTGTTTCGTGGTTATCTACAGGACAGTTTTCTCGTGACATATTATTTGCCTCCTTTCATCCTAAATATGTGCAAAATAAAAGCGAGCGGGTGTTTGCTCGCTCGCCTCCACATGATATAGTTCTCGTGCTACAGTGATAACACAAGTGCCAATAAAAATCAAGCTACTTAACCATTTTTCTGAAGAAGAAGGACTTGCGAGGCAGTATTTTCTGTCATGCAATTATATGTTGCCATTCTTTACGCTTTGAAGGTGGAAACCATGAATTTAATCACCGAGTGATTTCGCACTTTCGATGGGATAGTTGGATATGAAAAGCTCTTTACCTTTCCTCGCTTTTGGTTGTTTGTAATTCGTCATTCCATATTGGAGTTCCCAAGGGTAGATATAGGCAAATGAGAACGATCGCCGTATTTCAGGACAGTCGTCGTATGTGATTAACCATAGATGTGAGCATTTTTGCACATTCTGAACAAACCTTTTGTGATCAAACGTTGTGTGTAGCGTACCATTCCTACCATACAACTTCGAGTTGGTTGTGCTGTAATACGGTGGGTCTAAAAATATGAAGACTTTTTCTCCATCTTCAAACAATAGAGGTTCATAATCACCATGAGTGATTTTGAAATCTTTGATTATTTTAGAAACTTGCCACAGTTTTTCAATTGCAGCGATAGTGAATCTGCGTTCAAATGCGTGCTGTGAATAACCTCCAGAATCAACAGTGCCGGAAAAACTGATTCTGTTTAGAACAAAAAATCTTACCGCTCTTTCAAATTCTGTACCGTCAGTTTGGTTAGACAATTCCCAAAAAAGTTGTCTACCATCTGTTGCTGTAAGTTTGATTCTCATGATCTCGTTTATCAAACCAGAAGGATTGTCCCTTAGTGTTTTCCAAAAACAAATAAGGTCCCAGTTGAGGTCATTTATCCAGACTTTGACGTGCGGATGGATCTGTTTAATGGCAAGTGAAACAGAACCGCCGCCAACCATCGGTTCTCTGAACTCGTGTATGTCGCTTGGGATTTTTGGTATTATTAAATTCAACGCTTTTGATTTACCACCTGGGTATCTCAACACGTTTTTTATCAAATTTGATCACCTCTTTTGTTTTCCACAAGTTTCAATTGGAAACCATTAATCTGAGCTTCGGTTTTGAGTTTTTCAATCAAAATCGGTTTCGCAATTTTGGTGTATGTAAGTTTCAGAGTTGGAACAGGAACGTACTTTTTACAGTCGTAATAGAGCTCAGATATATTAGTATAAAGAACCATTTTGACAAGACCGTCTTTGATGTCGTTAAGGCTCGGAAATCCGCTTTTACTATGCTTCGCCTCTGTCAAGTAGATTTTGTTATCCTCTATTTTAACCTCGTCGCATGTGAAGTGGTATAATCCACCAAGCAGATTTTCTATAGTTATTTTCGCTTTTGTGGTATCGCTGTCCAACACTTCCTTCGGTTGTATAGTCTTAGTCTCTCTATGTTGTGCGGCTTGAGCTGCTTTTCTCGAAAGCTTCTTGAAGCTTTCAGCCTCGGTGTATAGTCTTTCGATTCTCTTAAGCACATCTGCTTTGGAATGTAGCTCGACTCCTAATCGTTTTGAAAGTATATCGTAGCTCTCGAGAGCCTTCATAGCGATATCGTGAATTGCATTCATCTTTTCTAAATTCCAGTGCAGAGACTCAGATTGGTAAGACAATACCTTTTGAATTTCCTCTACCACATAGCTCACATCAAATTTCTGGTTTGTAATTTTGCTTTCGTGTTTTTGGCTTTTCTCGGCATCCACATAATAGGCGGGGATGACATACACTCCTAATAGACTCAAAAGAGAAACTGTATCCCATTGCAGGTAGTCTAATTCACCCTCTTTCCCTTCATCTTTGATAACAGGAATAATTGCTACTTTTTTGTATGTTGTGCAGAGAATGTCGTAAATACTAGCATATGGGTACGTTCTTGACCGTTTAGGACCTACCCATTTGCTTACCGAAAGCAAGTACTGTTCACCTATTTTCAAAATAAAGCTGCTCATACCTCTACGTTTTGAAGTGAGAACAGACCTTAATTCGCTAAGATCAATGCTTGTTAAGTTGTTGCACAGTGTGGGTTTGTATACTATACGTTCAATCTTGGCTTGGAGATCAATAGATTCCCCCACTTTTTACACCCCACGAATATTATAACGTGATTCTCCGATTGAGTTTACACAACTATATGTTCCCAATTTTTAACCTCGTTCGGATCAAAACGCTTCAACTGTTCGTACAATCTCCTTAAACTCGGTATTTCGTTTATGTACAACGCATACCCAAGTTTCGCTTTCAACGTAGCTTTGTATTTCACAGGATCTACACCATATGGAACTTTGCCATTCAGATAGTTATACACCGCCGCTCTTAGAGTGCGTCTGTAGCTTTTTGGCGTGTTCACCTTGCGATTTACTATTAACCCAAGCACGTAATGCGCTTGCTTAGGTCCGTAGATTTTCAACTTCTTAGTGTTTATCCTGTACTCAGGCTGAAGTATCTTCTCCAGCTCGTCTGTGAATTCCACCCAGTTTATTTCGTCGTTGGTGCTAAACGTCAAATCGTCTGCGTATCTTGTGTAGGTAAGACCATAGCGCTCACAAAGCTTTAGGATCTGCAAATCTTTAGGCTTGAACACCACGTTGCTCACCGTCGGACTGGTTATGGCACCTTGTGGCAATCTGCCTTTGTACGCCACCAATCTTGCGATGAGCCAAGCGTCGTTTTGTTCAACACCTTCGTTCATCAAAGCTTGCTGAACCATATCGCTGGTTATAGACGGGAAGAAGTCTTTTATGTCAACGCTGAAGATGTATTTCTTGCCGACGTGTTTGCTCGCAGCTATCTTGGTGCTACAGTTTTTCTTAAACCCAAACACGCAATCTGGCAGGTCTATGGTTTCGTCTAAAAGGTTCTTTATACGTCTGTGTACCAACTTAAGTACTTTGCTGTATTCAACCAGCTTCTCATCTAACTGAGAGGCTATACGCGAATCGCACACGTACACGGCGATTTCACGTTTTGAGCCATCTTTCTTGCGTAAATAATAATCTGCGTACAATCTGGAACGTATCTTCTCTAAGTAAGTCAGCAGTTTGCGTGGCAGATTCAATCTGTTTGCATAGCCGATTTTTTGCATTTGATTTCCCCCTTAAAGCTGGTGTGGCTTTGAGCTCATCTTTGTTTTTGTACTTTCTCATGCTTCAGTTTGATTTTTTTCATTGACAGAACATGATGAATCGTGATCAGTTCGTTTTCTATTACCTTGCCACACGCTTCTCTTGGCTTTAGCTGTATCGCTATTGATCTGTCGGCTAAAAAGACAACCAAAGTGTTATCATCGTAGCTTCCAATACCGTGACCCAAGTATTTAACTGCGAAACCTATAAGCCTTTCTTCTTGGTACTTCGTTTCACCAAATGTGTATGTCATTTCGAACAAATGAACTTTATCCTCATGGAACAAGGCCAGATACACCCCAGCTGTATAGCTTCCCCATGCGAGTTTCACACTGTCGATTTTCCAGTTCATCATGTTCGCATAACCTATAACTCTAGCGACAAATGTTGCAATCACGCTTGCCGATTGCTTGTCGTGACTATGGCCGTGTGCTAACCTTTCCAATTTACCTTTATGGCACAACCAAAGCGCATACGAGGATTCTTTTAATTTGAAATTACCATAGCTATGTCTAACAGGCTCCGATCCATACCCGCCTGGTCTAACAGCTGGATTACATTCAATAGCTACAACGGATCCGTAATCCCTTGGCTTAATCAACACAAACGATGTGTTTGAAAGTATTTCGCACATCTTTTTTTTGTCCCATTTCATAGTGCGGTATCTCATACGGAAAATCACCCCCTTAATAACAATGGGAGCGTTACGCTCCCGGTTACAGCAAAGATACCACAAACGTGCTATTGCTGCTGCGACGCCTGCTCGCGCCAGCGAGCACAGTAGAGTGCGCCTGCGCGCTCGCGCGCGGCGCAACCGAGGCGTCGCCATCTGTTCGGCATTTGTCACCCCCTTTCGTTGTTTCGCTCATTTAAAATAGCATAAGACTCTTTCAGTTTTTTTATCTTTTAATCATTGCTTCAACTGCGTTGTCTGACACATCGTTTAAATCCCTCATAAGGGTATCTATGTCTGTATACTCTTATTGGACAAAGCGACGAAAGCGTCTTTACCAGCTAACACAGTGATACCATCAGCGTAGTTGTTCCCTACACTAACTAATCTATTGTTGATAGCTTATAAGACGATAGAGTCTAAGTTGGCTTCTGAGACTTAAGCTAAATTGTCTACAAACACAAGTGAATGTAATTCACGTTCATGAGACAGACGTACTCTGAACCGCGCCATATTGTCATACGTACCCGCAATTATGATATCGTCCAAATTACCTCTGCATTTACATGCGCAGTTGCCGTTTCGTGTGTGCTCAAATTAAAATCTAAAACGTTCAATTCGTTTTGACCGCTAGAATAGGCCGTTACAATAATTTTCACTCCAGCCGAGTTCTTTTTGTATTCCTTCTCATATTTCCTAATTGGTTTGTAAGATGGCTCGGTTTCTAGTTGAATATCAACTTCTGATTCTTTCATGCGCTTGACTGGTTATCTCATCTATCAGGCTTTTGTAAGCATCGTTTATCTCGTCTAAAGTCGCAGATTTTCTAACCGTTTCTGTGACATCACGTATCATTTCAACGCATTGCGTACTATATCCGTTGAGTATATTTGTCGTATCTGTACCTTTGTTGGCATAAGGAGTATTTCACGTCTAGTCACTTTTATTGTGTATTCGATGCGATCTATGATCCAATTCAATAGTTTGTCAATGGAAGCGTTTCGGGCTTCAGACACGAAGTTGCACAAAAATCTTCCGGCGTCGTAGCTTTCTAACCCCATGTGGATCTGAAAAGTGTGATTTAATTCCTCTTTCGCTTCCTTGGTTGCGGACTAAATAATGTCCCGCATGGTGTGTCGTAGCCTTCTCTACTTTCAATCTCTGTCTTTGTATGGTGTTATAGAAGCTCACTATATCTCTTATCGTTAGCATTGCTTCGATGCTCTTTGGAGATTTCAAGAAACCATCAAGGCTTTTGTACTTAGTAAACAGAGCCATTTTTACCCCCTTTTTATTTCGTGGCTCAGCTTTATCATAGCACAATTCGAATCACAGGTGTCCATTCTACTGTGACAAAAACGGAGCCTGGGACTCATTCCCAGGCTCCGTTTTTGACATCTTGAACCTCACTTTTGTCGTGCTCATCTAGCTTTCTACCGCATTCTTTCTGGGATTATAATAGTGTCTTAGGTTACCAGATGGTTCGTATTTGAAAACTCCAAAACCGCGAATCCTCAACACCTTTTTCTCCTTGATCAAGTCGATAAGGCTTTGAAAAACTGCGTTCGTGATTTTCTCAACCAACTTCTTGTCTGAATAGAGCTCTTCCCTGAAAGGGATGGAAACTACAGCGACTTTTCATTGATCTTGTACACGAACATTCTCTTGTCCGAGTAGAAGCCTTCCCTGAAAGGGATGGAAACTTCCAGGTTTGGCCGTGAGAAAATGGGGTGAAAGCATGTTGAAGTTCTGGAGCTATTTTCAGGGTAAAGAAAGCATAAGACAGATTCTTGCGCAGCCAGTACGACAGTTGACAGATGAAGAAATACAGATAGTAAAACAATTTACAGAAATGCTCAAGTTACCAGATTTCAAAGATTATCCATCCAAGCTAGTCAAGCTGGCTGTGCAGAAACAAGAAAAAGTTTACATTTTGCAGAATCCATGGAAGGACAGTATCTGGGCAAGTTTAGCGCGAGAAGGCTATATAATCCTCCAAGTTTTGGACATGTCAACAGATCGATGGAAAGGAGTCATAGTCTGGGATCCAGTCAACAGAATTGGCAAATTTGTCAACTATGAGAGGAGCCTTGTCAGCTATGACAGAGTCGTAGTAGACGACAGCGTGACGGGGTGGATGGTACTCAGATACCAGCTCAATGGACAGGAAACAGGCATAGTTTATATCAGAAGAACGGGGTAATTCGCAAATCCAAAATGGAAAATTTCCTCTGAAGAGATGGAAAACTGTAACTTCTTGAGAATATCGTCGACTTGTGCTCGAATGAACCTCTTCACCAAAAGTGATGAGAACTCCGACGCAAAGTGATTTAGAGGCTTCAGTATTTTCTTCATCTGAGGGTGCTGTTCCTCGCGAAAGATGGAAAGGCGAGTGATTTGTGAATAAAACGTCATCTTAGTTGTGCGAGTGGTGCTATTTTTGAAAGAGGTGAAATTCAAATCGCAACTTTTGATGATCACCGGGACGAAACTTCTCTGTGGAAAATTCGGGTGAGCTGACAGGAGATCTCGTTTCCTTCTAACGTTTTCGTGAACTAAAGCGCCTGGAATGTCTGTGCGATGTGGCTGGCTTATGTGATCGTTCCAGTATGATTCTAAGAGAACTAAGGAGTTCTTGGACCAACGCAGAGGTAAAACGCTGACAGGCAGGTGTTATTCAACCAGGATCTTCGTACTCAGCTGAGATGATCGAAGACAGAGCCAGAAACATTCTTCGCTGAATTCGAACTTCTCAGCTCTGAAAGAAATAAGTCGCGGTGCGTCGATGCGGAACGCACTGTAAGACAGGAGAGATCGTCGGCTTCAGCTAACTGGACGGCATCGAGTGAAGCGCCGATCGAAGCGTGTGTGGTTCGATTTTGCTGAAAGAAACTATTTTTCACCTTCAACAGTTGAATTTTCTGAGTAGATCAAATCGTTCAAAGTTATCAGATCGTTGAAGGCTATCAACAACTTGTGTTTATCAGGTTCGTACCATATCAGGTGAGTTCCTTTCTCATTTGCAATGACCCAGCATCCATCTCTTTCAAACGCTGGACCAAAGAAGCCTGGCAACAGCAACCAAGCTTGTCTGCTGGTGTGATCCTGAAGTTTCCTGTTCGAGGTTTGACTCCTTGAAGAGAAATAAATGACCTTGTACACGTGTCCGAACATGGTTCCATCGATCGTGCCGATCAGCACTACGTTGATGTTTGTGTGCACAGTCTGATCGACGCAGGCGATGGCGAAACCGATGGGTTCGAATCCAGGCTGAGAAATCAGCGCAAGATGTGCCGCTTCCACCACGAGTTTTGCCAGCACAAAAGCAGGCAAAGCAACCCCGTACAATTTGTCAATGCTTCGCAGAATCGTAACTTGATTATCCAACAGAGCGCTCGCACTGTTATTGTCTGCGAACAATTTTCTCATCAAATCCGTCACACCGATTTCTCTATCCCCCAGCTTCAACTTCAGATCCAACAATTTTCCACACATCGGCCCGCTCTTGTTGACGAAGAAGATGTTGTTATCCGAACTGCGGAACTCGAATGTTTTGTTTTCGCAAACCGCGATCGCCGTTGGAACGAACTCGGGTTCGACGCTCGTTGGTTGAACCTGTCGCACGATGATCTTTCGACCATCCAATTCCGCCGCCGCCTTACAGATTGTTTGTGTGTACGCCGGTCCGATCACGTAGTTTCTGCCTATGTACACCGTAGAATTGTGGAACTTCCAAGTGCTTTCCAACAATTCGGTGAGTCTCTCATCGTTGTTGAAGATCTTTTCTGCCGTCTTACCAGTGTGCACGACAAAGCGAAACGGCATGATGTAGAAATCGTCAACGTCCGTATAATCTTGAACCAAAATGACGGAGGTCGCCGCGAAGAGTGCTCTCTCATCTTCGTGTGTCACATCCAACCTACCGATCAATAGTGTGTCGAAACTGTTCTTCCACAGTTCGCCTGCGAGCTGCACTTCAGTCTTACCGTGCCTGCAGCTGGAGACGAGCTTTTCACCGATCAGTTGGTACTTCTCGACAGGAATCCATTCGAACCTCAGTTTAACCTTTTTGGCGTTGTTTGCGAACAAATTGAGCATGTACACCAAGCCATTGATGGTGTATGTGTATCGTTGAAACTGTGTCACCAGCGCGGGGTGGTTTATAATTCGGGTCACTTCCTTTTGCATGGTGCTGTTCCTCAGAATGGAAAAGTCGATCGGCGCGGTTCGTACCTCTGCCCAGTCAGCTTCCAGCCAAGCTTTTTTCACGTTGATTTGCTGGATCGTGGAAAGGTCCAACTGTACAAGTTTCAATCTTCGATCGACCACGAAGGATCCATTCGGTGTAATGCACGATTCGTTCGGTTTGATCTCGATCTGTGGAAGGTGAAGTTCGTGGACGGTTCTGGTACCGTCGTTCGATTCGACGACCAGCTTGGGTTTGGTGAGCTTAGCGCTTTCAAAAGGAACTTTTGTGGCACGGAGCAAGCTGGCGATGTTCATCAAGTTTTGAGATTCGAGAATAACGACTGGCAACTTTGGATCGTGCAACCAATCCAACAAATTGTTGTCGTACACCACGCCAGCTTTACCAACCTGTGGCTTGTCACTGAACATGCTTCCACCTCCGATCGGAACAGCTCGCGCCGATCATCTTCGATCTCACCTACTTCAGCACGAAGATCTTCGCGAAGGTTTCGACTTTCTTTCTGTACTCCTCGCTGTGGGACTCTGGAAAAACAAACACTACTTTCCTGCCGATGACCTCCTCCTGGCTCGGTGGATCATCAAATCCGTCCGTGATGATCACCAAGGTCTCCACCCTCCCAAGGTTCATACCTCTGAGATCTTCCAAAGCCTTCTTGACTGACGTTCCGCCTCTGCCTTTGATCTTGAAATGACCCTTCCTGATCTGATCTTCCTTTATGCGACCACTTATACCCACATCGAAGGTGAAAAGATCTACCCTGTAGCCATACACCCGACTCAGCGTGTGGATCTGACTGAGGAACGTTCTGAGCAACTCGTCGTCTATGGACGCACTCACGTCCAACAGCACGACTATGCGTTTGCCCACGTACAGCCTTCTGGTGCCTGGAAGATCGTCGAACCTGCGGTTGGGTCTCTTGTACGTGGTCTGGATCCGAACGTGTTTGCCAAAGAAAATGGCCCGCGCCATCTTTTCGATGATTCGTGCAAGTTTGGAACTTTTGAGCTTCGCCTCTATCTCCTGTAAAAACTTTCCCGGCACTGAACCAGCTTCCTTTGCCTTCTCCATGAGTTCTTCGATCTGTTGAAGTGTGGCCTCATCGATGGACTCAGTCTCTTCGATGTCTCTGCCGTTTATGCTCCCTTCTTTGACCTTTTCCATGACCTTCCAGACACGCTCGTACAACTCGAGCAACTCTGGCGTAACTAGCTCTTTAACGATGCCGATGAGATGGTCGTAGTACATCTCCCAGTTCCAGTCACCCCAGAGTGCTTCTTTAGAAGGAAGGATGAGTTCCACCTCAGCCAGGTTGGTGTTGGTGAGCAGATCTTCGGGGGTGGCTGTCTTGAGCGTGTCTTTGAGATGTTTGAACTCGGTTATCGAAGCGTTTATGATGGCGTCCATGGCGAGGTTCCTCAGCAGGAGTAGCGGCCTCTTCGAATCTGGCACTAAGTGTTTGAGAATCAAGTGCAGAAGCTCATGTTTCGCCACCCCACGTATGAAAGCCTTCAATTGTTCATCGTTCCAATCGTGCTTCTTCTTCATGGCATCGAAGAAGAGGGGATTGTAGTGCATCACAAACTTTTTATGAGCTTTGTCGTAGCTCAAAGCGGCCGTCTCTATCTCGTCGTTCTCTCGCACGTCGATCAGCTTGAGCGCGATCGAGTACACGTACTCCCTCGAAAGCTCATCGCCCAGAGGGAACGGCTCCGAACCCAAGGCCATGATCACATCGCGCGGGTTCATTTACTTCACCTCATCTTCTCAATTGCATCTTTCAACGGCATGCTCATGATCAGCTTCGAGTAGAACTTCGCAAAGCTTGGAAACTTCTTCAGCGCCAAGATGAGTTTCTTGTACTCTTCCTTGAAGAACCTGTACAGCGGTGCAAGCTCCTCCTTCTTGAAGTGTTCCAAGCACTTTACCAAGTTGTCCACAGTTTCGGCTGGAACGTCCAAGGTCAAGTTCACAGGATTGAGCTTGCTCAACAGGAAAGTCAGTGCACTGTCCAGCGTTTGTGCCCTCTCGGCCGCCGAGGCCCGCAACACGGCCTCCACGTTGCCCTCGAGCAGGTCGTTGTAACCCAGCAAGGAGTCAGACAGTTTGATGTATTCATTCACAAGCTTCACACCTAACTTGCCGCATACACCTAAGGCTATCTCTTCCAAATGTTTTTTGATTTCCTCTGGACAGTGAGTGATTATCCTGGCGAGCCTCTCGAGCGATCTGGGAGTCGGTTTGAGATCCGGCAGTTCGAAGTCTCCGAATCTGAAGGCCTCCATGTTGACCTTCGCCACGTTCTCCAAGGCCTTGAGGTACCTGTAATCTGCCCTCTTGCTCATGGCCATGAATTTTTTCCAATCTTCGAGGTTGTTCGTCAACTTGATCCAGACGAACCTGTCCATGAAGGCCTTGTCTATGATCTGTTCGACCTCGTACTCCTCGGTCTCAGGGTTCATAGCGGCCACCAGCCAAGTTCCGTCAGGCAGCTTGTTGTTGTGGATGCGCTTGTCGATGAGAAGCTGCATGACGGCATGTCTCACGCTTACATGTGATCTGTTTATTTCATCCAAGAACACTATCGTGTCACCATGCTCCGGCCACCAGTCGGGTTTGTAGTAGATGGTCTTCTGAGTTCTCTCGTCCCTCGCGGGTAAACCCAGAAGATCTCCAGGTTCCATTTGACTGAGCATCAGCACTATGACATCTCTGTTGTTCTCGAGACCTATCCTTTTGATTATCTCCGTCTTTCCGATGCCCGCCTCTCCAACCAGCATCGGCACCATACCAAGTTGCATTATGTACTGCAGAACGGGCTTCGCCTCGTCTATGCGCACCTTTCCACCCCCACGCGTTTACATTATGCCACAGATTTGTAAAATATCTTCAAAGCTCTGACCAACCTGCGTGATGGATCTAAACCTTCGACACTGTTGAATGACGAGGTGATTTGTTGTTCTTCGACAGGTAGAAATGAAAGAACGAGGTCCGTGTGGCAAATGGAAAGAAGAGCTTGTCCAAGAATCTGTTCGTCTGGCGTCATCATACGGTGAGGGTGAGGTGAGAAGGATGTGGTTGCTCTACGTGGTGGGTTTTCTTCTGATGGGTCTGATGTTCTCTGTACCATCCTGGATGGTCATGGTTTTCTTTCCCATTTTTATGGTGTTCTTTGGTGCGGGATTGTACTTCAGGATCTTCTCAGACGACAAGGACGAGCGAACCAAGGAAAGATATAGGAGCATGTCCTATCTTTTCTTCACGCTGTTGGGGATAAACTTCATGGTGGCGTTCATTGATCCTGTGTACGCGGCCGTGATAGGTTGGCTCGGCGTCTTGGCGCTCTTCCTCTTCTTCTTGAAAAAGGTGAAGCAGATGGATAAGAATGGAAAGGACTGACGCTCACATCTTCGTAACTTTTTGTTCCACTGACCTTGACGCAACGATACCTCAAACACGACCGTAAACCTGTGATCCTGAAACGCCTTTCCTGAGCCGATCTTCGATGAGCCATCTTCCAACGTTCCTCCCCATCGGCATGAAAATTCTCGATTCGCTCGTTTGATGGGTCTTCTCATTTCTTTTGATGCACATTGAGAAAAAATCTTCGATCAGCGACCATAACCATCTAACCTCTCAGCTGAAAACTAAGTCATGATGTTGTTAGATCAATACTGCAAAAGCATCAAATTCCATTTAGGCCGCAAGAACGTCTAACTTCTCCCGGCGAAACTTTCCCTTCTACCCCCTGACCTTCGAACCGTCGTTAGGACAAACTAAAAATGGATCGGATCAGTCGTGTTTTCTTGGTCGTGTGTACTTCAACTTTAATCCACTACCGTCGGTAAAATTGATACCACTTCGGAACTCACAAGAGCGAGAACGATTCTCAGTGGTGAAAAGAAAGAAATGGTCGGAAAAACGCGAAGAGGATCATCCAAAGAGCTCAACGCCGGGGAACAAGAAGAGCAACGTTCTGTCCAACTTCAAAGAGTTGGAAAAGCCTCGGCCGGTTCCAGACCACCATGGCGTTACAAGGGGACCCTGCAGTTGGATGAAAACATCGCGATCGCTCGGTACAACGAAGCTTGTCTGTTGAAGAACTCTGGATGGTTGAAAGAGGTACTGATTTGCTACGACAAAGTTTTGAAGATCAGCCCACAAATCGCCAGAGCGAGGTACGAGAAGGGCAACTTTTGAAAAAACTTGGAAGTTTCAAATAGTTGATTCAAGCGTTTCAAGGTTTCATGGAGTTGCCTCGCAGAAAGAAGAAAAACTGATGGAAGAAGTCAGAGAGGAGGTGAAAAAGCTCGAACAAGATTATTGGACGGCAGTTGGAAGTTTGTAGAAAATCATCCGCGGAGTACTTGACCGCAAATTCAGTCGGAAATGAATCGGAAGATCTTTTCGGTGTGAGGTTGCGAAACTAAGGTATATTCTGCCGGCAAAATGCTTCGATGCTGTCTCAAGATGTACCTTACCGCACAAACTTTTCTTTCACGATCAAAGAATTATTAGTGTCAGAATCATCACAAGGCCGATAAACAATAACGGAACAACGCAGCCGCTTGAAGAGCTGGTGTAAGTCGTTGAGGGATAACTCCGAGGGGAACCAGAATAACTTGGTGTGTTTTGTTGGAAAAGATTCTGTCTGAGTTGTTCATAAAGTTCCCTGATTTTGTTGTCATTTGTAAGAGAATAGAGAATCTTTGATATATAGTACAATCCATGAAGTCCTTGCACTAACCCCAGCTGTTCCAACAGCAGCTGATAAAGCAAGAAATCATCCAATAGGCCTTTGATGATGTATCCTTTCATCTCTTCTTTTTCTTTACCAGTTCTAATCAGTTCATCAACGTAGCGGGAGATCTTACTGTCGCATTCTCTTATGTTGGCGTGGGTCAGGATATTGTGTTTAATAATCAGTAACGTGTAATCTATCTTCATGAAATCGTCGTACTCAAGTTTCGACATCTCGTCGATCACCTGGGATGCCTTGACAAATTGTCCTGAAAACAAGTACACGTGATACAGTTCCCGATAGGTATTAAAGTTCTTCTCAATTGATAAAGCGTGCTTCAAGTACTGCTCGGCCTTCGAATAGTCATTCATTTTAACATGAACTACTCCAAGTAGGTGGTACAAGATCGCCAAGTTTCCGACAGCATTAATTGCTTTGTGCAAGATCTCTACAGCTTGACTGTGATTTCCCTCTTCCAAGCAGAGCAGTGCCAGTGTGATCCACACGATGACGGCGTCGGGTTTGATGGCCAGGAGCTTTTTAAGTTTATTCTTGGCGGGTTCGTACTTTTTTTGTGATGCAAGTTCTGCCGCTTCTTGAAAAGTCTTCATGAATTCGTCGCCGTATTCGAGCATGAAATCATAGCTTTTCCTTTTTTCAGCGTTGCTCAAGGTCTCATAAGCTTCTCTTATCTTCTTGAAGTTTTCCTGGTCCTTTTCTGGGTTGTGTTTCCTCAGTAGTCTCGCGTAGGCTTTCTTTATTTCCTCCTCTGTTGCGTTCCTGCTGACTTGGAGAATCTCATAGTAGTTTTCCATGTCATTTTTCACCGCCCAGTATCTTTTTTATCTTGCTGTTGAAGAAGATGCTGTCTCTCCTAATCTTGCTCGCATACTCCGCTGCGAGTTCGTATTGATGCTTTTCATACAACATCAACGCCAAGTTGTACAACACTTCATCGTAGTAACAGCCATTTTCGTACTCGGTAGCGTACCGGATGTAGTAACTTGCTGACTCTTCTCTTCCAAGACGATTGCTGGATTCAGCCAAAAAATACACTGTGTGTTGCCTCAAATAGCTGGATTCTCCTAAAAACTTGTCAGCGAGATTGAAGTATTCGTAGCTCTTTTGATAATTGCCTTTCCTGAACATTTCCAGACCCGCAGCGTACAGTAATCTTCCCAGATCATTTCCAAGTGCTTCCTTGATGGTCTCCCCTGAGGGATCCTGTACGTATTCCACCTTGTAGACCACTTCTTTCTGCGTCTGAGGTTCCGTGTAGGTTGGCTTGTTCATTTTCCCCACATTACTCAGATTAAGGGAACCAGGGTTGAGACTACCAAGATAGATTCCAAAAAAAACTGCGGGGATAGTCAGTAAAAGATAGGCTATCCTTCTGTCGAGGTATCTCTCGTATTCAAAGAACACCGCAAGATCAGGTGCAAGTTGTCCCATCCTTTCGGAGAATTCCTTCAGCTCCCTGTGTTTCCTCAACTTTACAAGACAAATCGTGAAGAGTTTGATACCGCTTATTGTCAGGAAACCTTTCTCATAGTATGACTTCATGATCCTGTACGCACTCTTGTATTTTCTTTTCGTTACGAATTCGAGAGACATGTTAAAATCATTGATGTAGGCCTTGATATAGTCGAAATCATCGATGTATCTTTTTGCCATCTCGTTTTTGTGCTTCTCGTAGTTGTACTTAAGAACGGCGAAAGCTTCTTCAAAGTGCTCATTGAAGATTAGTAGAAGGCCAACGACATTCAATATCTCGTTATCACCAGTCTGCTCGAATAAGCCGTCGGAGAGGTGTTCATCTAGCTTGTCCATTTGGTTTCTCCCTAACCCATAGAAAATAACAGGTCGATAATTTGTGCCTCTATCTTATCCGCTTTTTCTTCGTCGTTTCTTGCAATACAATTCTTCAACTCGTCGAGCAGTGTCCTCAGTTTCTGTAAATTGTGGTCTTCACTCGTGTGTTGACTCTTCTCAAGCCTCTTTTCTACCCCTTCGATGGTCAGTTTGTACTTCTTGTAAAGCGCCATGTTCTTATAGTTGTTGAGTACCGACTGACCCCTCAACTTTTTGAGAGCTTCGTCGACCTCTTTTGAATGGTGGACTGCTCCGACCTGATTTGCTCTGCGTATTTCCAGCTCGCGTCGGTGTCCGGTGGTTAGAACTTCTGCCACCACCTTTATGTTGCCGTTGATGTCATAGCTGTACTCAACTTTGATGGGCACCTGCCCTTTCGGTTTCGGAGGAATGTTTTCCAGAAGAAATTCACCTATCAATGTCGCTTCTTTAGCCCAGACACAGTCATTTTCTAGCGTCTGATAAACTTTGACTTGGATCTCGGTTTGATAATCTACCGCCGTTGTGAACACTTCACTTCTCGTCGTCGGCACTGTTGAGTTACGCTCAATCAACTTTTGAAATACTCCAGGCACCAACACTCCGTTTATGTCCGCGGCGACCTCTATACCAAGGTTGAAGGGACACACGTCAGTTATCAGAACACTGTTTTCTTCGGAGATTATGCCGGCCTTTATGGCCGCTTGAATGGCAGCACCTCTGGCCACCGCCTCAATGGGATTTATTTCGGTCCGTATTTCTTTCCCAATTTTGTTCCTGACATAGTTTCTAACTAAAGGTATCTGACTAGTACCACCTATCATCAGAACGAAATCGATGTCCTTATACGTCAAGCCCTTGTCTTCCAAAGCTTTGTCTATGATAACGCCAGATCTTTCGATCAAATCCTTAACAGCGTTCTCGAACTCTCTCCTTGTAACGGTGACTGACAGATCTTGCAGCTTTCCACCAGCCGGCATATTTTCCATGATAACCGTTGTTTCCGGGGCGAAGCTGAGCTCTATCTTTGCCTTCTCGGCTAAGTCCTTCAGTTTCGATAAGACCAGCAAGTCCTTTGTATCCAACGTGATTTCATATTTCTCACGGATCTTCCTGATTATGAGATTCATCATTCTTTCGTCGAAATCTTTGCCACCGAGCTTCGTATCCCCATAGGACGTCTCTACATCCAATATTCCCTCAAACATTTTCAACACGGTGACATCGAGAGTGCCACCACCGAAGTCGTAAACGAGGACGCGCATGTCCTTATCAATGTTCTTGATCCCGAACGCAAGCGCGGCCGCGGTAGGCTCGTTTATGATTCTCTCGCATTTTATTCCGGCGAGCTGAGCTGCCAACATGGTTGCTCTTCTCTGGTTGTCATCGAAGTTCGCGGGAACAGTTATCACTGCTTCCTCCAGTGGTTCATTTCCATTCTCCTGGAGGTATTCCTCCGCGATTTTCTTCAGATAACCGAGCAGCAAGGCAGACACTTCTTCAGGCTTGAAAACCTTGTCTCCGAGCCTAATTTTCTCGTTGGTTCCCATGAGCCTTTTGAATTCAGTCACCGTGTGATGAGGTCTCCCGATGTACTGACCTTTCGCATCTTCCCCAAACACGAACTCACCATCCGCGTTGATCCCAACATACGAAGGCACCATGCAGATCACGTACGTCACGCCGTTTCTGTAGTACGCCACTTCGCTCGTTGATGTCCCAAGGTCAATGCCTATCACCGCCATCTGAGTTCACCCCCTTGTTCAGCACGGTAATGACCTGTGCCTTCTTCAGTATCTCACCGTTATAGCTGAAACCCACTTTTAGCACCTCGACGATCATTTCGTCCTGTAAATCTCTTGCCTCTTGGGTCGCAACCACTTCGTGCAGCTTCGTGTCGTACTTCTTGCCTTTCGGATTCTCGACAGTGATACCAACCTTTTTCATTTCCTGCTCGAGCTTTTCAAGGATTTTTTCCACATAGCTAAGAGCATTGTCATTGTGTTTCTCAACGAACTTGAAGATGTCCCACACGAAGTTGTAGATTCTCATGTATGCTGCAACCATTTCGTTCAACGTGGATTTCAATTTCTTGAACTCGGCGGTGAGCATAGACACTTGCTCCGTCAGGGAAGCTTTTTCACTCAGTTCTTCCAGCTTCATGTCCATTTTGACTGCCAGTCGCTGCACGCCCTGTATCGCTTTCAAGAGGGCATCCTCGCCTGTGGTCTCTCTTGCTTCTTTAGAACTCATTTTTTGAAGCAAAGTCTCGCTCAGTTGCTTGGCTTTTTCGTCAGAGTACGTTAGCCTTCGAATTTCGGAGATCAGATTTTCGAAGGAGTTACCCAAAGCGTTTCACCTCCGAAAATCACTTTCAGGAAGAATTGAGACGCATCTGACCTTTTGGCGTGTCTATGTGATTTTCGTTTTTGATGTTTCTTATTACCATCTTGTAGTTGTCTGGTGACCGTAGAGCTTTCTCTATCAATCCTCGTCGGTACAACGAAACATACAGAGCTGCAGATCGCACGTGACAGTTCACCGATCTTTTTGGATTAAACTCTATATCTGTGAAAGCACTGAACTCGGTAACTTTTTCACTCAGGATCTTGTTTTGATGCAGCACGTTCATGTAAATCCAGTCGTAAAACATGGTCTCTGGGTTCAGTCCCACATAACCCCCGCATATCTGAAACCAATCAGCGCTTTGCCTTCTCTCAATCTTGGATCTGCTATCGCTTCTCCTGGACTCTTTTCGATAGGTCCATGTACCGTACGTTCCCTTCTTTCTGTTCGACTCTGTTGAGACCTCAAGGATCCCTTCTTTGCGATGTTCCCTGCCATAGGACTGTATAAAGCTTCTGTGCAAAGACCCAATTGATCGTCGTAGAACATTGAATTGAACGCGTTAAGGGTCTTTTTTTCCTCGACCGGCATCCGTCTCATCTGGTTGCTCGCAGCATTGGTTCTGTGAAACGTACGGTCTTTGCACCAAAGCATATCAGACTTGGGAAGGAGAGCAACGCATTTCTCGTATGGCTCTTTGCATCTCTGTTTGAAGAACATCTTGCAGTCGGGGAAAGGTATAGATAGACTTACAGAATCGGTCTGATCATCATAGCGGTTGGGATCGTTTGTCACCGACATGACCTCATATCTCTGGTGGTAGACAACGGGTAAGATACCACGCTTTAGTATTCCGCTAATGTTACAGGATCTAGTGAAGTGCACAAGGTATTGGATTCCTCGCTTTTCTGCTTCGCGTTTTATCTCATCATTTATTTTTCCGTGCACGGGAACGCCTCCAGGTTCAACGGTTGCGCATCAAAAAGCTCGCGACCTTCCAGCTTTTCTGTAGCAAAATCTTGCATCCTCAAGCCTTCCCATTAACTCGAGTGCAAGACCTTTGTGAAACCACGCATCGGAATAGTTCGGGTCCACGGCCAGAGCCCTATCAAAGTATGTTAACGCTTCCTGGACCCTTCCCATGCATAGCAATACCTTTGCTTTATTGTTCAATGCCTTAGCGTAATTTGGGTCTATCTCGAGAGCCTTGTCGTAACACTGTAAAGCTTCTTGGTAGCGCTGTGAATCGAGGTATATGTTGCCTTTGTTGTTCCATGCTTCCATCAGATTGGGATCCAGTTCCAATGATTGATCATAACAAGCTATGGCTTCTTGAAATCTACCGAGAAGCTTCAGGGTGTTTCCCTTGTTGTACCACGTCTCAGGAAGTTGCTTGATCGAAAGCGAAACGTCGAAGCACTTGAGTGCCTCTTCGTACATGCCACGACTTTTCAAGACGACTCCCTTCTGATTCCAAAGTGTCGCTTGCAGGAAATCGTCCATGATGCCTGACTATCTCCTTCCAGGTTCTATTTGACCCTCAAGCTTTCTTATGATGCTTTCGACGAGTATGACCCAGTTCTTTTCCATCGGATCGATGTTTCTCCTACAACCTTTGTAACATTCTATCGCTTCTTGAATCTTTCCAAGTTTTTGCAAGGTAGCGCCCTTGTTGATCCAAGCTATAGGATACCGTGGATTGATCGAAAGCGCCTTGTCGTAGCAGTAAAGAGCTTCTTGGTACTTGCCAAGTTCATCGAGAGCGTACCCCTTGTCGGTGAGGGCCATGAAGTCTTCGCTGTTCAACTCCAAGGCTTTGTCGAGGAACTGTATAGCTTCGTGATACCTACATAGCTTGACCAAGCAACATCCCATGTTATACCAACAATCGGGATCTTTCGGGTTTATCTGTATTGCCTTGCCGAAACAGCTGCAGGCTTCATGGTATTTACCAAGAGTGGACAGTATCACCCCGGCGTTGATCCATGAATCCACATAAGTAGGATCAGCCTGAATCGAGTTGTAGTAGCAAGAGAGAGCTTCTGGAAATCGTCCTAAAGCATGATAGAACTTGCCTGATTCAAACCATCTAATAGCGTCCCCACGGTTGCTGAACAACTCGATCCCCCTCACCCCAAACCAATCTTCACGCTTGGACGTTACAGAATTGAATTGGGCTTGATCACAAATAAATGCCTCATCTTCTTCATTAAAAGGCATCACGTCACTCCCACTTTTCATACTTTCCTTTTCATATTATATATCATCGCACCATCGAATAGCAACCGGTTTCATAATATCTTGATACTGTACTTCGTGTTCACAACACTGTGGAGCTGAAGGCGCCTCCCTATAAGTGAATCTACCTTGATTCTTTGAATGTACTTCGGGTCGATCGTTGCTCACTTTAGCGTTCTGCTGATCGTTAATTTTTGTGCCAGATGGATTCGATTTTTCATGACCGTACTATAATTCTTCTGAGACGTCAAAAGGGGCCGCAGTTATGTTGGGAGATCATCACGAGCGCGAAGATGTGAAGCTCTTCTTGGAATGGTTCAGTAGAGCGAACAGTTTGTTCAAGGCTGGTAGATTCCGAGAGGCAATCGATTGCTACGATGCAACACTCGAGATAAACCCAGAAAATAGGCTTGCTTGGTACAATAAAGGTTTGGCACTTGGTGGCCTCGGGGAACGCGAAAAAGCAATTGAATGCTTCGACAAGGCCTTGCAGATAGACCCTTGGTACGTGGATGCTTGGATAGCCAAGGGCACCCAACTGCTCGAACTCAACCGTCACGAGGAGGCTCTAGACTGTTTCGGCAAAGCCATACAGATCGATCCCAACAACGCTCGAGCTTGGGGCAACAAGGGCCTCGCTCTGGTAAGATCCGGTGAAATAAGAGAAGCCTTGATTCACTTTGAGAGATCTCTGGAAATCGACCCGCGGTCTGCAGAGGTTTGGTTCAACAGCGGTGTCGCAATGCAAGAACTCGGTAGGTCTGATGAAGCCATGGTATGCTTTGATAGGGCTTTGGAGTTGGAGCCAAAATTTGTGCACGCGTGGAATTCCAAAGGCAAGCTATTGATTACACTTGGCTTGATTTATGAGGCGATAAACTGTTTTGAGAGAGCATTAGAGCTGCAACCATTGTGCGGGGATGCTTGGTACAACAAGGGTGTGGCTCTGATGGAAGTTAGCTGGTTCGAAGAAGCGTTGGTTTGTTTCAACAAGGTTCTGGAGATCGATCCTGATGACATTCTCGCGTGGAAGGGCAAGGGTGCAGCTTTGGTGTACCTTGGCGATTACGAAAAAGCGGTGAAATGCTACAACGAAGTCTTGAAGAATGACTCCTCGGATGTGGAGGCATGGACCTTCAAAGGTGGAGCTTTAGTTTATCTTGGAAAGTACGATGAAGCGATCGAGTGTTGCGATAGATCACTAGAAATGGACCCACAGTATGTACCAGCATGGTACAACAAAGGCGTCGCTTTGATGAAGCTCGGTAGGTTTGATGAAGCTGTCAGCTGCTACGAGCGAGTGTTAGAAACAGATCCGCTGCATGTGGACGCGTTGTACAACAAAGGTATGGCTTTGGCGTCTATCGGGCGCTTCGAGGAAGCGCTGGTATGTTTCGACAAGATACTGAACATGAACACACGAAATGCAGATACTTGGTACGGGAAAGGCGCAGTTTTAGCGAATCTTGGTGAATTTGAGGAAGCGCTGTTTTGTTTTGACAAAGCTTTGGAAATCGACCCGATATTCGTACCTGCTTGGAACAGCAAAGGTACAACGCTGATGAATCTTGGTAGACTTGACAGGGCGTTGGCTTGCTTCGATGAGGCCCTGAAGCTGGCTCCTTTCTACGCGGACGCATGGTACAACAAGGCCATAGTTCTCAAAAAGCTCGGCCGAATAGAAGAATTTATAGAGTGTTTTAACCGGGCCAATATATTGAGAATAATTTCTGACGACATCACGTAGCGACATCCTTAGTACAACGTTAAGTAGCTAAGCGGGAAAAGTCATAAGCTATTTTGCTTGTTCTTCAAGGCTTTCCTCAAGATAAAGCGTTTCATAATCTCCGGGATACTATGCAACTCGGTTTTCGACCTCAAGTCTTCATAACCCAGCGAAACCATCACTGACACCCAGAATACGGTTTTCACAAAGACATCGAGACGAGTTGGTGCGATCCTTAAGGGGGAGTGATGATCGAAGCTAAAATAGAGAAGAAGGAGGCTTTCGCGGTGAGCACGTTGTCTTATTCCTGGGTTTATTCGAGAGCTTCTCTGGAACAGATTTTGAAGAAGAACAAAGAACTCTTTTCAAATAGAATCGACAAAATCATTGACGAAGTGGAAAAGAAAATAGCTCATTTGAGACAAGAATCGTTCTTCATTAAGAATCTGGCGAACCTGGATGAGCTCGTGCAGATATTGAAAAACATGAAGAAAGATTTTTTGAAATCCTACACCTTGGACGTGGTGCGTTCCCCGAATCACACAGAATGGGTCGATGGAAGGATGCAAGAGTTCAACGAGACGGCTTTGAAGTTCAAAGTCTTTCTGACCAACCTTTCCTTGGAGGCCTCAGATGAAGTGGATCTATCCTGCTTGGAATCGCTGATCAAAGCGATCCCCGAAGAGGCGACCAAACTGAGAGTGGAACTCGAGAACTTGAAGGCTCATTTTCTGAAAGTCGAAGAGGCCTTGAAGAGTGAGAAGGTTTCCAAACAGGAACTGGAAAGGCTTTATGATTCGATCCCGAACTATCTGACCAAACTCAGGGGTGCGCTCAGCAAGAAGATTATGGCGATGGAGCAAGACGAGTGGAGGAGCCAGCGTGTGACCAGTGTGAAAGTTCAGACCAAGTCCGATCGAGAAAACATTGAAAAGATCAAAGAAACGGCGAAGCGGTACCACTCGAAGCTCGAAAAAATCGATCCTTCCATGGCTCAAGCTTCGATAGTTCTGCTCGAGGAACTGAGAGAATCTCAGGATCTCAACAGAGTACAAGCCATAGCGGAGGAGATGAAGTACAGGTACTTGAAGGCGAAAGACAGATACATCAGGGGTGAGCTGCTTAAAGAGGACATCTTGAACGCCTACAAGTCATTACCTTCATCGGAATTGAAAGAACTTGCGGAACAACTGCTCAAGAAGGATCGTATCTCTGACCAAGAGTACGTCGATTTCATGAAGAAGTTGTACGGGGCAGGATTCAGCGTGAACATGGATGATGTTCGAAAGAAGATGGTAGCTCTGATTGAAACGGAGCTCAGCAAGTATGGTTACATGTCCGTCAACGAAGATCTGATGGAACGACTCATGAGAGGCGAAGTAGTCGAACTCAAGACACCTTTCGGTGAGGACTACGCATTGAGGATGAAGCTGGAGCAACGCACGGTGGCGATCAGGTTCGTCAGGTACGTCGAGTCGATGGAAAGTCTGAGCGAGTACGAAAGGCATAAGGACGTGTCGATAGGCAAAGCCTGGTGCGAAACATACGATCGCCTGAAGCAGATATTGCACGAAAACGGCATAATTCTCGAAGAGCAGTACAGGATAGAACCACACGAGAGATTCTGCTACGAGGTGCGAAAGAGAGAAGCTGAGACCCAAACCAAGAAGCACGAGACACACGGTTTGAGGAGAAAGCACGTTGATGAAGGATGAAAATGGGGTATCACCCTCGGAAGGCTACAAGATCTGTCCAAATTGCGGTGAGAAGAACGAAGCTTCGGCGGACGCGTGTGAGTGCAACTCGCTACTGGACGAAGCGAACAAACTCTCCGGTTTTTCCGCTGTTTCACAAACGATCGAAGGGGTAGTTGAATCACTCATAAAAGCTTGGTATGATCGTTCAGCTGTGGAAGCACTTGGTAAAAGATCCGATCAAAAGCGGTGATATTGTCTCGCTCTCTACGTTGGTCAGTTTCGTCGCGGAGACCAACAAAAGATTGTGAACGGCCACTGCTGTGATTTTTGACTCTCAAGATCGATGTCGAACGCATCGAAGTAGAGCTGTGTGTCAGAAGAGAGACGGTCTAACCTCAGGATCAAGGTCACGAACCTTCGATAATACTCGTGAAATACCTTCAACCAAAACAAAGAGTGCGTTGTTGTAGGCATCACTGTAAGGCGTTGCCTCAGAATAACACAGACGCGCCATTTCCAGCGAAGAATCGTGTTCTAAAATTGTCATCAGCAAGCTGTCAACACTGCCAGGGAATCGTGTTCTGACTCTCTCTAGCAGAAGTTCTGCGACCTTGCATCGGTCGATCTTCGGATAATCCTCTCTCAAGATCTTGAAAGCGCCTCCAATGTCTCTCAAACCCTCGTTACCATAGTGGAGTCGGCAGAATCCAGTGATAAGCAGCAAACCAGGATGCTCAGGTAGCTCTTCCAAGAACCTCCTACAGGCCCCGAGAAGCTTCACTAACCCGTCCACACCCTGGGCTCTGTCGATCGTTTGGAACCATTCGTTCACGTCTATGCGTCTGGTGATTTCCTTGACGGGTTGTGTGTACTCCGATTCTTGCAGGTAAGCCATGAGCTGTTCGCGGAACTTCGTGGGATTACGTACGGCTTGGAGCATTTCCCAAGTCGCTCTCCGCCTGCGCCTTTCTATGTGATCGTAGACGAAATCCACCATCTTGTGAGCGTAAACTTTGACTGCCTCGACGTAATTTTCTTCAGGTTGAAGCTCTGGTAGATAACGGTTCGTTTCCCCCTCCGTGGTGTAGCGACTCAAATACTTTTTGAATCGATCGTGTAGGTCTTGAACCGTGAGACGTTTCATATGCACTATGAATACCCTCTCGCCGTAGTCTTTTTCGTAGTCTTCAATCGCACCGACTGCCAGCAAACGGTATATCGCTTTCTCCAAAGATAGTTGTGATAGCTTGCTGGTTCTTGTCAACTTGATTGTCACGGTTTGCAGGAAGTTAAATGGGACATTCACCTTTGTTCTGTCACCCACGCGTTCGGGTAGATGTCCAGACAGGTGATCCCAGAGTGCACTCACGATGGCTTTGTCAGTATTTTTGCCGAGGAAGCTGTTACGCAACGACCAGGTGTTACGGACAGCATCGCTCTGCTGTTCCAGTGTGGGTTCTCTTTTCAGAATTTCACCGATTTTCTCGATCGGGACCCTCAATGGGTCAAGCAATTTGTTCGCCAGTTCTGGTATGTCGTCTACAAAGATTACGAAACAATGGCTTCTGAGCCCATCCCGTCCAGCCCGTCCAGCTTGTTGGTAGAATTCCTCCAAAGATCTTGGTAACATGGCGTGGATTGTGAAACGGATGTCTGGTTTGTCGATCCCCATCCCGAAAGAATGTGTACAGACCAAGATCGGAATTTCATTTCGCTTGAAGGCTTGTTGCAATTTCGTTTTTCTTATTTCCCAGTCTCTTGTCGAGCCATCGAAATCTTTCGGAGGTTCGCCGCTGTACATCTCGATCTTTCCACTAAGTTCTGGTAACGTTCTCAGTAAGAGATTCTTCAAGTGTACCGTCCCCACCTGCTTGTTCTTTATGAAATACGTGAAGATCAATCCACTGGGCAGGTTATTCGAAGATTGGTAGTCTCGACGGTTTATAAGTTCTTGCAGAATGGAAATCAGTCGATTTTCACGCTCTTGAGAACTCACTTTGATCACTTCGAAGTTCAACTCGCGTCGATCGAAGCTATCTGGTTTCACGATCGCATCTGGATCTGGGATGCCCAACTCGCGTAGTATGTCGGTGAGCACGTTCTGAGATGCCGTACCTGTCAGTGCTATCAGTGTTGGGACACATTCGTGATGTTTACAAAGGGTCGAAACCAAGCGACCGAGGTTGAGATAAGATGGGCGAAAATCGTGGCCCCATTCACTGACGCAGTGTGCTTCGTCGACAACGCAGTACGGTATGGGGTAGTTCTTCACGAACTGATTCAACTGCTGGCGAAAGTCGGGTATCTGGAATCTTTCAGGAGATATGAAAACAAAAAAGTACAGTCCCATTTTGATGGCTTTGTAACCTTCTTCTTTTGTGCGGAGCTCTTCTTCTGGTGACACCTCGCCGTGACTCATTATTGTGGTCGAACGATGAACACCCATGGCATCGAGATTATCTTGTTGGTCCAACATTAGGGACCGTAAGGGTTGAACGACCAAGACGAACCCTGGCTGAAGCAACGAAACTAGTTGGTAGCACAGAGACTTTCCCGCTGCGGTCGGTAGCAACCCAACGACGGGCTCATGTCGTAAAGCTCTGTGGATGATCGCCATTTGGCCCTCGCGAAACTTCGTTTTGCGGAAAAGATTTCGGAGGAAAAAGGTCAAGCTCGCTTCAAGTTGTTTGTGCTCGATTCCACTCGGAATCTGGCGGGGCAAAGAGTCTCTCATGATGGGATCTACGTACTCGTCGAAAGCAAGTGAAGGAACCACAAGTTTTTGGTCTAGATAAATCGAATCGTTCCAAGGAAGAGAAGATGGTAACAGAAGATAAACCACATCGGCATCACTCATTCGATCCACCAAGACTGGTTTGGAAAAGTTCCGCAAACCATAGAGATTTTGTAGATACGATAGATAACCATCGATGTTCTGTAGAACAGGTTTCAAGTTCAACATTTGTGGGTTGTGAATACGAATGTTCGCAGAACCTTTTGCGTGAAGCCACCTGGCGATGAGAAGTAGAAGCTGTGCTTCGGCTATCGGGAGAAGAACCAAATCCATGAGGGTCTGACGTTGTTGAGGACTTAAGTTACATCTGATATGACTGGCAGCTTTCAGAACGTCTTCACCAATGGCGTCACAAATGTTTTGAACCAGCTCTCGGGCCCTTTCTCTCCATACGTTCTTTTCCTTGATGGTTAGTCTCCAGATTTCCCATCTGTTGGCCGAAAGCGTGTCGCTGTTCAACACCATGAGTTTCTCTTGGTACTCTTCGTCGATTGATTTTTCCTCAATTTCCACCACTATTCTTAACCACTTGTTTTTCGACGTGTCTGGAACTTGCACGGCAAAGTCGACAGTTTGACCGCCTCGCAAAGTTTTTTCCACTTTGGTCGGACTCGCCAATCGAACCATGGTGTTGACCATTCGCTTAGGTATCAGAAAGAGAGATATACGAGGATCAGGACACGCCTCAAGGAAAATATCGAAAAAATCACTCTCTGCGGGCGTCATCACTGAGCGGTAAGAGTTCAGCAACTTTTTCACATCTTCATCTCCGATCAACAATTCTGTGAAGAACGTTGCTTTGAGTAGATCTGGTAAGTTTTGAACGTGATCCACGATTTCAAAAACCAGAGCTCCAGACTTCTCAGCTTCCACGTACCTGAGCAAACCAGCTTGCCTCGCGTTGTTCAGTAGATATCTCTCCAAGTCAAGGCTACAAGGAGCCGGGAAACCTCGTTGTGCGATCTTAGCCAAGACGGCTCCCGCGAATTTCGCTTCTTCGTCCGCAAGGCCCGCAACGTCCAGAGTGAAGGCCCATCTGAGACGGACCAACTTCTTCGCAACGCTGGAACCGAAAGGGGAGGAAGCCTTTGAGGAGGCAGGATCCAAAATGCGTATAGCACTCTCCGTTGAAAAAGCAGCAACTGTACATTGCTTCTGCCAAAGTGGTATCTGCGAATCTTTCATGACCTATGTCCCCCTGTGTGAAACGCTTCATATAATTCGGTTTTTGTTCAATTAATACTAATTCTTATGGTATATTTTTGTCAAGAGAGCAGATTTCTTGATGCGGGGGATAAAGGATGAGCGATATGAAACAGGAAGTACTCAAGGCTGAAGTGGCGATCAGGCAGCTGGTAGAAGACATGGTCAGAGCTAAGAAAGTAGCGGACAGTGTTGAAGAGATCAGAAAGCGCTTGGAAAGAGCCGCAGAGATCTTAGAAAAAGAGAGAAGTACGATAGAGGACACACTACCCATCCTCAAAGAGTTAGCGGAGACTACCCAATTCAACGAAGAGAACCTGAACAAAACCATCAAGGATATGTTTTCAAAGATACTTCGCGAAACGAGTGATATCTCGCAAAAAGTCGAAAATTCTTTCAACAAAACGACTAAATCATTTGAGGAAATGGGGCAGAGAGTCGACAAAATTATTGAAAACACAGGCTTCAGGGTGATACAAAACATAGTCGAAGCATCGAAGGAAACTCAAAAGGTTCTTTCCCAAGCTCTCGATCTTGTCACCGATTTGCGAATCACTGTGCAAAACCACATCAACCTTTCAACGAAGAATTACGAAAACCTGCAAGCGATCGTGAATCAAGAAAGCATGATCCTGAAGCGCACCTTCAAGTTAGTTTTGGTCTCCCTGATCTTTTCCATCCTCGGTGTTGCCGGCGTCGTTGCTTTCATAGTTTTTCAATACTTCAAGTGAGATGTTATGAATGTCAGAATTTCCCTGTAGGAAGTCTTAAGGTGAAAACATCTCGGATGTTTTAAATAAACCTTCGTTCAAACCTGATCGGTGTGAACGAACTCTTGAAAGATATAGTGTGAGCCAAGTTGGAGTAGGATGCGACGGCGTTCAAGTTCGTGAAATACGTTGAATTTTCGAAAGAAAGCACGTTGATGAAGGATGAACGTGGGGGTATCGACCTTGGAAGGCTACAAGATCTGTCCGAACTGCGGTGAGAGAAACGATGTTTCAGCGACTGCGTGTGCGAAGTGTAACTTACCGTTGGACGTAGCAAACGAACTCTCCGATTTTCCCACCATTTCGCAAACAATCGAAGATGCCATCACTCTACGCGAATCCAAGGTTCAAGTTCGTGAGGGTGTGATCACCTTCACATCGTTTCGTGGATACCGCATAGTCAAATCTTTCTCTGCGACGGGAGCTGAAGCAGACACTTTTTTGTTGGAGGGTAATGGGGAGCAGTACTTTTTGAAGTTGTACAGGGTGGGCATGGAGCCGAAGCTTGAGGTGTTGCAGAAGGTGAAAGCGTTGTCTGAGAAGTTGAGCAGGCGACTTGTGAGGATATACGAAGTTGGGTTGGACGAAACGACATCGCGGTATTTTGAGATCATGGAGTATGCTAAGGGAGGGAGCTTGAAGGATCTGGTAGTGAAGATTCGAAGTTTAGACAGTGGCGAACGAGATCGGATGGTGAGACGTGTGGTGGAGGAGTTGGCAGAATCGATACACGCTTTGCACATGGAGGGGATAGTGCACAGGGACTTGAAGCCGGGGAACGTACTTGTGAGAAGTATGGAACCTTTGGAATTGGTGTTGAGTGATTTTGGGATATCTTTGAGGTTGGGAGAAGATGCGTCGAAGGTGTATGCGTCGTCATTCAAGGGCACACCGGCGTACATGGCGCCGGAGGAAGTGAGCAACTATTTTGGGAAAGAGATAGACTGGTGGCATTTGGGGATAATGTTGTACGAGTTGTTGGAGGGTAAGAATCCCTTTGCGGGTGTAAGTGAGCAGGTGATAATACACACGTTGGTGACGAGGGGGGTGAGGGTTTCGGAGGGTTTGGGGGAGAGATACAAGAAGTTGTTGAAGGGTTTGCTGACGAGGGATTATAGCAAGAGGTGGGGATACGAGCAGGTGAGGGATTGGTTGGAAGGCAAAGAAGTGGCGGTGTACTACGAAGAAGAAGAACAACAGGAACTGAAAGAGTGGCTAAAGGCGGGGTTTAATAAAGTGTCTGCGAGACGTTGGATGAAGCTGGGACTGGATGTGGAGGAAGCCATCGGATTCAAGGCTACGTTCAGATACAACGAGGCGAGGGAATGGATCGAGGTTGGTTTTAGGAACGCAGAGCTTGTGCGCAGATGGTACGATGCGGGTTTTTCACCGGAGGAAGCGATTGTGTTCGAAAGCCTCGGAATAAGCCAGAAAGATGCCAACTTGTTGAAAAAAAGCAGCATAGACGCCCAGGAGCTGAAAAAGCTGGTCGAGGCTGAGAAGATAAGCCCAGAGGAAATAGACGTTCATGATATAGTGAGAGATTTAGGCAAGGGTTTCAAACTCTTTGAAAAGAAGAAATGGCAAATGAACGGATTCAACTTCGAAGACGCAATCGCTTGGAGAAATCAAGGTTTTAGTCCTGAAGAGTCAAAGGCATGGAGAAATGTCGGTTTTACTGCGAAAAAAGCGAAGGATTGGAAAGTTGTTGGCTTCACCCCTGAGGAAGCAAGGAATTGGAGAAATGCAGGATACAATGCTCAGGAAGCGAAGCTTTGGAGAGACGAGGGATTCACCTGTGAAGAAGCCGGCGGATGGAGGAAATGCAGGTTCGACTTGGAACAAGCGAAAGTCTGGAGAATAAACGGATTCATTCCTTCAGAGGCTGAGCTTTGGAGGGATTCTCAATTCAGTCTCGAAGAAGCCAGGCTTTGGAAGGCAAACGGGTTCACGCCCAAAGAAGCACCGGGATGGAGAGATGCCAAATTCAGCGTTGAGGAAGCGAAAATTTGGAAGAGCAGAGATTTCACCTTCGCAGAAGCTAAAGAATGGCGTGACAAGAGATTCGACATTGAGGAAGCAGAACTCTGGAAAGATGCCAAGTTTGAACCATCTGAGGCGAGAAATTGGATCGAGAACGGTTTCAATTTGAAGAGAGCGAAGCGGTGGAGAAAAAGAGGCTACGATCCTGTTCGTGCAAGACGTTTGATAAAGACGATGTCTGTTGTGGTTCGTCTTGCGATGTTGGTCGGCATGGGTTACGGTGTGCATGTGATCGTTGATTTTCTCATGATTCTTTTCATTAAGTGAACTCACTTTTTCCGAGGTGATCGTGATGAGGATGTTTTCAAGTTACTACACCAACCGAGGGAAGGTTCGTTCCAACAATGAGGATGCCATCCTTGTGAACGATCTTCTCATCTGCGAGAAAGACTTGGAGAAGTGTGAGGTTGTCGAACTGGAAACTGGAAGATCGTTATTAATCGTGGTGGATGGCATGGGTGGACACGAGCGTGGCGAGGTTGCTTCGAAGATCGTCCTTGAGACATTCAAGGAGCAAAAAGAGAACATCTTCAACGTAGAAGATGTCAAGGCTGCAGTCAAACTCGCGAGGGACAGGCTCGAAGAGTACGTCCGTGTCAATCCGAGCGCGCACGGACTTGGATGCGCCTTGGCTGGAATGATGATCTTGGAAAACGAGGAAGCGATAGTTTTCAACGTTGGAGATTGCAGGGTGTACAGGTTCGTGAACGATAACTTGAGGAGGTTGACCAAAGATCACTCGTTGGTGGAGTTATTGCTGTCCGAAGGCATGATAACACCTCGCGAAGCGCGCGAACATCCTCAGAGGAACGTCTTGACTTCCGCGGTGGTTGGGGACGGATACGCCAGTAGCATGGAGATCTACGTGAACAAAGTGGACATCGGTTTGGGAGGCAAGTTCTTGATCTGCAGCGACGGACTATGGAACGAGCTAGTGGACGAAGAGATCGTTGAAGCGATGAGAGAAAACGACTCTTGTGCAACCTTGCTGAAGAGATTGGTTGAGAAGACCTTGAAGGACAACGTGAGCTTCATCTTGCTTGAACTTAGGGAGGGTAGTGCAGCATGAACGACGTTCATCAAAATTTGCCGAAGTACGCGAAGGAACTTTTGCGTTTTTCCGCTACGACGCCACAGTTCGTCCTCTTTGGAGATGTTTACGACATCTTTCCCCTTTACATGGACAGCAAGTACATTCCTCTCAACTTGCCGGATTTTTTGGGAGGACTCTTGGGAAGATACGGTGGTTACGAACTGGTGGTCGAGTACATACCACTGGAAGGGTTCAGGGTGGTCCACGGCAAGGACGAAACTTACAGAGCGATCACGAACAGGAACATCTCAGACAGATTGGTCGTTCTTAACGACGTTTACACGATCTTGGAAAAACTCGTCAACGCACTAAACAAGTGTGCAGCGCTGTTGAACTTCTCCTCGCGCCTGAGTGAAATTTCTTGTAACAGGGATCTCCCCGACTTTCTTTACAGGACCTTCAGACTGTGCCTTTCTGCGAAACAGAAGGGTACACCTCCCGTCTACAACCCTTTGATCTTCATAGTCGAGAAGGAGAACGATATGCCCGCTTGGTACACGTTAGACAACCCCTCGATCAGGAGCATACCGATACCCAAGCCCGACCTGCAGATAAGAAGGTGGCTTGGTCAGAGCTTGTTGCCGAAGGTCGACGGATGGAACGAACTCAGCGAGGAGAAGAGGCACGAAGTTTTGGAAAGTTTCGTCGATCTCACAAATGGGATGTACGCGCGAGAGATGCTTTCGATAGTTTCAATCGCCATGAGAGACAATCTGAACGTTTCGAACATCGGCGAGGCGGTCCGACTGTACAAGATAGGTGTTTCTGACAACCCTTGGGCGAAGATAGACAAAGAGAAGCTCAAGAACGCCGAAGAGATACTGTCCAAGAGGGTCATCGGGCAGGAGAAGGCGGTGAAGAAGGCTGCCTCCATCTTGAGAAGATCTTTCTACAACCTCTCTGGTGCTCAGTTCTCTCGCTATTCCAACAAACCGAAGGGCATTCTGTTCTTCGCCGGTCCCACCGGTGTGGGCAAGACGGAGTTGGCCAAGGCCATAACCGAGCTCATCTTCGGCAGCGAGAGCAACTACATAAGGTTCGACATGTCCGAGTTCGCACACGAGCACGCGGATCAGAGGTTGGTCGGTGCACCACCTGGTTACGTCGGTTACGAGGTCGGAGGACAGTTGACAAACGCAGTGAAGCAGAACCCGTTCTCCGTCGTGCTGTTCGATGAGATCGAGAAGGCCCACCCAAGGATACTCGACATCTTCCTTCAGATACTGGACGATGGAAGGCTGACCTCTGGCAGGGGGGAGACGGTCTACTTCTCAGAGTGTCTGATCATCTTCACCTCGAACCTGGGAGTCTACGAGGTGACACCGACCGGAGAAAAGATACAGAGAGTCAGTCCCGAGATGCCTTACGAAAAGATCGAAGAGAAGATATTGGAGGCGATCCGGGACTTCTTCAAGTTCAAGATAGGAAGGCCGGAGATACTGAACAGGATAGGAGAGAACATAGTCGTGTTCGACTTCATGAGGCCGGAGAACGCGAGGCTCGTCATGAAAAAGATGATGAGGAACGTCGTTTTGAAGTTGCAGGAAGAACACAAGATAAAGATAATCGTTTCACCTCAAGTCGAAGACAAGATCTACGAGCGGATCATCACCGACCTTTCGATGGGTGGCAGGGGCATTGGGAACAAGTTAGAATCGCTCTTCGTGAACCCGATGTCGGAGTTGCTCTTTAACTTGTTCCCGGGAGAGAACAGCACCGTGACGGTCGAGGACGTGATCGAGGACGGTGACAGATGGCAGCTGAAAGGATACTTGTCAGCCTGATACACCATCCAGTCTACGTGCTGGGACCTGGTAGGAGGGTTGGACTTTGGACCCAGGGCTGCAGCATACGTTGTAGAGGGTGCATGTCCAAACACGCCTGGGAGTTCGATGAGACCAAGGCCATGAGCTTGGAACGTGTTGCAGAGATTCTGACCCTTTACGACTGTGAGAGATTGACCATAAGCGGTGGGGAACCGTTCGACCAACCTGAAGCCTTGCTGAAGCTGTTGAAGATGATCCGGCCGAACTTCAAGGACATACTCCTCTACACGGGTTACAGGTTCGAAACGATCGAAGAGAAATTCTCAGACCATCTGGAACTCATAGACGCGGTCGTGGATTCCCCGTTCATCGAAGGTTTGGAATCCGATTACGCATACAAGGGTTCGGAGAATCAAAGACTCTTTGTTCTCAATCCCTCCCTGCGGGACGAGTACGATCGCTGGTCGAAGTTGAAAAAACAAAAGCTTTTACAGATTAAAACGACCGAGAATGGAGTTTTCATCATAGGTGTACCGTATCAGAGGGACGTGGAAAAGATTCTCTCTAATCTGGGGATGGATGAAACTCGGAGGTGACGTGAGTGGCAGAGTACTGGATCTGTTCAAAATGTGGTTACAGGAACGAGGAGGCAAGGGATAGGTGTGTCAGATGCAACGCTCCACGCACCGCGCAGGTTGAATCAGGGTCGAACGATCCAACAGTTCGCGTTGATGAAGATGCGACGGTCAGGGAGGGCAGAAGGGGCGATGTTTCTGGACTGGTCAATTTGGAGACGTTTAGAGGTTACAGAGTAGTCAAATGCTTTCCGGCGAGTGGAGCTGAAGCAGACACTTTTTTGTTGGAGGGTAATGGGGAGCAGTACTTTTTGAAGTTGTACAGGGTGGGCATGGAGCCGAAGCTTGAGGTGTTGCAGAAGGTGAAAGCGTTGTCTGAGA
>Ga0071330_1061357_pt1 | contig 36676 bp, 20 predicted proteins | sample GBScel77sediment_FD_63802 | JGI IMG/M metagenome (GOLD analysis project Ga0071330, IMG submission 63802) | Hot spring sediment microbial communities from Great Boiling Spring, Nevada - Cellulolytic enrichment Sediment 77C v2 (version 2) | ecosystem: Environmental > Aquatic > Thermal springs >...
ATCATGCGGCCGGGGGCCTACGAACTTCCTTTGGGGATCCCGTGTGGGGAACTTATCGAGAGGTACGGGGGCGGTGTTTGGAAAGGACGTAAGGTCAAAGCTGTTGTGGTGGGCGGGCTGAGCACCGGGGTCCTCAGCAGCAGCGAGCTCGATACTCCCCTTGATTTCTCGGGACCGATTCAGGCTGGCTGCCTGGGACTGGGAACCGGCGGAGTCATCGTCCTTGACGACACTTATCCTATCATTAACCTTCTTCATAACGGCTGTCGATTCTTTGCCCATGAAAGTTGCGGACAATGTACGCCTTGTCGAGAAGGGGTTCCCTATGCCTTAGAAACGATCGAGAGGATTCGTCGGGGTGAGGGCCGCTTGGCTGACTTAGATATTCTTTTGGAAATAGGCAACTCTATTGGAATCATTCCAGGTACCACCATTTGCGGGTTGGCCGACGGAGCTGCTTATGTCCTAAAAACCGTGGTCACCAAGTTCCGTGAGGAATTGGAAGATCACATCAAACGTACAAATCCGCGAGGGTATCGGCGACGTCTTCCTCCTGGGGCTGTGGTGCACCAGCAAGCGGCTCCCGCTGGGTTGGTGACTCTCCAGCCGCTTCGCGGTGGTAATGGTCGAACCATACCGGCGTATGAGCCCCGGGTTAAGCCCGAAACTAACTAAAGTCGACTGAATCTCTCGGACTTAGGTGGATTTTTCTGGAACCACTGAATTATTTTCCGAAGGATGCAAGCAGCATCCATCAACCAGAATATACGTGACTCATTCGGACGGCAAAAGACCTAGAAACTGGGCCGTGGTCCTTCACGGCCGGAATTGTTTAGGATTTCCTTCTGGATTGCGTGAAATAGGCTTGGCGAGCGAGGCTTTAACCTTAAACCGTTGGCGATTGGATAGCAGCAGAAACCTTCAAAAGAAAGACCCTGGATCGACTAGGGCCGGTGTCATTTTGGGGTACGCCTTTGGAACAACTGATTAGACCAATATGGCTGGACCGGGCTAAATAGGTATTCGACGCAGGCTGGCTACGATGGCGACGGTTCTTGTTGACGGAATTTTAGTAGAGTTTGACGAAAGCGAACGCCTCAACGGAATTCAGATTGCGCGCCGAGCGGGTATCGAAATTCCACACTACTGCTGGCATCCCGGGCTTTCGGTTGTCGGTAGCTGCCGAATGTGCCTCGTGGAACTTGGTACGAGAAATCCACAGACCGGGGAAATCATTCTCCTGCCCCGGCTTATGCCTGCTTGCAATACCATCATGAGAGACGGGATGGTGTTGGTAACGCAAAGTGTCAAAGTTCAGCAAGCACGGGCAATGGTGCAAGAAGACCTCCTCCTCCGCCACCCAGTGGATTGCCCGATTTGCGATAAGGCCGGTGAATGTCTTCTCCAGGACTATTACTTTCAGTATGGACTTAAGGAACGGCGAGCACCCTGGCGGCCCTATACGAGCCGTCGTAAGGATATCGGGGAGAAGATAACGCTCTTTGTCGACCGCTGTATTATGTGTACACGTTGTGTGCGTTTTACGCGTGAAATATCCGGTACTTGTGAGTTAATGATCCGAGATCGGGGTAGCCATCAAGAAATCGATATTTTTCCGGGCTCTTCTCTTAATAACAAGCTTTCGGGGAACGTAGTGGACCTATGTCCGGTAGGGGCATTAGGAGATAAGGATTTCTTGTACAAGCAGAGGGTGTGGTATTTGAAATCCCACGCAGGGATTTGTGTTCATTGTGCGACGGGTTGTTCGATTTGGGTGGATGAGAATCAAGACCATGTTTGGCGGCTTCGCCCGCGAGAAAATCTCTTCGTCAATAAATGGTGGATCTGCAATGATGGCCGATACTCCTATCCCCAGGTCCATTCTCCGTGCAGGTTGCAAGGAGCCTATCGTAAGGATGGGGATAAATGGGTGGAAATAAGCCCGAGCCAGGTGGTAACAGAGTTACTTTCGTTTTTGAATGATTCCGAGCGACTGGTTGCGGTCCTTTCGCCGTTTCTGACAGTGGAAGAAGCATACCTTTTGGCCAAGGCGATCCGCCAGATCGATCCCCGTGCTCCCCTTGTCTTGGGATACGTACCCCAAGTTGGAGAGGACGAACGATTCCCTGGGGGCTTTACGATCTCTGCGGAGAAATGTCCGAACCGCTTAGGGGTAAGTGAAATTATTGCCTACTTTTGCGGCCATGTAGTGGAAGATAAAGAATTAGCTTCGGTAATCCGGCGACATGGGGCTCAAGCCGTGTGGGTTAGCGGTGGGTATCCCGAAGGTTGCGATCACCCGTCATGGTATTCAGAGTTGGCGGGGTTGGATGCTTCGATTATCCTGCACGATCTCTTTCCATCCCCCATTAGAGATTATGCCCGATATGTCTTGGCCGGTGCTGCGTGGGTGGAACGACCGGGAAGCTATGTGAATCGGCATCACCGCTTGCAATTCGTCCCTGCTGCGATTCGGCCCCCAAAGAATGTCTTTCCCGAAGGGAAGTTGTATTGGCAAATGGCGGGCTATACTGGACCGTATAACCCGCGAATGATCCTTGAGGAAGTAGCTCGCGAAATACCGTATTTCCGTGCGGCAATTCCGCCGGTTCCCGAAACGGGGGTCGATCTGCGGGTAAATCTCCTTGCCTCCCAGCCTATGGGGGAAGAGGAAAATTCCCTCATGAATGTGTGAAGTTCGACGCATACTCCATGATCGTGTAGTTGCCGAGGATAGTAGCATCGGATCGAAGATTCGAAAGAGGAGACGAAAGCTCACATAAAGGCGGGGGTTGCAACAAGTGACTTGGATTATCACCCTGGAAATAGTTGTTAAAGCCGCTCTCCTGCTAATGGGGCTGATGTTTGCCGCCGCCTACTTGGTCCTGGTGGAACGGTGGATAGCAGCATGGATCCAGGATCGGTTGGGACCAAACCGCGTAGGTATTCCTTTGACGCGGATTCGGCTGTTTGGTCTGGGACAGCCCATTGCCGACGGGGTAAAGTTCATTTGTAAAGAGGAGTTTACTCCGGGACATGTGGATCGGGTGTTGTATACGGTAGCCCCTATCTTAGCACTGGTAGCAGCTTTGATGGCTTTCGCCGTGATCCCGTTCGGGAGTGTGCTTCCTGCAATTCCTTTGGGGGATGGCAAACTGTACCAGATCCGGCTTGTGTTGGTGCCCTGGCTTGACGCCGGGATCCTTTTATTCCTTGCAGCCGGTGGCATGGGTATTCTGAGCGTGGCCTTGGCTTCTTGGGCGAGTAACAATAAATACAGCTTTTTCGGCGGGGTAAGGAGTGCCGCCCAACTTATTTCCTACGAAGTGCCATTTACATTAGCTCTTCTCGGGGTGATTCTGGCAGCAGGCTCCCTTCGATTGGATCATATCATCCTGGCACAGGCACAGACGGGATGGTGGAATGCGTTCGTTCAGCCATTAGGATTCCTTGTATTTCTTGTTGCGGTTTGTGCCGAAGCTGGTCGACTCCCGTTCGACTTGGCCGAGGCCGAGCAAGAACTTGTCGGTGGGTATCACACCGAGTATTCCGGAATGCGGTTGATGGCCTTACTTGTCTCGGAATACTTACACATGATCGCTGCGTCCTTTCTCATTGTGGTCCTGTTTCTTGGTGGATGGCATTTTTGGGGAATTACCGGTGGCACCGAGGAAGTCGGTTGGGGAGGTGCCTTATTACGCATCCTAGTTTTTTTCGGGAAAGTGCTGTTTGTCATCTTGTGCTTCATGATTGTGCGGTGGAGCTGGCCTAGGTTCCGCTTCGATCAGCTGATGGATCTTGCATGGAAGGTCCTCCTGCCCTGGGGGCTGATTCATGTGCTCCAAGTGGCATGTTGGATCTATTGGGTTGGGAACATATTCTGCTGGCAGGCGGCGTTGTTAGGCTGGAGTTCGCTCGTAGTGGTTTGGGCCGTTACTGCGTGGCTTTCGCCGCCGTGGTGTGACAACCGGCCTCGGAGGTTTGTCGAGCAACCGGTGTCTGTTGATCAGGTAAGCGAGTTTGCCGAGGCGAGTTCCACTCGCATGTGACCAAAGGTTGGGATCGGGCTGAAGCTTGGCCTTTTGAAAGGGTGTCAGCAAGCGACAGGAGCCTGGCGAACGCTAATTTGTTCGAAACGGTAACCTACACACAAAGTCCAACGGATGGGGAGCAATAATCACCGACTCGGAAGGGCTCGGCAAGGTTACCACTGGCAATAAGGAATCGGTAGCGGTAGAAGGCAGGCAAGATATCCGAAAAAGCCCGTTTCGGTTCTCCGAAGATAAAGAGCGGAGGGGAGCCGAGCTAAAGAACCAAGAAAAACTGGTATTCGTTTGGAGTTACCAGTCTGCGGCTGATATAACCAAAAGCAGCCCATTGTATACGTCCCCGAAGTTATATTTGAGCCTGCTGGTTAGCTATTTCGGAAGCAACTCGCTGTATCAACGGAAGGACTGCTGCTAGAAAAGGGAGTCGCTGTACGCTTCGGTGGTTTTATGTGCTTATAAAACTTCGGAATTGACTCGAAGTTCAAACGGAAAACCGATTTGCAAAGGTTTAGTCGGGAGGGCCGATTCACTGGCCTTTTGCCGAAGGAGACGGGGCAAGATTTGAGACATACTCGATAGTCTTGATGGAAATCGGGTTCCTTGGAAGTAACAGGTGCCAATATCCGCAAAATTTGAAGATATTTGCAGGTTTTTGGCTGGAGGAATATCGCGTGCCAGAAGTAAACAATAAGAAAATTCGATGGGTCAACGAAAACCCGTTGGGTCCCGGGGAACGAACGTATCTCCCGCTAATTTTTCAAGGAATTACCACGACAGTTCGACATCTTTTTAGCAAGAAAATTACTCTTCAGTATCCGGACGAACCTTACCGCTCGCCGGACCCGATTATTTACCGTGGTTTGCATCGTCTCAATCGTGATGAGCAAGGCCGGGTAAAGTGTGTGGCTTGTTTTATGTGCTCTACGATTTGTCCGGCACGTTGTATCGACATTGAGGCTGCGGAAAGCCCTTGGCCGGATCGGGAGAAGTATCCAAAGCGTTTCACCATTGATCTTCTTCGATGCATCTTTTGCGGCATGTGCGAGGAAGCTTGTCCAGTCGATGCTATCGAGCTAACGAGTTTGTACTCCTTGACTGGAAAAAGCCGGGAAGAGATGGTTTTTGACAAAAATAAATTGCTGTTGGTATACGATTGGACCAAAGACGCAGAGCCGCCGTTGGAAAAGCTTTTTGCCCAGGCAGAAGTTCCGGCAGAAGGTGAGGAGGAAACAGGGTGGCGTTTGGCGGAAGAGGAAAGCTTTGATCATGTAGCCCAGGAGGCATGGGAAAAGCTCGGAGGGGCGAGTGAGCCGAGGTAGTTCGAAACTTATGTCGGGGTATTTCGACCGATAGGTGGTGGTGAATTCAGTTATTGGGGACGTTCGAGCTGGCGAAGTACCGGGATCGAATAGGACGTCGGAGTTCTTTAGAACCTATTAACAAAACGTGAAGAAACGATAATAGGTACATCGAAAAGATGCACAAAAAAGTTGTAAACAATTGGGGCGTCATGCCTGGTGGATGAAATGGTCAAAGGTTTTAAAGGGTTTGAAAGCTTGGACCCGGTTGATTATCGGCCGGGGGAAGACCTCGGGCCGGAATCTGTCGGAGGAGCTTAGGCATTTCTTTCCGGAGGGACGGTCTCGAGGTGTTCCACATAGAAGAGGTAGTACGTCCATTATGTCGACGTGACCGGTTGGGCTGATAAATAGCGGGATCAGCCACGCGTTTTTTCTCGGGAGTTTACCCGGTTTTCGGCGGAGGATGATAAACCTGGGAGGTCTCAGGATCTTCAGCGGTGATCTCGCGGGCGTTGATCTACGTGGAAGGCTGCGAGAATTACACGGAGTGATGTAAGCTGAGGGGTTTGCCAGCTCGAGAGTATTAATCCCAGTGATTGCAAAGTATTAATCTGAGTTGTTTATTTCGATCGGTGCCAAACAAATAGACAAGTTGCACTTCCGGAGCCGGCGAACATGGGGGATCTAGTGTTAGTGGCTGTGCTTATTGCGGCAGCCCTGGGAATTAGCCTAGCAGTTCCGTCGACATTGGGGCGGCTTCTTGCCTCGGTGTTCGGGATTGTGGGGCTTGGCATCTTGGTATCGCGTTTGGTGCCGATCGGTCATTGGGGCTTCTCGGTGTTTTTCTATCTTTTCTCTTTGGTGACACTATTTGCCGCGGTAAGCACGGTGAGCACGCGACACCCGATCTATTGTGCTGTTTGGTTTGGAGTTGTGCTGCTTGGGACTTCCGGATTGCTCCTTCTTGCAGGCGCGCAATTTTTGGCGTTAGCGACGTTGCTTATTTATGCGGGGGCAATCCTCGTGATTTTCTTGTTCGTGCTTATGCTTGCTCAACCGGAGGGCGGGGCCCCGTACGACCGGGATGTATTCCGCCCGGTAGTTGTTTCGCTGGTGGGCATAGTGCTGGCGGTGCTGGCAGCTGGGACTGCTATTAGCTTGCTTGGGACGGGAGAGCTTCTGGGCTGGGCTGCCGAAATAGGGGACCGCTCGGGTGGGGTACTTCAGCAATCCCACGTGTTTGCCATCGGGCAAGAGTTGTACAGCAGGTATTTAATAGCCCTAGAGGTTGTGGCCGCTATTTTGCTCGTAGCCCTTATTGGGGCTGCTTTGATCGTGGGAAGAGCGGAAGGATTCATTTTAGGTCCGCGGGGCGGTAGTACGCGGGAGCAAACGGCGGTTCCGGCCCGGAGTGGATCTGCCGGCGAGGAGCGAGGAGAGGTTCCGGCAGGAAAAGCTTAACAATCCTATCGGACTCGGTGCTGTCGTAGTGCGGTGGCAGAAATCTGGGGCGATGGATCGGTTCTTCAATACTATCCAGAAAAAAACCAAGGATCCGGGTTTCGATCTACGCCTGGTTTTATCGGTCTGCCCTGCGGGTTAGGCCGGACACGTTGACCGGAATCGTTGATGGCGTGAGCAAATTTGAGCACCACCTAGCGTTGTTAGTCTTCGCGTGATTTCTTGGGCCACAGTGTCGACGAAAGTCCAATTAGATTAACACGGAGCCTCAGCCAGTGAACGAAGCCGCTATCCTCGTTCACTACTTGGTAGTAGGAGCCCTACTAGTAGGAATAGGGTGCGTTGGGTTCATTGTGCGGCGAAATTTGATTCTCATGTTTTTATCGCTGGAGATGATGCTCCAGGGTGTGGCTCTTTCTCTGGTGGCATGGGGACGTTTGTACAACGACTTTGGGGGGCAGGTTTTTGTACTTTTTGTGATTGGGGTTGCTGCGGCCGAGGCGGCAATCGCCTTGGCTTTGGTACTTGTTGCGTTTCGGGATACCCGGACACTCGACGTGCTATTTTGGACGGCACTTCGCGAACCGGGTGTACCGGCTCCGCAGGTGAAGTCCTCCGCCGAAGGTCCCGCGGAACCTGGCCCGCCGAAGCCCGCCTGGCCTAGCCTTGCGGTAGCCGGGCGAAAACCGCAACCTCGGCCTGAAGAGGAGGAATTTCGACCGACGATTTAGACAACCTTGGGGCCGCCGAGTTGGTCGATTGTTTGGGTGCCCTGGAGGAATTGTGCTGGCGGTCGGTCCGATTCCCGAGGGAACAACAAAACCGCTAGAGAGAAGTTATGAGGAGCTGCTTGGAGGTTGGGGTGAAATAAGGAGGAGTTTAGCGACTGGAGGAAAACGTTTTTGGGTCGCTAACCATTGCGTTGGTTTCGGAATCAGAGCGGATGGGTGCCCCGCGAGCGAACGTTAGCGTGGCCGAAAGTCTACAAAGGATCGGGATCTGGGGAGAAAGCGAGCAAAAATACCCCGATTTCCAAAGAATTACTTTGCGGTCTCGGCAAAGCTGTGCCCTGCGAGTTCGGCAAAATCTTGGGCGGTTGGCAATCCGCAAAGAGCACTCCGGAGATCGCATACTGGTATTCGTTCCAGGAGAATAGTCCTACGAGCGGAAGTCCGCACCGCCGGCAAGTGCATGCTATGGAGCTTCTAATCGAGTGGTATCGGACTAGAGGTCGGGTGAGACACGTCCAGAAGTGATGGATAGAGTGAGTTGGTATCGTTGGACGAATGGCTAGACTTCGGCCGTTGCTTGGAGGTTGCGAAATCGAGTCCCGAAATGTGAAAGCCTGGTAGTACTCAGAAAAAATAGTCCGAACCATAGTTGAGGATTAAATTCGGAAGGAGCTACTGATAATTCAATGGCATCAAAAAGGGGGATCGTGAATTTCAAAAATATTGACAATCTCTAACTTGTGCGAAGGAACTGGTTAAAGAGAAAGCTCTTGCCCTTAAAAAGATTTAGTGCTACGGCATGTGTCCGGGAGGGAAGTAGGCGGACATGTTCGAGCTTGAGAATCTGTTGATCGTGGCGTTAGCCAGCCCCTTATTGGGGGCGATAGTAGCTGCCGTGCTCGGCCCAAAGGTATTGCGGCAGCAAAGCCATGTCCCCGTGGTGGTCGGGGTTGGCTTGGCTCTTATCGCCAGCTTGGTGCTTGCCGGAGCCTTCTGGCAGGAAGTGACCGCCCTTCGGTCGCACACGGGGGAAGCGTTTAGCCTCGACCCCGAAGTTTCCACTAAAGGTTCCATTCCGGTAATCGGCTTTGAAAGAATTGTAACCCTTTGGACCTGGGCTCGGGTGGAGCAAGCCCACGAGGTATTGATCGGATTTGGACAGAGTGCCGTCCGCCCGTTCGAAATTGCTATTACCTTAAGAATTGATGCTTTAACAGTATTCATGCTGGTGATGGTGACCACGGTCTCGTTGTTGGTGGTCATCTATTCGATCGGGTACATGGCCGGGGATCCGGGTTATTGGCGTTTCTTCGCATACCTCGGTCTTTTCGTCTTTTCGATGATGATGCTTGTGTCGGTAAGCAATTTTCTGCTTTTGTACGTCTTCTGGGAAGCTGTAGGTCTGTGTAGCTATCTTCTTATTGGCTTTTGGTATCATCGGCCGGCGGCTGCGGCGGCAGCCAAAAAGGCTTTTCTTGTGAACCGGGTGGGAGATTTCGGCTTCGCCTTGGGGGTATTTCTCTTGTGGACTTGTTATGGCACCCTCAATATGCATGATACTGCGACGGTGCCTGGTATTTTCGGGCAAATGCGATTGGCCGCCGGAAGCGAGCATTTCGTGGGGAATATGACAGGCCTGGCCATTGCTTTGCTCCTTTTTTTAGGAGCTTGCGGGAAGAGTGCCCAATTCCCCTTGCACGTGTGGTTACCGGATGCCATGGAGGGTCCAACGCCGGTGAGCGCGCTTATCCACGCGGCAACGATGGTGACAGCAGGCGTTTACTTAGTAGCCCGATGTGCTCCGCTTTACCAGGTGGCTCCGGAAGCTCAAATTGTCGTTATGACAATCGGTGCTTTTACTGCTCTACTTGCAGCACTGATCGCACTCACTCAGACGGACCTTAAGCGAATACTCGCATACTCCACCATTAGTCAGCTTGGGTACATGTTTACGGCTGTGGGCCTGGGGACGTCCTTGGCGATTGCGGCGGGGATGTTTCACCTATTCACTCATGCCTTTTTTAAGGCCCTGCTATTCTTGGCTGCCGGAAGTGTCATGCATGCTCTGCATGGAGAGATAGATCTACGGCAGTTTGGTGGGCTTCGGCGATACTTACCATGGACACATTTGGTATTCCTTATCGGGGCTTTGGCACTTGCAGGAGTTTTTCCGCTTGCGGGTTTCTGGAGTAAAGATGCTATTCTTCATGAGTTGCTGGAAGAGGGGCATCATTTGCCGTTTGGATCACTGTTGTTTTGGATTCTGCTGGTTACCGCCGGATTGACGGCGTTTTACACTTTTCGGGCGTTTTTCTGGGCTTTTTATGGGCGGGTGCGACTTCCGGAGAGCATGGTGGTTGCCGGTCATCATCCGCACGAAGCCCCGGCTGTGATGATGATTCCTATGATTCTCCTTGCGGCTGGTGCTTTGGCGGCGGGATGGGTTGACTTCGTGCCTGGAGGTGTCCATGGCTTGCTTAGTAGTACTCCATCGATCGAAGCGGTGACTCACGCTTCGGAAGGTGGGCATCAGGCTGGCCATGAACAACTCGGTAAAAACATCGCTCTTTGGAGCACGACCAGTGCTGGGATCGGTATTCTCGCGGCAGCTCTTTTGTACTTGCCGTTCGGCTCTTCGTTGTTGCTATCGATAACTCGGATCACAAAAGCAGCAGGCCTTTATGGTATTTCGTATGGAAAATTCTTCTTCGATGAGGTATACGACTGGCTAATCGTACGACCGTTCCGGAAGTTGGCTACCGTGTGCCAAATCCTTGACCAAAAAGTTATCGACACTGGTTTAGTGGACGGAACGGCTCGAGCGATTGTAACTACTGGTGCTATACTTCGGCAGACCCAACGCGGTGTGATTGGAATTTACGCGTTGGCGATGTTGGGAGCCGTATTGATATTTCTTGCCCTGTGGCTGTTTTAGCTCGTTGACAACGGTACATGACGGGCCAATGAGCGGCAGGAGTGGCTACGGTTTGGGCCGTGGCGGGTTTACTGGGGACTCGTGGCTTGCGAGGTCAACAAAAAACGCGGCGTTTTGGTAGCAAAGCTTCAAAGGCAGCTATTGAAGCCCTTTATGATGCAAGCATACTAGAGAGGCGGAGGAAAAAAACCAATTGAAGGTTTGATAGATGGGAAACTCGCCGGTTAGCCTTCCGGGAACAAATCCCGCACACTTGGACCGGGAAACGGTATTTTCGCAGGAGAGGCTGAATACTTCCGGCCGTCGCCGGCCGGGCCTCAGTATTTAAGTTCTTTCCCGTTTTACGGGAGCACATACTTAGGTATCCGGAAACTGGTGACTCCGCTTTGGCGGGTATTTGAAGATTTGTGTAGTCTGGCTCCGTGATTCTTTTAAAGGAACGAGGGAGGCTGTCGGTTTTGGATGTCGAGGGCGTGGGGATGCCTGGAGGGTCCAAGTATCAACCAGGACACTCTTGAATTTGGCGAAGGAGCAGCGGAGTTAAGTTTCCTCGCGAGTTACGATCGTTTTGGAAGTTTGTACACGCAATAGCGGAGGCGGATCGGGTCCTATGGAAATCCTTTTGGTTGCGAGTATCTTCCTGCCAACGTTAGCTGCAATTGTGATCTGGACGGGGGCAGGTCCCCCGCGTCAGACCGCCCTTGTTGTTAGCCTTGTGACGTTGGCAATTGCCTTGGCCTTAGCTGCCTCTTATCGGGGAGGAATGCAGGAAGGAGGAATCGTTCCTGGCCAATTTGCTGTGATCGATGATTTGGCATGGATGGGTCAGAGTACTCCATGGCTAGATATCCGCCTCAGCATGGGCCTTGATGGCCTCAGTCTTTGGTTCTACCTCTTGACGGCTCTACTCACGGTGGTAGCCGTAGCTGTAAGCTGGACAGATATTCAAATAGCTCCTCGGGCTTTTTATGGGCACCTCATGCTCCTCGAGACAGGAATGCTTGGGGTATTCGTGGCCCGAGACCTTATCTTGTTTTATGTGTTCTTCGAGTTAACCTTGATCCCCTTGTTTTTCTTGATAGGCATTTGGGGGAGTGAAGCCCGGCGGTATGCAGCGGTTAAATTCTTCCTATTTACCTTGGCCGGTAGTGTTCTCACTTTTGTGGCTTTAATAGGGATTAGCCTTTGGCATTACTTCCAATTCGGCCGATTGACCTTCTCCATTCCGCAACTTACGGCAGCTTTGATAAATAGACCGATGGATTTTGCGACCCAGTTTTTGCTTTTCATCGGCCTTTTTGCGGGTTTTGCTATCAAAGTCCCGTTAGTACCGTTCCACACTTGGTTACCATTAGCTCACGTGGAAGCACCCACGGCAGGAAGTATTTTGCTTGCCGGGATATTGCTTAAGGTGGGCAGCTACGGGTTTGTTCGGTTTTGCCTGCCGATGTTTCCCGAAGCCACGGCCTACTGCCTGCCGTGGTTGGCTGTTTTGTGTGTGGCGGGAATTGTATACGGATCCTTGGTTGCCTTGGCTCAGCAGGATCTGAAACGCTTGATCGCATACTCGAGCATTGGGCACCTGGGTTTTTGCATGCTTGGGGTTTTCTCGTTGACTCCCACCGGTATTGCGGGGGGTGTTCTTCAGATGATTAACCACGGGATTTCGACCGGGGCACTCTTTGCCCTGGTAGGGATGCTGTACGAGCGGTTTCACACCCGAGAGATTGCGGCTTATGGCGGATTAGCTCGGCACTTTCCCGTCTGGGCCTTTTTCATGGGGCTTATGGTGTTAGCCAGTATTGGTCTGCCGGGGCTTAATGGTTTTGCCGGGGAGGTGATGGTTCTTGTTGGGTTCTTTCAGCGGGCATGGGCGGAAGGGCAGTGCCCGCCACAGTGGTGGGGGTTGTTGCGTGTGCTTTCCGTCCTTGCGGTCTCCGGGGTGGTTCTTGGTGCCTGGTACATGTTGTGGATGATGGAAAGAGTTGTATTCGGCCCGAGCCGACTCCCCGCGGAGACTCATTCATCCGCAGGAGACACTAGCAGCGAGTGTATGCCCAATTTTTCGCATGGTGCCGAAAATGCCGGACTATCTTTCCAACAGTCCCCTGCAAACCGGCAAGATTTAACCAGCCGGGAAATTTGGGCCCTTGTTCCTCTGGCAGTTCTTGTGGTTTGGATTGGAATACAACCGCAGTTTTTCCTGGCCAAGATGGAACCAACCGTTTCCTACCTGGCGGGGCCCAGTCAGCGAGCACTCCTACGGATTCTTGCGGAGAAGAGTGGACAGGAAGGTGAATTTGCAAGTTTGGGATTTGCACCTTCTGGCGGATTGAAAACGGTATCAGAGAGATGGCAGCAACCGGGAGGTGTCACAATTCGGCACACATTCTCCTGTGGGGAGATGTCGGAGATCGGATTAACCGAGACTCCCGATTTCGAAGGGCGAGTGGGTGTCGAAAGTGGCACCTTTCCAGGTAGCAGCATAACTCGAAGGATGCATTTTGGGACCCAGAGGGCAGATCTGTGAACGTAAAGGATACATTTAAGCGTGTGAACGATACGTCTAAGAGTGTGCACATCCATAAACCTAGCTTGAAGGAGGTTGGGGCAAACCGATGACGCCGGAAACTCTCCTGGTGATCGCCCCAGAGCTTTTGCTTGCCGCTGTGGCGGTGGCCATTTATCTAGGGGGACTTTGGATCTCCAAACCCTTGCTTTGGCGGTGGGTTGCTTTAGTGGCAATATTGGGAGGTTTTCTGCTTTGGGCAATTGGCCCGGAGAAAGTCTCCCATCTGGCCCAACGCGAGGTAGTGTGCGACTCCATTGGGCAGTATTTCCGAGCTTTGCTTTTGGGGGCAGCATTTCTTCTTGTATTGTGTCAATGGGAGCCCATTCCGCTTCGCGGGGAGCCGGAATATGTGGCGACATTGCTGTTGGCAACTACAGGTGCCATGCTAGCCACGTCGGCTAAGAATTTGGTGCTTCTGTTTGTCGGGCTTGAGCTTTTGTCCGTGAGTACTTATGTCATCTTGTCGATTGGCCGAAACGATCGTCTCGCTCGAGAAGCAGCTCTAAAGTACTTCTTTCTGAGTGTTTTTAGCTCGGCCATGCTTTTGTACGGGTTTTCCTTCTTCTATGGAATTGGAGGCTCGACGGACTGGGACATCATTGCAACTCGACTCCGAACAGCCCTTGCTCCAGGAAGTGGGGGGGCTTTATTGGCGACGTTTGCCTTGGTCCTTACTGGCATGGGATTGGCTTTTAAAGGTGCAGCCGCCCCATTTCATTTTTATGCCCCGGAGGTCTATTCTGGGACCACATTTCCCAATGGTGCTTTTCTGTCCGCATTGCCCAAGATCGCTTCCTTGGTGGTATTTTTGCGGCTTTCAGGAATGGTTTTCCCGGCCACCTTTGGCCCTGGCTGGCAGCTCCTGGCGGTTCTTGCCGCTGCCAGCATGCTCGTTGGGAACCTTGGGGCGTTACTTCAACAAGATTTACGGCGGTTGCTCGCTTATTCCTCGATTGCTCACGTAGGGTACATGCTCATCGGAATAGGAGCATATGCGGCCAGCCGAGCTGGCTGGGCAGGAGCGGCGATCCCGAGTTTTGACGGGGCCGCGGCCTTCGGGTTTTATATCCTGACGTACCTGCTGGGTACGATCGGGGTCTTTGCAGGGATCTTGGCCCTTCGCAAAGACGGCAGGGAAATCCGCGAGATTCAGGATCTTGTCGGAGGTGCTTGGGCCAACGATCTGCAAAGCCGATTGGTGGCTTGGGCCATGGTCATTTGCCTTGTGAGTTTAGCAGGTGTTCCACCCCTGGCAGGGTTTTGGGGAAAATTGCTCGTGTTCGGAAGTGCATTGAGCGTTCCGCCGGCCCGGGCGGAAGCTTTCGGGATTTTTGTAGGATTGACCGTGCTTGCGGCAATCAATACGGCAATTGGAGCGGCTTATTACCTCCGGGTGGTGGCAGCCCTGGTATTTGCCCCGCGGGCGGAGGGACTCCAGCCCAGTCAGGCAGCTGGCCCGCATATTGCAGCCTGGGCCTGTGCCATCATAACGATCGGAGTCGGCTTGTGGTGGCAGCCTTGGGTTCATTGGTCTTATGCCGCAAGCCCTCTGGGGCCGGTTTCACGAACTATGGCCCTCGGGCGTTCCCTCGAAAAGGTAGAGCCAACTTGCCTAAGCCCCTGGGCCTCTTCCGAAGCTTTCTCTGAGAAGAACTTCCTCTGTGGTTTCTCTGGAAACGGCTCGGAGACCCCGCCAGGCCTGGGGCAGATTTGGGCTTTGGGCTCGAACGAAGTCCTGCATTTTTCTGCCACCCGGACCGAAGCGTTTGTGCCCGGGTACAATGAGATTTGGAATCGGGAGTTTTCGGAAAACATAAGCTACCCTGCGAAGTCGCTTCAATAATGTTGAAGTCGGTTTAATGATGTGAAGTCGGTTCCATGTGAAAAGACCTCGAATTTGGCGGGCCAGTTCGTTGGAGCACAGAACAATTATCTGTTGGACCCGGTCGGCTGGGCCGGCTGCAAGATATTAGCCTCCCATGAGTGATCGTCGGCTTTCCATTGGCCCTTTCGCCCAGCTTTTGGCAAAAGCTGTCCAACCTGTGTATGTCGTCGATGCTAAGCGGAGGCTGATTTGGTGTAACTCGGCTTTTCTCGATTTTTTCGCGGTGTCAGGGGAGGCGATTATCGGTCAGGAATGTGTTTGGGCTCCACCCGAGCCGCAGGAACAAGGCAAACCGCTAGCCTCCGAGGTCCTTCGTATCGTTTGTCCCTCTCCGGAAGTTTTTGCAGGGACTTGCCGACGGGCGGAAATTCTCCGCCGCGGGCCGGAAGGCAATTGGCAGAAACATGCAGTTAGTTTTTTCTCCCTGTACGAACATTCCGGGGCCACTCTTGCGGTTGTCGGAATCATCGATCCCATCCCCAAAAATGTGGAAGATCTCTCTCTTTGTGCCTCGCAAGAGACAGGGGAAAGTCCTGAGGAATGGCACCTTCGCCTCCAGCGGTTTTTGCAAGAAGAAGCCCCTGCGGGAACCGTTGAGCCCCTTATTGGGACATCTCCGGGGATAGAGCGAGCTCGCAGGCAGTTTCGGGCGGCTTGTGAGTGCCAGGCCCATGTGTTGGTTGTAGGTCCTTCGGGGACGGGCCGGCGGCAAGTAGCTCAGGCAATTCATCATGCGGCGAAAGACACTGCCCGCTCCACCTGCGTTACGTTGGCTTGCGATATCCTGGGGGCAGAAGTGGTCTATTCGACATTCGTGGCCAGTGCTCGATTCCGGCCAGGCCCTGGCGAGTTGCCAATCGGAACTATCATCTTGGTGAATGCCGATGCACTTCCCCCGGAAGTGCAAGGGGAACTGGCCAAAATTATGGCCGAGCCAAACTTCCGCCTTCGGGTAGTGGCTACTTCCGCTGAGCCACTCGTAGACCTCGCCAACCGCGGGAAAGCCGATCTCCGCTTTGCTTCCCTGGTCAGCACCCTGGTGATCGAACTTCCCCCTTTGGTCCGCCGGCCGGAGGATATTCCCCTTCTTGCCCAATACTTTCTGGAAAAATGTAACCAGGCCGGGAATAAACAACTTGGGGGATTCACCCCGGAAGCATTGGACTGGTTGGTGGCCTACCACTGGCCCGGGAATGTTGCTGAAATGCAGTCTTTAATTCCGGAGATTCACCGCCGGGCTGGCGGTCCCCTCATCCAGGTGGAAGATTTACCGGAGCGGATCTATTTTGCTATCCAGGCTGCCAAATTCCCACCAGTTAAAGAGGAAAGCATTCAGCTGGAAACGTTTCTCGAGGAGATTCGGCAGGAATTAATTCGTCGGGCTTTGGCCAGAGCAAAGGGAAACAAAGCACGAGCAGCTCGGTTGCTTGGGATTACCCGGACGAAGTTGCTCCGTCTCCTCGGCGAAGCCGAAAAGCCGACAAAACCCAGAAAGACCACTGCCCCATCCCCCGGGCCGAAAGCCCGTACTCATTTGCCACCGCTCGAGGTGCCAAGGGAAGAACCGGAGGAAACTCCCGCCGAAGAACTGCCCACATTCGAGGAGCTCGATAATTCCCAAGAAGAGGCCGATTCCTCGGAATCCGCCTTGGAGTAACGGGGAATTCTTCGCCCCAAATGGGGTTGATTTTTCAAGCAGGCTCCTAGAGTGTGGCAGACTTTGCACGCCCAGTGCTGGGAAACGCCGATAAACCTCGGAGATAGAAATTCATCGGGGAGTTCAACCGCTTTGGAAAACTACAGCACGTTTGGCTGAGGAGCAGGCCGGGCTTCTTCCCGTGTTGGATTCCAGTTTCCGAAATTGCCCGTGACTGATTTAGGTGGGGCTGGAAAAACAGGGACTCCTTCATCAATTACGTGGAAAAAGGACCTCGGCCATTTTTGGTGGCTTGTAACACTTTCCCGGATTGGAGCAGATTTGCCGTAGGTCTCTGAAAGTTAAGAAGGTCGAGGAAACTCAAGAAGTTCGAGGTCGATATCCGTGGGGCCGTAGTTGTTTCGGCAAGAGTTCCATTCTGCGGCCCTTCTTATAGCTAGGGAAAAAGACTCCTGGAATTGCCCTATTCAGGTTGAGAGTTACGGTCTTTTTTCCGCAGACAGGGAGCAAGGGAGAGCAATCCCGGAGGCCATTGCCAAACGCAAACTTTCATAGACCGTCCTCAAATTAGCAAACATGATTCAGCAAGACGATGCCGGGTCGAGGTTGCTAGCCATTCTTTCCTATGTCTTCGGGTAGTACGGCTGTTGCGGATTCATATTTGGTGACAGAAAACCCTTCGCAAACCAGAGGTGCCTTAAATTTCCACGTCATAAGAAGTTACTGCCAATTTGCTTTTTCCAAGTTTCTGCCTCAACACGACTTCCAACTTACAACGGTGCTGTAAAGCCTGGCAAAACTTTGCGAAAAAAGTCTCCGTACCGGTCACCAGGGGCCCTTTTTGTAGTGTGAACACAGTTTCTGAGTTTGAGTTGGCCTCGACCGTCCGGCTCTACTGAAAGGAACTTTCAGGGAGTGCCTCTGCACAAAAATCTTGACTGGAAACTTGGGGTACCAAGGGATCCAGGCGGTGTTGATCCCCCCGGATCCTTCGATTTTGAAGTTCCGGAACTATACGGCGGTGCGAGGACTTGTTAATCGGTACCCACTGGTCCGCGTGAGGAAAAGATCCCGTTGGCTTTTGAAAGAGTTTGGAAGGATTGAATACCTCCTTCGAGGCTCTGGATTGCAAGGGCAGGCTGCTCCAGGACAAAAAGCTGATAGCGGTGAGATGGGGTTGGCGTAAAATTAGTAACTGAGTTTGCGGGATAGAAGGGTGCCGAAAAGGACCGCGGCCTTTCTCAGCATCTGGGGGGAGGGTAGCCGGGAAAGAAATTCTTTAGGGTGAAAGCCGGCACGTTAGGGTGAGATCCGGCAGGGAGAGGCACCCGGCCGCGGTAACGAGCTTGAAAGACAAATTCTTTGTGTTGTGGGAGGTTCATCCGGCGAATGACCTTGCGTTGGCCCGCATGGCTGAAATTCGGGGCGGAACAGCCGGTTCAACCCGACAAAACCGTGTGGGTATGTTATAGGAATCCGGTTTGGGTGGTGATTTTGCGTCGGCACATGTCCCCCCAGATTCAGCTTCGGCAGGCTCGAAATCTGAAATTCCTTCGAGAGATATATGCCCGAGCGATTCCCACCTTCACCATCTATGAATGGCGGCCGGAGGATGCGGACGATTTTCTCTCGTGGATCCGGTCTCTGAGGGACCAGTGCCTCCCCCGGCCTGTGGCTGTCTTGTTGAACCGGGGGACAATAGCTCAGGAGCTGACGTTTCGGGAGCTCGGGGTTGTGCATGTAGTTTCGGGTCTGACGAAGGTGGCCGAATTAGCAAAAATGATCGATCGTTACTTCGAGAGCCTGCCGAGATGGTGTTGGCCCGAAACCCAGTTAGCCCCCATCCGACTCCCTTGGCCAGACTTGAGTAGTTGGGAAGCCCCGGGGGAAACAGCTTCGTGAAGAGCTGCATGGGGGACTCCCCCAGGAATTTAAAGGAAACAGTTTTTCCTAAGATCAAGGATAAAATAGTTTCCCGCCGGCTTGATGGGTTCCTTACCATTTTTGGATGTTCTATTGGGAGCAAAAATCGACACATCTAAACCTGCCCTCACTATTCTTTTATGTGCTAGCTTGCGAAAGGTAGCGAGATTCGTATGGATGAACACAACCTGAATGTGGAAGCCATCAAACAGGTACTGGACCAATTTCCTGACCCGGAAACCGGCCGAGGTATTGTGCGAGCTGGCCAACTTCGAGGCCTGCAACTAAAGGATGGCCAACTCCGTGTAGAGATCGGGCTTACAAGCTTTGCGGCACCGATCCGGGAGCAAATCCGCGGGCAAATCCGAGAATTTCTCCAGGCACGTTTTCCTCAGCTTTCGGCAATTGACGTAGAACTTTTGGAGCATCATCGGCCAGCTGAGAAACTCGGTCCGGTGGGGTTGGCCGCTAAGGCAGTTATTGCTGTGGGCTCTGGCAAAGGAGGGGTGGGCAAAAGTACGGTGGCGGTGTTCTTGGCCTACGGACTCCATCAAGCGGGCTCGCGGGTTGGGTTGCTGGATGCCGATGTTTTCGGCCCGAGTGTGCCCCATCTTTTGGGAACCCGAAAGGAGCCATTCATAGAGCGAGGCAAAATTCAGCCTATTGAGGTGGAAGGCCTCAAGGTTATGTCCATGGGCCTTTTGGTTCCGCCGGAAGAAGCCGTCATCTGGCGGGGCCCAATGCTCCATAATGCCCTTACTCAATTCCTTCGCGACACAGACTGGGGGGAACTGGATTATTTGATCATCGACATGCCACCCGGCACCGGCGACGTCGCTATCTCCTTGTCCCAGCTTTTGCCCCTGACGGGGGCAGTCGTGGTCTGCACTCCGCAGGATGTTGCTTTGCTCGATGCCACAAAAGCCGTCACAATGTTCCGCCGAGTCAATGTGGAAGTTCTCGGCATGATCGAGAATATGAGCTATTTTGTTTGCCCGGCGTGTGGGGCCCGACATGAGATCTTTGGTTCGGGTGGGGCTCAAGCCCGGGCCAAGGACTTGGGCATTCCGTTTTTAGGGGCAATACCGATCAACGTCCAGATCCGCATCCACGGGGATAGCGGGAAAACTCTTGCCTGTTTCGCCGAGCCGGCCATCCGGCCATATCTGGAAAGTATTTGCACCCGACTTGTGGAAATCGTGGTAGAAAATCGGCGTCGCCGGCCCGTGTTACCGGAACTGACCGTGCTTTAGCCACTTAAGTTTTATTAACCGCCGGGGTTTGCCACGGGAAGCAAGAAATACAGGTCAAAAGGGGCTGTGAGCACCGAGTCGGTGGTTTATTTTAGATCCCGGGTTAAGAAGTTCTCGATGTATCCCTTCCAATTTATAGCAAGTACACTCGTGGTAATAGCATTGGTGGCTATGCTCGGTGCATCTGACAGTCCGGAGGTTGGCGGAACAGCGGGGACCCGATGACCTTCTTTTCACGTCTTCCCGTTTTTACAGCATGAGAATCTTGCGAAAAAGGTGACTCGCGAAATTGGCCGATCGAAAACCGTACGACTAGATGCCAAGCTTAAGCTGCAAATCGCGTAGGACCAGTTTGCGGTTTTTTGCACTACGTCTTATACATCTCGCTTGGTAGATTTACTTTGTATTTGGGGTTTGCGGAGAAAGTATTCGTGAAGTATTCCGGCAGTGCTACGGAGGGGTGACCTAGCTGGGGTTAATGCCCCTTAAGTGGGTCAACTAAAGCGGCGGTTTTCCCATAACTTTTAGGAGGATACTCCATGCGGGGAACAAGAAGACCAAATATCCAGGAGTGGGATTTCGGGGAAGTGTCCTGGATGTCGCTGGGCGGTTGGATTGCCTTGGTGGTGCTGCTGGCCTTTGTGATCTACGTGATATCGGACGGATTCTATACCGTCGATGCCCACGAGAGGGCGGTGGTGCTTCGGTTTGGGAAATTTCGACCACCCGTTGTAGAGCCTGGCCTGAGGTTCAAAATCCCTCTTGTAGACGAAGTGATCAAAGTAAGTGTGGCAGAGAATAGTATGCGACTTCCTGCGTTATCTTCCTCGCGAGGGGCTCAAAGTGATGAGGAAGCCACACTCATGCTGACTGGCGATTTAAATGCTGCAAGTGTTGAATGGACCATTCAGTGGAAGGTTGAAGAGCCTGAAAAGTTCCTTTTCCGCTTTTACAACAGCAGCGATCCGCACTACGCCGAGCGAATCATCAGAACGGTAGCAGAAAGTGTGATGAACAGGCTGGTCGGTGATTATTCGATCGACGAGGTTCTCACCGAGCGACGTGGGGAAATTGCTCAGTTAGCCCGAGAGGCTATGCAGCGGATTCTGGACTCTTATGATTGTGGGGTGGTGATTCGTGACCTGCAGATGCAACGTGTACGACCACCAGAACGCGTTCGTCCTGCTTTCGAAGCAGTCAATGCTTCCTTGCAGACTCGCGAGCAGCTGGAAAACGAAGCGAAGAAAGAACGAAACATGCGATTGCCAATTGCTTTGGCCGAACGAGATAAACTTATTCGCGAAGCAGAGGGATATGCCCAGCGGCGACGTGCAGAGGCTGAAGGGGAAATTGCCGCCCTCTTGGCTCAATATCGGGAGTACGAGAAAGCCCCCGCGGAAACTAGACGCCGGCTTTATTTGGAGACTATGGAGGAATTGCTCAAACAGGTACAACTTCAAGTCATTGTCGATTCCGAGCTGCAACGCAGTATCCTTCCCCTGATGCAAATCCCCACAGAAATAAAGTAGCAGGTCGAGCTTACCGAATTTGGCCAGGACTCAGCTTTGGGTGTGAAGCAAGAATACAGCCGGAGAGTCCAAACGATCGGAGCGGCTTAGAGCGATGGCTCCAGTTATCGATAATTTTTGGTTTCGTTGAGGTACATATCGTCGTTTTGCGATACTCGTGAAACATTCGAAAAGAATTACTCGTGCGAAAAGAATTCCTGATGCGGATTTCAAGTACTTTTCGGTTAGCATTGCAAGGTTATGTGTTAAGCAAAAACAATAAGCAGCCTCAAGATCGCCGGTTCCCTATGGGCGGGAAAGCAGGATCTTTTACGGCTGCTTTTCAGGGTGCAGAACGGCTTTTTAGGAGGAAAAAGGAGATCTGCGGATGAATAGGATTTTTCCCTCGGTCATCGTTCTAGCTATTGTTCTTGTTACTCTGTGGGTTCTTATAGCGAATATCTTTTTTACCGTCGACGAACGCGAACTTGCAGTGGTGCTGCAATTTGGGGAACCCATTGCTGGGTTTACGGAGCCCGGCCTCAAATGGAAACTGCCATTTATTCACGAAGTCCGCCGGTTTCCAAAGACCTACCAATTTTGGCTCGGTACCGGTGGCGAGATTTTGGTTGATGTGCCTACTGCCGACGGGAAAAAAATCGAGGTGACCCCGTGGGCTATCTGGCGAATTACCGATCCCGTCCAATTTGTTAGGGAGCTCCGCACGGTAGCCAATGGCGAACTAAGAATAAAGGAGTTCGTCCGCAGTCAGCTGCGGGATGCAATTACGGCCAATAATCTTGTCGAGGTGGTTCGCAGTTCCGACCGAAAGCTTTCCTACACTCTCCAGGTGGGAATGCTCGGGGGCGAAAGCTCGCAAGTGCCTAATGAACAAATGGTTGTTGCTCAAGAGCTCACGCGAACTACCGCTGGTACCGCTGTAGCAAGCGAAGTGGAGCGTGTGCGTCTGGGACGGGAAAAGTTGGTAGCTCAGGTAAAGGCTGCCGTTCGCGAGCGGCTTCACCGCGGATCGAAAGGTGAGGAAATCCGCCGTGGTATCGAGCTTGTCGATATGGGAATTGCCCGCGTTGATTTTGTTCCGACCGTTCAGGAAGCGGCTTTCAAACGGCTTATCGCCTTTTTGGAGTCTGTAGCCGCCTACTACGTCAACGAAGGACAACGCCGAAAGCAAGAAATACTGAATATGACTCATTACGAAGTGGAAAAAATTCTTGGGGAAGGAAAGCGAGAGGCCAACCGGATCCGCGGCCAAGTGGAGGCAGAAATCATCCAGATGTATGCAGATGCCATCCGGCAGATGGGGGAATTTTACGACTTTATTCGGACCTTAGAAATGTACAAAAAGTGCTTTGGACCAAATACCCGGCTGGTGGTGACCACCGAATCGGAAATATTTGCCCTTTTCCGACGTCTATCCCCTGTGCCGGGTGAACCGGAAGCAGTTGCAGGAGCCACAAGTTCAAGCACTCCTGCAGTGCCGGTAGTCGAGGAAACAAGAGAGTGAGTTTTCTTCCCCGGAAGCGTTGGGTATATTTTCTGTTGGCCAGTGACTGCCATTGCACTCGTTGGTACGTCCTAGTGCGTGTATAAGTCCACCGTCTTGGCCACATGTGGAAAAGTTTTTCCGGATTGGCACAAACCTGCCCGGGTGAGCGTTGGAACAACCTACCCAAATGAACGTACCTTGAGCGTGTGGAAACCGCCCATAGAAAGGCAGATAACTACTCTGGCTGGATTGCTCCCTGGAGTGAGATCGGTTGCGTTGTGCCCGATAAAAGGAGTCCCACCATGTTTGTGAGAGTTTTCCCGGCCTGGCCTTGGGGGAATGTTTCTGGGATTATCGGTGTTGCTCTCGCGGTGTGGGTTTTGACCGGCCAGTTGCATCTCTATGGGCAAGGCGAAGCACTCCCTGAGGGACCGGGATTGGCCGCCCGTTATCCAGGAGATGCAGGGATTGCCAATGATCCCGACGTGGTATTTGCCGAAGACTTTGAGGCGGGTGATTTGCAGGAGATTCTGGCCCGTTGGACGGATCGCCGCAATCCGAAGGAATCACCGTTTCAATTGGTGGAGGATATCCCGGCGGGAAGTTGGGGGAAGTGGTCTCTCCTCATGACGGCGATACCCAGCAAGAATAATGGTGGTCATTTGTACAAAAGACTCCCGCAGGAATTGGACACCGTGTTTGCCCGTTTTTATGTGAAGTTTCCGGAACCTGCTGGCTACATTCACCACTTTGTCACAATTGGTGGTTACCGACCGGCGACTAATTGGCCTCAGGGTGGTGCCGGAACCCGTCCACGAGGAGACGACCGAATCACCGTTGGGATCGAACCCTTTGGCTTTTCTGGGAAATATCCTCCACCAGGGCTTTGGAATTTCTACGTTTATTGGCATGAGATGAAGCAGTCGGCCGACGGTCGTTTCTGGGGAAATGGGCTTAGCCCACCGGAGGATCAACCCGTTCCTGTGGGACGATGGCAATGTGTCGAGGTGATGATCCGAATGAACAGCCGTCCCGACTCCCGCGATGGGGAACTTGCCCTTTGGCTGGATGGCAAGTTGGTGGCCCATTTCCGCCGCGGGGCACCTCGGGGGCCTTGGACGGGGTTAGGCTTCCGCCTACTTGCGGAAGGAGGAACACCCTTCGAGGGGTTTAATTGGCGGACCAATCCGGCCCTTAAGATCAACTTTTTCTGGCTTTTGCATTACGTTACTCCGGAGTCTCTTCGGAGGAACAAGGTCGCCGACCTGGATGCAGAAAACCGCGTGCTTTTTGATCAGATTGTGGTGGCGAAGCGTTATGTGGGGCCGATTGTACCCCCAAGGGGCAGGGACTCAAACTCTGGGCAAATCGAGGATCCTCGGTTTCCGTAAAGTGGGATTTCCAAAGGCGGAGATATCCCACTTGTGAGAGAGGCTAACTCTAGGAATGCCCGGCCGCTCCCATTGCGGATCGTTCCGGATCTTGCCAGGACTTAAATCAAGAAGCTGGGAACCCGCGGAAGGCCGGCAGCCCGACGAGAGGCGGATTAAAGCTTTAGTTTTTGAGTTTGTCTCCCCGAGCCTTATCGCGAGCTCTGTCCTTTGGAGAGTCCGTCCATTCTTCGGAGAGTCCGTCGGCAGCTTTGGCCCTAATAGTGACACTTCCTCCCTTGGGTGCAGGCCACCGGTAATACCGATGCCCCGGAGACCTCCGGGGGTTGTGCCCGCTTCTGGGTTGTCGCGATTTGGGGGGGTGTCCGTAGGAATTCCTTTTGTGACCTAAGGAGGTATACTACTTGCCATATCCTGCCTGCGTGAGCCGATAATCGGGAGAATTCCAAAACCACTGGGACCAGGAGAAGACACAACGACAGCTTGCCGGTTTCCCCAGGGACGTTGCGGAGGCAAAGGGACAAAGAGAAGAAGCGAATCGTTTCCGGGAAGGAGTTTCCAACGGCTCTGGCTCCCTCCCATGGGGTTGTTAATCACGTGTGGAGGGATGGCACCTCGTAAACGGTGTTCTAGCCAAATTTTTGACAGTGCTTGGCAGGAGAGGCGAAGTCCTTCGGGGAATGGCGAACCTTCGACAGGATTGATTTTCCCCAAGGGTCGAAGGAATTCCTCCTAAACCCAGAGTTCTTCCCCCTCGGTAACGTTGAGGGTTTTACATGGGTGAAAGACCGGAGAGCTAAGTGAGGGTTGAGATTACGAAAACCGATAGGTCTGGTTCCGATGGAAATTATTGAAACGCAATTGCTTTTGCCTTGTTACACGCTTGAGGATCTGTCCCTGGATCGGGATGCTCGAGAGGCGAATGAACTTCTTGCTGGGTGGACAGCTTTATACCATCCGGCTCTCCTAGCAGCCACTGGGAAATTGCCGCGGTGGGCTCGGGCGGACAGTCCCCCGGCCGAATTGAGCGGTCGCTTGTTTGTCGTCCCCGGTGTGAGCCACCATCGTCTGCCGGAAGGATGGCTTCAGCAAGCCCGGAGCCAAGCTGCCATCGTGGTGGAAAGTTATCAGGGCCGAGAGGATTTGCTGCAGCAGATCGCTTCGGCAGGATTTCCAATCCCTGATTTGCCAGAAGAAACCGTTCACGATTTCTTTGCCTTAGGCTTTGGTCATTTTCAGGTGGAACTTCTTACCCGCCAGCTGCGGTACATGAGCAATCTTGACACTGTGGGATTGGAGCTGCGGGCTGTGGAGGCGGCCAAAACCCTCTTGGAGGGTGATACGGAAAAAGCCCGACAGCGGCTTGAGCGAGCTTTCGACCTGCTTGTGGAAGGTCGAGAGTATTTCTACCCGGTGGAGTGCTCGCTATTGGACCTCGTGCTGGTAGCCCCAACAACTCTGGGGCCGGAACTGGAACAAACGCTTCAGCGACCTCATCCGATCAATCTGTTGATGGAAGCGGAAACATTGCACGAGCTTGCAGAAAGGTCGCCAAAAACCTTGGAGTCACTTCGCGAGCGGGTGAAAGCCGGCACCGCTTGTTTGGCGGGGGGAGAAAATCGGTGGGAGGAGTTGCCGCTTCTTCCCCTAGAAGAACTTCTAAAAAATTTTCACCGGGGGCTAACTGTCTTCGAGGAACTTTTAGGTTCGAGACCCACGGTCTTCGGACGTCGGCCTTTTGGGCTGTTTCCCCTGTTGCCGCAAATCCTGCGGGGCTTCGGCTTTACCGCGGCCCTTCATTTCACCCTGGATGAGGGGAAGTTTCCCACTGGTTCCCAGACACGGATCCGGTGGGAAGGCATTGGCCCCGGGGTGATTGATGCTATTGGGAGAGTCCCACTGGATGCATCCGCGGATGAAAGTTTCTTGCGTTTTGGAGCCAAAGCAGGCGAGGTGATGGACCTCGACCAAGCCGGAGCAATTATTTTGGCCCACTGGCCCGGCAAGGTTTCCTCTTGGTTCGAAGACCTTTGGCGAGTAAGCCGATTCTCGAACGTCTTGGGACAATTTGCTACTTTCACCGAGTATTTGGGCAAGACATATTACGCAGGGCAAAACCGAAAATACCCGGCCCACGAATATCGATCCCCCTATCTTCGACAGAGTGTTCAAAAGGGCAAATCCGATCCGATCTCTAGTTGGGTTCGCCGGCATCAGGAGTATCACAAGAAGCAGGAAAACGAGACGTTAAAAGCTATTCTTGCCGCCTTGGGGCAGAGTCTCTCGCCCGATCACTCTTCCCCAGCAGAGCGGTTAAAAGAGCTGCTGAGCACTGGGGGAATGAAAGATGGGCAAGGCTCGATGGTGTTAAATCCTTGGAGTTTTCCCCGGCAGGCCCTTGTGCCTTGGCCTGAAGGGCAGGCCCTGCCTCAACCGGACGGTGTGGTGCGGGCAGTGGGTTCGGTAGGCGACGGCCCGGCAGTTCTCGTGGAAGTACCTGCTATGGGTTTTGCTTGGATCGGTCCCGGGGAGGCCAGGAGCCAGGAGCATTCTCGGCCTAAGCGGAGTCTTTTCGGCTGGCTTGGTGGCCGAAAAGCCGAACCTCCCATGGTAGAGGGAGATACTTTACGAAACGAGTTTATGGAAGTCCGGCTTAACCGGGTGACGGGGGGTATCCGGACTATTCGGCCGTACACTGGCGGTAATGCGTTGGGCCAAGAGCTTGCCTTGCGTTTCCCCACTCCTGATGGACCAGGGCCGGAAGGGGACCCTGAGCGGTTCTATACCCTGATGGCTTGCGATAATTTCCACGTGACCTCTTCCGGTCCTCTGGTGGCAGAGGTGATAACTCAAGGCCGGCTTGTAGCTCGAAGTGGCCGAACGGTTGCCCGTTATGAGCAGCACTATCGCTTGTGGCAAACCCGGCCGTGGCTGGAAATAACCGTTCGCTTAGAGCCCCTCGAGCTTCCGGAGGGTGATCCTTGGCGGAACTATTATTGTGTGCGTTATGCCTGGGCGGATGCTACTAGCTCCATCTATGCCGGCGTGGGATGGACCTATCAGAAATTTGAAAGCGATCGGATAGAATCCCCTTACTACGTCGATATCCGCTCAGAAAAATCCTCGTTCACCATTCTTTGCGGGGGATTACCCTTTCACCGTAGCATTGATGTCCGCAAGATGGACACCCTGTTGATCGTTAAGGGGGAGACAGCACGGGAGTTCCGGGTGGGTATCGGAGTGAATCTTCCCCACCCAGCGGAGGCTGCTTTGGATTTTCTTGCTCCTCCCCTACCTATATTTCCCGGGGTGCCCCAGCCTAAACTAACCTGTAGCTGGTTTTTCCACGTGGGAGCACGGAATGTTCTGGCCACCAGTTGGCATTGTGCTCCTGGGGGGAACAATCAGCCCGAGCTGACCATCCGTCTGCTCGAAACAGAGGGCCGACAGGGAACTCTCCGGCTAAGGTGCTTCCGCAACCCGGCGGCTGCTAAAAAGGTAACCTTTGCCGGAGAGCCCATCGCGGATCTGCCTGTGCAGGGGGACACCGTTTCGGTACCAATTGAACCTTTCGAATGGTGCCAAGTCCAAATTCTTTTTGCCGAAATCCCATAAAGACAGAACTGATGTCCTGCCGAGGGAAGTTTCAGGCTCTTCGGTATCGCAAAGGTTCCCACCTTCCCGATAAATCTATTCCGGTGAGGAAATTCACCGCCCAACCGGACAAATGCTAAAGCTCGACCCATTTGCCTGGTTCCGGAACGGGATATCGGCCGTGCTCATCCGGCAGGACCGGCGGAGGTGTATTTTCGTCCATCTCGTCGATATTGGGACACCACTGGAAATCGGAGTTGAAGGCTTCCTCCCAAGTAATGACTTTACCGGAGTGGACAGCAGCCCGACCCATGATGGCTGCCAAGTTGGCGTAAGCTGCACGTTCCATCTCGTTATAGGGGAGATCTTTTTCGATAGCATCCAAGAAATCCGCCCACTCGGCCTGCCAAGGAGTAAGTTTTTCCTCTGGGGCCTCCCAAAGGATGTTGTCCTTCTCGATTCGCTGGTCTTTATAGATTCGAACTGTGCCCACATGCACCCGACCGGAAAACTGGGCGGCCCGTTTGGTACCATGGACAAAGGTTGCAAACTCCGTGTGACAGTTTGGCAGGTAGCGGACCACGTCAAACCCCTTGCCTCCTGAGGGGAAGGTCCACTCTACACTGTATGAGTCGAGGTTTTGAGCCGGGTCGGTGTTCCCCACCGAGCGTCCACCCACCCCATGAGCATCAATGGGCCAGGCATCAAATAGCCAACAAATTTCATCAATCTGGTGGATGTCCATCTCGGCGAACAACCCTCCAGAGACCCAGAAGAAACGAACGAAATTCCGAATCTGCCAAAGCAGTTCCTTCTCCTCAGGGGGCTTTCTTCCCATGGGACCGACCGGCTCCATCCGGTAAGCTCGGACCATGAGGATATCTCCTAGTTCTCCTTCGCGGATACGGCGGATCAGTTCGTGCCGGTTGACCGAATGCCGGCACTGGAGTCCGGCCGCGATTTTGACGTTCTTTTCCGAAGCCATCTGAGCCGCCTTAAGCAGCCGCCGAATTCCCGGCGGGTCGCAAGCGAAGGACTTTTCCAAAAAGGCGTTCACTCCTTTACTCACTGCATATTCCAGCTGCATGGGCCGGAATGCTGCATAACCCGTGAGCATCGCAATATCACCCGGCCGCAAGCAATCAATTGCCGCCTTGTACGCCTGGAAACCGACGAACTGCCGTTCCGGCGGGCAGTTGATCTGCTGGGGGAAAAGCTTGCTTAGGTTGGCATGGGCTGCTTGGAGTCGATTAGGGAAGATATCCGCCATGGCGTAAAGCTCGATGGGGCGTTTTGCCACGCTAAAGGCATCCCGGACCGCACCGCTTCCTCGCCCTCCACAGCCGATAAGTGCCAGGCGAATCGTGTTATCCTCAGCAGCATGTACTGCCGGAACCGCTAACCCCTGCAAAGTTCCCATGGTGGCCAAAGCCGCACCCCCCGTAAGGATTCGGCGACGGCTTACTGTACAAGTATTGACATCTTGACGTCCACCTTTCGATTCGGGGCGGTTGTGGGGCAGGCTAGTTTGCAACTCCATCGTTGCTCCTCCTTTTACTCGGGACAAAAATGCCTCACTCCAGTTACCTGATCACCAGTACAGATTTTATTCTCCGGCAATTCCCTCGGGGTAATTTTTCCCGCGGAAACCAATGACACGGAAGGCTTTAAAAGGCGGGGTAGTGGTTGAGTTAAGTCTATCGCGGGGTCTTTGCGTTTACCAGAAAACCGCCGAAATTTGATTTTCTCACAGTCCGCGGGAGGTTGATATCTGAACGGTGTTCCTTGCCGGATGAGTTACCTGGTTTCCCCCTTTCGGGTGACCGAAATCCCACCGTGCATATTACGAAACTGCCAAGCAAGGGCAATCTCGACGTAATCGACAAGCAACTAACTAACGAGAGAGGGAAACCAAGAACAGTCGCTTGATGCTCGATAAACACTAGCACAGTAGTCAACAGGTGCAGCCCACAGGCCAAAGAGAGACTCAGCAGGTAGAAAACTCGGGGTAATCTCATCTGCCAAAGTCAGGGGCTAGTTTCCCCACTTGCATGACCACCCGGGGTAGGGAGATTATCTATACGTTAGTCACCTCGTCGGCTGGTTCTCCACGAATCATGGCATCGAGGATTCTTGCGAGAAGCTTCCGGTACTCGACCCGCTGGGTATAAACCCGGCAGATGCGGTAGCTCAGAGGGATCTGCCGGAAAAGCTCGCGATCGGCAAGAGGGCGGATTTCCCCGGTGGCGGAGTCATACAAGAAATTTTGTCCGGCGGTAGGGGCATAGGAGCCGGGCCGATAAACGTGCCGGGCAGGATCAAATCGCAAAGGGAGATCTCGCAAATGTTGGGGGAGGCGTTTGCGGAAAGCCTCCTCAAAGAGTTTCTCGTCGCTGAAGACAGTCGCATCCTCTGACTGTCCCTCCTCAAAGACGATGGTTCGTTCACAGGCTAACTTCCACGGAATTTCTCGCCGGAGGAATGCCCGCCACCGCTGGCCAAGCTCCCGCAGCCGACTGTCCGTAGGATGATCTGCCCATCGAGCAACGTCCGTAAAGAGCGACCAGTCGGTAAACTCGCGATAGCGATCTAGGTGCTCGAGCGGATTGCCAGGGAACAAATAGGGCTTGCTTTCTAGAAACAGATCCCGCAGGGTGATATCGATTGCCCGCACCGTTCGATGGTAGTAGACAGAATGGAAAAGCTCGGCACGAACGGCGATAAACCGCACCAGGGCAGACAGTCCCCGTTCGTGAATTGTCAGCCCTTTTTCCGAAAAGGCAGAATATTGAAGCAACCTCTCCAAATCAAAGGCCCGAATGTTGTACCCGGTCATATATGCATCGCGGAGTACAAAGTCCATGTTATCCAGCGTGTAAATTCCGCAGAAAAGGCTTCGCAGAAACAAAAGCCACCGCGGCTGTCCGGCATCTTCGCGACTTTTAGGTCGAACGATAAGAAACGCCACCTGCTCGGGATCTAGGGTCTCGTGGGATTCCAGGCTGCTGAACGGATTACGTCGGAGCTTGCGGATGAGCGGTGCAAATTCCCTTCGGATGATCTCGGCTCCTAAGGTTTCGTGCGTCAATCCATAGTCGGCAAGCAGATACTGGTCCAAGAAATGGCCGAAAGGACCATGCCCCACGTCGTGGAGTAATGCTGCTACCCGCAGAAGGGATTCCACATATCCGCGGCTGGGACAATCCGGACACACTTGCTTGAGACTGGGGTAAAGCTGGGCTGCCGCCCGACTGGCTAGGTGCATCGCTCCCAAGACGTGCTGGAATCTCGTGTGCTGGGCCGCGGGGAAAACCCACCACGCACACTGCAGTTGATGAATTTGCCGAAGCCGCTGCACCCAGGGATGGTCAATAAGATCCCGTTCCGAGGCTTCGCCCTCTGGAGCAGAGGCCGTAAAAGCGATATACCCGTGAATCGGGTCAAAGCTAAGGGTTTTTTCGCCAAACAGCACCAAAGGTTCCGGCGACATGCCCGAAGCATGTTCTTTGGATCTAGTGCGGCACTCGATCTGTTGGCTATCCTCCTTTCGGTTTTCCATCATGACCTTGCTCAGCTATTGCAGCCTGTAAACATTCCAGGAGTTACAGCAAACAATGTGCAAGAGCCAAGTGCAAATAAATGGCCAAACGGTGGACTCCGCTTGCGAAGGACATTTGGTTGTCCACGTGGTCGATCCCATCGCAAGGCGTTTGTGATTCCGAAAATTCGCGGGGAATTAGCTGCCAATGAAGGCCGGTCCTATGTGCTAATCCAATCATTCTATCGCAGCAGAAGAAAGTTTGGTGGAATTTTCGTGGTCCCGCTGGACCCTAGGGGCTCGATGGGGTGGGGGCTGAAAAACTTTTAGGCAATTCCGCGAAAGGATTGACTGCCACGTGGAGGATGACTTGGTCTGATCCTCAGCTTGAGAAGCTAAGCCCCACCGACCTTAATGAGGTCAGTGCTTTCAAAGCCCCAAGGCATTTTGGGCATCTTTACAAGGTCTAGGAGCTTTCTACGGGTAATCTGTCCGTGATTTCCGGCTTTCCCGACACCGAATTAAGCCCAATTGTGGATTATCCAACCGAATTAAGTCCTGTTGTGGAATCCTCAGACCTTACAGGCGTGTGTCCAAATCCCAGCCTCTCGGAAGTGGCTCGTATAAAGCCACGGGTATTTTTTCCCAGCTTGCGAGAAATTGTTAATCCTCGGAAAGAGCTGCTTTAGGACAGATGGAAATTCAACTACCGTATTGGAGCTGCCGGCAAAGCTGTTTTGCTTTGCCTTTCGGTGGCTACGTTGAGTACGGACAGGTGGTGTGTTCCCCCGTTGATAACGTCTAGCTTCCATGGAGTACATGAGGGGTTTTTCGCTCCGTGGGGGAACTGTGCTGCCGGAAAGAGTTGACCTTCAGCGAAGAAGTTCTTGTTGACCGAGCCTCGTTCCCAGCTCATGATCAATGAGGGTCCGAGCGAAAAGGATTCGAACAGCCCAAGGCACTTCCCCGAGATGTGGACTGTCATTTAGGGTTAGTGGGTGGAATTTGGGAAGAAGACGAAAAACTGGGCGAATTATAGAGGAGACAAGGTTCCGTTGGGGGAAGATTGCAGCACTTAGCCTCACGGCCACTTGATAGGACGACCTTCCCTCAGGTTAGGAACGTTTCCCTCGGATGCGTGTAGGTAATCTTGCAATTGGAAGTCCATGTGTAGGTGCAACTTGGCTTCTTGGAGACGGGAAATGAGCAAGAGATTTTTCCTTAGAATCCAGCATGCGACAGTATTGGTCGTTTTTTCGGCAGCTGCCTTTTTGCTTTGGTTATTCGGAACCTGCAGTTTAGCTGGCGAGTTTCGGGTGGCTACTTTTGTAGCAGATGTCACACCCCCGCCCAACGGTCACCCGCTTATTTGGCTGATCCCCGTTAAAGAAGTAGAAACCCCGTTGTTGGCCAAGGGAATTGTGCTCGATGATGGCTCGTGTCGCTATGTGCTTTGTGCGGTGGATTGGTGTGGACTTGCCAATGGGTCTCACGAGCTATTTGTGGAAAAGATCGCAAGAGCGGCTCAAACCAAACCCGAGTATGTTGCCGTTCACTGTGTACATCAACACACCGCACCGTATACGGATGGGGATGCTCAACGGATTCTCTCCGAAATTGGCTTTGAACCTCTGTATGTGGACCATAAGTTTATGGAGGAGGTGACCGACCGCCTAGCCCAAGCCGTACGTGAGGCCCTGGGAAAATTGCAGCCGGTCAACCAGGTGGGATTCGCAGCGGTGAAAGTGGAGGAGGTTGCTTCTAACCGAAGGGTAAAAACTCCCGAGGGAAAAATCTTGGTCAGGTATAGTTCTTGCAAAGATCCCGTTTTGCGAGCGATGCCAGAGGGGTTGATCGATCCCTATTTGCGAACGGTTAGTTTCGCCCATGATGGAAAACCTCTGGTTCGTCTGCATTATTACACGACACATCCCCAGAGCTTTTACGGGGATCCCCGGGCTTCTTACGATGTGCCGGGATTTGCCCGGGAACGATTGGAGAAAGAAGAGGGTGTCTGCCAAATCTACTTCACCGGGTGTGCCGGCAATATCACCATGGGCAAATATAACGACGGCTCGCGTGAGGCAAGGGACCAGCTGACACAGCGACTCTTTAGGGCAATGGAGGAGGCAACACGAAGTACCCGGTGGGAACCGTTACGGCAGATCACTTGGAAAGTAGCAGAGGCTTTTCTCCCTGTCCGCAGTGATCCTGGCTATACTGCGGAGGAACTAGAGGCCCGAGTGAACAATCCCAACGTGGATCCTGTACAGCGGGTACGGGCTGCCTGCCGGTTGGCGTGCTATCGCCGGGCGGATCGGCCTTTCCTCTTGCAAGCACTCTTCCTTAACGACGCAGTTATCGTTCACCTCCCCGGTGAAACTTTTGTGGAGTATCAACTGTTTGCCCAATCGCTTCGGCCAGAGAAGTTTGTGGCGGTAGCCGCCTATGGGGATCTTGCTCCAGGATACATTTGTACCGAAGTTGCTTATAGCGAGGGCGGATATGAGCCTACTGCCAGTGCCTTGGCTCCTCATGCCGAGAAGATTTTCAAGCAGGCTATCCAGAGGCTGCTAGAGCCGTGACCCTGCGGGGGGCCATTCTGGCAGCTTCCCGGAGCAGGGAGGAGGTATCCTCCTTCTCGGTAGAGGGTTAGCTTGTTACGGAACTGGCCGTGGACGATTCGGCCATCTTTTGTCATGAGGGATGAGCTTCGAAGTTCTCTCCCCAGAACTCCATAGCGGAAGGGGGAAGGCCGAGAAGCACGAAACTCGCCTCTTTCGACTTTCCGCGAGGCCCTCGCACCGCCCCAACGTCGCTAAACGGAGAAATCCGAGTAACACAACCGGAAACTTTGGATACTTGCAGTCCTCCGAAGGTCCCCGGCCCCAGGTGTGGAGATCTTCCCGGCTTGCTTGGCCACAGAGTGCAGTTTCCAGGTGGAGGACACCCACGCGGAAGGAATCCGGAGAGCTTACAACCGACGAAAGACCAGGGGGCGAGTTGGTGACTCTTTGCTCCCATGGTGCCCCATAATTTGTGGTTGCTAGGGATTTTCGGTGGATTGAAACGGGTGTATGGGGAGGTTCGAAGTCTCATCTTATGTTGTCGACTTGAAGTGATTTTCACTAGCCTTCACCTTCGGCTGGCCCACTGGGGTATGTTTCGGAAATATCTGAGACCTGCTCTCGGACAGAGCCTTCCCGGGTGGTAGGTGCCGCTTGTTTTGATGCAAAGGGAGATTAGCTCGGCAATCTGACTCACGGGCTTAAGGAGAAGGACCGACCGCCGGAACTCGGCGAGAGCGAATGCCAGGTCGTTCGCTGGGATCGAGCACCCTTCCGCGACGACCGGCTGCCCCAGGGACAGCCGCCGGAGCCGTCTTTACAATCCACGGAGCCGGGGCCGTGGTGTATGCTTCCAATTCGCTCACATAAAAATTCTTGTCTCCTGTGTGAGAGATGCCTTGAAGGCGAATTGCTTTGACCGGCCGAGCGAGGAAAATAAATCGCTGCCACCCTGCCGATGGGACCTTGCTGTGATCGGCAAGCACCTGAAAGTTCTTTCCGTCAGGGGAGACACTCAGCACGAAAAATTGCACCGATTTTCCCGGATCGGGCAGTTTCACCCGGATCTCCCTTAACCGATAAACATCCTGGAGTACAACCGTCCACTCACAAGGATACGGAGCAATGGCCATGCCTTGGGGGCCTACCACAGGAGGAATTATCCCGTCGGTTAGCCCTACAGCGGAAGTCGAGCCTACCACCTGAGCCCCTGCCCGAGCCAAGGCGACATTTCCTTCCGCTACCGCCCCGTACTGCAACGGAAAGAGTGCCAATTCGGCGAGAAATGCAGCTTCAAGTCGGGGTTGCCACCGTTTTTGGATTTCCGGATCATTTGCCTGCCCGGCTTCGAACCACTCCTTGGCACGGAGGACTGCCCGGTAACGGTAGGGAACTTCCAATTTTTCTGCCTCTTCGAACCATCTTTCCGCCAAAGTAAGGGGATCCACAGCACTTTGACGAGCTTTCAAATCGAGGGCCGCTACCGCCGCCAATGTCGGCTGATTACCACCAACCAAATAGGGAAGACCAGCATCCCAATTACCTTCGACCATACACTTCCACAATCCCACGGTCGTTCGGGCTGCCGGATCGGAAGGGTTGACTTCCAATGTCTTTAAAGCTTGCGAAAAGGCATTCCATCGGGCCAAGAGGGATTCAACCGCCTTTGCGTGCTGGACTACCTCCTGCCGAATGACTGGGTTGTCGAGCCTGCGGGCTACTGTTTGAGCTACCGCCAGCAACCGAGAAACCGACTCACTTTTGCCGGCAAGTGCTGCTTCCCGAGCCGCCACGATCGATCCTTCGATGAGCATCAAATTAGCCTCGGCCGACACCGTCCCCCGGGTTTCCTTTACCAACCGTTCAAAGATTTCGGTTTTCAACTTGCTTTCATCCACCACATAGTACCGCCCGAGAAGCTGGACCGCTTCCCAAGCCCGGCTCAGGTCGAACCCCTCCAGGGCCAGATCGCGGGCAAGGGTGCATAAGGCAAATCGGGCCAGGGGATCGTCCTCGGTATCAAGGGCCAGTGCCAGCAGTTTCCCAGCCAGAGCCGACTTTTGAGGCGGAGCTTTCGCTGCAGCAAATTCCGAGGCTAAGACCTCCCGCACTAGATTTTCAGCCGTGCGGAGTTCGCCCGCCGAGGGTACTGGCAACCGGCGGCTTTCTGTGCGAGATTCGGTAGCGGCGGAAGTAGGCTCTGCCCCCAGCCCTCCCGGCGGCAGTGCTTCTCCCTTCGGGGGTAATTCTGACTCAGGCGTTGGGCCGGGTGTTTGGCCGGACTCCTTGCCTTGCTCATCCTTGACAGAACGGGCTTCCATCGCTCCCGCAACTTCGGCCGCCTGCGGATCGATCGACGTGTCTTCTATTCCGCCGGAAGCCGAAGTGGCTTGGGTGGCAGATACCACCATCGGCTGAGCCAGCATGATTCCCCCGCAAAGTCCCAATGCTAGCCCGCCCACAACCGCAGCCACAATGGTTCGGTACTCCATGAGGCCAGCAATTGCCCACCAACCCGGCAGGGGATCCTTTCCAAAAGCCAGAAGCTGCATGACTGGAAGCCCTCCCCCAACGAAAACGGGGTATTCCGCAAGGTACCCAAGCTCGCGGAAAACATCGCTGACTGCTAAAGGTAAACGAATTGGCCCTCACTAGTCTCCCATTTTTCCTAGTTTTCCTAAGACCGACCTCCGCGAAGAGTTAAATGGGAGTGGGTTCGGCTTTTTCCCCTGCAAATGATCTGGGGCCGCCAAACCGTCAACGGATGTACCGCACAAACCCAGGCCACCTCGTGTGAAAGCTCT
>Ga0071330_1062632_pt1 | contig 36639 bp, 31 predicted proteins | sample GBScel77sediment_FD_63802 | JGI IMG/M metagenome (GOLD analysis project Ga0071330, IMG submission 63802) | Hot spring sediment microbial communities from Great Boiling Spring, Nevada - Cellulolytic enrichment Sediment 77C v2 (version 2) | ecosystem: Environmental > Aquatic > Thermal springs >...
GTCAGCGCTCTAATATTTCGTTCGTAGTCAGGCACGGAGCGCCAGCGGAGTGCCGTTCCGAGCCTTTTGGACGCCACTCCGCTTCGCTTCGTGGCTCACTACGAGCATCTTCGTTAGAGCATTGATAAGCCCTACGGGGCGCGTCACGGGTGTTGAACAATCCAGCGCTTTGTGGTATACTGCGTACAAGCCAACCTGATGTTAGAGCCTTGACAAGCCCTGGGATAATTGTATCCCAAAATTTATCCCAAATAGGATTTGGGATATTTTCTCCGAAGTCTATTCTCCCACCCGAGGAGTACACCATTGCTGGCTCACCGGCTGTTTATTAAAGCGAGTGATACAGGCTCGCCCCGATGAACGGAGCACCCGCCTGCGAAATGAGATATTTGGCGACCCGAAGGGCAAGGAGTTTGATGTGGAAAGCACTCACCCGATTCACCTCTTGCGATGATCCCGCCTGAGGGGCGGTTCTGTTGTACCGCTATGGCTTACCTTCTGATCGTTATCCTGGATGACCTCAAAGTTCTGCCGGACCTCCTGCAGGCGTGGCGGGAGGCCGGGGTGCCCGGGGCGACCATTCTGGAAAGCGTCGGCGCGTACCGGGCCCATACCTGGCTGGAACGGGTCGGGTTGGGCGCGCTGGAACGGCTCTTTGAGGCCGAGGAGATTCGCCGCCGCACCCTTCTGACCGCCATAGACGACGAGGGACTGCTGGCCCGGGCCGTCGCTGAGGCGGAGCGGGCCGTGGGCGGGTTTGAACGCCCCAATAGCGGCATCCTGCTGGTCCTCCCCGTCGCCGAAGCGCGCGGGCTCTGGAAGGAGCGACTGACTGTTCCCGAAGCGGCCCCTCCCCATCCCGTCTGCCCGGGGTGGCGGGAGATGCGGGTGGGGGAAATTGCCCGCGCGGCCGGCCTGCAACCGGTCACCGTCCCACCTAATGCGCCGCTGGACGAGGTGGCCCGGGCCCTGGCCGCCCACCCTGGCGTCCGGGTCGCCTGCGTCGTGACCGGAGAGGGCCGCCTCGTCGGGCTGCTGGACATCCACACCATCGCCGAAGACCTCCTCTTCTACATCCTCCCCGAGGAACTGCTGCGGGAAGTGACGGACTTGGAGCGGGTGGCGGAATTCGCGACCCGGGTCCGCATCCGTACCGCCGCCGACGGCATGCAGCGCCCGGTCTGGGTGAAGGAGACGGACACCCTCAAACAGGCGCTCATGCTGATGCACGAACACCGTCTCTCCGGCCTGCCGGTCGTGGATGAAGCATACCAGGTGGTGGGATACATAGACCTCCTGGGCCTGCTGACTCACTGCCTGGCCCAGCGGGACGCCGAAACTGGGGAAGTCCGGTGAGCCAGACCTGGATCGCTGCCATTGTCTTCATCGTCACCTACATCCTCATCGTTACCGAACGGGTCCACCGGACGGTCTCGGCTATGCTGGGCGGGGTGGTGATGATCCTCCTGCGGGTCCTCACTCAGGCGGAGGCATTCCGCTGCATAGACTGGAACGTCATCTTCCTGCTGGTGGGGATGATGGTCATCGCCAATGTCCTGCGGGAGACGGGGCTCTTCCAGTGGCTGGCGGTCCAGGCCGTCCGGCTGGGCCGGGGGCGACCGGTGCGGATTCTCCTTATCCTCTGCGTGGTCACCGCGCTCAGTTCGGCCTTTCTGGACAATGTGACCATCGTCGTGCTGGTCGTGCCGGTCACCCTCTTTGTGACGGAGCAACTCCGGCTGAACCCGCTGCCATTCCTCATCGCCGAGATTCTGGCCTCCAACATCGGCGGGACGGCGACCCTCATTGGTGATCCCCCGAACATCCTCATCGGCAGCGCGGCGGGGATTGACTTCACCACCTTTATCGCCCACATGGGCCCTATCAGCGCGCTCATCCTGCTGGCTTTCCTGGGGCTGGCCTGGCTGATGTTCCGGAAGGAACTGCGGGCGCGGCCGATGCAGGCTGCCAATCTGGCCGCCCTGGAGGCGGCGGAACTCATCACCCACCGGCCCCTGTTGCGGAAAGGGGCCGTTGTCATGGGCGGGGTCATTGTGGGATTCCTGGTCCACGGCACCCTGCACATAGAGTCCGCCACCGTCGCGCTGGCTGGAGCGACCGTCTTGCTCCTCTGGAGTCGGACTGACCCGCACCACGCGATCCGGGAGGTGGAATGGACCACCCTGTTTTTCTTCGTCGGCCTGTTCATCGTGGTGGAGGGGCTGGTGCAGGCCGGGATTATCCGGGCGATTGCCCAGGCCGCGCTGCGGGTGGTGGACGGGAACATCCGCCTGGCCTCTATGGTGCTCCTCTGGATGTCGGCGCTGGTCTCCGGCATTGTGGACAACATCCCCTACACGGTGACGATGATCCCGTTGGTGGAGAGTCTGGGGCAGGCGATGCCGGTAGAGCCGCTGTGGTGGTCGCTGGCGCTGGGGGCCTGCCTGGGCGGCAACGCCACACTGGTGGGGGCGTCGGCCAACGTGGTGGTGGCCTCGCTGGCAGAGCGCAGCGGCCATCCCATCCGCTTCTGGACCTTTCTGGGTTACGGTGTGCTGACCACCTTCGTCTCCCTGCTGCTGGCAACCGCTTACATCTGGCTGCGGTATTTATGAAATCCGCGAAGAACACGAAGGTTTTTTCAACCGCAGAGAAAGCGAATCCCTTTGTGCCCTTCGTGTCCTTCGTGGTTTTTCTCCCCATTTGCGAATTTTGGGATAAATTTGCAGATAAGTTTGGGTTAACCCCCTTGACAGGACGGGCGCATCCGGGCTATAATTAGAACGGGTGTTCTAATCCCATCATCGCAGAGAACGCGGAGAACGCAGAGATTCCCAACAGGTTTCTTCTCGTCCCCGGCGCTCTCTGCGGTTAGACCGACGCCCGGAGGGAGCCCGATGCGCCAGATGCTGGAGTATCAGGCCGACCGCATTGAGGCGGTCCTGGCCCACCACAAAGTCCCCGCCCGCGTCACCGGCGGGACGGTGACCCCGCGCTGGATTCGCTTCCAGGTCGTCCCTGCCCTGGGCGCCCGCATCGCCGCGATCACCGGATTGGCGGAGGAACTGGCGGCGGCGCTGGATGCGCCCACGGTGCGGGTGGCCCGCCAGGGCGCCACCATTGCCGTGGAGGTGCCCCGGGACGACCCGCATCCGGTGCGGCTGATCCCGCTGCTGTGGGGGATGCGCAACGTTCCGCCGGTCACCGCCGTTCTGGGCATCGCCGACGATGGCGTCCCGCTCCTCATCCGGCTCCCCTCCCCCGACGTGGCCCACATTCTGGTGGCGGGCACCACCGGCAGCGGCAAGACGGCGCTGCTGCGGGCGATGGTCCTCTCCCTGGCGTACTTCAACAGACCACAGACCATAGACCACAGACCACAGACCGTGGTCGGTGGTCCGTCGTCCGTCGTCTTTGTGCTGATTGACCCCAAAGGGAGTGCGTTTCGGGACCTGGAGGGGTTGCCGCACCTGGCGCGGCCGGTCATCAGCGACCCCTCTGAGGCGGTGGAGGCGCTGGGGAGCCTGGTCCGGCTGATGGAGGTGCGGAGCAGGGAGTATGGGGATGGTCCGTCGTCTGTGGTCCTGGTCATAGATGAACTGGCGGACCTGCTGATGGTAGCGGGGGCGGAGGCGGAACGGCCACTGACGCGGCTCCTGCAGCGGGGGCGGGAGGCGGGCATCCACGTGATTGCCGCCACCCAGAAGCCGACGGCGGCGGTGATCGGGAGTCTGGTGAAGGCGAACTTCCCGGTACGGCTGGTGGGGAAGGTGACCAGCCCCGAAGATGCGCGGGTAGCGACGGGGTGGAAAGGTACAGGGGCGGAGCGGCTGCTGGGCCGGGGCGACTTCATCGCCGTGGCGGAGGGGCGGTTGCACCGGTTCCAGGCCGCCTACATCGCGCCCGAAGAGATACCGCAGGTGGTGGCGGAGATTCGGAACGGGAGAGTCGGGGAATCGGCGAACGGGCGGGTGGGGGAGCAGGCGGGGCGGCGGATGAGAGTGCCGGTGGATGGGCAGATGCGCCCGCTGCTGGCCCGATGACGGAGTACGGAGTACGGAGTAGGGAGTACGGAGGAGGGGGTATGGACGGGATGCCATCGTACGGATACGGATACGGGAGTTACGGTCCCCCGCCAGCGCCGAGTCTGGAAAGCCGGGTGGCGAAGCGGCTGGGGGTGGTGCTGCTGATGTTCACGGCGGCCTTCGGGCTGACGCTGGCGGTGATGGTCGGGCAGCGGCTGAGCGACCAGGCGATGGCGGTGATAGCAGGGGCGGTCTGCGGGGTGGCCGCCAGCATCCCGCCCAGTCTGCTCATCATCTGGGTAACACGGCGCAAGCAGGGGACTCCCCAGGCCTGGGCTGGCCCTTACCCGCCGGTCGTGGTCGTCCAGCCGCCAGCGATGCCAGCAGTTCCCACCGGAACGAACGACCCGCGCTACCCGCCGACGCTCATTCCGGCGGGCGTCGCACCTATGCAGCGGGAGTTTGTGGTGGTGGGGGAGGACTAATATTTGACCTCTATCACCTCGGGGTCCTGCAACAGTGCTTCCACCAGTTTCTGGTGGTCTTCCATACGGCCGGTCGTGCGCAGGGTGGTGATCAGGGCATCACCTACCTTGATTTCACGGTGGTGGTAAACCCGGATTCCGTGGGATTGGAAGGTCTCCAGCAGGGTTTTCCGGCGGGGGGATTGAACAGGCAGGGAGATTTCGTAGGTGACGGTCTCCCGGGTGCGGTCCAGCCAGTTCTCAAAGCGGGGGAAGAGCCATAGCACCACCAGGGTGAGCGCTGTGGCGATTCCCACCAGGGCGAACTTCCCCGCCCCGATTCCCATCCCCAGCGCGGCGGCCAGCCAGATGGTCGCGGCCGTGGTCAGGCCAGTGACCCGATGACCTTCTCGCAGGATGGCGCCCGCGCCCAGAAAGCCGATGCCCGTCACGATGTTGGCCGCGATACGCGTCGGGTTGCTCTCCACGCCGATGCCTAGGGAAAAGATGGTGAACATGGTGGAGCCAACGGTGATCAGCAGGATGGTTCGGAAGCCCGCGCTCTTATCGCGGAACTCCCGTTCAGCGCCGATGAGGCCGCCAACCACCGTTGCCAGCAGCAGTTTCAGGACTTCTTCGGCCAGTTCCATTTTCCTACCTCACACAAAGGCAAGGGAGAACGTGCCAGGCACCTCCGGAAGCGCCTGGCACGTTTATTTAACCCCTGATGCCTCCGATCTCTCCCCACAGGCGGGCCAGTTCCCCGATGTCGGCACAGACCAGGTCGGGCCGCACGGGTGAGCGGGCCAGGTCCTCCGGTGTGGTGATGCCGGAGAGGACCAGGATAGTCCGCAGGCCCGCCCGCCGTCCGCCCAGGATGTCCGTGTCCAGCCGGTCGCCCAGGGCGGCGGTCGTCTCCGGAGAACCGCCCATGCGGGCCATCGCGGCCCGGTAGAGCCACGGCTCCGGCTTGCCGATGACCACCGGTTTCACCCCCGTCGTCAACTCCAGGACTGCCAGGTTGCTGCCGTTGCCCGGCACCAGTCCCGCCGGAGTGGGGTAGTTGGTGTCCGGATTGGTGCCGATGAGCACGGCCCCCCGCTGGATGAGCAGGGCCGCCTTCGCCATTTTCTGCCAGTGGAGGTCGGGGTCCCAGCCCACCACCACGTACCGGACGTCCTCTTCGGCCAGCACAAATCCCCGCTCCGTCAGCGCGTGCCGCACCCCATTCCCCCCGATGGCGTAGACCGGGGTCCCGGGCGGCGCGATGGAGGCCAGGTAGTCGGCCGTCGCCTGGGCGGAGGTGAGGATGGTTTCCAGCGGAACCTCCACCCCAAAGCGGGCCAGTTTCTCCTGGTACTCGTCGGGCCGTTTGCTGGCGTTGTTGGTCGCCAGGACGAAGCGGACCTCCAGCGCCCGCAGGGTGGCGAAGAAATCCGTCAGGCCCGGCATGGGCTGGTCGCCCCGCCAGAGGACGCCGTCCATGTCCACGATGAGGTGACGGATGGAGGCCAGGAAGGACGCGGTCGGGGGCGGCGCGTACTGTTCTCGCAGGCGCGCGTACTCTTCGGGCGTGTCCACGTCCGCCAGCAGGTCCGGGTCGTCCACCCCCACGGTCTCCACTACGTCCAGGTGGCAGAGGATGAGGGCGCGGCCGCCCTGGTCGCCCGTCACCCCGGCCAGTTCGCGGAAGAGGGGACGGGCGATGAGGGTCGGCGAGGCCCGCTGGCCCCGGTGGACCGGACAGACGATGGGGGCGCCCGTCTCCTCAAAACGGGCCACCAGTTGGCGCAGGAGGCCAGGGGTCACCCGGGGCTGGTCGCACTGGAGGAAGATGGCGGCGTCGGTATCCGGGGGGAGGGCGCCGAGGCCGGTCTGGACGGAGGTGCTGAGCCCGTCTTCCCAGCGCCAGTTGGTGGCGAGGTGGACGGGGCGGCCGGCGAGGGCGGTCCGGACCTCTTCGGCGGCGTGCCCCAGAACGACCACGACGGGCGAAAGCCCCGCTTCCAGCGCCACGTCGGCGACGTGGGCGACCAGCGGGATGCCGTTCCAATCCAGCAGTTGTTTGGGCTGGCCGAAGCGGGTGGAGCCCCCTGCGGCCAGGACGACCCCGGCGACGTTCATTCCCAGACCTCCAGGACGGGGTTGGCCGCGCGCAGACGGGCCAGGACGACGCGGCGGATGCGCCGGCCGGCCAGCAACTGACGGGCGACGGTTGCCGCCTCGGGCCGGGGGGTGGGTTCTATCTGGGTGAGCAGGGCCACGACGCCGGCCCGGGGCGGGACGGATTTCAGTCCCCCGCGCGCGTGGCCCAGCAAACCAGCGACCATGTCGGGAGTGATGGGAATGCCCGGGGGGACCCGCAGCAGTGCGGCGGCCCGGTCGGCCCGGTGGACCGTCTCGTCGTCCAGGGGGCGGCCCAGCGCGGCCAGACTTCCCACGACGACCACCCGTCGGGCTCCTGAGGGGATGACCGGTTCGTGGTCAGCGGGCGCTTTCAGGGCCCGGCCCTTCGCCCCGTCCGCCTCCACCAGCCAGGTGATGCCCGGCAGCCGACGGGCCAGGTCGGTCACCACTTCCGGCTTCAGCCCGGTCAGTTTGCGCGGGGTGGCCGGGTAGGGGCAGCGCGCGGCCATTTGCGGGTCCCCCTCCTCGCCCAGACCGGCGGCCAGGATGATGGCGGGCCAGCGGGTCAGGATGAACGCGACCAGCGCCGGGTCCGGCAGCGAGTCTATCAGCAACGGGGCCTGTCGGGGCTTGAAAATGTGGGTGGTCGTGGTGAACACGACGCGCTCGCCGTGCGCGACGAGGGAACGGAGGGACTGCCAGATGGCCGTCGTCTTACCTCCGGCCCCAACAAAGGCAACCAGGTCTCCCGGTTTGACGTCCAACGCAGCGTGCAGTTCCATTGGTGTGGTCTGTGGTCCGTCGTCTGTGGTCTATGGTCCGTCGTCTGTGGTCTGTCGTCTGTCGTCTATTGTAGCAGAAGTTGGCGGGGACGCAAAAGGGGGAGGGGGTGACCCAGGGGCGTCCATGATCCGTTCAGTGTGTTTGGATCTGCGGATACTATCCGGCTATCTCACCTCTGACAGGTTGCACAGGAAAGGATTTCAGGGATAATAGGCGCTGGTGTTATCATACACCGTGCTATCAACCTGTTGACTATCCCCAAATGTTGTAGCAGAACCTATCCGGAAAGGGGGAACCGCATCATGAGTCAGGAGTTTGATGTTGTTGTTGCCGGGCATCTGTGCCTGGATATTATTCCGCAACTGAGCCACATCCCTCCGGGTGCCTTTATGACGCGATTGCAGCCTGGCCGTCTGATCGCGGTGGGACCGGTCGCCATCTCAACAGGCGGGCCAGTATCCAATACCGGGCTGACGCTGCATCGGCTGGGCATCCGTACCCGGCTGATGGGGAAAATCGGCACTGACCTGTTCGGGCAGGCCATACAGCAATTAGTGGCCAGCATCTCCCCCAGCCTGATTGAAAGCATGATTGTGGCTCCTTATGTCAGCACCTCTTACACCATTGTCATCAATCCCCCAGGCATAGACCGCATTTTCCTGCACTACCCCGGAGCCAACGACACATTCAGCGCAAGAGATGTGCGCTACGACCTCTTACGCAGGGCACGGCTCTTCCATTTCGGCTACCCGCCCGTGATGCGCCGGATGTATGAGGATGGCGGTGCCGAGTTGATGAGCATCTTCCGTCAGGCCCGGGAGATGGGCGTGACCACCTCACTGGACATGGCCTTTCCCGACCCATCCTCAGCCGCCGGACACGCTGACTGGGAGGCCATCCTGCGTGCCACCCTACCTTATGTAGATATTTTTCTGCCCAGCGTTGAGGAGATACTCTTCATGCTCCGCCGACCCACTTATGAGGCGCTCTCTCGCTCAGGAGGAGGCACAGACATCCTGCCACTGGTCACACCGTCCCTGCTATCCGACCTCAGCGATCAGTTGCTGGCTATGGGGGCCAGGATAGTTGGCCTGAAACTGGGAGAACGAGGCTTCTACCTGCGGACAGGCGATTACGAGGTTCTGGCGGGTCTGGGACGTGGACGGCCTTCTGATCTGACTACCTGGGCTGATCAGGAAATCTGGGCACCATGTTTCCAGGTAGATGTAGTCGGCACAACGGGCGCCGGTGATGCCACCATCGCTGGCTTTCTGAGCGCCTTCCTGCGGGATATGTCCCCAGCGCAAGCGGTAACCGCAGCGGTGGCCGTGGGCGCATGCAACGTAGAGGCCGCCGACGCGCTGGGGGGAATCCGTTCCTGGGAAGATACATGGCGCCGGGTGAATGAGGGCTGGCCGCGCCATCCCCTGGACCTATCGGCCTACGGCTGGAAACATGATCCACAGAGCCAGATCTGGTACAGAACCAGATAGCCTCTATCGTACTCTGGAGGTGCCGATGTTACCCGAGTTTGAACTTCTGATGCCCCGGACGCTTCCGGAGGCGCTGGAGATGCTGGCCGAGTGGGCGCCGGACGGGATGCCCATCGCGGGCGGGACCAACATCATCCCCGACCTGCGGGGCGGGCGCTACCGGCCCGCGTGCCTGGTCAACGTCGCGGGGTTGCCCGAACTGGGCGGTATCCGCCAGGAAGATGGGATACTGGTCATCGGCGGCGGGGTGACGATTGCCGAAGTCTTGGAGGACCCGCTGGTCGCCCAATGGGTCCCGGTGCTCCGGGAGGCGGCCCGGTCCCTGGCCAACCCCCTGGTCCGCAACCGGGCCACCGTCGCCGGGAACCTGGCCAACGCGTCCCCCGCGGCCGATATGGCCCCGCCGCTCCTGGTGCTGGACGCGGAGGTGGAACTGGCCAGCCGGGAGGGTACCCGCCGCGTCCCCTTGAAGGACTTTTTCCTGGACGTGCGGCGGACCGTTCGCCAGCCCCACGAGTTAATCACCGCCATCTGTGTCCCCCTGCCGCCTGCCGCCACCCGCGCCCACTTCTTCAAGGTCGCGCTGCGGAAGGCCAACGCCATCGCAGTGGTGAACGGCGCGGTGCGGGCAGACCTGGGGGACGACGGTTCCTGCCAGACGGCGCGCATCGCCCTGGGCGCCGTTGCTCCGATTCCCATCCGGGCCTATGAGGCGGAGCGCGCGCTGGAAGGACGACCTCTCACTCCCGACATCATCACTCGGGCCGCCCGCCTGGCCGCGGAGGCCACCCGCACCATTGACGACATTCGCGGCTCTGCGGCCTATCGGCGCCACGTCACGGAGGTGATGGTGCGGAGAGCGCTGGAGGAGGCACCATGGAGCCCAAACTCATCACCCTGAACGTCAACGGCCGGACCCATCAGGTCGCGCTGAAGCCGAATGTCACGCTGCTCCACGCCCTGCGGGATCTGGGGTATACGGATGTCAAGAACGGCTGCGAGAAGGGAGATTGCGGTGCCTGCGCCGTCCTGCTGAACGGCCGGGCCGTCAACAGTTGCCTGGTGCTGGCCTGGCAGGCCGACGGCGCCGAAATCACCACCGCCGCCGGACTGGGCACCGTGGACCGCCCCCATCCCATCCAGGAAGCGCTGGCGGATAGCGGCGGCGTCCAGTGCGGCTTCTGTATACCGGGCATCGTCGTCGCGGCGAAGGCGCTGCTGGACCGAAACCCCAACCCCACCGAGGAGGAAATTCGGGAAGCCATCTCGGGCAACCTGTGTCGGTGTACCGGATACACCCTCATCGTGGAGGGAATCAGGAGAATCATAGAATCAGAGAATCAATAGAATCGCAGATTCTTCTGATTCTTCTGATTCTCCTGATTCTCCTGATTCTCCTGATTCTCCTGATTCTCCGATTCTCTGATCCTTTTTCCAGGAGGGAGAAAATGACCTACGAAGAGTGGGAGGCCAGTGTCCACATCCGCATCAAGCAGGAAACGATATGGCAGTTCTTTGGATACCGCAAGGCGCTGTTTCTCTACGACCTGGCCTGGGAAGACTGCGAGAAATTGCGGCATGACTTCAGAGGGAGAGCCATCGCTGACCAACTGATCCGCAGTGCGGGCTCGGTCTGTGCCAATCTGGAAGAAGGGCACGGACGCGGGTACGGCAAGGAGCGGGACTGGTTCTTCAACGTGGCGCTGGCCTCCGCCCGGGAGACGAAGGGTTGGTACTGGCGAGCCCGCCGCCTTCTCCCTCGCCCGGTTCTGGAGCATCGCCTGGCCCTGGTGGACGAAATCATCGCCCTCATCGTCACCGAACAGCGCCAGCAGCAATCCCGTCGCCCGTCCCAGGCCCGAATCCCCCGCCGCTGATTCTCTGATTCTCCGATTCTCTGATTCTCTGATTCTCTGATTCTCCCTGGGAGGAACCATGGCCAACTTTCGCGTGGTGGGCAAACCCATCCGTCGCTTTGACGCCCTGAGCAAGGCCGTCGGGGCCACCGTCTTCGCCGACGACTTCAAGATGCCGGGGATGCTCCACGGCAAGGTCCTGCGCAGCCCATACCCCTCGGCCCACATCGTCCGCATAGACCCCAGCCGGGCCCGTGCCCTTCCCGGCGTCGTCTGCGTGCTGACCGCCGCCGACATCGGGTACGCCAAAATGGTCGCCGACATCCCCGGCCAGACCGGGCAGCGGGAGCGGCCCCGTTCCGAGACCCCCGTCCTGGCCTGGGACCGGGTCCGCTACAAGGGCGAGGCGGTGGCCCTGGTCGCCGCCGAGACCGAGGAGATTGCCGAGAAGGCCCTGGAACTGATAGAGGTGGAGTACGAGCCTTTGCCCGGCGTCTTTGACCCGCTGGAGGCGATGAAACCGGGCGCGCCGGTCGTCTTTGAGCCCGATAACATTGTCGCCCGGTGGCGCATCCGTAAAGGCGACATTGAGGCCGGCTTCGCCGCCGCCGACCTCATCATTGAGAACACCTACCGGGTCCCCTTCGTGGAGCACGCCTACATGGAGCCCGAGTCGGGCGTCGCCTGGGTGGACGAGCGCGGCGTCATCAACATCCGGGCCTCCACCCAGGTCATGGAGCACTTCCGCACCGTCGCCCGGACCCTCGGCATCCCCCAGAACCGGGTGCGCATCCAGGGCGCGTTCGCCGGCGGCGGCTTCGGCGGCAAGGAGGACATCACCGTGGAGGTCTTCCTGGCCCTGCTGGCCCTGCACACCCGCCGCCCCGTCCGCCTGGCCTACACCCGCGAGGAGTCCATCCTGGCCCACTCCAAACGCCACCCGTACATCATGCGCTACCGGACCGGGGTCAAACGCAACGGGCGCATCACCGCGCTCCAGGCGGAACTGATCGCCGATTCGGGCGCGTACCCGTACCTGAGCCCCTACGTCTCCCTCTACTCCACGGTCATGGCGACCGGACCGTACCGGATAGACAACGTCTGGGTGGATACCGTCGCGGTGGCGACGAACAACCCGTTCACCAGCGCCTTCCGCGGCTTCGGGGGCCCCCAGCCGTGCTTCGCCTACGAGCGACAAATGGACGAGATCGCCCGCGCGCTGGGAATGGACCCGCTGGAGGTGCGGCGGATCAACTATCTGCGGACGGGCGACACCACGGCCACCGGGCAGGTCGTCCACAGCGCGGTCCTGCTGGAGGAGTCGGCGCGGCGGGCGCTGGAGGCGCTGGGCGAACGGACGCCGGACCGGGGCCCCATCCGGGTCGGCCGGGGCTTCGCGTCCTACTTCCAGAGTTACGGCCGCCTGATGTGGCTCCACGACACGTCCCAGGCCTGGGTGGGCCTGGAACTGGACGGGACGGTGGTCATCCGCTGCGGCGCGCCGGACCCCGGCGGCGGGCAACTCTCCAGCCTCTGCCAGATCGCCAGCGAGGTCCTGGGCGTGCCGCTGGAGAACGTCGTCGCCTACACCCCCGATACGGCGCTCACCCCGCTGGCCGGCACCACCACCGCCACCCGCCAACTCTACATGTCCGGCAACGCCGTCCTGCAGGCCGCCACGGCCATCCGCAGGACCCTGCTGGAGCGGGCGTCCAAATACTTTGAGGAGGACCCGGACGACCTGGACCTGGCCGACGGACGGGTATTCGTCAAGAACGACCCGGACCGGTCCATGCCGCTGCCGGACCTGGTGCGCATCTGCGCGGCGGAAGGGCTCCCCCTCTCCCACCTGGCGATGTTCAAGGCCCCCTTCCGCGACCCCATAGACCCGGAGACCGGTCAGGGGGACGTCTTCCCGGACTTCACCTTCGGGACCTTCGCGGTGGAGGTGGCGGTGGATACGGAGACGGGGCAGGTGGAGGTCCTCAAGAGCGCCGCCTGCCACGACGTGGGCCGGGCCATCAACCCCGCCGCCGTCATTGGGCAGATTCAGGGGGGAAGCCACCAGGGATTGGGGTATGCCTTGATGGAGAACCTCATCGTGGAGAACGGGGAGATCAGGACCCCATCGCTGGCGGAGTACCTGATCCCGACCTCGGTGGACTACCCGACGACGCAGGTCATCCTGCTGGAATCGGGGACAGGGCTGGGACCGTTCGGGGCAAAGGGTATCGGCGAGCCCGCGCTGACGCCCGTCGCGGCGGCGGTGGCCAACGCCGTGGCCGACGCCATCGGGGTGCCCATCCGCGAACTTCCCATCACGCCGGAGCGGGTGCTGCGGGCGCTCACGGCGAGGTGACTGTCACCTCAATGCCCTCAGCGTCCCCACGGCCTGCACGTCCACCGGAACTCCGTCTATCTCCTGGGGGACCAGGTCCTCGGCGTCCAGTTCTTCCGGCGGCACTTTGTGGGTCACGGAGACGATGAGGGCCAGTTCGCCGGTGTACTTCCCGTCCCGCTGGCGGAGGCCGATGCCGACCCCGACGACGTTCGCTTTGCGCATCAACTCCGCCTCGTGCGCGGCCTTTACCGCCCGAATGCGCGCAATCTCGTCGTTCATCCTCCCTCCGCCATTTCCTCCAACCAGCGCTCCAATCCGGCCCGAATCTGGGGCAACAGCCGATCCCGGTCCGAAGCGGGCAGCAACGGCAACAACTCCTCCGCCAGCGCGGTCAGGTCGGGGCGCCGGCCCCCGGCCATGGCCGCCTGCAGGCGCTGACGGACATGCCGGAGATAACCGGCCAGCGGGCGGGCGACCTCCGGCCCGCCCAACGGCCCCCGGCCCGGCACCACCGTCCGGGCAGGCGGAGCGCCCTCTTCCAGACGGGTCAGCACCTCCAGCCAGCGGGTCGGAGAGGGCGCCTCGGAGAGCGGTGGGTGGGTCCGCAGGATCACGTCGCCGGTAAAGAGCATCGCGCGGTTGGGCAGCCACACCCACACGCTGCCTGCCGAGGGGCCGGGCACCGCCTCTACAGTGACCGGGATTTCGTCCTCCAGCGTCACCCGACCGTCCACGACGATTTCCGGCAACGGGACGCGCACCCCATCCGGGGAGAGAACGGCCCTCCCCTGGGGAGCGTAACGGCGGTTCCAGTCCTCCACCAGCGCCTGCGGCAGATTCTCCCCCCGTTCCCGGATTCTCTGCCAGGTCCCGCGCCCGGCGATAACGGGCACCCCGACCCAGAGCGCGCCCAGCAGCCGGTCCGGATGGTCGTCGGTCAGAATCAGGTAGCGGATGGGGCGGCCGATGGCGCGTGCCGCCTTCCGCCAGGCCTGATGGTCGGAGGGGAACGGCGGCGCATCTATGGCGACCACCCATCGCCCGGTCACTACCAGGCCCACGTTGATGCCAGGATAGACCGAAGAGACGTAGACACCAGGAGCAACTTCTTCCATAATCTTCTCCAAAATCCACGAAGGACACAAGCTTGACAGACCACTACCCCTGTCATCACGAGACAGCGACAGCCGCCGACGAGGTCCCCTTGCGGGAGGGCACGAATCTCGTATTCTCTGGATGAAACTTGAGATTGCTTCGCCGCCTTTGGCGGTTCTCAATGTGATATAGGTGAGCAGGCGGCTGCTACCCGCGATACACATCCCGCCTGTGCCCGACGTGCAATATCGTCACAGTTTTCTGCTCATCGTCAATCTCATAGATGACCCGATAGTCCCCCACACGAATCCGCCAGCCATCGCGGCCGGCTAACTTCAGACATCCCAACGGTCGGGGATTCTGCCCCAGTGCCCGGATGGCATCGCGGACATGCTCATAAGCCCCACCGGGCAGGCGCGCCAGTTCCTTTTGAGCCCGGCGCAGGATCAGGACTGTGTACTCCCTCATCGCGCTCGTTCTATCTCCTCAACGGCCTGCTCAAAAGGAATCACCTCATCGTGTGACGCTTTTGCCCGGTCGTACGCACGAATGGCCTCTAACTCCTCCAGGGCTTCCAGCAACCGCTCATAATCTGCAATATCCAGAAGCACCCCCACCCGAACCCCCTTTTCATCTGTGACGTATCGCATATTCCAGGTAACCGTGCTCATCGCCCTTCACCTCCCAAATCACGTCTTGGGGATTCCCTTCAGTATCTCCTCCACCCGCTGGCGCGAGGCGGCGGGGGCACTCCCCTGGGCAAAGCGGGCCTGCCCACCCCCTTTGCCTCCCAGCGGTTCGGCAACCGCCCGCAGGAGAGCCGCCGCGTCGGCGGGGACTCCCTCCGCGCAGGCCACGCAGAGGTGGACCCGCTCCCTACCAACAGAAGCGACCAGCGCGACCGTGCCCGGATAGGCGGCGACTTTCTGGGCCAGCGCCCGCAGGTCGGCGGGGTCCCAGTTCTCCTCCACCGCCCGGGCCACCCGCAGCGGCCCCACCGATACCGCCGTCTCCGCCAGCCGTGCCGCCTCCACCTCCACCAGCCGCTCCCGCAGCGACCGCGCTTCCCGCCGGGCCGCCTTCGCCTCTTCCTGCAGGCGGCCCACCGCCTCCGGCAACTCCCAATACCCCACCGTCAGCATCGCGGCCAGGTTCTGCAGCACACCGTTCTTCAGCCGGTAATCCCGCAGCGCCCGTCCGCCGCAGACAAACTCCACGCGCGTCTCCTGCCCCCGATAGTCCAGGCGAAGCACCTTCAGCAGGCCGATTTCGCCGGTCCGGGCGACGTGGGTCCCGCCGCAGGGGTTCAGGTCAAAGGGACGGCTCTCCTCCTCCCCCGCCACCTCCACCAGACGGATGGACCCTTCCACCTGCGGGGGGCGACGCAGGGGGAGCGTCGCCACGTCCTCAGGACGCACGAAGTACGCCCGCACGGGCCGGTCCTCCCAGATGACCTCGTTGACCCGCTCCTCCACCTCCTCCAGCGCCTGGCGCGAAAGGCGCGGGACATTCAGGTCTATGGTGCTGACCTCCGCGCCCAGGTGGAAGGAGACGGTATCCGCGTCCAGCAACTGCTCACAGGCCGCGGAGAGCAGATGCTGACCGGTGTGCTGCTGCATGTGATCAAAGCGGCGGGGCCAGTCTATCTCTCCGGTCACCTCATCGTCGGGGAGGGGGGCTGCCAGGATGTGCACAATGGCCCCATCCGTCTCCCGCACCTCAGCGCCCAAGACGGGGACGCCGCTCAGATGGCCCCGGTCGGAGGGCTGGCCGCCGGAGGTCGGGTAGAAAGCCGTGCGGTCCAGAACCACCGCCGGATGGCCATCCCAGGTCAGACGCTCCACCACCCGGGCGGTGAAGCGGGTCAGATATGAGTCGGTATAGTACAGGCGATCTGTCATAGGGAATGACCAATGACAAAATGACCAATGACCAATGACCAATGACCAATGACCAATGCGTTAACGGGTTGACGGGTCCGGGTTCAAGGGGAGGGTGAAGAAGAACGTGGAGCCTTTTCCGGGCTGGCTCTCCACCCAGATGCGGCCCCCGTGGGCTTCCACGGCCAGTTTGCAGAAAGCCAGCCCAATCCCTGTGCCCCGTACCCGTTCATTGGGGAGACGGGCGAAGCGGTCAAAGATGCGCTCCTGATGCTCCAGCGGGATACCGGGGCCTGTATCGGAGACTGCAAACTGGAGCATGTCCGCCGATGGGCGGTCCACCGTTACCCGTACCTCTCCATCGGCGGGGGTAAACTTGACCGCATTATCCAGCAGATTGGTCAGGGTCCGCAGGAGCAGATTCCGGTCTCCCGTGACCAGTGGGAGTCCCTGGGGGACATAGAAGTCCAGATGAATGTCCCGCCCGACCGCTACGGGCCTTAACTGTTCCACCGCCTCCCGGACCAGATCTTCCACATCTATCATCTGATAGTTCAATTCCGCCTTTCCGGACTCCAGACGGGCGACGTCCAGGATGGAATCAATCAATCCAAACAGGCGCTCGCCACTCCGCTGGGCCACCGCGAACAACTGATCCAGCGGGATGTCCAGCGTCGGGTCCTGGATACGGGTACGGATCAGTTCCAGACTGCTCATAATGGAAGAGACGGGGTTCCGGAGGTCGTGGACAATCATATGGGTCAGGTCCTCCCGTACCTGCTCCAGCCGCAGCCGCTCAGCGATGTCGTGAAGGACCCACTGGATATAAGGCGTATGGGCGTGGAAAAACCGCGTGGCCCGCACTTCAAAGGGGAAAATCCGCCCATCCCGATGGGTGACCTCCAAGTTGCCGAGAATATCTTCGCCCTGAAGAGCCCGCTCCAGCCAGCCTCGGGCTCTCTCCGGGTGAACAATCAGGGAGAACATCTCCTGCTGGAGAAGTTCCTCCCGGACGTAGCCCAGCATCTGGCAGAACCGGCGGTTGACGTCGGTAATCTGGCCCCGGGCGTTGGTAATCAGAACAGGGTCAGCGCTGCTCTCAAAGAGGTTGGAGTACCGTTCCTCCGCGTCGCGGGCCCGGTTGAAGTGGCGGGCGTTCTGGATCGCGCTGGCTGCCAGCGCGGCCACGTTCAGCAACAGTTTGATTCCCCCCTCATCCAGACTCCCTTCTATCGGGTTAATCGCTTCCACCACGCCCAGAACTTCATCGCCCAGGCGAATGGGAACGGCCACCAGGGTGCGCGTACGGAAACCGGTCTGCTGGTCCACGCCGGGATACCAGCGGGGGTCCTGGTCCACCGAAGGAACCACGAGAGGGAGGCCGGATTGAGCGACCCAACCGGCGATCCCCTGTCCGGGCTTCAGGCGGACACCCACCACCTGGTCAGCAGCCGCGCCCGTCGCCACCCGGAAGACCAACTCGCGGGTCTGCTCATCCACCAGGGCAACAGAGGCTGCCTCCACCTTGAAGTAATCCCGTACACTTTCCAGCAATGAGCGGAGGACATCCTCCATCTCCAGAGACGCTGCCAGTGCCTGCCCGGTGCGGTGGAGGAAAGCGACCTCTTCCAGTTGCTGCTGGGTTTGCCGCAGCAGTTGGGCGTTGGCGATGGCGATGGCCGCGTGGTCGGCGAAGGCCGCAACCGCGAGGGCATCCTCTTCACTATACGCGTTTGGCTGCAGGCTGTCCACCGTGAGCACACCCACCACATGGCCCCGGGCCACCAGCGGCGCACCAATCCACCCGTGGATCACGGGGACCCCGGGAATGTTCTGCCATCCCTCCTCCTGCTGGACATCGGCACAGACCAGGGGCTCGCGGCGGGCCACCACACGAGCCATAATGTGGTCCCCTTCCACCGGGAGAATCAACCCCTGCACCGCCTCCGGGTGCTCAAACCCCCGCCAGGCGCGGATGACCAGTTGCTGGCCCTCCAGCAGGAAAATGGACGCGCTGTCGTGAGGAACCACCTGGCTCAGCGATTCCAGGATGAGCGGGAGTACCTCATCCAGGTCCAGCGTGGCAGTCAGAGCACGGGCAATCTCCCGCAGGGTATCCGCCAGATGGCGCCGCTGCTCCTCGGCCGCGAAGAGCCAGGCGTTTTCCAGCGCGACGGTGGCCTGATCGGCAATGAACTGCAGCGCCTGCAGGTCCGCATCATCAAAATAGCCCGGGCGGGAATCCGTACAGGTCAGCACCCCGATGGGCCGACGGGGGGAAATCAGCGGCACACAGAGAGCCGAACGGACCTGAACGGTCAGATCGGGCTCCGGCAGTTGCAACCAGCGGGAGTCCTTCTCCACATCATCCACCCGTGCAGCCTGGCGGTGGCGGAGAACCCAACCCGCCAGCCCCTCTGCCAGCGTTCGCCGTGCCACATCGAGGTTGCCCCGGTGAAACCGCCCCTCTTGGAGCAGAAGGACCATAACGGGCTGCCCGTGCTCGTTCACCAGGATCAGGCTGCCCAGGTCCGATTCCACCGCCTGCAGACTGAGCCCCAGCGTCCGCCGCGCCACGCCGTCCAGGTCCAGCCCGGCCGCCAGTTCCCGGACCACCTCCATTGGCCAAGCCGGGTCTTTCACCAGATTTCGTCTACGTCGTTTCATCAAACTCCACCACTTCTCGCCCCTGCAGTTTCTCCAGCACCTTCTCCACAATCAGGTCCAGATGATGGGAGTTGGCCACAAAATCCAGCCGGTCAGAGGGGACGGTCAGGACGGGACAGAGGTTGAACCGGCCAATCCATTCCTCGTACAATTCGTTCAACTGCGCCAGGTACTGGGGTGCGATGTTTCGCTCAAAGGGACGCCCCCGCTGGGCGATCCGGGCCATCAGCGTCGGGACCGACGCCCGCAGGTAGACCACCAGGTCCGGCGGGGGGAGCAGCGCGCTCATCACCTCGTACAATTCCCGGTAACTGCGGTAATCCCGCTCGCTCATCAGTCCCTGGCGGTAGAGGTTGCAGGCGAACACCTCCGCGTCCTCGTAGACGGTCCGGTCCTGCACCACGGAGTTGGGCCGTTGCAACAGTTGGTGGTGATGGCGAAGGCGCCGGGAGAGGAAAAAGACCTGGGAGTGGAAACTCCAGCGGGCCATGTCCTGGTAAAAGTCGGCCAGATAGGGGTTGTCGGAGGCGGCCTCAAAGAAGGGCTCCCAGCCCAGCCGTTCCCCCAGCATCCCGGTGAGGCTGGATTTGCCGACGCCGATGTTGCCCGCAATGGCGACAAACCACTTTTTCACTCCTCACCTCCCGCCCGAGGGAACGAGAGGATAAACGTGCTCCCCTTTCCCACTTCGCTTTCCACCCGAACCGACCCGCGGTGGGCCTCCATAATCTCCCATACCAGAGCCAGACCGATGCCCATTCCCCCGAAACGGCGGGTGGTGGAGCCGTCTACCTGATAGAACCGTTCAAAAATATGGGGGAGATGCTCCGGCGGAATCCCGATGCCTTCGTCCTGGAACGCCACATTCACCCATTTCCCCTCGGACCATGCCCGAATCCGCACCGTCCCTCCCTGGGGGCTGAATTTGATGGCGTTATCCAGCAGTTGCGAAAGGGCCAGCAGGAGATGCTCCCGGTCGGCCAGAATGGCGGGTACGTCCCGGGTAACTTCGGTCACAATTGTGATTCCAGCGTTCTCAGCCCGATGGCGATAGTGCTCCACCACCCAGTCCAGCGCTTCCGGCAGGGAAAGAGGTGCCATCACCAGCGCCTCCGGCCGAACACTCCGCAGGGCGGTGAGATTGCCAATCATGCGAGCCAGTGTCTGGGTCCGCTCATACATAACCTGGAGAGCAGAACGTTGCAGGGGCTGGATGGGCCCCAGTTCACCGTTGAGCAGGAGTTCCGCGTACCCCTGGACCAGCGTCAGGGGCGTGCGGAGTTCATGGCCGACGTTCTGAATCATCTGCTCCCGCAGACGGTCTAGGTTCTGCAACTTCTGCAGCGCGGCCGCCAGTTCCGCCGACCGCTCCTCCAGTTGCTCGTACAGGCGTGCGTTTTCCATCGCAATGGCCGCCTGCCCGGCAAAAGCCAGCGCGACCCGAGCATGCTCCCGGGTGTAGAAGCCCGGCTCCCGTTTGTCCAGGGTCAGCATACCAATCACCCGATCTCCGTACAGCAGCGGGACCCCCATCCAGGCGCGGACATTCGCCGCTGCGTGGGGCGGCTGGCGGAAGTCCTCGTACAGTGCGGGGGCATCCTCCAGGATCACAGGAATGCGAGTCTGGATCACCTGAGCATTCGGGTTGTTGCCCGATGCCGGGTCTATGATCACCCCTAAAACTGCCTCAATGTTGGGGAACCCCCGTCCGGCGATGATTTCCAGTTTTCCCTCCCGGAGGACCTGCACCGAAGCGCTGTCGTAGGGGACCACATGTTGCAACTCGGTCAGAATCCGCTCCAGAACATCCTGCAGGTCCAGCGTGGTCGTCATTGCCTGGGCAGCGCGATAGAGGCTCTCTGCCTCCTCCCTCCGGCGCTGCTCCTGCTGGTAGAGGCGGGCGTTCTCCAGCGCGATGGCCAGTTCTCCGGCAATGGCGGTGAAAAAGGCCAGGTCCTCTTCCTGGAACGCGTTCGGTTTTCGGCTTTCTATGTTCAGCACCCCGATGACCTCGTCACCAACCCGCAGCGGCACGCACAGTTCCGAGCGGACCTCCGGATGCCCCGGGTAGTAGAAGGGGACATCCCGGACATCCCGGATCAGCATGGCCTTTCCACTCTGGAAGACCATGCCAGATACACTTCCATCCAGAGGTAACCGAACCTCCTCCACCGGAACGTCGTAGCCGATCTGAGAGGGGTGGATGCGCAGAAACTCCCGGGACTCATCGGGCAGGATCACGGCGAGGAATTCCACCTGCAGGGCAGACCGCAGGGTCTGAATGGTGCGCTGCAGAATCTGGTCAAAATCCAGGGTGGACGCCGCGACCAGCATCACCTCTCGCAGCACCCAGGCCTGAGCCTGGCGGCGAAGCGTCTCCTGATAGAGATAGGCGTTCTCTATCGCCGTCGCCAGTTGATCGGCCACGGTCTGCAAAACAGTGATGTCCTCAGGGGAAAACGCGGCCGGACGGTCCGACTGGACGGTCATCGCGCCGATCACCCGCTCCCGGCTCAGGAGAGGCAGCGCCATCTCGGAACGGGTTTTAGGCAGCAGGGGGTTGTCAAACCGGACGGCCTCTTTGCCGACGTCCAGGGCGATGCGGGGCTTGCCGTAGGCCGTACACCAGCCAATCATAGAGGGGCCGCCGACCTCCAGTTTGTGGCCCATCTCCAGCATTTTCCGGCCCGCCTCGCCCGTCCCGGCCCGCAGGACGGCCCAGCGCCCTGTCTCGTCCAGCAAAAAGATGCCCACATAGTAGAGATTGAACTGCTCCCGAACCAGTTCGGCCGTTTCGGAGAGCAACCGCTGGACGTCCAGAATAGATGCGGCAGAGCGGGCGACCTGGGCCGCCGTCGCCAGTTGCGCCGCGCGGTGATGCGCTTCCCGGAGCAGGCGCACATTCTCTATCGCGATCGCTGCCTGAGCCGCGATCGCTTCCAGTGTCCAGCGGTCCTCTTCCCCAAAGGCGTAGGGCATGTAGGACTGCACGGAGAGGACGCCGACCGTCCGATCCTGCACCCGCAACGGCAGGACGGCCAGAGAGCGGGTCGGGTCGCCGACCTGGATGGCCGGAACCGGGAGAGCCTCTTTCTGCACATCGTTGATCCAGAGGGGCTGACCCGTGCGGATCACCCAACCGGCCAGCCCGGCTCCCTCGGAGAGTTTTCGGCGCAGGGGGGGTTGTCTTTCTCCCCGATCAACCAGGACCGGGATACTCAGTTCATCCAGTAGGGCGTCGTAGAGGCCAATGTACAGCGTGGAGGTTTCCAGAATCCTCGTCACCACACCGGCGATGGCCCAGAGGGCATCCTCCAGGTTCTGGGTAGAGAGAATCTGACGGTCTATTTCCTGAAGCGCCCGCAGGACCTCCGTCCAGCGCTGCACCCGATGGTACAATGAGATGTGCGCCAGGACCAGGGCGGCTTGATCGGCCAGGAACTGGCTCCATCGCACCTCCTCCGGCTCCCAGATACGAATCTGATTGGAATACAGGACCAGCGCTCCCAGGACCTTCTGGCGGTACCGGAGGGATAGAGCAATGTACGAACGGAACCCCTCCCGCCGGGCCGCCTCCCAGAGCGCCCGGGCCTCCGGATCATGCCAGGCATCCCGGATGATCACCGGGCCGGGCTCCTGGAGAAGCCGGGAACCGGGGACCCGCCGGAAGATGTCCGTCAAAAAAGCCAGGTATTCCTGCGAGAGCCCCTGAGCATAGCCCACTGTCAGGCGATCCCGCTCCGCGTCATAAATATATGCGGCTCCCCGGTCGGCCCCCAGGTCCCGGATTCCCGTCGCTACCACCTCCGCCAGTATCTCTTCCAGGCTGGAGCCGGTGAGAAGATGGTGGAGAATATCCGGGCCACTGGAGGGAATGCCAGGCAGTCGCCCCGGTGAATCAAAGGACTTTCTTTTCTGGGTCAACGGATTTCCTCCTCCGGCATCGGGCTGACCACACCGGGCGCCGATTCCATTCGCTCCAGGCAGCGACGGGAAAGCATCAACGCCCGACGGAAATCCGGGGAAGACCCCGTCGGGTCGGCGGAGAGGGCCGCGCCCAGCGCGCCCACCGCTTCGGTGAGGGCCAGAAATTCCGCCACCAGTGTACGTTGAGGGGACGACGATGGAGTCCCAGCAACTTCGGTTGGCCCTTCCGCCAGGCGCGCCCGAACTTCGGCGGCGCTCAGCGCGGTCCGAATCCGCCCTTCTATGTAGGCCAGGTCCTGGGGGTTACGGACGAAGTCCAGTCTATCGGTATTGATGACCAGCAGGGGGGTCGCGTCGTAGGAGGCGAAATGGCGCTCATACGCCTGGCGCAGACTCTCAATGTAGGCCGGGTCCATCCCCCGCTCGTAGGGACGGTCCCGGGTGGCGATGCGCGCCATCAACACATCCAGACTGGCCTGGAGATAGACGACCAAATCGGGGAGAATGACCTTCTCCGCCAGCGCCTGGTGAAGTCGTTCATAGGTCGCCAGTTCGTCCCCCTGGAGATTCAGATGGGCGAAGAGACGGTCTTTGGCAAACGTGTAGTCGGCGATCAGCGGACGGTCGTTGCGTCGGATCTCCTGCTGCTGGCGGTAGCGGCTGAGCAGAAAGAAAATCTGGGTCTGAAAGGCGTACCGCTGGCGGTCGGCGTAGAAATCGGAGAGAAACGGGTTCTCCTCAAAGACCTCCAGCAACAGGTCAGCCTGAAAGCGGGGCTGTAGCAGCCGGGCCAGCGCGGTCTTGCCCACCCCAATGACACCTTCAATGGCCAGATAAAAGGGTCGTGGCACGGTGATTCTCCACCCGAAGGAAAACTTCTCCTCCCCCAGAGATGCCCGGACGGCGGCACCTGCATGTCAATCAGGGCTACACGTATTATATCACAAAACGCAATCCATGACCGCCCGCACGATTGCCGCGTAGCCCGTGCAGCGGCAGAGGTTCCCCTTCAGGTAGTCCCGCACGTCCTCCTCGGTGGGGTGGGGGACCTCCTCCAGCAGACTCTTCGCCGTCATCAGCATGCCGGGGGTGCAGTAGCCGCACTGGAAGGCCGCGTGCCGGATGAAGGACTCCTGCAGAGGGTGGAGTTCCCCGTCCCACCCTGCCAGTCCTTCCACCGTCAGGACCTCGCTCCCGTCGGCCGCGACGGCCAGGACCAGGCAGGCGAGGGCCAGACGGCCATTCACGTGGACGGTGCACGCGCTGCATTCGCCGATGCCGCAGCCGTACTTGGTCCCGGTCAGATGGAGTTTCTCCCGCAGGACGTTGAGGAGCAGTTCGTTGGGGGCCACCCAAACCCGCCGCCGCTCACCGTTCACCCTCAGGTGGACCTCCACCTCCTGGTCGGCGCGGATGTGGCGGGGCGCGCGGGACGAGAGAGCGGCCAACGGCGGTGACGCAGGCGCGGCCGGAGACGGCCCGGCGGGCTGCCCGGCCCGCTCCCAGGCCCGATGCAGGCCGTCGTAGGCCAGAACGCGCGTCATCTCCCGCCGGTACCAGGCCGCAGAGCGGACGTCGTCTATCGGGCGGACCTCCTCCGAGGCGACCCGCGCGGCCTCCAGGACGACCTCCTCGTGGAAGGCCTGACCGATGAGGACGGCCTCTGCCCTCCGGGCCCGCAGCGGGGTCGGCGCGACGGCCCCGAAGACCAGCCGCGCGTCGGCGATGCGGTCGCCCTCCCGGACCAGCACGATGGCGGCGTTGACCTTCGCCAGGTCGGCTGTGACGCGGGTGATTTTCAGGAACGCCCCGCCCGTCCCCGGCCGCGGCGGCGGCAACTCCACCGCAACCAGCAGTTCCCCCGGTTCCAGCGCCGACCGCCCCGGCCCGACGAAGAACTCCTCCACCGGTAGACGGCGCTCCCCCTTCGGCCCCTGAATGACAGCCTGTGCATCGTACGCGATGAGGGCGGGGGCGGTGTCGGACGCGGGGGACGCGTTGCCCAGGTTCCCGCCGAGGGTGCCCATAACCTGGACCTGCGTCGTGCTGAAGGACGCACAGGCCTCCGCCAGGACCGGGTAGCGGGCCCGCACCCACGGGTCGTTGCGCAGGGTCCGGATGGACGTGCGCGCGCCGATGCGGGCCTGGCCGTTCCGGGCCTCTATCCCGTCCAGGCCGGGGACGCGGCCGATGGAGACGACGTACCGGGGAGCCAGCCGCTCCATTTTCATCTGGACGATGAGGTCCGTCCCGCCTGCCAGCACCCGCGCCTCCGGCCCGTACCGGTCCAGCAACCCGACCGCGTCCTCCACCGAGGTCGGCTCCAGATAATCAAAGTCTTGCACCAGAATGTGGGAATTCGTGAGATGCATCGCTTCCCTCTCATGGCTCACCACAAAGACGCGAAGACACGAAGAAATTTTTAACTTCGTGTCTTGGTGTCTTCGTGGTCCTTCTGTCCTTTCAGCGCCGCCAGCACTTTCTCCGGCGTGATGGGCAACTCGTAGAAGCGGACGCCGATAGCGTTGTAGACGGCGTTGGCGTAGGCCGCCGCGACGGGGTTGGACGCCGCCTCGCCGATGCCCTTCGCCCCCAGCGGCCCCGTCGGCTCGTAGGTATGGGCGAAGTACGTGATGAGGTTCTCCACCGTCGGGCTCTCGCAGACGCCGGGGATTTTGGCGTCCACCATGTACCCGCGCGAGAGCGCCCGTCCCTGCTCGTCCCAGGGGTTGTCCTCGTAGAGGGCAAACCCTGCGCCGATGTGCAGGCCGCCCTCCAACTGCCCCGCGGCCAGGTCCGGGTTGATCACCGTCCCGCAGTCGCTGCCCAGGGCCGCCCGCACCGTCCGGATGACGCCGGTCCACGTATCCACCTCCACCTCCACGAAGGCGGTCATGTAGGCCGGCGGGCAACTGGTGGGCCGGTAACTCTCCACCGCCGCAATGGTCTTCCAACTCTCCGTCCAGCAGCGGGTGGCGACCTCGGCAATCGTCATCCGGCGCTCCGGGATGGACGGGGCGTAGATGACCCCCTGGCCCAGGGCCTCGTCCAGCCGAATCGTCAGCGCGTCGGGCATGACGTTCAGGTAGCGCGCGGCCGTCTCCAGGAGTTCCTGGCGGACCTTCTGCGCGGCCCGGACCGCCGCGCCACCCCCTGCGTAGACGCCGCGCGTGGCATGGGTGACCACATCGTAGACCGTCGTCGTGGTGCCCGCGGCGGCGATGTTCACCTTCTCCAGCGGCACGCAGAGCACCTCCGCCACCAGTTTGGCGATGGCCTCCAGCGTCCCGCCGCCGTGGTCCATGACCGCCGTGATGACGTCCACCGAGCCGTCCTGGTTGACCTTGACCATCGCGCCGGAGTAGTCAATGACGTCGCCGGGCTGGGGGGCGCCCGCGCTGGACGTGTGGAACCCCCGCGCCATGCCGATGCCCCGGCGGTAGCGGCCCGTCTTCGCCTCCGGCGGCTGACGGCGGTCCCAGCCGATGAGTCGCTTCCCCTCCTCTAACAGTTCCGGCACTCCGTCGCTCTGGACGACGGAGCGGACCAGCGGCCCCTGGCCCCAGAAGGTGTCGCCCAGGCCGACGTAGTTCTTCCGCCGCAACTCCACCGGGTCCATCCCCAACCGGTTCGCCAGTTCGTCCATGAGCGACTCCACCGCGAAGGTGATCTGGGGGTTGCCAAAGCCCCGCTTGGCACAGGACGGGGTCTTGTTCGTGTAGACCGCGATCCCCTTGTAGCGGACGTTGGGGAACCGGTAGAGGGAGACCAGCCAGCCGACACAGACGCCCAGGAAGGAGTAAGGCTGGATGTTGTGCGCGCCGATGTCGGTGATCAGTTCCATATCGGCCCCCAAGAGCGTCCCGTCGGCCCGCGCGGCCAGTTTCAGGTGGACCTGGACGGGGTAGTCCACGTGCTCGTAGAAGTCCTCCTCGCGGGTCAGGCTCAACTTCACGGGACGGCCGGCCTTGAGGGCCAGCGCGGCGCAGATGGGGATGGGGGTGTTCATCTGGATGCTGGAGCCGAAGGTCCCGCCCACGGGGATGCGGATGACGTTGATCTTGCTCAGGGGGATGCCGAAAATCTGCCCCAGCAGGATGCGGACGTTGTGGATGGACTGAGTGGTGGCCCAGACGGTCAGGCCGCCGTCCGGCTCCGGGCGACAGACGGCGGTCTTGGGCTCCAGTTGCATATGGTAGATTTTGTGGGTACGGAAGGTCCCCTCCACGACGATGTCGGCTTCGGCGAAGGCCCGGTCCACGTCCCCCTCCTCAATTTGGCGCGTGCAGGCGATGTTGTTCTCAATCGGGATTTCTTTGTCGCCCCAGAGGACGGTCTCGTGGATGGAGACGGCGCCGGGCTGCATGGCCTGTATGGGGTCGGTGAGGACGGGGAGGGGTTCGTACTCCACCTGCACAGCGCGGGCGGCCTTTTCCGCCAGGGCTTCCGTCTCCGCGGCGACCGCGGCGACGGGTTCCCACAGGCGGCGGACCTTATCGGCCAGGACGGTGGTATCCCGGTGCAGGGCGGCGGGGACGGTGACGATGCGCTGGTTAAAGCGGACGTGGGGGACATCGTCCCAGGTGATGACGACAGCACCCAGGGCCTCGGCCGGGCGGGGGTCTATGCTCCGGATGCGGGCATGGGCGTAGGGGCTGGCGACGATGCGCCCGTAGAGCATCCGGGGGAGCATGATGTCCACTGAGTAGAGTTCCCGTCCGGTGACCCGTGCGATGGCGTCTTTGCGCGGGGTGATTTTGCCGACGATGTGGAAATTCTCGGCCATACTCCTCCCTGTGCCGACTGAAGTAGCTCTTCGTGGGCCTTCGGTCAGGGGTCGGCGAAGGCCGACCCCTGTCAGTGCTGGGGTGGACAGTTGCTACTGGCCCAACAGCCAGTGCTATCTTGCTTTGTACACTTCCCGCCGATGGGCGATGCGATGTACGATGATGGTTTCTCCAGTGCGGGTGTACAATACCCGGTAGTCTCCGACACGCAGTTTGAATACCCCGTGCCAGGTTCCGGACAGGGGTTCGGGAGTAAGCAGGTCAAAGTTTTCCGCCAGCCAGCGGAGTTTCCTGAGAATCCGCTGGGCGACGTCTCTATCCAACCGAGATAAGTCCGCCTCGGCCTGAGGGGTGAACCGCACAGCATACATATCACCACTCCAGCCCCAGGCGTGCTGCAACTGTTTCAGCAGGGATGGTTTCCCCTCCAGCCTGAACGGCGGCGATGGAGCGTCGGAGACTTTCGGCAAACTCCTCCTGGAGTTCCAATCCCGTGTCGGGGTCGCCCAACAATTCCAGCATTGTTTGCAGGACAATGGCCCGTACCATTTCCCGGAATTCATTGACAGTTAAGTCTGCTACTCGCTGCTCAATCATAAAACCTCCTCTTCTACGCGGGAACCGCTTCCAGGTTGTGGACCCAAATTCGCCGTTCCTGGACAGAAGGGAACACGTACTCCGAGGCATCCAGAATCTCTATGCCCACAATGCGCCCATCGGGCGCGTAGTTCACTGCCACATCCTCGGAAAGCCGATGAGTTATTACCTCCACAGGCTCGTCCACAAAACGGATGTAGAGGGCATCCACCTGAGGATCGTATGTAATTCGCATTTCTCTCCCCAAAATGTAGGGCAACTGCTTGCAGTTGCCCTCCGTTCACACCCACACCCCCTCCCCAATCCGCCCCAGCACCAGCGCCAGCAGGGCCATGCGGACGTAGACGCCGTTGCGGGCCTGGCGGAAGTAGGCGGCATTGGGGAGCCCGTCCACGTCCGGCGCGATTTCGTCCACCCGGGGCAGGGGGTGCATCACCGTCACCCGGGGGTTCACCCGCTCTATCATCTCCCGGGTGAGGATGTAACTTCCCTTCAGCCGCTCGTACTCGGCGGGGTCAGCGAAGCGCTCCTTCTGGATGCGGGTCATATAGAGGACGTCGGCCTCAGCCAGCGCGGCCTCCAGGTCCGTCGTCTCCTCCACCCGCACTCCCTCCGCCCGCAGCGCGGCGACGATGTCCGCGGGCATCCGCAGCGGTTCGGGGCTCACCAGAATCAGGCGACAGTTGTAGTGACGGTACACCCAGACCCCGGAGTGGACTGTGCGGCCGAACTTCAGGTCGCCGCAGAGGGCGATGGTCAGGCCGTCCACCTCGCCCCGCTCCGCGCGGATGGTGTAGAGGTCCAGCAGGGCCTGGGTGGGGTGCTGTCCGGCCCCGTCGCCGCCGTTGATGACGGGATGCTCCGCCACCTCCGCCGCCACCTTTGCCGACCCGACCTGGGGGTGACGGATGACGATGACGTCGGCGTACTGGTCCACCGTCCGGACCGTATCCGCCAGGGTTTCCCCCTTGGCCACCGAGGTGGATTCGGCCGAGGAGAAGCCGACGACGCTTCCGCCCAGCCGGTGCATCGCCGTCTCAAAGGATAGGCGGGTGCGGGTGCTGGGCTCAAAGAAGAGGGTCGCCAGGACGTAGCCGCGCAGGAGGTCCAGGGACGGGGTCCGCTGGAGGCGGGCCTGGAACTCCGCAGCGATGTCCATAATCCGGTCCAATTCCTCTCGGGTGAACTGAGCGCCGTCCAGAATGTCGGTGCCTTTCAGATGGGCCATGTTCTTGCTCCTTGAAGGGTGTTTACCACAAAGACACCAAGACACGAAGTCAAAAATTAACTACTTCGTGCCTTCGTGTCTTCGTGGTAGATATTCTCCGCGGCGGGGAGGGTGAAGAAGAACGTGCTCCCCTGGCCGGGCTGGCTCTCCACGCTCACCTGTCCGCCCAGTTTCTCCACGATTCGTTTCACGATGGAAAGCCCCAGGCCGTGCCCCCTGCCGGTGTGCCGGACCTGCGTGAAGGGAGTGAACAGGCGGCTCTGCTCCTCCGGCGTCAGGCCGGGGCCGTTATCCCGCACCCAGAAGCGGACCATTCCCGGGGCGTCCGGCGGGAAGTCGGCGCCCAACTCCACGCGCGGCGGCTGGCCGCCATACTTGATGGCGTTGCTGATGTAGTTGAACCAGACTTCCTCCACCCACGGCGCGTAGCCCCGTGCAGTGGGCCAGGTGGGGGGAACCCGGACCTCCGCGTGGGATTCGGCAATGGCGTCGCTCAGGCGGGAGAGGGCCTCGCCCACGATGTGGGCCATGTCCAGAGGGCCCGTTTCTACCTCCTGGCGGGGCACGGTCGCCAGGAACAGCAGCGCGTCAATGACGCCGGCCATTTTGTGCCCGTGCTGGGCAATGCTCTGGATGTACTCGCGCTGCTGCTCTGGGGAGAGTCGGGGAAAGAGCATGTCCAGCAGTTCCGCGTAGCCGACGACAAGGGACAGGGAATGCTTGAGGTCGTGCGCCACCGTGTGGGCGAAGGCGTCCAGTTCCTCGTTGCGGGCCTCCAGTTGCCGGGCGTACTGGCGCAACTGCTCTTCCGCCTGCTTGCGCCGGGCGATTTCCCGCTGGGTCAGCATCAGGGCCTGGGATTTGGCCACGGCCAGCGCGATGTGGGCAGCCGCGTATTCGGCCCGGGCGATTTCTTCGGCCGTGAAATGATGGGGCTGGCGGAACGCGATCAGCGCGGCGCCCAGTTTCTGCTGACCGACGATGAGCGGCAGGACCAGGATGGAGCGGTTGGGAAAACGGGCGGCGATACGCGGGCTGACATACGGAGAATTGAACACGTCTTCAATCGCCAGCGCGTGCCCCAGGCGCAGGACGGACTCCGTCGCGGTGGTCTCGCCCGGGGGAAACTGGAGGGTAGGGTAAATCTCCCGCATCGGGCCGTAGGCCGCGCGGGGGATGGGACGGCCCTGCTCCTCGTCCCAGGTGGCGATGTAGCAATCGTCGGCCCGGAAGAGTTCCCCCAGCCGGTCGGCCAGGGCCTGCAGCATGTTCTGGAAGTCAGTGGTGCCGATGGCGATGCGGGTGATCTCGTTCAGCAGGGCCAGGAAGCGGGCCTGGTCCTCCAACTGATGATGGACGCGAGAGCGGTAGATGGCTGCCCCCAGCATATTGGCCGCCATCTGCAGGGTTTCTATCTCCGCCGGGGTCCAGATGCGCTCAAAACGGCACTCGTCAAAGCCGATGAATCCCCACCATTCCCTTCCCACGAAGACCGGCACCACCGCGATGGAAAGAATGTCCTGCGCGGCCAGGACCGCCTGTTCGCTTTCGGGAAAGGTGCGCACCCGGCCGTAGACCGCCTCGCCCCGACTCATCGTTTCCACCCAGCGGGCGAAGCCTGCCCGGACGTAGGGGAAGTTCTGCAGATCCGGGCTGTCTATCTGGGGCGTGGCGTCGGGCGCGGCCCACTCATAGCGCTGGCTGGTCAGCAGTTCCCCCTCCGGGCCCGGGTGGTTCTCAAAGATATAGACCCGGCTGACGCCGGTGGCCTCGCCCAGACGGGCCAGGATGGCCGGTATCTCCCGTTCCCAGTCCGGCATCCGCAGGAAACGGTCGGCGGCGTAGGCCACCGTTTCCAGAATGGCATCCCGGCGGCGGAGCGCTTCCTCGGCCTGCCGGAGAGGGGTGATCTCCCGCAGGACGATTACCCGGCCGTTGAACCGGCCGCGCGGGTCGTAAAGGGGGGAGATGCGCATCTGATAAGTACGTTGTCCTTCGCCTGCGCCCAGGGTGATCTCCGCCTGGGCCTCCGGGACGTCGTGGTACCGTTCTATCAGGTCGGGCCGTCCGGCAAGGATTTCCCGGATGGGCCGTCCGATGACCTGCGCGACGGGACGGCCGATGATTTGCCGGGCGGCCGGATTCAGGTCCACAATCCGGTTCTGTGTGTCCAGGACAATCACCCCATCGGCCATCCCGTCCACGACGACGTTGCGCGCGATAGGGACGATGTCCAGCAACCGGAAGCGGAAGAGGGCCAGGAGCATCACCAGGCCCGCGAGGGTGAACGCCAGGGGCGTCAGGTCTACGGGATGGAGGGGGTTCAGGTCAAAGATGTAGAGCGCGTTCGCCATCCAGGGCAACAGGACGCCAGATAACAGGGCGAGGATTTGCCCCCGAAAGGGGGGCGAGGCGCGGAGCAGTTCCCGCACGAGGATGACGGCGCCAGCCAGGAGCAGCAAGTAGGAATACGCGAAGTGGACCCACCACCATGCCCCGTGGGTGACGCTGGTCAAAACGTAAGGTCCCTGAGCCACCCGTTCAAACCGGCTCCAGAGGAGGCCGTGGAGGTCGTTGGTCAGGGCGGCCAGCCAGGTGAGGGCGGGTTCTACCGTCAGCAGAAGCCAGCGGCGGCGGGCCAGCCAGTTCCCCCGCCCCGTGTACTGGAGCACCAGGGCCAGCCAGGCGGCCGGCACGGTGACAATGCCCAGATACCCCATCCGGGCGCAGAAGAACGCGAAGGAGCGATCCCTTCTGGCCAGTTCCAGAGCATAGCAGCCGGACCACTCCGCCACCGCCAGCAGGAGCAGGGCCAGGGGCACAGCACCGGGGGCGGGGCGTCGCCGCCAGGCGATGAAGGCCAGGACGAGGGCCAGTGCCCACGTCCCGACCAGCGGCCAGAGATAGGGCGGGAACTGCCAGAGGGTGTCCATTTCGTCAGTCGGGTACCACCCGGGCCAGCCGTCCGATCCCCTCCCGGATTTCCTCCGGTGTCAGCGCACAGAAGGGGAGGCGGATGAATCCGTCGCCGCCGCCGTTGGCGAAGAAGCCCCGACCGTCGGTCAGCCGGAGGCCGGCCTCCTGGGCCCGCCGGAGCAGGTCCTCTGCCCGCACCGGGCCGTTGAGGTGCAGTCCTACGAAGAAGCCGCCATCGGGCCGATGCCAGCGGCCTCTTCCGCTCAGGTACCGGTCCAACGCATCCAGCAGAGCCTCCAGCCGGGGGCGGTACAGCGACTTCAGATACTCCAGATGGGGCTCCAGCCATCCCCGACGGATGAACTCGTAGACGATGGCCTGGTTGAGGTAACTGGCGTTGATGTAGGTATCTTCCGCCATCTTCACCAGCGGCTCGGTCAGGTCAGGGGGCACGATGGCGTAACCGACTCTCAGCCCCGGGCTGATGAGTTTGCTGTAGGAGGACATCTGCACGACGCGCTCGGGGGCAAAGTCCCGCAGGGTGGGGAGGTCCACGCCCCGGTAGCGGAGGCGGCGGTAGGGGATGTCTTCCACCACCCAGAACCCGTACTGCCGGGCCAGTTCGGCGACCCGCTGCCGTTTCGGGGCCGCCATCACGGACCCGCTGGGATTCTGGAAGTCGGGGACCAGGTAGAAGAGGACGGGGCGCTCACCGCCCCGCAGTCGCGCTTCCAGGGCCTCCACATCCGGCCCATCGTCGTGGAGGGGGATGCCGACCACGCGCGCCCCGGCCCGCCGCAGGACGGTGATGGCCCGGTCGTAGGAGGGCTCTTCTGTGTAGACCACGTCGCCGGGCTGGATCAGCATGCGGGCCATCAGGTCCAGCAACTGGAGAGAGCCCTGCCCCAGGATGACCTGGTCTTCGTGGGCGCCGGTTTCTCCAGCAATCAGCGCGCGCAGGGGACGGAAGCCCCTGGCCGGAGCATACTGCAGGACCTCATCTCCGTACTCCATCAGCGCGGCGGTGGCGCATTCGGCCAGTTTCTCTTTTGGGAACGATTCGGCGGGGGGGACCCCGCGGGTGAAGGGGATGATGGATTGACTCATTGATTCCCTCCTGGTAACGACGGGTTGCAGTTTGCCCTTGCATCCGGTACAGCCCGTTGGGAGGTCTGGCCATTGGCCCGGGCGTTAGGGCAGAAAGTCCTTTAAAATTATACACGCTTTTGGCCCCCCTGCCAATACAGGTAGAGGGCCCGGGACACCGGGTCCTGTGCAATGACCTGCCCCTTCCGAATCGCGACCTGTGCGGTGGGATGGAATTCACCGCAAGGAACGCAAAGGGCGCACAGATTTTCTATGGTTCTTTGGTTCTTTGCGCCTTTTGCGGTTTTCCAACTGCACAGGTGGCAACTTTGGGGCACCCGTTTGCCGCAGGCGCTTGACAAATTTGCTGTTCTGTGATATAAGGTATCCAACAACCGATACCCCCAAAGACGAAGATCAGGAATAGTAGGCATCGTAGCGGGGTTCCAGAGAGTCGGGCCGTTGGCTGGAAGCCCGATACCAGCGCCGATGCCGAATGGGCCTGGGAGTCGCCCGCCGAACCCTGACCCGCCCGTCGGCCGGTCGGGTAGTAGTCCGGGCCGGAGCCGCCACCGTTATCTGGGCTGAGGGTATGGGCCCGACCGCGCGGTCGGCGCTGTACCCGCGAACGAGTGAGGGCTGGCTTTCCCAAAAACGCGCCGTCACCGGCGCGTTTTTGTTTCCGGGAAAGCCCCTCAGCGGGGTGGCACCACGGGAAAAACGCCCGTCCCGGCAATGGGACGGGCGTTCTCGTTTCCACCATCAACCAATCTACCGTCCACCAATTTACCATATTGAGGAGGTGCGAGATGACCGAACAGACTCACTTCATACTCCCCCAGGACCGCCTGCCGAAAGCATGGTACAACATCGTCGCCGACCTGCCCTTTGAGGTCCCGCCGCTGCTGCATCCGGTGACCCACGAACCCACCCGTCTCCCGCCACCCCTCTTCTGCGACGCGCTGATAGAGCAGGAGGAGACGCGGGAGCGGTACGTGGAGATACCGGAGCCGGTGCGGGAGGTCTACCGGCTCTGGCGGCCCACCCCTCTGGTCCGGGCCCGGCGGCTGGAGCAGGCACTGGATACGCCCGCCCACATCTACTACAAGTACGAGGGGGCCAGCCCGCCGGGGAGCCACAAGCCCAATACCGCCGTCGCCCAGGCCTTCTACAGCAAAGAGGCCGGGGTGAAGCGGCTGGTCACCGAGACGGGCGCCGGGCAGTGGGGAAGCGCCCTGGCCTTCGCCTGCAACCTCTTCGGAATGGAGTGCGGGGTCTACATGGTGAAAGTCAGTTACTACCAGAAGCCCTATCGCCGAGTGCTGATGGAGGCGTGGGGGGCGCGCGTCGTCCCCAGCCCCAGCCCGGAGACCCGTTCGGGGCAATCCATTCTGGAACGGGACCCCGACTCGCCGGGCAGTCTGGGCATCGCCATCAGCGAGGCGGTGGAGGTCGCCGCCACCCACGACGACACCAAGTACTCCCTGGGCAGCGTCCTCAACCACGTCCTGCTCCACCAGACGGTCATCGGCGAGGAGGCGCGGCTCCAGATGGAGATGGCGGGGGAGTATCCCGATGTGGTCATCGGCTGCGTGGGGGGCGGGAGCAATTTTTCCGGACTGGCCTTCCCCTTCCTGCGCGACCGTCTCCAGAACGGCGCGTCCACCCGTTTCGTGGCCGTGGAGCCCACAGCCTGCCCCAGCATGACCCGCGGGGTCTACGCCTACGACTACGGCGACACGGCCCACCTGGCCCCCATCGCCAAGATGGACACGCTGGGGCACACCTTCATCCCGGCGGGCATCCACGCCGGAGGGCTCCGCTACCACGGCATGGCCCCTCTCGTCTCCGCACTGCACCGGCACGGCTACATTGAGCCCGTCGCGTATCCCCAACTGGCGGTCTTTGAGGCCGCGGTCCTGTTTGCCCGCGCGGAGGGGTTCATCCCCGCGCCGGAGACGGCGCACGCCATCCGCGCGGCGATAGACGAGGCCCTGGCCGCGCGCGAGGCGGGGGAGAAGCGGGTGATCCTCTTCAACTTCAGCGGGCACGGGCACTTTGATATGGGGGCCTACGTGAGTTACTTCGCCGGGAAACTGGAGAACTACGAGTACCCGGCGGAGCGAGTGCTGGAGGCGCTGAAGGACCTGCCAGTGGTAGAGAAATGATGGAATATGTGGTTTGTGTTGCGAGGGCTTTGCCGCCGCAACACAAACCAACTTGATCGGGGATAAAAATCACCGCGACCCACAGACAGGTCGCGGTGATGCATCCGTTGCCCCGGAGAGGACTCGAACCTCCACGCCCTGTCGGGCACAGGCCCTCAACCTGCTGCGTATGCCTGTTCCGCCACCGGGGCTGGCAGGTATATTATACTCCGATGCGGTAACTTGTCAAACAGGATTGGGCCGGTCAGGATGAACCCGCATCCAGCAGACCGGCCAGGCGCGGGGGTACCATGGCGATGACCCGCAGCCCCCGGGTAGTAGGCTTCTGCGATTCCACGACCCCCTGCTCACGGATCAACTGGAGCAGGTCGCCCCGGTCAAAGGGAAGCACCACATCCACCGGTATCAGGTCTTTCTTCAGGACGCTTTCCACCTTTTCCAGCAGGTCCGGGAGCCCGTCCCCGCGCAGGGCGGAGATCAGCACCGGGTTGGGCAACTCCGAGGCCAGGGCCAGGGCTTCTTCCGGATCCTCCAGACGGTCCACCTTGTTCAGCGCGGTGACCATCGGCTTTCCTGCCGCTCCGATGGCCTCCAAGGTCTCCAGGACCGCCTCGGCCTGGCGACGGGCCTGGGGGTGGGTGGCGTCCAGGACGTGGAGCAGCAGGTCGGATTCCGCCACCTCCTCCAGCGTGGCCCGGAAGGCCGCGACCAGATGGGTGGGTAGTTTCTGGATAAATCCGACGGTGTCGGTGAACAGGACAGTTCGCCCGCTGGGCAGACGGACCCGCCGGGTGGTCGGGTCCAGAGTGGCGAACAGTTTGTCCTCCACCAGGACCCCGGCGTCGGAGAGCGCGTTCAGGAGGGTGGACTTGCCGGCGTTAGTGTAGCCGACGATGGAGACGACCGGGATGCCCTCCCGACGCCGCCGGGCGCGGTAGCGGCTGCGGTGGGCCCGCACTTCCTCCAGTTCGGCCTTCAGGTGAGCGATCCGCCGCCGGATGACCCGGCGGTCGGTCTCCAACTGGGTCTCGCCGGGGCCGCGCACGCCCACGCCCCCCGTCGCGCCGCCGGCTCCCCCCCCCCCCCCCCCGGGCCGGGGGGGGAAGGGCGGGGGGCGGGGGGGGGGGGGGGGGGGGGGAGGGGGGTGGGGGCCGCCGCAGGCGGCCTCGCGGGCCCGGGGGGGCGGGGGGGGGGGGAGG
>Ga0071330_1050869_pt1 | contig 36619 bp, 24 predicted proteins | sample GBScel77sediment_FD_63802 | JGI IMG/M metagenome (GOLD analysis project Ga0071330, IMG submission 63802) | Hot spring sediment microbial communities from Great Boiling Spring, Nevada - Cellulolytic enrichment Sediment 77C v2 (version 2) | ecosystem: Environmental > Aquatic > Thermal springs >...
AATAGAGCTAAAAGGTGTCAGCTTTTGGTACGGAGTTCCCCGGGGGCGGGAACCGGTGCTCGAGAACGTGAGCCTGGAGGTACCACCGGATGATTTTCTAGGACTTGTGGGTCCGAACGGTGGGGGTAAAACAACCCTGTTGCGAATCATCCTCGGATTGCTCAAGCCCCAATCGGGGACAGTCCTAGTCTTTGGAAGACCGCCCGAGGAAGTCCGCCACCAGATTGGATATGTGCCGCAACATGCCCGGTTAGAACCAGCAGCTCCTGCGACCGTGTTAGAGGTTGTGCTCACGGGCCGGCTCCACCGTTCTCGATGGGGGTTATGGTATTCGCGAGCCGACCGAGAGGCAGCAGAGCAGGCCCTGGAACTTGTGGGCATGCAGGATTTTGCCCGTCGGCCGGTACATAGTCTCTCCGGAGGCCAGCGGCAACGGGTCCTTATTGCCCGGGCTTTGGCCGGTGAGGCTAAACTCCTTCTCCTCGACGAACCTACAGCAGGAGTCGATGCCCCAACGGAACATTCGTTTACAGATCTGCTTCATCGGTTAAACCAATCGATCCCCATTATCATGGCCACCCACGATATCGCTTTTGTTTCCACCCATTTGAAACGGGTGGCCTGCCTCAACCGCCGGCTTACAGTTCATCGAGCTGACGAACTTACTCCCGAGGATCTTTCACTCGTTTATGGCAATCAGTTCTGTAGTGTCATCCACAGACCGGGATGTCCATTATTTGATCGTGGTTGCGGCCACGGCTGTCTGCCTGCTGCAAAATCGGTCCTCGGCCAAGGGTGACATTCTCCTCGGGCTAAGACTCGGGGATGAAAACTCTCCGAGTGTTTTCTTCCACTTGGAAAAAATTGGCCTAACTTCTTAATCGAGGGTACGGTAGGGACTTCTTAATCGAGGGCAGGGTATGGAGGGCAGACAAACGTTTAACAGATTCTTGAATAGATCCCATCCTTAAAGAGGCAATCTCGGTTGCACCGTGTTTTTCGTGTCGTTTTTCGCTCTGCTAAAGCTGCCCTTTGGAATTGAAAAAAACGAGTTTGGGGCTTTCGAAAAGAATGTTTCCGGGGCTGGCCGGGGGGAGGTAGCCCTCGACAACTCACCGTTTGTAAAAAGATGGCTCCGGGAAATGTGTGCCCGGGGGATATAGGTCCGTAATCAAGGGACATCAGGCCGAGGTTCAATAACCTCGGCCAACCCCTGGTCCCAACGGGCTGACCAATCCCGACACCGAGTTCCCCGAAAGGCTTTTTCATCATTTACTTGCCCTTCCGGATGGGTCGAACGGAGAACCTTGCCTCCACGAGAAAGCGATGTTTGCCTACTTTCGTGACTTTGCTCACAATCCGTTCCTGTTGACCGGACTTCTTGCCGGGCTACTTGCTTCGGTTGCCTGCGGGGCGGTTGGGCCGTTTGTTCTCAGCCGCCGGGTGGTCCTCCTTAGTGGAGCGATTGCCCATGCGGCCGTTGGCGGTGTGGGAATTGTGATCTTTCTTAACGGCTACTTTCCGGACGTCTTCGGGTGGCTGGACCCCATCTTAGGGGCAATGCTCGTTGCTGTGGCGTGTGCCGTGGTCATTGCTGTGGGGGAACAACGGCTTGGGGGGATGCCGGAAACTCTCATTGGAGCCATGTGGGCATTTGGCATGTCCCTGGGGGTGCTCCTGGCAAAGCTGACCCCCGGCTATCAAACGCAGTTAATGAACTTTCTCTTCGGCAATATTAGCTATGTAAGCTGGTCTCAACTGCGGATGCTCCTCGTGCTCGATGGGGTGATCCTCTCAGTGGTACTCCTGTTCCACAAACAGCTAGTGGCATTCTGTTTAGACCCGGAGCAGGCTCAGCTTCAAGGCGTTTCACCCACATTTCTCGGGATAATCCTTTTTGGCTTGACAGCCTTAGCCGTAGTAGCCCTTGCCCAAGTGGTGGGACTAGTGATGGTGATCACCCTGCTTGCCCTTCCGGCGGCGACTGTCGCCCCTTTCCTAAAGCGGTTCGGTCCCATGATTTTTTGGAGCATGGTCCTTGCGGCAGTTCTGACCACGGTGCCCCGAATCCTCGTCTACGGAACCTTTCTTAGTGCCGAAAGTAGCATCGTATTGGCGGCGGTCCTCTGCTACCTAGGGGTGCTAACCGGCCGAGTGCTATTGAGCAAACTGTTGTCCAGGCTCCTCCCTTCTCCCACCGAGACTTCGCTGGTCTAACCCCCCAGGACCTTATGCTTTCCCCCAGGAACTGTTTGCCAGGAACATGCTCGGCCAGTTGGATTTGTCCTCCAAAGACGGGGATATCGCGAACGGCCTAAATCCCCTATTCGGAAACGGCAAATAATCCCGGCTATGACCGCCTCGGCAACGAAAAGTCAGTGGCCCCTTGGTATAAAAGCCCGTGGGGTGAAGTCACTGACCAACGTTCAGGGACTGGCAGACGATTTGTTTAAAGAGCCTGTTCGAGGATTTCCCGACCGTCTACCGATGGTCCATGACCTTCTCAGGAACTGCCATCACCCTCAGGGCCATTCTTTAAAGCTTTCAGATCCAGGTTGAGCGGGGCCCCCTAAGGCGGGAGCCCAATTCGGGCGACACACCTTGCACCTGTCTCAAGGTCACCCCCATGAAGCCCACGTTCCGGTCGGGCACCCCGAGGCATTTATCCCGACAAAAGGCTTCGCGAGGGGCTAAAAAGTTTTCCTCCAAGTGGCCCTCCCCAAGAGAGAGGTTTCCCCAACAGGCACTTTGGGAAAAAATCGGCTGCCGGGGGATACGTGGGAAAACGCACGGCGGCATCCCGCTTGCAACACGCATCGCTACCACGGGCGAGGAATTTTGCTTATAAATTCGGTAGCCTCATGCATATACTGGAATATGACTCCCGAAATATGCGGATTGGGATAGCACAGGATGACTTTTTCTTCCCCCGAAGGGAGTTAGCGGGATTACCCGCTCCGGGCTAATGGCTAACAAGTTGTGTCCGTGGAATTACAGGGGTTTCCAAGGCTGATAAATCCCGGTCCCACAGCAAGTTGGGTAAGAGCTCTCACGGACAGGATGGGCGGACTCTCGCTGGTGGTGAAGTTAGGGCCGAGGTGTGCAGAAGCAAAACCGCCTGGCTGAAGGACTCGCCTCGGGAAACAAAAACAGCCTTTACTTTCCCCGGAGGCAGGGGGAGGTTGTCCTCAACCGCGTAAATCAGGTTTTAGGGTTCGTTCTCGAGATACGTGGCATCATAAAAGCACGTTGCGATAATGAAGGCCACTGATATGGGCCGACTGATATCCCTCGTGGTCCCAGTTCTCATTGTCCTCGGAGTTTGTCTTGCGAATTCCCCAAGCTTCCCGGACGGTTTCGGCCAACCGGGGAGTTCTCCCCCTCGGTCGGGCTTGGGCGGAGTTGTTCTGGCAGGAATCCCGTTGCAGCCCGAAAGGTCCGTTGCCCCGGTAGGGTCTTTGGCCCTTGAGGAACCTGGCATCCAGTCCCCTCCGGCCGGCGAATCGGCTGAGCCGTCCCAGCCCGACCCGTACGAACTGCAAAAGCTTTTTGTTGACACTTTGCATCAAATCGAGCGGAATTATGTGACAAAAGTGGATCGGCGGAGGCTTATCGAAGCTGCCATTCGGGGGATGCTTTCGGAACTAGACCCGCACTCCTCTTATCTGCCGGCTGACCGGGTGGGTGATTTTCGCGATGCCGTGGAAAGTCAGTTCGGAGGGATCGGACTGCAAGTGGGGATTGAAAATGGCCGGCCGCGAGTCATTAGCCCCTTGCTCGATACACCCGCATACCGGGCCGGCATATCGGCAGGAGATTGGATACTCGAAATTGACGGGAAAAACACCGAGGGAATGCCTCTTGACGACATCATCCATCAACTGAAAGGCCCACCTGGCACTTCGGTGCGAATTAAAATCCGCCACAATTTAGACGGCCGAATCGAGGAGTTAACCTTAACCCGCGAGCTAATCCACGTTCCTACGGTGCTTGGCTTCCAACGGGGTCCGGATGACCGGTGGGAATACTTCTTGGACCGGGCCTACGGAATTGCCTATGTTCGGCTCACCACGTTCGGAAGGCCCACTGCCGAGGAACTCCGCCGAGTATTGGAAGATCTCCTAGCCCAGGGGATGAAAGCCTTGGTCCTGGATCTGCGGTTTAATCCTGGAGGTCTTCTAAGTACCGCAGTAGCCACGGCAGATCTTTTCATTCGCGAGGGAGTAATTGTTAGCGTTCGGGGCCGAAACACAGCCGAGCAAGTATGGTCCGCCCATTCCGAAGGTACCCTGCCCGATTTCCCCTTAGCTGTCCTCGTGAATCGTTACAGTGCAAGTGGAAGTGAAATTGTCGCTGCCGCACTACAAGATCATGGGCGGGCGGTTATCATCGGCGAACGCACCTGGGGCAAGGGAAGTGTACAAAACCTCATACCTCTCCAGCAAGCAGGAAGTGCCCTGAAACTGACTACCGCCAGCTACCGTCGGCCGAGTGGCAAACCAATTCACCGCTTCCCCAATTCGCGGGAAGAGGACGATTGGGGAGTTCGCCCTGACCCGGGTTTTGAGATTCGGCTGACACCGCAGCAGCTGGCGGGTCTTATGGCCGAGCAGCGGCGAAGGGAAATAATCCCTCCGAAACCACCGGCCTTGGCAGAAGCTCGACAACCCGGGGCGGATGCTTCCCCGGAAAGCCCCAATCCGTTGCCAGCCAGTCCCGCCCAAGGCTCGCAAGAGGGCGGAAATACACCGCTCGAAGGTGGGATTGCCCCCCAGCCGAAGGTAGAAAATCCCACCCCTTCCAACAATCCATCCGAAGAGGGCAAAGGTTCCCAAGGGAATTCCCCGGGGAAAGATATTGATGCCCCTCCCCATGGGGAATCCCCTGCGACTCCAGAACCGGGTAGTCCGCCGACACCGCCGGGGACCGAGGAGTGCCCTAACAATCCGGACGGCACTGAAGGGAAGAATCCTGCTGATGTAGCCCCCAGTCCCAGCAAGGATTCTCTCCCCCCGACGGAGAGCGGACCGATTCCACCAGAGGCCGGCCCAGGTAAGGTTGAGCCCGCCGTGCCCGTCGAGCCCGGAGATACTCCTCCAGGGTCGAACTCTCCCGCCACATATCCCGAACCTTCCTGGTCTTTCGACCCACAATTGGCAAAAGCCGTAGAATACCTTCGCGAAAAGTTATCTGGTTCTTCTGAGCCAGGCCCGATTGCCTCTGCCCAACACCAGTGAGGGCCCCCTCGGTGGCAACTGGAGAAACAACACCGCTTAAAGCCAAAATGGCACCGTGCGGGCCGGGCTCGGAGACAAAAAGGAAGCCCGAAAAAGCCGTTTGATTAAGGCTCCAGGCTTTTGCCCAGGATCACCTTGTGGAAAATTTGAGGGTGGACCGGCCCCAGCTCGGCAGTCAGCTTGTTAGGGAGAGTGTAATCGGGTTCTCCTGAAGTACGGTTAAAAATCCGAGGGTTTCAGATTTGTTCATCTAGATTTGTTCACTTGTCAGTGTCTCCGAAATAGGTTCCAGTTGTAGGGGCAAGCCGGCGATAGCCAAACACCTCGCAATGTTGGCGATGAACCACGGAGTTTCTGAAAAACGGAGAAAACACATCAGCTGGGCTTTGTAAGTCAGGCGGAGTGAAAGTAGGTGACCGGGGGAAATTCAAACGCAGTGGATCAGGTGCGGTATCTGCTGTCTCTGGAAACCACATGTGACGAAACTGCTGCGGCGGTCATTTCCGATCGGCTGGAGGTTTTAGGAGCTGTTGTAGCCAGTCAGGACCGACTGCACGAGCGATTCGGAGGGGTAGTCCCCGAGATTGCTTCGCGGGCTCATGTGGAACGGATCTTGCCAACTATCGATACCGCTCTTCGTCAGGCAGGGGTCAGGTTGGAGCAGCTATCGGCAGTAGCGGTGGCCAATACCCCGGGACTTGCCGGTTCGTTGATGGTCGGGCTAATGGCGGCCAAGACTTTGGCCACCGTTCTCGATATTCCCCTAATTGCCGTGGACCATCTCCAAGCCCACATTTATGCCTGCCGATTGGCAAGCGGTCAGGAGATCTTTCCCTGTGTCGGGCTTGTCGTAAGCGGGGGACACACCAGTCTGTACTGGTGTCCCAATGCGTTGGAGTTTCACCTTCTGGGAACCACTATCGATGATGCTGCCGGGGAAGCCTTCGATAAAGTAGCCATCATGCTGGGGTTAGGTTATCCTGGCGGGCCAGCTGTGGAAAGAGCGGCAGCCGGGGGTAATCCCCAGGCTTATAACTTTCCGCGGTCACTGCTCGATGATCCCGACCGGCTCGATTTCAGCTTCAGCGGCTTGAAAACAGCTGTCCGTTATACCATTTGTGGACCCGGCAAGGTGGACTTTTCTCGGCTTCAGCTGCCCCCGCAGATGGTGGCCGATATCGCTGCAAGCTTCCAAGAGGCTGTGGTGGACTGCCTTGTGGGCAAAGCCTTCTTGGCTGTGGAGAAAACCGGGGGCAACACCTTGTGCGTGGGAGGTGGGGTCGCAGCCAACAAACGATTTCGGCAACGGTTGGAAGAGGAGGCTGCCCGGAGAAATGTTCGCTTGTTCATAGCCCCTTTGAAGCTTTGCACAGATAACGCAGTTATGGGGGCAATTGCCTGGGAACGGTACCGAGCCGGTTTGTTCGAGCCCCTTGATCTGGACATTCTTGCTGGCCCGATTCGAAGTAAAGCGGGAGCAAAAGTGGCTTAGTCGGCTATCCTCCCGGCTTTTGCACACCGTTTTTCTGGAATTTCGGAAGTTCAGGCGAAACTCGCGATCGGGTCAAGGTCTTGCCCCGGGCAAAGGTGGATTCTTCTTTTTTACCCCGCCACCAAGAGACTGTCTTCAAATCAGGAAAATGGCCCTGACCGGTACGGGGAACTTTTCGCAACGTTTTGCCAGGGCTTACGCCACCTCCGTAAATTGGCGGTGCTGATAAAGCAGAAACTGGGAAAAAGAAAATTGGGCGTAACTTCTTCTGGCCTCGAAAGTCAGGACACCTCGGGGTGCCGGGGTTTTCTCTCCATCAAATGTGAATCCCTAACGGCTGTACTACCGAGAAACCTCAGAAAAGAGGGGGAGCAATCTCAGGCCGCCATAGTCTTGGTAACCCGAAGACAGTCTCTAAAGCACGGTGAATTTCCCAGGAAATTTCCGAGGGAATTTCCCAGACCATTCGGCCACACCGGCTCCTTCCGCTTGCTTGCCCGACAAAACCAGCATGCGAAAGGAATTTTCCCCAAAATGCCACGTGGGAAACTCCCCAAAATGCCTTTGGGAAACTCCCCGGGGCGGTTACCCCCTGTTCGCGGTCCAGAGCTGGTCTTTGGTTGGAGATGTCTTCGATCGGTAACTACGAGTGTCCCATTCGCCGGTAGTGGTGGGCCTGTACCTTGACCGGCAGATTTGGTCCAACCAGTTACTCCGCGAATTCTCGCTGCCTTCGGAATAGCCGGGTACTCACCTCAATCAGGACAACTTCTCCAAGGGAGGATCCTCTCTATTTCCCAAAGAGAGCGGTTCTTTATTACTTGTCCTAACCTGAACGTCAGCACCATCACTTATAGTTCAAGCTCCTCGGCCGGAAATCCTGCCCCTTTTGGCCGTAGTTTCTAATGCAACGTCGCTGACTGTATTCGCGAAGTTAATCTTTCGCTTTGGAACGACCCGAACTTTATGGCCCAGCTAGAGAATCAACCAGCTAAGAGAATCAAAAACAGTCGGGCAGGGAACCGGCGGGGGGGCAAAAAGCCAAGACTCCCTCGGCCCCTCTCCCCTCACGGAGGCTGTGCTTACAAGCCACGGAGAAGAATCTCTGTTACTTGGCCGAGGTGCTCTATCCCGTAGAATAAACCGAGAGAGGCCGGAGAAACCTCGGCCCCACGGAGAGGCCTGTGAAGTCTCCCGGTTTGGCAGAGAGAGTCTCAACCGAAATTTTGCTGCGGAGTCCGAGATCGGCAATGACAACAACGGCGGCAACTACTAACCGACCCACGAACCTGCGAGAGTTACGCGAAAGCGGCTGGGTTTCCAAGCCGGTCAAACGTGAGATTTACGACAATTTCATGTTGGCCCTCTCGCGAGGTGAAGAATTGTTCCCTGGCATCATCGGCTATGATGACACGGTAATTCCGGAAATTGCCATCGCAATCATTGCCGGTCATGACATGCTCTTCCTCGGGGAAAAGGGGCAGGCCAAGAGTCGGCTTATGCGGATGATTGCCCGCTTCTTGGACGAAGAAGTGCCCTACTTGGACATTCCCGGCTGCCCAGTGCACGAAGACCCTTATAAACCCATCACGCGAATGGGCAAAGAACTGTTGGCCAGTCGTCCAGAGGAAGAAATTCCCATCAAGTGGTGGCACCGAAGCGAACGGTATGCGGAACGGCTTGCCCCGGGGACAAAGTTTGCCGACATCATTGGCGAGATTGACCCCGCCAAGCTTGCATTGGGGGTGAGCATGTCGGCAGAGGAGGTCCTCCACTTTGGGCTTATTCCTCGGATGCATCGGGGCATTTTTGCCATTAACGAATTGCCAGAGCTCGACGAGTCTGTCCAGGTCGGACTTTTTAACATCTTAGAAGAGCGGGATGTACAGATCCGAGGATATCCCGTCCGCTTCGATATCGATGTGCTGATGCTTTTCTCGGCTAATCCTGCCACATACAACCGTAGCGGCAAGGTAATTCCGCAGCTAAAAGATCGGATTGGTTCGGTCATTCACACGCATTACCCGAGAGAACGCCAAACAGGCATCGAGATTATGCAGCAGGAGGCCGGGATCGACCTCGGGGGAGAATACCCCGTGGTGGTTCCCTATTTTATGAGCGAGATCATCGAGCAAATCAGCATCGTGGCTCGCCGCTCGAAATATATTGATCAGGCCTCTGGGGTGAGTGCCCGGTTGAGCATCGCTAACTATCGGGTGATGGTGGCTAGTGCCCGCCGACGGGCTGCCATCCTCGGCGAACGGCCGGCGGTCCCCCGCATTAGCGACCTGGGACATTTGTACTCCTCCGCTCTGGGCAAGCTGGAATTAGATCTCATGAGCAGCCATCAGATGTCCGAACGTCAAGTTCTCGAAGCGATCATTGCGGAGGCTATTCGCGATGTCTTCCGGGAGTATGTCGACCGGCACGGTTTGGAAGAGATCGCGGAAATATTTGGTCGCGGGGTGAAAATTGAAGTGGGCGACATGCTTCCTTCCGAATATTACGCGGAACGACTCAAACGGGTGCCTCCCGCTTGGGAAAAGGCGTTCGAGGTGAATGCTTCCACCCATCCTGCCATCCGTGCCTCCTGCGTGGAGTTTGTATTAGCGGGGCTATATGCCGAGGAGCGAATTTCGCGGACCCAGCGGCACGGGAGAATCATCTATGAAATTCCCTGAGGACCGCCGTAAAGCTTTGCGGAATGCCGGCGGAGTGATTCACACGTACCAAGCCTACGACCCAAAGAACATTCCCGGGCCTTCTATTCCGCTTCCGGATCTTGTCTCTGCTGCCATGGAGCACTTGCTGACGTTTGGCGAACTGCGGGAATTAACGGAAGAAGAATTAGCACGAGCAGTACGGATCGATCCCAGCCAGATCGCAGGCTTAGGCCCAAGTCTGCAATCCCTGCTGGAGATGCTCCGTCAGCGAAAGAAGAAGATTCTGGAAACCTACGAAACCGAGCAAGTCCTCAAGGAGGCAACGGAAGCATTTCGAAAACTTGCCGCCCAAATGCGGCCACCGCGAGCCTTGGCTTCTTGGTTTTACAAGGCGGTGGCGGAGGAGCAACTCCATGATTTGGAAAGGATATGGTACCACGTGGAGCACGAACGGCCGGATTTCGCCAGCCAATTAATCCGCCTCACCGCTCGCTTGGGGGACAAATATCAGATCGAGGAAATGGCGGCCAAGTACCATTTCACCGGCCGAACCCCAATGACGGTTCCTCAAGCCCTGGAAATCAAGGAAGAATTGGAAAAGATCGATCGGCTCATCAAACAATTGGAAGAAGCAGCGAAAACGGCTCGACTGGGGATCATCGATCTTAATGAACTAGCAGAGTTTGCCTCCAGAGAACAGCTGGAAAACCTCCGCCGCTTGGGTGAGCAAATCAAGGAATACCTCCGGCATTTAGCCGAGATGCAAGGCCTCGAGCGAGGGCCGGAAGGGTATCGGCTAAGTCCGAAAGCCTTTCGAATCTTCCAGGGGTATCTCTTGGAACGAATCTTTAGTCAGCTCGAGGCGGCCCGAACCGGGCGACATCAAGGCCCGATAGTCGGCGAAGGAGCCATCGAGCTCCAGCAGACAAAACCTTATGAGTTCGGTGACTCACTTGCCAATATGGATATTGCTAGCTCGTTCATCAACGCCCTCGTGCGGCAAGGTCCGGGAACACCTGTCCACCTTAAGCCCGAGGATATTGTGATTCACCGCACACGCAACACACCAAAGTGTGCCACTGTCGTGCTCCTGGATATGAGTGGTTCCATGCGGTATGCGGATCTTTATGTGCATGCCAAGCGGATGGGCCTCGCCCTCCACGGCCTGATCACCAAAGAATTTCCCGGAGACTATCTCCAGTTTGTGGAAGTGGCAACCTTCGCCAAAATTCGCCACATCAGCGAAATCCCCACCCTTATGCCCAAGAATCCCACTCTTTTCGATCCCATTATCCGTCTTCGGGCAGACATGAGCGATCCTGAGATCACCGAGATGGACATTCCTCCTCACTTCACAAATATTCAGCATGGGCTTCAAGTAGCTAGGCGACTCCTCAGTAACCAAGACACCCCAAACCGGCAAATCATTTTGATCACCGACGGAATGCCTACCGCTCACTTCGAAGGATCGGTGCTTTACTTGCTGTACCCACCGCACCGGGAAACGGAGGCAGCCACCTTGCGGGAAGGGCACCTTTGCCGGCGGGAAGGAATCGTGATTAACATCTTCCTGCTGCCCACTTGGGGACAAAGTCGGGAGGATGTGCAGTTCGCCTATCGCCTGGCAAGAGAAACGTGCGGAAGGGTCTTCTTCACGGCTGGGAAGGACCTAGACCGGTACGTGATTTGGGATTATCTCTCGAGACGAAGGGAAATAGTTGGCTGACAGTCCCGTGCCCGAGCTTCCTAGATAAGTTCCATTTGTCCGGCAGGTCGTATCCCATTCTGTGCCTTAACACTCTCGAGGTGGCAAAAAGACTTGGGTTCTCGGAGACCTCCCCGGCAAGTTGGCCTAGGCCCTTTGGGGCAATTTTGGAGGCCGTTCGTGCCGGAATGCAATGCGAGCATGAAATCCGATCCGGCACCCACCTTTACCCCTCGTGGTTTTGTGCCCCGCGAAGCCACCCCATTTTGCCCCAACCTGACGGGGAATCCACAGACGGATGAGGGTTCCCCCATCCGCTTCACGCGGCAGTTAGCAAGTGTTGACCAATGATGAGCGGATACCCTCCCAACGAAATGCCCACGGATTTTTCCCACTCGAAGTTACACCATTCAACCTCCACGAATCTCTGGCAGATCGTGTGCGGGTGGACGAAGGTGTTTTGGACATTTCCAAACTCGCTGATTGGGCTTTTGATCGGAATTTTCGGTATCCTTTTTGGCGGGAAGGCAGCTCGGTATGGCAAAGTGCTGGAATTTTGGGGTAAACCCATTGGGTTAGTGCTCCGGATGTTTCCACCAGTGCGGGGGGCCAATGCGATCACTTTTGGCCACGTGATTCTCTATCGTTCAGCAGAAGCCCGCGAGGCTTTCCGGGCCCACGAGCTTGTACATGTGGAACAATATGAGAAGTGGGGAATCCTGTTTATTCCCGCCTATTTGGCAAGCTCGATTGTGGCTTTTCTTCGAGGCCAACACCCCTACTTTGGCAACCGGTTCGAACAGGAAGCATTTGCCCGATCATGCTCTTCCGCGTCGGCAGAGGATAGTTCTCGCCCTTTGCCAATGGAGGGACATCTGGCCAAAAAGTAACCGGGCTGAAAGTAAAAGGCGATATCGCCCAACAGCCTGCAAGTTCCATCACCCCGTCGCTTTGTTACGGGAAGCACCTGCCGCAGCACTAAAGAGAAGCACCTGGCCATCCTCCTCTCACAAGAGTATCCCACAGGTACCCATAAAAGTGAGGGGGACCCGTTTTCCGGATCCCCCACACGAAATAACCGAGGTTCCCCGAGTGGTATCCTCTCACTTAGCCGTGACAGCGAAAAACCGCACAGCCAGCAACCTGGGCGATCTTATCCTGCCTCCACTTTCGGAAAAAAATCATTCAGTGAACGATGTCCTCTAAGCCGACTGGGCTACCGGTTCTCCTAGCTCCTCGAACACAAATTCCCCATCCCGGTAGTCCACTCGCAGCCGAACACCTTCCTCCCATTGATGCTTTAGCATTTCGATAGCCAAGGGATTCTGGATCTCCCGTTGGATAACTCGTTTCACAGGTCGGGCACCGAAAACTGGATCGTAGCCCTCCTCCGCAATGGCATCGACCACGGCGTCGGTAAACTCTAAGTGGATTTGCCGCTGGGCAAGGTACTGGGCAAATCGTTTCAGTTGCAACTGAACCACCTTGCGGATGTGTTCCCGGGTCAGAGGACGGAAGATGATGATTTCATCCACTCGGTTGAGGAACTCCGGCAAGAAGTGTTTCCGAAGAATCCCGAAAACGGCTTCTTTCATTTCCTCCACATCGCCGCCTCGGCGGGCAATCTCCTGGATCATTTGACTGCCCAGGTTGCTCGTCATCACGATGATCGTGTTGGTAAAGTCCACGGTATGACCTAAGTTGTCGGTGAGCCGGCCGTCGTCCAACACCTGAAGCAAAATGTTGAACACATCATGGTGGGCCTTCTCGATCTCATCGAGCAACACCACGGAGTAAGGTCGACGGCGGATTGCCTCCGTCAATCGCCCTCCCTCTTCATAACCGACATACCCGGGGGGTGCACCTATCAATCTGCTGACGGTGTGCCGTTCCATAAACTCCGACATATCCAGCCGGACCATCGCCCGCTCGTCATCAAACAGTACCTCAGCCAACGCCTTGCATAATTCGGTCTTCCCCACCCCGGTAGGCCCGAGGAAAATGAACGAACCGATCGGCCGGTTAGGATCTTGCAACCCAGCTCGGCTTCGCCGGACAGCGTTGGCCACTGCTTCTACGGCTTCCTCTTGGTCCACTACTCGCTCGTGGATTCGCTCTTCCAAGGCCAAGAGTTTCTGCCGTTCCGTCTCCAGCATGCGAGCTACAGGAATACCGGTCCAGGCACTGACAATCTCGGCAATTTCCTCCGGTCCAACCTCAGTCCGAAGGAGTCGCCGGCCGGATCCGTCGCCAATTTGATTTTCCAGCTTCCGGAGTTCCTCCTCCAATTCTTTCTGTCGATTCGTCAACCGAAGCAGTTCTTGGAATTCCTCCTCCGGCGGCACAATACCTGCCGACTGCTTACTATGGATACTTGCCCGAAGTTGGTTGGCCTGATGTTCCACTTCATTCAGTTCGCTACGGAGGCGGTGTAAGCCAGTCAGAGCTGCCTTTTCCCGCTCCCATTGTGCCCGCAACGCGGCCAGCTTCTCCCGGAGGTCGGCCATTTCCTTTTGGACTTCCGCAAGTCGTTGCTTGGAAGCCTCGTCGGTTTCCTCGGCCAATTGTCGGGCTGCCAGCTCCAGTTGCACCAACCGTCGCTGCACCTCGTCGATTTCCGCGGGAACACTTTCCAGCTCCATGACGATTCGGCTCATGGCCTCGTCCATCAAATCGATGGCCTTGTCGGGCAAATACCGGTCATGAATGTACCGGTGTGACAAGGTTGCAGCGGCTACCAACGCCGAATCCTTGATCTTCACCCCCCGATGATGGGCCTCATATCGCGGTTTCAACCCGCGGAGAATGGCAATGGTGTCCTCAACGGACGGTTCGGCCACATAGATCGGCTGGAAACGCCGTTCCAAAGCGGCATCTTTTTCGATGTACTTTCGATATTCATCGAGAGTGGTAGCCCCGATGCACCTTAGTTCACCGCGGGCAAGGGCCGGCTTTAGCAGATTGGCGGCATCGGCAGTGGCCCCCTCGGCTCGGCCAGCACCCACCACCGTGTGAAGCTCGTCGATGAAGAGCATGATGCGACCCTCGGACTCCTGAACTTCCCGAAGGACCGCCTTAAACCGCTCCTCGAACTCGCCCCGATATTTTGTCCCTGCAAGCAAGGCCCCCATATCCAGAGCCACAATGGTCCGATTTTTCAAACTCTGAGGGACGTCCCCTTCGGCAATTCGCAGAGCAAGTCCTTCCACAATGGCGGTCTTCCCCACCCCGGGATCCCCGATAAGCACCGGGTTATTCTTTGTCCGCCGACAAAGCACCTGAATCACGCGGCGGATTTCCTGGTCGCGACCAATCACCGGATCAAGCTTACCTCGCCGGGCCCGATCCACAAGATCAATTCCGTAACGTTCTAACGCTCGGAATTTCGCTTCCGGCTCTTGATCCGTAACACGGGCACCGCCTCGAATGATCCGCAGGGCCTGGAGCACATCATCTGAGCGGATGCCGTTCAGTTCCAGGATCCGCTTCGCCTTCGAATCCACCTTCGTTAATGCCAAAAGGAGGTGCTCGGTGGACACATAGTCATCCTTCATGGAATCGGCCTCGCGGAGGGCCGCCTCCAGAACTCGCTGCAAGGCCGACCCAATCCCAGGCGGACTCCCTCCGGAAATCTTCGGGAAATGCCCAAACTCCGCTTCTATCATTCTGTTCAGTTGGGCCCAATTCACCCCGATCCGTTCCAGGATCGGTCGGCACAGACCCTCATCTTGGTCGATCAGAGCCCGAAGCAAGTGAAGAGGATCGATCTCCGGATGCTCATATCGGCTGGCAAGAGCCTGAGCCTCCTGAATCGCTTCTTGACTTTTGATCGTAAGCTTGTCGAACCGAAAAGCCATGGGAAAGTCCCTTTTACAACTTCAAAATCCCACTACCTTCCTGACATCGTGTTCCCGTGGGCTAAGATCGAGCAATACCTGCCGAATCAATGCCTTAGCCCAGAGACCAGCCTTTTTGCACCCGATCCAAGTCATTCTATCAAAGTTATTTCGAAGGCCGCATCCCTCCGGCACTAGATTATCCGCAACAATGCTGCACCATCCACCTAGGCCACACCTTCCCCGGCAGGACGAAGCCCAACCAGCCCCGAAGTCAACCATCTCCCAGGATGCTCTCGGGAAACTTGTTGTGCTTCTCAAGCGGAACCTCTCACGAGAATAAACGTTTGCCCACCCGATTGCCCACACGAAGACCTCCGGAGTTCACGCCGCAAGGCTTCCTTCTTCCCGCCATCCTCCGCAGGAGCACCGGCCAGGCCCCAGTCTTTGCCGCTTGTCTTGAGGAAAGATCCTCGTGATAGGTCCCTCAAACTTGCTTGCCGACCGGTCGGCCTAGCAAAGCTAGGTTCGCCGCGGAGAGGACACATAAAAAGACACCGCCAACCTCCCCCCTCTTTCATACGGCTATTATTGTTCTTATGTTCACACACTGTCACATCTTGCAGGCATCTGAGTGGATGAACCCACTCGCTCGCCCTGCCCTTCCCCGGACAGCCCTGATGGCGTCCGCATAAGCTTGCAGCTACAACCTCCGGGATGGACCCGGCTTATTAAGCCCAGAAGACAGACTTCCAAAGACCGGGTCCGAAATGTTAGCGGTTTCTTGATTCAGCAAGTGCACTTTCCCCCCGCTATCCACCACACAGCACGTAAGCTCTTCTCGTTATGTGATCGGATATCCAGTGTCGGAGGCTTCTCCCGATAGGGCATCTTTCCCACGAAGCCCCAAACTCGCTCGGAAGTTCGCACCCAATTTCGGTACCGATAATCGCCGGGATGAACCCCGGGTAGAGCTGATAGCCAACGTACCCTAGTCTGCGGCGGACTTTCCCCGTGGTAAACTCCCGCCTATCTATCCGCATAATGCCCTGTACTTCCCGAGGAAAGAATGTCCCACGGGTCCCAACTAAGACATCTGCCAGGGACTCCCCGCAGAACCACTTCTGCCCTCTGCCAAATACCTCCCTGGATAACGATCCAAAAGGCTGGCAAAGCTTCAACAAACCTAAGTCCCTAAAACACAAAGGCCCGAGGAAGAAACCTCGGGCCCAACGATGTGTATATTAACTGTGGCAAACCCACCGCCGATGTACCAAGAGTGCTTGCCGGCCGACTGCCTACCAAATTTCTGCCCGAACTCTTAAGAACCCACTTTTCGCTCGCAAAGGCAATTCCGCTTTTTCTCCCACCTGGCAGACACACCGGCCCCTTTGCCCGAGCAACCCGAGCGGCTTCCCTCGGCAAAACCGCTCTTATCAGATCTTCGAGCATTCAAAGAGCCGTCACTCTACCAGGAAGGATTTCTACACGGATTTATTCATTCGATCGGGTGGCTTCCAAGGCCTCTCCTGAGTTTGGGAGAACCTTAGCCTTTCACCTCATAATCGGCGTCGATGGCGTCGTCCTCCCCGGATTTACTGCTGCCGGTAGTGGAAGCACCCGCCCCGGTGCCGTAACTGGCCCGGCTTCCTACCGATTCATAGAGGGTCTTACTGAAGGCGTGCAAGGTTTGCTCGAGTTCGCGGAGAGCGGACTTGATTGCCTCGGCGTTGTCCCCTTTGGCAACCTCCTTGGCCCGTTCCATGGCACTTTCCATCGCCTTGCGGTCGGCCTCGCGGACCTTGTCCGGATGCTCCCGCATGAATTTTTCGATCTGCCAGCACATTGTGTCGACTTGATTTCGCAGTTCGGCCAGCTCTCTCTTCCGCCGGTCTTCCTCGGCGTACATTTCGGCCTCCCGCCGCATTCGCTCGATTTCCTCCTTGGACAAGCCGGCCGACTGCTCGATCCGGACCCGCTGCTCCTTCCCTGTGCCGAGGTCCTTGGCCGTCACATGCAAGATCCCGTTGGCATCAATGTCGAACGTAACCTCAATCTGCGGCACACCCCGAGGTGCAGGCGGGATGCCTTCGAGGTTGAACATTCCAAGGAGGCGGTTGTCGGCCGCCATCGGCCGTTCGCCTTGATAAACCTTAATGGTAACTGCCGTCTGGTTATCCTCGGCAGTACTGAAGATCTGTTTCCTTTCGCACGGGATGGTGGTATTCCGCTCCACGATCTTCGTGAAAACACCACCCAAGGTTTCGATACCGAGTGACAGGGGGGTGACATCCAAGAGGAGCACATCTTGCAGTTCGCCGGCCAAAACCGCCCCTTGGATAGCCGCACCCACAGCCACCACTTCGTCCGGATTGACACCCTTGTGCGGCTCTTTGCCGAAGATTTCCCGGACCAAAGCCTGAACTTTGGGAATCCGCGTGGAACCACCTACCAGGACAACCTCGTCGATATCCTGCGGCCGAAGCTTGGCATCCTTCAATGCTTGCATCACCGGGCCCCGGCATCGTTCGATCAAGTGGTCCACCAGTTGTTCGAACTTAGCCCGGGTGATCGTCATTTGCAGGTGCTTCGGACCGCTAGCATCGGCCGTGATAAACGGTAGGTTGATGGTGGTTGTCTGAGTCGAACTCAGTTCCTTCTTGGCCTTCTCACATGCCTCCTGCAACCGCTGGAGGGCCATCGGATCCTTCCGCAGGTCGATTCCGTGCTCCTTTTGGAATTCGTCAGCCACGTACTTGATTAGCTCTTCGTCAAAGTCATCACCGCCGAGGTGAGTATCCCCGTTAGTGCTGATAACCCGGAAAACACCCTCTGCTACCTCGAGGATGGAAATATCAAATGTCCCTCCCCCGAGGTCGAAGACCGCGATCTTCTTTGCCTCTTTTTTGTCCAACCCGTAGGCCAACGATGCTGCCGTAGGTTCGTTAATAATCCGCACTACCTCAAGCCCAGCAATTTCGCCAGCATCCTTGGTTGCTTGACGTTGGGCATCATTGAAGTAAGCGGGAACGGTGATGACCGCTTTATTTACCCGATGGCCCAAGTAGGCCTCGGCAGCATCTTTCAACTTCCGCAAAATCCACGCGGAAATTTCCGGCGGCGTGTAAAGCTTGTCCCCAACCCGGACTTTCACGTACTCGTCGGGTGCTCCCACAATCTCATAGGGCACCATCGTCTCTTCCACAGAGACTTCCGACCGCCGCCGGCCCATAAATCGTTTGATCGAATAGATGGTCCGTTTAGGGTTGGTGATTGCCTGTCGCTTTGCGGGCTCACCCACCAACACCTCGCCACTTTCCGTAAAAGCCACCACACTGGGGGTGAGACGGTTTCCCTCCTGGTTCGGGATGACCTTTACATCCCGACCTTCCATCACTGCCACCACAGAGTTTGTGGTTCCAAGATCGATTCCGATGATTTTTTCGCCCTTAGCCATTGCCTGCTCCTTAACTTCCTTGAAAAAGGACTTTCAAAAGAGGTGTACGTTTGCCTCCCGAAATTCTTTCGACCAAAGTGCTTTCGACGAAAGCGACTCTACCGCAACCTTTGGGTCGAGAACCACCTCCCGGCCCCAACCATGGATTATCCCCGTAAGGGGATTATGGAGCCGAAGAAGACAAAGGATACAGATTTGCGGTTCGCTCTCGGCCTCCACAGGCACACACCTGAACGTCGACGTACCTATGTTGCAAAAAATGTGCCTCTACCAAAAAGACAAGCAAAAAGATTCCCTAAGTCCTGGTAAATTCGAAGGTTACGCAAATCTGAAATTCTTGCTTTTCATCCCCAAGCCGGTTGTCCCCTCCAGAGGGAGTTCAATCGAGTGTCATTTTGGCAATCGGCGACTCTGGGGCAAACCGGTCCATTCCCGGGCGACTGCTCTCTTCCACCGAGTCTTCCCCGGCTACTCGGCTTTCTGCCACACCCCCGTGCTCCCAGTAGGGGGCGGTCGGACCGCGGAATCCCCCAAACACGCTCCGGAGCAGAACCAACGCTTTGGGGCAGCCCGTCCAACCTTACACTCCCCCTTGCTCCTCCGAAAAAACCCTTCGACCCGAAAGGTCACGAGACAAACCAACCGACATCGACGCGGTTACAAAGTTGCTATCTCCATAATGTTTGTCATGTTTCACCCCCCAGCCCATTACAGCCCAAGATTCCCGCCTTATTCACTCCATATTCTGGTCGGTCGCCCGCTTTGCGTGCTCCTTGGGCTGGTAGCGAGAATCCTTAGCTATTTGCTGCCATTTGGGTTAACCGATTGATACCTTGCAGGTTTCTTTTCGGTGCCTTGCAGGATTCCTTTTACGTGCCTTCGAAGCGTTGGTTAAAGGAGAGCTGCTGGCTACCCCCTCACTACGACAATCTTTAAACCCCAGCAGAGCTAAACCCCAGAACATAAACAGATCTGAAGCCCAGGACATAAGCACCCGCACACTTGGATTGGCCTTCAGAGCATGCATTAACTGCGGGTGAGGTGTTCTTGCCCCGAAAAAAAGTCGGCTCGAGTGGAGGTGAATTCTACTTGGGAGTGCAAAGATCACCCATATCGGTGGTACCTGGCTATTTTTCCGGCGACTTCTGAAAAGCAATTGCTCAGTTTCTTTCACCCCCTAATCACGGGCAAAGATAAACCTTCTCGGCTATGCCAAATAATTTCTGGTGAAATCACCGCAAATCCGTCCGGCTTAAAGGGTCGCTGCCAACGCGGATTCGAGTTCCGCCGGGAAAACTTGGAGGCCTCTTGTTGCCACCCGGAACCGGTTCGGGGTGTTATCTCCCTTCTTTAACCCAGTGGGCTGTGGAAGACTAATAAAGGTGCAGCGGATCCCCAAAATTTAGCGGTAGGGAACCGTGGCCGGTAAGAACTGCGTGTTGTTAGGATCCCCTAGATCTAGCGGTTAGGCCAATCGGCCGCTAAATTGGAGTATAAGGAAGGCAAATGGCTTCAAGCCCCCGAACAATCGGACCTGTAAATGTCCAGGAATCTGGCACAGCCTGGGGATTTCATCCCGCGTGGAGATCGCCGAGTACCGCCGCTATCTAACTAGCTTTATCAACTTATGCAGGTACAACCTTTAAAGGCCGCCCGTCGGCATTTCTAGATTAATAGCCCAGGCAAGTATTCCACCGAAAAGTAGATTGCTTAAGGGGTGTTAGGAAGAAAGCTGCGTTTTGGAATTTCCCATTTTGGCACAAACCTAGGGTAATCCGGATGCCTGGGGAATCGGCCTGGAACCCCGCGGACCTCCGGAGTTTCGCGAGTTTTAGGCACCCCGGAATTTAAATAGGCACCCCGAAATTTAAAAGTACGGGAACTTTAAGAGCTTTGATCGGATTGCGAAGATGGCTACCACACCCCGCCGTGGAAGCTCTAAACGCCCTGAGAGCCGCCCGAAGACCACCAGCGAACCAACCGTTCCTTCACTCCTTCAGCAGCTCGGGGAGATCGACCGAAAACTTGTGGAGCTATTAGAAAAGCGGGCACATCTGGCTGTTCAACTTTTTCACCTTGATCCCAAACTGTTTGCTCCGCCCGACTGCTGGGCCAAAAACGATGCCTGGGTAGAGGAGTTGGTAGCTGGTGCCAAAGGGGCCTTGCCCCAAAGAACGATCCGGACCATCCTCCGGGAATTGGCAGCCGGATGCCGTCAGATTTGCAAGCCCATTCGGGTGGCTTACTTAGGACCTGCCTATAGCTACTCGCATCTTGCTGCCATGCATTATTTTGGCCAAACCGTGGAACTCATTGGCGTGAGCACCATCCCGGCAGTGTTTGAGGAAGTCAATCGCGGGCAGGTCGACTTCGGTCTGGTGCCCCTGGAGAACTCGACCGACGGTCGGGTGGCCGACACCTTGGAAATGTTCGCCCGACTCCCGGTCCGAATCTGTGGACAAGTGGAGCTAGAAATTCATCATGCCCTCCTTGCTCGGTGCAAGCGGGAAGAAATCCGAGAGGTATATAGCCGACCCCAGGCCCTCTCCCAATGTCGAAACTGGTTAGCTCGCCACTTGCCCGGTGTAAAGCTGGTGGAAGTCACCAGTACCTCCACAGCGGCACAATTGGCCTGCGAGAAACCCGGCTCGGCCGCCATTGCTAGTGTTCAGGCAGGGATTCATTACCAATTGGATGTCCTTGCGGAGCGGATTGAGGATAATCCGAATAATACCACGCGGTTTGCCGTGATCGGACTGCAATCCGCCGCCCGAACTGGCAATGACCGTACGGCAATGATGTTCCAGGTAGAACACCGGCCTGGGGCATTGGCCGAGGCAATGATGGTCTTTAAGCGGAACAATTTAAACCTGACTTGGATCGAGTCTTTCCCGGTACCTGGCAGCCGAGGAGCCTACCTGTTTTTCGTGGAAATGGAGGGGCACGAATCGGATCCGGCGGTTCAGCGAGCATTCGAAGCTCTAAAAAAGAAAACCCTCCGCCTAGAACCTCTCGGATCTTACCCAGTCACCCAACCAATTGGTTGATCGGCTGCAGGGGGGAGTGGCCGGAACCGAGATGTTTGCTAAACGGTGATGCAAACGTCGGGCATCATACGACCTCCTGCCCTTTTACGCCCTACTTAGGGCAGGAGAGGCCTGGGCTTCACAAGCGATCCGCCAAGGTTGCCCGTTGCCCACGCCTGAAGGAATAGGTGTTGAAAAGTCAAGATCACCCCTGAAGGGCTGAGGCTTTGTTGCCATGGGTTTGCCCGCAGGAAAGTTCGACAAGCTCGGTTAGGATGTAAACAAGCAAGGTTAGAGTACGGAAGTTTCAGGGAGTGAACAAAGGTACCAGTGCTGTAGAAGGAGTAAGAGGCAAAATGTCGACACCGCTTTCCAGTCCAGCAATTTCTCAAACGGATATCCGGCGAGTAGCGATCCTGTTTTCTGGGGGACCTGCCCCGGCTGCCAATGCAGTCATTGCCAGTGCCGGGATCTGCTTTTCCCGGGCCGGGATTGAGGTATTAGGTCTTTTGAACGGTTACGCCAATCTCGCCAAGTTTGACCCCACCAAGGGTCTCAAGGAGGGAAGTGATTTTATTCGCCTTCACCACAAAGACCTGGAGGGAATGCGGACCCAGCCGGGAATTTTAATTGGCACCTCACGAGAAAACCCGGGGAAGAACGTCAAAACCGAGGCGGATCTTGCTAACGAAAATGCCACGGCCCCCCTACGGCGGGTTTACGATGCCTTGCGTTCCCAGGAAGTCGACGCGTTAATCTCCATCGGGGGAGACGACACTCTGACCACGGCAGCTAAGTTCAAATTGTTCCAAGACCGCAATCCGCAAATTGGACCGCGGATCCGCATCGTCCATTTGCCCAAAACGATTGACAACGACTATGAGGGGATCGACTTCACCTTCGGCTACTTCACGGCCGTGGAGATGCTAGCCCGAGAGGTTCGCAACCTCCTAGCCGATGCACAGGCGGCCCGGGCCTGGTATGTGGTGCAGGTGATGGGACGAAAAGCCGCTTGGCTAACTTACGGAGCGGCCATCGCCGGCGAAGCTCAGCTTGCTATCGGACTAGAAGACATCCCGGACGACTGGTGGTGCGAAGAAGAGGCCATCTCCCCTCAGACCGGCGAGGTCATGCGGGACTCTGCCGGAAAGCCGGTCATGCGGAAGATCCTCCGTATCGAAAAAGTGGTTGATCGGATCGTGCAGATGGTCCGAGTCCGCTTTGCCGAAGGAAAGCCCTACGGAGTCGTGGTAATTGCCGAGGGCCTTGCGGAATTCCTGCCCGCAGAGGAGATTAAAAAATGCATTCCGGAAGATCAGTTCCGAGCTTTAAAACCTGACCCATTTGGGCACTTCCCTGTCTCCCAGCTCAATTTCGCTCCGCGGCTGGGTCGGCTGGTAGCCGAGCGGGTCAAACAGGAACTCGGCAAGGAACTCAAAATCACCGGCCTGCAATTCGGGTATGAAATCCGGTGTCATCCCGCCACTGCGTTTGACGTCTGCCTAGGAAGCCAACTTGGGGTGGGAGCCTATCGGGCACTGGTAGAGAAAGGTCTGGACGGAGTGATGGTATCGGTGACCGGGCAATTCGAATTGGTTTATAAACCCTTCGAAACGCTGATGGACATGACCACCCTGCGGGCTAAGGCTCGCCTGGTCCAGCCAGGTTCCGACTTCCATCAGCTTGCCCGGTATTTGGAAACGCGGGTGTAAGCAAAAAACTCTGCGATTGGCTTGCAGCCTCCCCGCAAGCCGATAGAGGTTCCGCAGGCAAGGTCCAACGACGACTGCCCAAAAAGGGCAGAGAGAGAAAATCCCGTTTTCCGGGTGGGGACACCTTCGCTGGTGTCCCTTTTTTTCTGGGGGTCGGGTCGCACGGGTAGCTATCGCAGCTAGACGATGGACGGTCCACCTAAGGAACTCATACGGGGTAATTCCCAGAACTTGCCCGAACCACTGACACCCCTTCCAATTTGCTCAAGTGATCCCGAGCCAACGGTAGACCGCGATAGCCCTCCAAATCGGCATGGTCGACGGGACAAGCTTTTATCTCATGTGGAAAACTTTCTCTCGCCGTTGTGATTTAGAGTTGCGGAGACTTCCGGCCCTCTTTGCCTCCGGTGTTCGGTACCCGATCCCCCGGACGGGGATCATGCTTCGGCCGTGAACCCGTGGCCAGCGGAGATATCAAGCGGGAAACATAAACTTTTTCCATCGACGGGTTTTCTTCCCCCGGGAACGGTCCAACGAAAAGCTAAAGTTCTAGGAAAAAACGTCCGAAAAAACCGTTGCCCGAAGTATTCTTAACACACGGAAGGTCTTGTCGGGCAGTGGCTAAACCCGCATAGGTGGAGCCATCTCCGGAGTCTAAAAAATTCTTCTCTCCGTCTTTCGTAGGACTGGTTCCAATCAGCAATCTTGCGAGGACAATCTAACGTGTAAGGACACTCGCAAGGTGCAGAAGCGGGGTTCAACCAAGATTCGAAAACATCAGTTTGGCAGTATTGGAAGGTTTTAACCTAACGCTTTTTTGCCCCGAATATTGATCTGCCCCAAGCAATCAGGCCTCGTGGGGGGCTAACTCCTCGGGGAGTTAAGACCTTCGCAAGCAAGGCTTTCGACCGACTTCAGAATGGATCTATGCCTATGAGTCACAAAGGCCTCGGGTTGCTCATCTTGTCATGGTGTGGTGTTGCTCTCCTGGCTGGCGGTGGCTGCAGGATGTGTGCCTCGCCCTATGACCATTGCAGCCCGCTAGTCGCCTGTCCGGCGGGAGCCTGTGATCCCTTCGAGCGAGCTGGCTCCGTATGGTCCGGCCGTCCACCCCAACTCACCCATCAGAACGCACCAGCAAAGAACCCTCCAAAGATCGAGGGGATGGAAGACATCGTGGCCCAGCAGCCCCTTCCGCCAATTCGCATTCTTTCGATAACCGACCGAAAGCTCGGGGAATCGGAACCAACCGACAACATCGGCAAGCAAGACGGATCCTTACAGATCTCCAGGGTTCCATCATTCCCGGCAGAAAACAAACCAGCCAACGCTGATGGTTGGACAGCTATCCGCTGACGGGGCCAAAAACGGGCCCAAAAGGGTCAAACCTCAGGATTGTCCCCACCACACCCAACGGAACCCTCGCTCCTTTCATCGAGGGGTAACATCATCCCGGATTGGAGTCAGGTTTACCAGCACTTTCGGGAGGCCGAAAGGTGTAGGTTGGTCTCCGGGTTTATGGGTGGCTGCTAGCAGGAATCCCATTCCGGAGTACTCCCCATCGTCAGGCCGAAAGCCTCCTGCCATTCCCCGATTTCTGCAGCCAAATACTACGCAGGCGGCAGCTTCGGACACCCGTTCTTGGCAGGATTCAAAGGAGCGGCTCTGCCTGGGGCTATTCGAAGGCAAGTGGGACTGCTCGGCCGGGGTTACCTCTTAAGGACCTGCTCCATCGAACAAAATAGAGGAAACAAATATTTGCCTGAATAAAGTCAGCCTTTCGAGGAACTCCCCAGAATGGGGTGAAGTCTTATCTGGGGCTATGTGAGTCAGGGATATCCTGGTGGGTCGTGCTCAAGTTCGCAGGTTGAAAGAGGAGGGAAACAAATACCCGGTTAGGACCGGCAGTCAACCCCGAAGGTAAGAGGCATGGTCATGCAGTCATTTCTCTCCAGTTCCCCTTTTGGCCTTTCGTTAAGTTACAGTCCCCCTTTCACCTTTGCTTAAGCCGTGAACTTTCTTCTGTTCTTCCAGATTCCCTAAACCCAGTACTTCGAGAAGACAGCCCTGCCGGGAGTCGGCCTCCTCCATCTAACAGACAATTCCCAACATTCAACGGAGGATTCGCACACGGGAACCCACCGAAAGGATAGTGTGAAGGTTCTCGATTTGATCCGGTTCGACAGCGATAAGATTTCCGTTAGCGGAAGCGGCCGCGGGGGGAAGTTCATGGGCACCGCGGATTTCCGTACCTCCGCTTAACCGGATCCACCACTGTCCCGGCAAAGCCGATTTATCCTCCACGAAATACACGCTTTGAAGTTTTCCTGGGTCGGGGATGAGCGGCAAAGCGAATCTCCCCGCGTAAAGCCCATGTAACTTCAACGTCAGCTCACGCCGGCCCAAATCGATCTCGGCATCGAAAGGACCTCGCAGCACTTTGATTTGTTGGCCAGGAACGAGCGAATTCGGATCGGCAATGCCGTTTATCCGGGCCAGAAGTTGCCAGGGAACTCCGTAGCTTTGAGCAATCCGTTGAAGGGTGTCCCCAGGCTGAACTATGTACGGCGGTTCAAGGAGACTATTCGGCGAATAAATCACCGCATAGGCCACTTGATCGAGGAGGTCCAAAATCTGCTCCCTCTCTTCTGCCGAGAGATCTGGATCTTCATAGCGGGAACTCAACTTTTGGAGAGCGACAGCAAGCTGCCCCTGGGCCAGGTCTCGGTTGACCTCGGCCATAAAGACCGCGAAACTCGGCTGCTTTTCCGATTTTCTTGCCGGAGTAGGCGGGGCTAAACCCGGCTGCATTGGAGATTCCCCTATGCCGTGGCTCAGAGAATCTTGAGGATTTGCGGGATTTTGCGGCCAGGAGGCATCCCATCGTGCAGAAGTGGCCGGCAACCCGGGGTTAGGTTGTACCCCAGGGAGTTCCCCAGGGGATTTCTCGGGGGAACTGGAAGGAAGGGCTATTGGCCCCGTAGCAGAACTTGGGTCCGCGGAAGCCGGCGGATTTGCGGAGACAACTTCCTCCGCTGAAAGCCCTGTGCCTAAGCTAACATTGACTCCCATCGGCAGTTGGCCCGCAGGTGGGAACTCCCCGCCCGATCCCGACCACGCAGGAGGGGATTGTTCCGAGGAATTGCCGGCCGGGATCGACGGGCTTTGAGTGGGGTCGGTTTGCCCTGCCGGTTCCGATCCCGGATTGCGGTGCAAGCTCACATAAACCCCGCCCGCGGCAGCAGCCAGCACGGCGATAATGCCCAGCGTTTTGACCGACTTCATTAGTGGTCCCCCAAATATTGCCAACCTTTGGCAAAATCCTCCCTGTTTTTTCACGGGAAATGTTCTTCGGTGATTCTCAAAACAGTTCGGGCCAGGATGTCTGCATTCGGATTAGCACCGTCTTTTCATCGGACCGCGATGCTGGTCCGGTTTTCGTCCGGCCGCGATTCTAACCCGGAAAACCAAGGCCTCCCGCGGTGGACGGTGCTCCGAGTGCCGTCACCCGAACGGTTCCTTCAAGGACCTCCCAAGAAAAGAGAGAGGAATTGCCGAGCTCAAATTCCTTACTCATATCACCCTGGACGGTTCCAGAGGGATTTTTGCCTACCCTTGAATCCCCGAACTGAACATCAGGCTTTTCCCGGGGAAGAAGGACCTTTTGTTCAAAAGGCTGGAAAATCAGGCACACGGAGGGTACAAGTTTGGAGATAGGGATAGTGAACATCCACATGGTTCGGGATGCCCCGCACTAATATCGTGTCAAGGTGGCCCGCAGTTTTTGCAGCGGTGACTACCCCCGGGGAGGCCCCATCCCGGCCGAGCAAAAGACCAGGGGGTTCATCGGCTATCAAACGAGTCCAGGTGGGTGGAAAGAACGATAGGAATCTTCCGGAAGTCGAATCTGGAGGATTACAAACATTGCAATCTTTATCGCGAAAGTATCTTAATTAGGGCATTTCGAAGCGGTCCGTCCATCCCAACTACACCGCAAACCGGAGCAGGTGCGATTTTTGATAGGGAGACACCACTTTGGCGAGAATCTTTGGCCCGGATCCAAGTTATGAACCAGATTGGGACGATTTAGAGTCCGATTTGGAGGTCGAGGAGGAGATCGAGCCCGAGACAACTCCCACAATTTCTTGCCGTCATTGCGGCCGAGAAATTTACGAGGACTCTTTCCAATGCTGGTACTGTGGTCAGTATGTTGAGGCCGATACTAATCCCTGGAGCGGCAAACCTGTCTGGTGGATCTTTATAGCCTTCGCAGGCATCGTTGCACTTATTCTAGCACTCTTGCTAGGCTTATAATCCTTCCGACTTTTACGTGGCATAACTCTGAACCGAGATCTACCAATCCGCACAATTCGTTGATGGTGCCCTCTCCTCCAAGCAGCAAAATTCCCTTCTTTCCGCATTGGTAACTATTTCGCGGCATGGAATAGCTGCTTCAGGCCGCTGCAGTAACTAATGGAGTGATTCCAACTCAGGGGTCCTGTAAGAGGGAATATGAGAGGTGGGCTGTAGGGTTGTAATTCCTTGATTTTCAAAGCCTTACGGCAAATTTCCCCCAATCCGGTCAAGTATTACCCCTATCCATTATCAAGAAGACCTGTGGCTAGAAGATCACTAAGTGCATTACTATACATACCAGCACAGCTCATTTGGCCATGCTGGTGGCGAAGGAGTTCCGGGCTAGGTAGTGGTTCCTCAACACGGTGGCTCGCTGATCATTCCGGTGGTCCCGAGGATTACTCGCGGAAGACGACCGGCCGTTGGGCTGGATTATGGGTCCCGCGGGCCCTTTTCCCCTCCGGGATACTGTTCCGGACAACCGATTTGTTCCGATCAGACCTGGTTACTTGGCCTTGGTTCCGATCCCGCCCTTGCCTATCGGGCAGTTCCCAGGAGCAAACCGAACCCTAAGGGAGGAAGCACGCGACCACCCCAATGTTCCGAGCCTGCTTCAACCTCTGCCTGCGGACTGCCTTTGTCAGGGCTGGATCTTGCCACCCCGTTCGAAAAAAACAGCTTTCGTGTTCATCACGTGCAACTCGACGCAATTGGGCAAGCTATTAGTTTGATATAGACAGGCCGTCGTCTCCGATACCGGGATATGAACGGTCATAGCGGCTTGCAAGATCGTACCGACAGAGAGGGACCGGCCCAACGGGGAAAACGGTTCTTTTGTCAGGAGATTGCTTCGCCATACCGCCATACCGGTCCTTCAGGGATGTGCCTCAGTGGACAGAGGGCTTCCATGGCAGGGGAAACACCAGGCACCTTTCAATCAGAACTTGGGTTGGAAAAACTCTCGGGAAAAGCGGAACCCTCCGGCCCGGAATTTTCCTCCTTACCGGTGTTCTCGGACCATCTGGCAACAAATGCTTCACCCGGAGGGTTGGCAAACTGGCCGACTCGGACCGAAATCCTCGTACCCCTCGAGGGTTCGGAGACACTGGCCCAAGCCGTCCGGGCATTGCAATGGAGAGAACGTCTGTCCACTTCCAGCGGTACGGAAAGCCGAAGAAGCCCTCGCCAACATTACGCCGGCACAGCAATCGTGGCATTAGAGTTGCAAACCGATTCCTCGGTTAAGCGAATCGCTTTTCCCGGACAGTGCCGGAATATTAGCGGTGGAGGGGTAAGCCTTGTTACCGCACAGTTTTTAGTTCCGGCCGACCAACAACTCGTGCCCCGGCGGCAAGCCCCCGCCAGTCTCCTCTTTAACCTCGACCGGGTAATCGAGCCGAAGATGCCCTGCTATGTTTGTCTTCCTGGGATACAATCCCCTCCCCTTTGGTTGAAAGGCGAAATCAAACGAAAGAGACTGATCGGCAGCTCTCTCCTCGAGATGGGAATTGCTTTCACTGGGCGACTTTCCTGAACGAAAGAACGTCAATCCCGAACCCGGCTGAGATCCCTTTTTCCCGGGAATCCCCGGGCCAAAACTGGCGAATCTGCTTCGTCCAGGCCGCTCTGGAGCATAGCACCTAGGGATCTAAACATTTTTCGAAGAACCTTTAGACGGGTCTTAAGGCATCGGAGACCGGGATTAAACTTCCGGCCGATTTCTCACTTGGGGGAGGAAGCCGATTTCTCACTTCTTGGGGGAAAATATTCCCGGCCATGCTTATTTGGCGAATCTTTTAAGGTGTTACCCAGGCAAAGTGCGGTCGAAAAATCTTGGCTCTCGAGGTTGCCCGGTGAACTCCAACGCCCACAGATAATAGCGGTGAACTCCAACGCCCACAGGTAATAACGGTGAACTCCGAGGCCCACAAATAGTACATGACCGCCGGTCACGGATTCCCACGGGGACACCGACCTTTGCTTCCCAGGTTTCAACTGTTTTCTCCCCGGGGAATCCAAAGCCGCAGAAACCATATTCGGTGGACTCCCAGTTTCTTCCCTCCCCCGTCAAAGCCGATTAGCCTCGTGAATAGCCGGCTCATCCGGTAAAATAACTGTTCTCCACTAGCGGGTAGTTTGCCGGCCTAAAGAGTGATCGTTAGAAAGACCGTGGTTCGATGGTCGAGGTGATCTCGGGCTTTTGGTTGACACTCGGCCCCAGCGGCAATTAGCGATGGCAAAAACGTGTTGATTTCTCAGGGGGGAACTTGCCTTGGAATCTTGGGACAAGGTTTACATCATAGGTATTGGTGAGGACGGGCTGGCGGGACTAACGGAAAGGGCCCGCTCCCTGATTGAAAATGCTGAAATCCTTATCGGCGAGAACCATACTTTGGCCCTAATCCCGCCGGGAAATTCGGAACGAATTGTCTTGGGAACAGATCCGGAGGCGGCCGTCGCCAAAATTCGCGAAGCAGTTGGCAAACGGGTGGTGGTGCTGGCTGTGGGGGATCCCTTGTTTTACGGGGTTGCCCGGTTCTTGTTCGATCGGCTTGGCCAGGATCGGTTCGAGGTGATCCCCCATGTAAGTACCATGCAGCTGGCTTTTGCCCGGGTGAAAGAAAGTTGGGAGGATGCCTTCCTCACCAACTTGGCCGGCCGAGACATTACGACCGTGCTCGAACAAATTCGGGTTGCGGACAAAGTAGGGCTTTTCACTACCGAGGTATGGACCCCGTCGGCCATCGCTAAAGCCCTTTTGGAATCGGGGATTGATTATTTCACCGCTTATGTCTGCGAAAACCTGGGGGCTCCGGACGAACGGGTGACCCGGTGCGATTTGGCAGAGTTGGTGGGTCAGGAATTTGCTCCGCTGAATGTCATGATCTTAGTGCGAAAACCGGCGGCTCCGGATCGGCCCACAGAACTTTATGGTCGCCGGCTGTTCGGCAACCCGGACGAAGTCTTCCTGCAATCAAAGCCGAAATGGGGACTACTTACCCCGGCTGAGATCCGGGCCATTGTTTTGGCCGAACTGGACATCGGACCTGCAAGCATCGTCTGGGATGTTGGGGCTGGGAGCGGCTCGGTAGCAATTGAAGCCGCCCAGCTGGCCCGCGAAGGCACCGTCTATGCCATCGAAATGGATCCGGAAGACCATTCGTTGATTCTCAAAAACGCAGAACGATTCGGCGTTCGCAACCTGGTGGCTGTACTGGGCCGGGCCCCAGAAGCTTGGGAAAAGCTCCCAGACCCCGATGCAGTGTTCATCGGTGGCACAGGAAGGATCGTGGTCAGTTTGGTGGAAGGGGCTTTCGCTCGACTGCGAAGCGGCGGGCGAATTGTCACGGTCGTAAGTAGTATCGACAACCTGGCCGATGTTTACCGCTGGTTGCATCCCCGGGTAGGCCAGGTCCGGGTCCGACTGGTCCAAATTGCCCGAGGATACTACCAAATGGAACGCATGCGATTTCAGTCGTTAAACCCTGCCTTCATCATTAGTGCAATCAAGCGAGCCTAGTTTCACAACGGGAAAGGTGGTCCAACCGTTCGGGCACGAAACGGGCGGGTGGCCCATCCAACATCAGCCTGCCGGATACCCTTAAGCTGACGCCATTTTGCCGGGGTCTTCCGGATGGAAGGTGGCAGAGGCTTTTTTCATAAAGGCTTATAACTGCAGGGAAGATGAGCGAGTGCCAAACTCAGGAAATTCGTCTAGACGTTCTGGCTGTAGGAGCCCATCCTGACGATGTGGAAATAGGCTGTGGGGGAACGCTGGCTCTTTTGGCGGAGCAAGGGTATCGGGTGGGAATTGTGGATTTGACGGACGGAGAACCCACCCCCGGCTCCCCCGGACCGGAGCAACGTCTTGCGGAAGCCCAACAGGCGGCGGCAATCCTCGGCGTTTGCCTCCGGCGGACTCTATCCCTGCCCAATCGGCGACTGATGGACAGCTTTGAGGCCCGGATTACCTTGGCAAAAGAATTTCGTCGCTTTCGGCCCAAGCTGGTTCTCGGTATTGGAGCCGGTACCCCCACCGCATCCCCGGATCATTTGCAAGCCCGAGAAATTACCACAGCGGCGGTCTTTTACTCCCGGCTCACCAAATGGGAGGAATACTTCGGAGAGTTGCCCCCTTACGCGGTGCCGGCCTATTGGCACTACTTTTTGGCATACCGTCACCTACGAGTGCCGGCGGAGTTCCCCGTGGTGGTCGATATTAGTAAGACACTGGAGAAAAAATTAGCTGCCATTGCCGCCTACAAGACCCAGTTTTCCGGGGAAAAAGCAGCCTTTCTCGATCGAGTGCGGATATTTAATCAACAGCAAGGGTTGGCCGCGGGGTTTGCTGCCGGGGAAATCCTCTCGCCGACCACTCCCTTAGGAGTTCGAGACCTCATGGGGCTCATTTTCGGAGAGACAGCGGTGAGAGCTTCGCCCGGCAGGGAGTTTCAGGTGGATATCCACCCATCGGGAATCTCTTAGAACTACTTAGATGTTTTGGGAATCTAGCTTAACCTCCGAAGGCCGACCCAAAATCACTCTAAACACTTCACGCGGGTCGGGTGAGTCCAAGACCCGTCGATTGCCCCTTGTTCCCTGCAGCCTATTCCGTCCCTCGAACTTTCTTGCCGTTTACGGTGGAGCAGGAAATCCAAGGAAGGGTGTGATCCAAGCTCGGGGGACTGGTGGAAGCCCAAGTGTGACAGGGGACTCCAGGCCGCTGGGGCAATCACAAAACCACAGCTCACGGCAGAACTTGCACATCGGGGGAGAAATCCCAGCAATCAAAGCCCTTCCTATTCAAGCACCGGGTTTGGAATTCCGGCCGGTCCAAACCCCGAAGGGGGCCCTTTCGCAAACTCTGCGGAAGTGGGGTCGACGGGGTGATCGTCTCTCATGAAATTCCCGGCTGGCCTATTCTTCTCGGAGGTGCTTTCTGGCATAATGTGGCCTGTACGATGGGGGAACGTGATGGCCGAACGGTTTCGGCCCTAAAAAGCAAGCGGGGGCCGGCCCGTGATATGTGCCCACCCCGGGGTGAAAGACGTTCGCCTAACGACGAGGGCAGAGAAACCTTCGCCAAAAACTGGTTTATTTCCGACGGTAAGGCTGCACAGCTGAAAACTATTCTTCTTTGAGAGTCACTGCGGGCACGAGCTGGCGAGTTGAAGGAATTTACCACCTTTCCCGCGGCCCCGGGGAAAAGGGGTCAACGAGGCCCCGACGGAGGAAGATTGCCAAGGTTTTTCTTTTGGTTTTTGACGGGAGGCGGTTCAACCCCGGGATTGCCGGACCGAGATAGGATACTCGCCCATATAGCTTGGAAAGCGGCCTTTTGGCCCCCCGCCGATCGTGAAGGAAAATTCCGGCCAATGTAAAGGTCTGCCATAACAACCGGGCTTGCCGGGTGGTTGCCCATCTCAAGGCAAAAGATGGGCATACAAGAGACTACCGGAAGAAACGTTTCCGCAAATCAAGGTGAAGCGATCTTTCAGCAAAGGATTTCTCAGGTAAGGGCTTCAGGATGCTGTATCTAGTTAAGGAGGGTACTATGAGTTCGGAAATTGTGGACATCTCAGCTCGTCAAATCCTTGACAGCCGTGGAAATCCGACGATCGAGGTGGACGTGCTCCTAGCCGATGGATCATTCGGGCGGGCAGCTGTGCCCAGTGGGGCAAGCACTGGCGTGCACGAGGCACTGGAGCTTCGGGACGGAGATTCCTCGAAGTATCACGGAAGGGGTGTGCTCCAAGCGGTTCGAAACGTTAACGAACGAATTGCCCCGGAGCTGCTGGACATGGACGCCCTCGATCAAGTGGCTGTCGACCGCCGCATGATCGAGCTAGACGGAACGGAGAATAAAAGAAATCTCGGAGCCAACGCGATTTTGGGAGTCTCCCTGGCGGTAGCCCGAGCGGCAGCGGATTACCTGGGGGTTCCTCTTTTCCAATACCTCGGTGGGGCTCGCGCGCGGCTGTTGCCCGCTCCGATGATGAACGTCCTCAACGGAGGTGTGCACGCGGATAATCAAGTGGATGTTCAGGAGTTCATGATTGTCCCCCTGGGATTTGATTCCTTCAGCGATGCCATCCGATGCGGGTGCGAGGTCTTTCACACGTTGAAGAAAGTGCTCAAGGAGAGGAACCTTTCGACGAATGTCGGAGATGAGGGAGGTTTCGCCCCGGACCTAAAGAGCAATGCCGAGGCCCTGGAGGTAGTCGCCACTGCCGTGGAAAAGGCCGGTTACCGCCTCGGAGAAGAGGTCTTCCTAGCTTTGGACGTGGCTGCCTCTGAGCTGGTTGCCCCAGAGTGCAAAAAGGCCGAAGGCGAAAACAAGCGGTACGTCTACCGAATTGACGGGAAAGAGCTGTCCTCGGCCCAGATGGTGGAACTCCTGGAAAGTTGGGTGGCTAGCTATCCCATCTACTCCATTGAGGACGGACTGGACGAAGACGATTGGGAGGGATGGAAGATCCTGACCGATCGACTGGGCGGGAAGATCCAACTGGTGGGGGACGATCTTTTCGTGACGAATACCCGCCGGTTACAGAAAGGCATCGACTCCGGGGTTGCCAACAGCATCCTGATTAAGCTCAACCAGATTGGTACCGTCACCGAGACGATCGAGGCCATCGAGTTGGCCCGGCGACACGGTTACAGCTCGATCATTAGTCATCGAAGTGGTGAAACCGAGGATAGTTTCATTGCCGACTTCGCCGTCGCTATGGAGACCGGTCAAATTAAGACAGGGTCGGCTTCCCGGACAGACCGGATGGCTAAGTACAATCAGCTGCTGCGGATCGAGGAGATCCTCGGCGAAGCGGCGATTTATGCCGGGCCCATCATTCGTTCCCGGTGGGCAAAGAAATAGGCGGTAAAGAACTGGGTGATTATTCCCGGGGAGTCGGCCGGGAGTTCTTGGGCAGTCGCCGAACTCGTAAGATGAAACTCGATGTGCGGCGGGTGGAACAGGTCGTTTCCACCCGCCGGCCCTTATTGGTGTGTTGAAAGCGGTGTAAACGGCCAAAGGATCCCCGTGAGGAGATTTCGAGGTTTGCCCAGTGGGCTGCCAAGCTTTTGCTCGGAGTGGCCGCCCCTAAGGGTGAAGGTTCATAGTTTTGCCTCCAAAAACATCGAAAAGGGAGGGCCCCTCAATGAGGAGAAAAGGCTTTTTCCAACATTCCTCGGCATCGATCTGGGCAATCCTGATCGGACTCCTTAGTGGAGTGGGCTTTCTGCAAGCTGGGGAAGAGGTTGTCTTCGAAGATCGCTTTGAGGGTCAGCTTGCCCCCGGGTGGTATTGGCTTCGGGAACATCCGGGATACTGGCGACTAACCCAACAGGGGTTAGAAATCCGGGTAGAGCCTGGAGTGGCCACCACGGTAAGGAATGCCCTGGTTCGGCCGGCACCCGATCGCAATCAAGGAACCTTCGCGATCGAAGTAACCGTGAATAACCTTTCACCACTAACCAACCAGTACGAGCAAGCAGGGATCACCTGGTATATCAATGGTAAACCGGTATTCAAGCTTGTAAAAGAATTGGTTGATGGTCAAGTGTGCATCATCCCCGGCAAAAAACCGGTGCCGGACAAGCCGGTACGACTCCGACTCGTGGTATCCCGGGACCGTTACGTGGCCCAGTACCGGCCGGAGGAGGAGAAAGAATTTCTGACCGCTGCGGAAGGTTCCCTCCCGCCTCCGGAGAAAGATGAGGTCAGCATCCAGTGTTATAACGGTCCGCCCGATGCCGAGCACTGGATTCAGTTTCGTAATTTCCGAATTCTCAAAATAACTCCGTAAACAAACAGGCCGCCGACAACCGCAGAAAATCCCCTCGCGGTAATCTGGGAGGTAGCAGCCCAAAGGTTATCCGCGAGGCTCTTGTGCCCTCTCCTGACCAAGCAAACTTGAGCTTTGGCAAAGAATTACTCAGCTTTGCTGGTGGTCCGGCTTTTGTAGATGCCAGCTCCAAATGGAGTTTGGGCATAACCTTTTGGGCAAACAAGGTCCGGCAGTTTTTCGCTGTCTGAGGTTGCCCATTGCCGGGTGCTGACAAAAGAACAGCTGAACCCGCAAAACGGTGGAAGCCCTCGAAGATGAATGTCCTCGTAGCTGGGGGAGCGGGCTATATTGGCTCGCATGCGGTGCGGATCTTGCTTAGGGCGGGACATCAGCCGGTTGTGGTCGATAATCTTTTTCGCGGCCATGCCAAGGCCGTGCCGCCTGGGGTACCTTTCTACCGACTGGACCTGTTCGACCGCTGCGGCCTGGCGGATATCCTCCGGAAGCACCGCATCGATTGTGTGATGCACTTTGCTGCCTTGGCCTACGTGGGGGAATCCGTAGAAGAGCCTCTGCGGTATTATGCGAATAACACCGCGGGCACAATTCATCTTCTGGAGGCCATGGCCGAGGCGGGAACTCCTCGGCTTGTTTTTAGCTCGACTTGTGCTACCTACGGTCAGCCAGAGCAGGTGCCGATCACAGAGGATACCCCCCAACAGCCTATCAACCCTTACGGTCGGTCCAAACTTTTTGTGGAGCAAATCCTCCGCGACTGCGTCCAGGCCGATCCCAATTTGGGGGTAGTGTCTCTTCGCTATTTCAATGTCGCTGGCTGTGCCGAAGATGGTTCCTGCGGGGAGGATCACGATCCCGAAACTCATCTCATTCCCCGACTATTGCTGGCTGTTCTTGGGCGGATCGATGTGGTGGAGATCTTTGGCACCGACTATCCTACCCCGGACGGAACATGTATCCGGGATTACATTCACGTGGATGACCTATGCGAGGCCCATTTGATGGCGATGGAGGCATGCCAGCCAGGCCAATTCCGAGCTTATAACCTGGGGATTGGAAGGGGCTATTCCGTGCTGGAGGTGGTGGAAGCAGTTCGCCGGGTAACCGGGAAGGAGGTGCCGGTTAAAGTTGGCCCCCGCCGGCCGGGTGATCCCGCTGTGCTTTTCGCCGATGCTACAAAAATTCAGCGGGAATTGGGCTGGCAACCCAAGTACCGGGAAATCGAGCCTATCGTGGAGACAGCATGGCGATGGTTCCAAAACCACCCCTTCGGTTACCGGGATTGTTCGGAGTGACACTTCAGAAGCCGATCACCGCTTAAACAACCCCC
>Ga0071330_1063535_pt1 | contig 36585 bp, 29 predicted proteins | sample GBScel77sediment_FD_63802 | JGI IMG/M metagenome (GOLD analysis project Ga0071330, IMG submission 63802) | Hot spring sediment microbial communities from Great Boiling Spring, Nevada - Cellulolytic enrichment Sediment 77C v2 (version 2) | ecosystem: Environmental > Aquatic > Thermal springs >...
CACTATATTTACGCTGTCTATAATATCAAAGCCCTTAACAGATATCTCTCTAAGCATCTCCAATACCTTCCCCCCAGTGCAACTTCTCCCTAAGGGTATTAAAGAAATCGGAATCTTCACTTAGTCTGATGAGCTTACACTGAATATTGCTAAAACTTACCCTGACCCTGTCCTCTGTATCAAGATGTAAGCCTACCTGACCATCTACAGTGAGCATAACCTCCTCATGCTTTTCTCCCACCACTATCTCGATAGTATCCTTTGGGTTTAAGAGCAGGGGTCTTAAAAACAGAGAATGAGGACATATTGGTGTGACCAGTATACAGTCGAGATTGGGAGAAACAATAGGACCACCGGCAGAAAGGGAGTAGGCAGTCGACCCTGTCGGGGTAGAGACGATGATCCCATCAGCAGGATACCTGGCAACCAACCTATCATTAACAAAAAGGGTTATCTCAAGCATCCTGGCAAATGTCCCTTTACTTACAACTGCATCATTGATGGCCAAGAATTTTCCTTTGATCATATCCTCGCTCTCAACAACAACTTCTAAAGTACCCCTCTTCTCAATATGATAGTCCCTATTCAACAATTTATCTACAGCAAACTCATAATCTTCCGGTACTATATCTAGGAGAAAACCCAATCCCCCAACCTTTATCCCAAGAATGGGAATCCCAAGAGGACTTAGAAGTTTTGATGCCCTTAATAGTGTCCCATCACCACCTATTACGATCCCTACATCAAAATCTTCCCGGATCTCCTCTGGCCAGTCCTCATAGAGTCTCCCTTCAATATTTCTGGAAGTTACATAATCAATTATCCTCTCTGCTAATCTGCAAGCCTCTTCTCTATGTGGATGGGGTAAGATTACTACCTTCAAAATATCTGAAAGCCTCCTCAACTGTTTTTTCTATATCTATGGATCCTGTAGATACTACGCTGGAAAGAAAGAGCAGATATTCAATGTTTCCTGCCCTTCCCTTTATAGGAGAAAAGGTAAGTCCATGGGGGTACAGATGGAGTGATCTGGAAGAGCTTATAACTCTATCAATAACCTCTATATGAAACTCCCTCTTTACTACAACTCCACCCCTGCTTACCTTCTTATATTCCGCCTCAAACTGTGGCTTAACAAGTATTATTATCTCTTTTTCCCCCTCCAGGCAATTGATAAGTGCAGGAAGAATCTTCCTCACAGAAATAAAAGATACATCTATCGTCGCCAAAACTGGCTTTACCGGAAATAGACCTGGTTCCAGATATCTCGCATTATAACCCTCGATAACCCTGACCCTGGGATCACTGGCTAGAGACGGATGGATCAATCCCCTTCCAACATCTATAGCGTAAACGAGTCTGGCTCCAAACTTCAGGAGACAGTGGGTAAAACCACCTGTAGAAGCCCCTATATCTACACAGACCTTATCATTTACCCTTATAGAAAATTCTTTTATAGCCTTTTCTAACTTAAAACCACCCCTACTTACATACTCAGGCTGTCTCCTTATCTCTATATTTGCATCTCTTCTAACTAATGTCCCACTTTTGGTTATAACCTTGCCATCTACAGAGACATCGCCTGCCATAATTAGAGCCTGAGCCTGACTTCTGGTGGATGCAAGACCCAAACTGAGTAGTAAGAGATCAAGCCTCTCCTTAGTAGATTGAGAAGTCATAGAATTCATACGTTGCTGGTTCAAACCTGACATCTACCTCTTTCACTCTAGCAGAGACCGGGCCCTTCTTAAGCTCCTTTAAAAACTCGTCAAGCTTCTCCAGAGGTCCTTCCGCTACAACCTCAACCTTTCCATCCCAGGTGTTCCTTACATAGCCCTTTATTCCAAGCATAAATGCCTTATGTCTGGCAAAATTTCTGAACCCTACCCCCTGAACCCTTCCACCAAGGGTGACAATCATCCTTCTATACTCCATCTCCTTTAAATACCGCCCCCAATACCCCATTTATAAATTCAGGAGAACCATCTCTCCCAAAAGTCTTGGACAATTCAACAGCCTCATTTATAGCAACTTTAGGAGGGGTATTCTTATAAAAACAGAGTTCATATATCCCCATACGCAGTATGGTCTTATCGACCGGAGATATCCTATCAAAGTCCCATCCTCTTAAATGGGACTTAATTATTCTGTCTATCTCTTCTCTATTATTCCAGACTCCCTCTATTATATTAAGGACAAACTCCAAATCATCTTTACTAAGAAACTCAGCATCTAATTTTTTCTTTATCTCTTCTATAGCCTCAGGCCTAAACTCAAGTTCGAATAGCCACTGAAATATCTTCCTGCGAATCTTTCTCCTACTCATAGAAGAATTTATAAGCTATAAGTTTGTATATAAGCCTAGCAGTTATAAAACAAGACCTCTTATCTGTACCCAGTAACTCTACTACATCACACCCCACTACATTTTTACTTGAAAATACCTCTTCTAATATATCAATTACATTATACCACGAAAGCCCCCCAGGCTCTGGAGTCCCAACTGCAGGGATTAGAGAAGGGTCAAATACATCCATATCTATAGAGATAAAGACGTTATCCCCAAGCATATCTGATATATTATCGACAAAGAAGCTTGGGTCCCTTAAGTAATCTCTAGCCTTTACAACCTTAATGTTATTAACCGAATTTATGTAATCATTCTCCTCTATAGAGATACTCCTTACTCCGATCTCAACGATATTCCTGACCCTAAGCTCAGATATCCTTCTTGCTACACAGGCGTGACTAAAGGGTGTCTTATCATAGCTTGCTCTGAGGTCAGAGTGGGCATCAAGGATAACACAGGAGAGATCAGTGTAGTGCTTCAGTGCACCCCTCACATTACCCAGAGTAATTGTATGTTCACCACCTATCGCCACCGGAAACCTACCCTGTGATATTATCTCCCCCACAAGCTCTTCTAACTGGGATAGACATGAGAGGACATTTCCTCTTTCCCACTGAGGAGAGGCGATGGTAGCAATGCCCTTCCTGTATGGTTCAAACTCCAAAGACTCATCAAACCATTCAAGTGCTCTAGAAGAGAGTATTATCTCATCTGGGGCAAAACGGGTACCGGAAAGAAAGGTGCCTGTCTCTTCCAAGGGGACAGGCACTATAATCGCCTTTGCCTTATCGATATCCTTATATTCATCTGGAAAATCACCAAAGGTGACGTAATGAGTATAAAACATCACACCTTAGAGACACTCCTCGGAAATTCTAAGCCTCTATCTATATGGTGAAACTCATACCGCTTTACCTTAAACTTCTCTGTTAAGTACTTCTTAGCGAGCTCCAGATCAAACTCCTTACAGGAGAAGATATCCACTGTAAAGTATTCCTTTTCCGGATATGTATGTATGGCTATATGACTTTCTGCTATCAGTACTATACCAGAGAGTCCCCAATCTTCAGGTATATCCTTACTGTCATACCTGAAGACATATGGAGGCATAATCTTGCGCATACCAATTATACCTGGCAGTTCATCCAAAACCTCATACAGAAAACTCACATCTGCCAGTATACTCTTTGGACTACCATAACAATCTAGCATCAAATGTGGTCCATACACTTCTTCCTGTTCACACTCCCTCTTTCCTATTAATTAGCTACATTATTATGGGTCAAATTAGATTAAATGTCAATAGCTTCAAGTTAAACCTAACCCTTTATACCAACCTGCTCTATTGCAGTCAGATAGTATCTCTGAGTAAACAGATACAGGACCAGGCAGGGTAGCATAGTGAGCATAACCGCTGCCATCATCATTGGATAAGTCACAAGACTGATATTCATACCGCCAAAGCCAGTACCAACAAATGCGGGGTCGGCGGAAAAGAGTAATGAAAGAGCTATTGGTATGGTCCGTATGTTATTGAAGAAGATGATGCCCCTAGCATACTCATTCCAGTACCAGACAAAGGTAAAAAGGGCAACAGTTACAAATGCAGACCTAGCCAGAGGCAGATAAACATACCAGAAACATCTAAAGAAGTCGGCACCATCTATTATGGCTGCATCTTCCAGTTCTGCAGGAAGTGTATTGAACACCTGTCTAAAGACGAATATACAGAGGGGGGCATATATGCCAAAACCAAAGAATGATGGAATGATAAATACATTGAGTGAATCTAATAGATTCAATCTGTGGTAGAGGATATAGTAAGGGATGAGGAGTGTCTGAGGTGGTATAACGAGCGTGGCGAGAATTATCATCATAATAACTTCCTTCCCTGGTATCCTACCCCTGGCAAGTCCATAACCTACCAGTGAAGAAGAGAGAACCTGCCCAAGAATACAAAAGACAGTCAACTTCACCGAATTTGACAGGGCATTAAAGAAATCCATTGGCTTTAATACATCTATATAGTTTCTAAAATTTAGCCTGTTTGGTATCCAGTTAACAGACGGGTCCATATAATCCTCTATTGTCATAAGGGATATGACCACAGTCCTTCCTATAGGGTAGAGGAATATAAAAGCCCCATCAATAAGGAGAAAATAGAGAATCAGTTTGGGGATTATTCTCTTAATTTTATAAAGTGCATTAGTGCCTTTAAACTTCATCCATCTACCTCTCCACTAGAAATCTCTGTGAATAATAGTACACCAGTAATACCAGAGAGATAACAATAAAAAGGAATATCCAGCTTACGGCAGAACCATACCCGAGCTTATACTCTTCAAAGCTCAGTCTATATACATAATCCATAAAGAAGGGAGTGACACTCCTACCTCTAGCCAGTACCCTTGCTATTGTAAAGACATTCGTAAAAGACTCGATAACAGTAAAGACGATATTAATAACTGTAAAGGGTCCCAAAAGAGGTATCGTTATTGCCCAGAGACTCTTCCACCAACTGGCTCCATCTATCTCTGCAGCCTCATACACCTGAGGGTCTATACTCTGGAGTCCAGCGAGGAATATGAGCATCTGAATCCCAACCCTCCATAACCCTAGGGTGATCAGTGTGGAAAAGAGAGATATAAAATTCTGTACATTCTGACTGACCTGTATACCAAATGTCTCAAGGGTTACACTTACATTGACCATCTTGCTGAATATCTCAGGACCTATCTTGGCTACCACCACGTCTGATGCAGCTACCACTGGTAAGAAATATACCATCCTGAAAAATCCTATCCCCTTGACCTTCTGATTGATAAGAAGAGCCAGGATAAAGGAGAAGAGTATGGTAAATGGGATACTTACAACTCCATACCCCAGCGTTACTCCCAGACTATACCAGAAATCCTTATCTTCAAAAAGGGCATATTTATAGTTATCAAGCCATACAAAGGTACTGCCGTTAAAGCTCCACTTGAGAAAGCTTAAGATAATGGAAAAGAGAAGAGGAAACACAAAAAAGACCGCAAAACCTATCAGCCAGGGAGATATGGAGATATAACTCATAAGTATATTTTTCTGTCTATAGTTTAACTCTCTTAATCTCATACTTACTCCACATAAACAATGGTATGATAAGACCTACAAGAAAACACCATAGAGGAGAAGGTGGAACATCTAATCTCAGAGTTATTGTCCTTGATATTAATAGGCTCAGGAACTCCCCCATAGATATGCAAAAAAGAAAGAAGAGAATCTTACTTCTGGGCAAGATATATCTGGTCCTTCGAGATGCAGAAATCATAAGGATAACAGATATAACAAGCAGGATCAGTAGGAATAGAAGGAGGTACACTTTAAAGACCAACAATCTCTCATGGAGGTTGAACACCTCATAGTCACTCTCACCCATATGCCTGAACCTCAACGTCCTTACTATCTCATCCTCTAGGACGTCTTTAAATGTACCCCAGGTATACTTAGGATATACAGTTATTATTATAGCGTCTAGCTTGTCATAAGGGTTATAGTATAGAGGTATTACGAGCTCTCTCTTAGGATATATAAGCTCAGCCAGCTGAGAGATCATAGGAAGGTAATCTCTCAATATCTTAAATCTATTTATTATCTTTTCCATAAATGCATAGTCAAGGATACCAACCACAATAAATCTCTCCCTGTTTATGTATACTTCACTCCCCAATGGATTTGCCTTGCTACTAAAAAGTATATCTCTAGAACTCTTGGTAAGTAGCACAACCCTGTGGGATTTTAAAAAGTCAATATCTCTAAAGTTCCTCCCTTCCACGACTCTTCTCCCAATAATCCTTACAAAATTGGGTGTAATTAAGGTTACATTCATATTTGTCTCTTTAGAACCTACAGGGACTTTGGCGATGGTCTTCTTCACGCTATCAACAGATCTTACACCTGGAATATCCGCTATAGCCCTGGCATCTTCCCAGGTAAGTGGTTCCAAATTCATCTCTTCAGTTAAATAAGGAGATACTGCAAATATATCCATCCCATATGTAAAGAGACTACTTCCCAAACCAAACCTTATAGACTCTAAAGAGCCCAGCACTAGAGAGATAAGCATAATACTTATAGCTATCTTTACTCCCTCTAATCCTTTGCCCATTTTTCTCTCTCGATAACTATAACCCTATCGTAATCGTTAAGTGGTCTACTGCTGTAAGTGACGACCTTATCAAACTGATTCAAACCGCTAATGATCTCCGCCTCATCTTCGCTAACACCCCCAACTTCAACCTTCCTCTTTCTTACTACCTGGACATTGTCCCTTATCAGTCTCCTAAGTTCTCTATCGTCTGTAGTCACTGGAGTCCCCTCAACAACAAATACATAGTACTCAACATCCTCAGGACTTGGTGGACTTAAGTAGTATAAAGGATTTTCGATCCCTTTAGGAGACTCCTGATATATGCTTGCTAGAGGAACAACAATACTGAGCTCTCTACTTCTAACCAGGATTCTGGTATAGACTGGCATATTAACTTTAATACCAGGTACCTTACCTATTATCCTTCCAGTAACCTTCACACCTGTCTTACCCATTAATTCTTCTGTGCCTTCAGATATAGACTCGACCTCTCCCCGGTACTCCTCTGTAGAAAGGGGATCTATCTTGAACCTGATCTCCTGACCAACCTTTACCTTCTCTGTATACTTAGGATCAATAACACAAGAGACAGATAATTTCTCCTCATCCGCTATAAGTAGAATCGGTGTCCCAGAGGTTATATATTCTCCCTTCTTTACAAATATAGAAACCACCTTACCATCTATACCTGCCTTAATTATTCTCTGATCCTCCAGGAGTCTAAGCTGTGCTTTTGCGTTCTCTAGATTCTTTCTTATAATAATAAGATTATTCTCCCTAAGTCTTTCCTGAGTCTGGTACTGTATCTTACTGTTTTTATAATTCTTCTCTGCCAGAGTATAGGCAAGTTCCGCCTGCCTGTAATGAGCTCTATAGTTGTTGTACTCTGAAAGAGTAATGATTCCCTGTCCGAAAAGAATCTCTGCCTTTTTCAGGTCTTCTTTTGCCTTTCTAAGGTTCTCTTCTTCTCTCTTCAAGGCCATCTCATACTGAGCTATATCGTATACTTCGCTCTTTAACCTTTCCTCTTCTATCCTGAATCTTTCTATATTTAATATAGCCTGCTGTATCTGAAGTTCCAATTCGGGAGATTCTATCTGACAGAGTGGAGTCCCACTCTTCACATACTCTCCAACCTTAACACCTATATCTACGACCTTTCCCGAGGTATTACTCCTTACCATAGACCTGATAGCCGGTTCTATATAACCCACCGTAGATACGTCTTGTATAAATGGCTTCCTCTCTGCCACTGTCACAGTAACTTTAGGGTAATGTTCAAAATAGGTCCTGTTATACACAAAACCCAGATACATAATCCATACGATACTTATAATAAGAGCAATAGTACCTAATCTTCTTTTCATCTCTAACCTCCAACAAGAAGAAACCATATTATATTATAACTATAGTTCTCTAGAAGTATCTCTATCGCCCTTACAATTATCAAACAGATAAGAAAGATAGATATACTGTACTTAGGATTTATACCTTCTCTAGAAGAAAGTCCAGCAAATATACCCATACTCCAGATATTCTGAAGATTAATCTCTCTGAGAAATATATAGAGCGTATCATTTCTGAGGATATCCCTGTTTAGGGCATAAAAGATCACTGGACTCAGAGATATATTGAGGTCTCTGAGATCTACCAGATTCTCCAATCCTTTGACTTTAAGAAAATATGTTATAATGAGCCTTACAGGAATAATAGGTAGAAGAGAAAGAGAAAAGATAAGTAAGAGTCTATTATACTCCACATTCTTTAATATTCGCCTCGTTATAGCAGTACCTATCAGTGTCCTGATAATATACCATACAGGGAGCACAACAAAACTTAAGATAACTACTAGTCTTATCACGCCTTCAGCCTCTGGAAGAGTAAAAAGACTATTACGGGTTAATCTCACAATTGCCTCAGACTTGAGGTATAAGACATTCGGGTCCATTGTGATATAAAAGTTACACAGCGCAAATATGACACCCACAAGGACAGGGACAATAAGCCAATTGATATCTCTGAGATCAGCCCAAACCTCAGAGGGAGAAAAGAGCAGTATAATCCACTTCACAGGGTTATCAAGAACCTTATGTAAATCTCTCAGGTATCTCATACTTATAGGTACCTCTCTATCAAACTATTATTTAAACCTTATTTTTTATAATAACATTTCAAGAAATATCTTTCTTAAGATCAGAAAATTATACTCACTTAGGCTAATCTATAATATATGGAAGACAGAAGGATCAAGTATATAGAAAATCCTAACAGGACTTTATATTCTTAATAATCAAAAGATTTCTCTTAGATAGCTGAACTCTTTCTGGAGTACTAAAGCAGCTGGACCTAGACATTTAGGTTTATAGCAGAGTTCACCAACTATTATTTCCGGTATCCTCACCACTTCACCAAATATATGTTTTCTAATACTCTGTTGAATAATGGGAATTAATAAATCCCCTCCAATAGTAGTAGTGCGCCCATTTATAATGATCAATTCCGGGTCTAGAGTGTTTATAGCGTTGGCTATTCCAATTCCCAGGTCTTCTCCCACATCCTGGATTATTTTATTCGCGAGGGTATCATTGTTTCTTGCTGCTTCAAAAATGATCTCCAGAGTAACGCTATCCATATCTTTAACTAGTTCAAGGATAAGAGAGCTTCTCCCAGACTTTAATTCTGTTTTCACCCTTTCGACAATAATTTTATCACTCACAAAAGTTTCTAGGCATCCATAATTACCACATTTACACCTTAACGAATTATGCCTGAGAAAGGTATGTCCTATTTCACCAGCCCTTTCACTAGCACCTCTATAGATTTTACCATCGATGACTACTGCTGAGCCGACGCCGGGTCCAACATCTACTAGAATAAAATTCTTTCTTCCTCTTGCAGCACCAAACCATAATTCTCCAATAGCTGTTGCTTTTACATCGTTGTCTATATATATAGGGAGGTTGAATTCTTTTTCCAATATATTTCTCAGGGTTATTTCTCTCCAACCTATATTAGGGGCAAATTTAACTATACCGCTGTGGGAATCTACTAAGCCAGTGACCCCTACTCCTATTCCCCTTATTCTGTTTGAAGAAATTCCTGTCTGTTCTATAACTCTATGTATACACTCGATTACTAATTCTATCTTTAACTCTCCCTCTTTTTCAATATTGAGAACTTCTTCTAGATATGAAATGGTTTCACCTTTAAAGTCGACCACTCCAGCTATTATTTCATCTACGATGTAAACCCCTACCTGACAGAAAGCTCTAGGATTTATTTCCAACAGAATAGGACGTTTCCCACCGTTAGAGGACCCTTTTCCTATTTCTCTAACCAAATCTTCTTTCAGTAAATCATTAACAATATTTGCTACTGTAGCAGGATTCAAATTAGTTTTCCTCGCTATATCAGCCCTCGATATAGCTTTACTTTCTGCTATCTTATTAAGGATAATATTTCTATTTATACTCCTCACCAAGTGAAAATCAGCTGTAGCCTTTTTCAACGTACCTCCTTCACTTTATTTACATTATAACTAAAGTTGTCTAGATATAAATTTAACAAGAATAAAGCGAATAGTCAATAGTTAGAATTAAACGAATCGGCAAAATAGATTATGACAGAAGAAGTGATGACAGGTCAGAAATCGGTACTATTGACATACTTGACTTCCTATAGTATAATTTTTAACAAGTTAATTTAACGTGTAACTAAAGTTTACGGGTATACTATGACATATGAATAACAGATATAGAGGGAAGGAGGTGATACTTGGGGAAAAGGAATTAGTAATTTTATTTATAAGGATATTCCAGTCAAGTTAACCTAGGTAGGGTAGAATTAAAAATTTTATAAAAGAGGAGGGATGTTAGGTGAAAAAGTTTTTAGTTGTTTTTACTCTGATTGTGTTTATTTTAGGAAGTATTTCTGTGCTTTTGGCTCAGGAAAAGCCTAAGTTTGGTCCAAAGGCTTCTTTAAAAGGGGAACTTCAAGTTTATTTACAAGCTTATACTCCTAGGGAAAGGACAGAGGCTGACAGATGGCCTCCACCTCAGTATGGATGGGTTATTCAGAAAGAATACGAAAAACTTCACCCCGGAGTCAAGATAAAATTCTTAGAAGCAGTCGAAACTGACTACTTTACTTGGATTCAAACCAGATTGATAGGAGGAGAGGCACCACATATATTCTGGGGACATCATAGTTGGGCAGAAGAATGGGGACCAAAAGGTCTACTTGTTTCTATGGATCCTTATTTAGATCTGCCGAATCCCTATATTCCTGGAAATAAAAAGTGGCGTGATATTTTTGACCCTGGAGTTTTAGCTATAAATGCTGCTCCTGATGGAAAACAATACACTATAAATGGAGACCTCGTCACCACCGGAATTTTCTACAATAAAGACGTCTTTGATCAGTTAGGGCTTAAAGTACCGAAATACTGGGATGAATTCATTACAGTACTCAGTAAGATTAAGACTGACGGGAGATATATACCTATGAGCTGGGCTGGAGCGGAGAAAGAAGTAGCTTATTCATGGCTTAATAGATTTACACGTTATCCACTATATAAACCGCTGATGAAAGAATTTGATGTAATCCCTGAGGAAAAGCCAGGAGTAGTAACTCAGAAAGAGCAGGCTCTTGCTTGGAAGAAAGGTATAGAGACTCTTTCTAGCGAAAGATGGAAGGTTGGTGCACAGCTACAAAAAGAATTGTCTCAGTACTGGAGTCCAGGATTCCTCGGGTTAACAATGAGCCAAGCGTATGATCAGTTTATCACTGGAAAGGCGGTAATGCATCTCAATGGAAGTTGGATGATCAAACCAGTTAGGTTAGACCCCTTGAGGAAATTTGAATGGGGATGGATGCCATTCCCAGTTGTTACTAACAAAACCACTAAATATGCTCCTCGCCCAGGGACTATAAAAGGGCTAACTTTAGGTGGTCCTTCTGCAGCATTCCAGTTTAATGTGCCAGCTTCTGCCCAGAAACAAGGTATGCTGGAAGTAGCTGTCGACTTTCTGATGTATCTTACAGCTCCTAAGAATGCTGGACCACTTATAGCCGATTTAGGTGCTTTTCTTCCCAGTATTAAAGGGGTAAGACCTGCTAAAGAGTTGGAGGCAGTTTTTTGGAAGCCTGGAACTTATGAATTTCTTGAATTGATATTTCCAAATCCTGGGTATATAGATATAACTGAAGAGGCTAAAGATAAGAACTATAAACTGTGGCAACTCTACATAGGAGATCAGATTTCGCTTGATAAATTCGTGGAAGAAGCAACAAAGAATGTAGATGACGCTGTGAATAAACTCATTAAAGAGAATAACTGGGATTTCAGTAAGTACGGAGTAAAGTAGTATTATTAGAAAAGGGGAGTTAGAAACGGATTCCTTTAATAAGACTCTAACTCCCCTTAATTTTCAGTTTATCTATAATAGAAAGGGGTGGATTTAATGAGACAAAGCCCAGTTTTGAAAAATATTTATAAAAATAAATTTATCTATCTCTCCCTTATTCCTACATTTGCCTTATTGTTAACATTTAACTATTATCCTGCTATTAATGCCCTTTATCACTCTCTCTTTGAATGGGATGGGATTGGCTACGAAAAGTTTATAGGAATTGGTAATTTCATAAACCTCTTTAAAGACCCTGTTTTTATTATATCGCTGAAGAATGTCTCTGTTCTTGCTATTGCAGGAGTAATCATCTCTATAACTTTCCCCCTGTTAGCGGCAGAGTTAACGTTTAATCTTAGAAACCTAAAGATGCAATACTTATACCGTACTATGTTTGTGGTACCGATGGTTGTTCCTGGAGTTGTAATTCTTTTACTATGGGGATTCATATATAGGCCAGATGGTCTTTTAAATCATCTCCTTATAACTATAGGTTTTTCTAATCTTACTCGACCTTGGCTTGGAGACTTTAACACTGCTTTATATGCAATTATATTCATAGGTTTTCCATGGATAGGGTCATTTAATTATCTGATATATCTAGCCGGGCTTCAAAGTATTAATAGAGAGTTATTCGAATCAAGCATAATAGATGGGGCTACTAGACTACAGCAGATATTCTATATAGATATTCCAATGATTCTTGGCCAAGTAAAACTTATTCTTATTCTTACCATTATCGGAGTAATGCAAGGTTATACTACTCAAGTGGTACTTACTCAAGGAGGTCCTGGGTATGCAACCATGGTGCCAGGAATGTATATGTATAATAGCGCCTTTCAATATTATAAGATGGGATATGGATGTGCTATAGGAACGTTCCTATTTGGAGTTATTCTTATTCTTACTATAATCAGTAGAAAATACATTCAAGCTCCTACAGAATTTGGAGGGAGATAATATGAAAAATTTCTATATTGGAGAGGTACTAAAACATTTATCAATTATTATTCTTATTTTACTTACACTCTATCCCTTTTTCTTTCTAGTGATCTCTTCATTAAAAAGTCATGAGGAGTTTACCCATAATTTTTTAGGTCTACCTAAATATATAAGATGGGTAAACTATACAGCAGCATGGAGGGCAGTAAGTAGATATATCTACAATAGTCTTATAATGAGTTCACTTACTGTAATTATGGTAGTATTTCTATCTTCCTATGTAGGATACATATTTGCTAGATATAAATTTCCTGGTAGAGAATTCTTATTTTATGCTATTATAAGTCTATTGATGATACCTGGAGCTTTAACCTTGATTCCTCAGTTTATTATTGTAAAAAATTTAGGTTTACTCAATACTAGATGGGCATGTATACTTCCTTGGACCTCTGGAGGACAGATATTCGCAATATTTGTTATTCATAGCTTTATGAGTTCGCTTCCTGAAGAATTATTTGAGGCAGCTAGAGTCGATGGGGCAGGGATATTTCAGATTTATACTAAAATAGCGATACCTCTTTCTTATCCTACACTTGTTACCATAGCTATTATGCATTTTGTAGGTACCTGGAATGATATTATCTGGCCTCTAGTAACTATCACGAAACCTGAACTTAGGCCTGTAACTGTAGGAATAATGGCTTTTAACTCAGCCTACTATCAAAACTATGGACCTTTATTCGCTGGATATATATTAGCTTCTATCCCTCTAATAATTCTGTTTATATTTACTATGAGATTCTATATCCAGGGTTTACTCTCAGGAGCAATAAAGATGTAGTCTTTAGGAGGTAACTGTGAAAAGGATAAAGACTTTATATCTTGGACTCTCTTTGAAGCCATTTAAAGATAAGAGCGAAGATTTCATCTGTTCTAAGATAGAGGAGATATTATGCTTATGGTATCCTATGATAAAAGATGCCGAAGAACTCTGGTTTAACTTTATGATAGGTAATGGCGATCTGGTTTTAACTTGGGATGGTAATCCAGACTCAGAGTTTGAGTGGGACCACTATAAAGGGCATAATAATCCTTTATATGCAGGATACAAATTTAATCCGATCACCTTGAGAGAATATATGGCAGATTGGCCACATTTTACCTACAGAGATCTGAAATTTATTTTTAATTGTTTAAAGTCCTTAGGTGAGAAAAGGGGGTTAAATATAAAAATTATAGTGAATATAGAGCCAGGTCCTGAGTTTAGTGAGTCTTCATTCAGATATATAGAACATCCAGAAATTCTTGAATATCAGGGCGGCGGACATGGCAACTCGATCTCATTTAAGGCTAAATTCAAGAGGGATAGTAAGAAATATGTTGGTTATCCAGACGGGATCCCTGAAAGTGAACCATTTGGAAGATTTTTGGGTAGGCAATTGCGTGAATTCATTAAATTTACAGAAATAGATGGAGTTTCCTTTTCTAATGGGCTCGGTTTTGGGACACACCCTTGGTCTCTTATCGGACATAACTTTAACGGAGAAAAATTTAATCTAGTTAATTTTGCCTTAGAGGCTGAGGAAATAGAATCTTTTTGGAACTTATTAAAAAAAGAAGTACCTCAGAGTATAATAACTGCGCAAGGAACTAATTGGCCTGTAGGAGTAGATATATCAGTAAAATGTGTTCCTATAAAGGAGATATATGAGAAATATCTTACTAGGCCTCTAGGCACTACAGTTTCTGTATTTTTTAACGATTCTCTAGGTTTTGCTATGGCCAGCTATTTATCTAGAATAGCTTCTACTTCATCTTTTGATTTTGGTTATTACTTCTTAGACCCTTGGTATCCTCAGGATGCTTGGGAAGACTTTCCTTATGATCATCAACCCTTTGATATCTATTGTCCTATGTCTAGTGGAGCAATAACCAAAGAGGGAAAGACTAGGGGGGCTGATGGTATAAGCTGTGGTGCCATAAATGATGATAATGGAGAGTTCTGCGAAGATGCGGCATATGAGTTAATACCTCATTTTAGAAGGGCTATTCTGCATAGACCAGATGCTCCTGGGATATTAGTATGGTTATACCCATTTGAAGAGTATAATAAAGTTGGGATCGAAGAACCTGATCTAATAAATAATCTATTCTTCTGGGACTGTTTTACGGCATCTGCTATAGATAATGGTTTACCTTTAAATACTGTAATCTCCTCACACAACTTCATTAAGGATAATTTTTCTGTTTTGAAAGATTCAATTTTGTACTCCTGTGTACCTCTCTGTAATTGGGAATATAGCAAGAGATTAGAGGAATTTGTAAAACTTGGGGGGAAAATTATTCTATATGGTTCCATACTACATACGAGTGATGAGATAAGAAGTTTGCTAAATCTAAAAGTTGGAGAAGGGATAGAGGGAGAGGTAACACTAGTCCAGAAAAAGTATAATTTTATAAAAGATATAAGTCCTTTTATCTATCATAAAGGAACTATATCTGGAGGACCTATTGTGGAAGAATTAGAAGATGACAATGAACCGTATACTGAGGTTATCTATGAAGTGGTAAAAGATGGGAAAAAGAAAGTATATTCAATACTAAGAAGTCTTCCAGAGTGGAACGGAGGTAAAATAGCATGGATTAGAGGTTCCCTTCCTTTTGAGTTAAATGAAGAGAATATCCGATTCAAAAATCCTTTGCCAGCGAAGATCCCGAGATTTCTTTTAGGGATTCTTGGATATTCCATAGAGCAAAGCCCATACGATTCTCAAAACAGCCAGGTATTTATCTCTAGACATAACAATGCATATATTTTCTCTGGTTATAAACCAGATACCACTGTAGAATTGTCTTTCAAATTCCCTGAAGGGGCTCCTATATTTTTCAATTATGATACAGTTATAAAAGAGGGGGCCTCTTCATACTGCCTTTCTAAAGCTTTTCATGAAGAATGTAGAATCTTTGTAAAACAATTCTCTGGGAAAATAAAGTGTAGGCGTACCCTTAGACATGAGTTTACTGAAGATGAGGTAGAAATTACTGGCTTAGAAAATGCTGAAGTAACATTTTATCCGCCAGAGACTAAGTTAGAAAAAGTGCAGGTAAGTCCTAGATATAAGATAGAAGTATGTAGAGATTCAAAGTTTATAAAAATAAAAAGTGTGGAAGGTAATATATTAATATCTTGGTAACATCAAGTATATAATTAATTATTTTTACTTTGGGAGGTGTTAAATATGCCAATCTACCGTGATGCTGTATACGGTGGAGAAACAGTTATTCTTGAAAATCGATATTTAAGACTTGAAATTCATAAACGTCCAACTGGTTGGGGGTGGGGAGAGCTATTTGTAGTTGACAATAATCAACAATATAAGTTTATGGCAGTTTTAGAATATCTAGCTGAGGCAGATATATCAGGATTTCCTCATCCATTACGACTTGAGGCAAAGGAATACAAATTAGAGAAATTTGATGATAGGAAAGTGCTCTCCTTTGAGGTAGAAATTCAACCGGTAGATCCTCCAAGTGAATATCTATCAAAGGATTCTGTACTGCGGGGTACTGTCAAATTTATTCTATCGGATGATACACCAATAATTCATTACGAGATGTCTTTAAAAAGTGAATGCTTAATCTATCTTAATTACATTCGTGTTCTATGGTTACGTATTGGGGCGAATAGCTTTGGCATGAAGAAATATGATGCTATATTTCCCGGAGTAGAATGGGTAGTAGATGACGAATGGTCAAGTGGTACTGACTGGTTTGAACATCCACAGGCTCTACGAGTTACTCCTCATCCATATAAAGTCGCTATACCTATCATGGCTATTAGCTATGATGGAATTGGTATAGGACTTTCATGGAATCCAGAAGAATCTATTCTTACCCCATGGACTAGTATTAGATGTCCTCAACCAGTTTTCGCTACTCCTAACTTTATAGATCGCAGAAGTCATCATTTATTAGGATTAATGTATCCGAGTGTTCGTTGGGGTATGGACGAAAATTATTTACGCGCCAAGTCACCTATTTTGGTGAGAAAGGGAGTAACCTTTCCTCTTCATGCCCAAATTTCAGTCGTGAAAGGTACCAGCTTAGACGTAATTTTAGACTGGGTCAAACGTAATGGCCTGCCTGATCCCGGTCCACCAAGATACGAGTGGAAGGAAGCCCTAGATCGTATTGCAAAGGCTTATAATACTAACCTCTGGATTGAAGGAAAGGGTTGGGGAATTCGCGGTGAGGGGCGACCCATTATCCCCGATTTTATCTTGTACTATATTGAACACGGAACAGATCAGGATGTTATTTCTGGTCTTAAAGAAAAAGTTGCATGGTGTAAGAGCCAGAAACTTGAACTGACTAAAGAGAAGTCTAGTCCTTTGAGATATCCGTATCTTTCTAGACCATTAGACTGGATTTTAACTCGCCCTGAAGATTCTCTTGAAATCGGAAATCGACTCCTTAAGATACAAACTCCGGAGGGGGATTTTCCCTTTGATCCATCCGGTAGGCATTCTACTTTACTTCAAGATTGGGCTAACATTTGGCGTCCTTTAGGACACACAGGAGATTCTGCTATAGATCTATGCGCAACTGCAAGTGCATCGTTAATTCTTGCAGGAAGGAATACTGGAGAGTCCAAATTTATAGATGCTGCTAAAAAAACTCTAGAATTTGCTATGAAGTTTGAACGCCCTGAAGGGGGTGATTGGTGGGAAACACCTCTATTGAGTCCTAATTTACTTGCTGCTGGGCATGCTGCAATAGCCTATTATCTAGGCTATCAGGAATTTAACGATAGGAGATATCTGGAAAAGGCCATTCGTTGGATTAGAAGTATTATTCCTTTTACTCATCTATGGCAACCAGCAGATGTCCCTATGCTCTATAATACTAAGCCCTGTTTCTGCAGTACCTCTTGGTTCCTAAGCGATTGGGTTTCCAAACATGTACAATGGGAGGTTTTACAGATTTTTGCCAAGTCAGCAAAAATTGGTATTGACTGGGCAGAGATTGATCTAGAGATAGACTGGAATAAGTTCCAAAAAGGAGTCACAACTGCTGTATTGCGTTGGATGATAGATTCTAAAGATTCAGATTGGCTTACTCATTCCGAATATCCTTTAGAATTGATTAAAGATGGAAAGTGGGATACTTTATTTGCTGATACATTTGACCCTATCAACAATACCTATGGTGGCGGACCGATTATGCCAGAACTAATCGCGGATAATGTTATAATTCTTTTAAAGAAATATGGAGATAAAAATTCTGCGTTTAGGATTAATGGTTCGTTGGGGAGGAGAAGAGCGAGAGAGTATAGATACTGATAAAATATTAGCTTGCTCTGGAAGTGATACTTTATTACGGGCAGGAGAGGGATACTTTACCCGGAATGAATTTATTATTCTGCCAGAAAGTTAGTTTTCTCCTTTAATTATCTTATAACCAAGAGGTTTTATGCCATTAAATTCTCTGTTGGAATAATTTACTATGACCATGGTCCCATCTGTATATGTCGTCTGATATACATATCTACTCAATTCTCTGTGATCGGAGATAAATTCATACTGAAGATATCCAAGATCCCTGTTAAAGAGGTCATATTCTCTCTTCAGATCATTCAGCCAGTCCGAGAACCTGGAACTGAAAAGATCTCTGTAAAATGTATCCATTATTAATATCGGAGATTCATAAGTCAACATAGCGTTTGGCAGTGCCCCATACTCCAGAGTCTTTAAAAACTCATAGTCAAAATCTTTTCTAAGATTCATCGGCTCAAATGAATATCTCACTATACCATGGAGTGCTATCTGCCATAAGGGAACAGATTCTCCTCCAAAAAAACCTGAACTTGACGAGGGGACGGAGATAAATGTATCAGTCATATCTACTCCGTAGCTACAGCCACCTTCAACTATACCTCCCAGGGATAACATCTTTGAATAAATATCTGCAGAGTCAAACCTACTTGCAGGATGTTCGTCATCAAAACACTCGATAAGTCCTCTACCTAAGCGTCTCAGTTCTATACCTGCTATCCCAATCCTCTTTGCCTCAGCATAAAACCTCTGGAATTTAGTCAGGGCTATCTGGGGGCAGATGATAAAACCTCTCCTGTATGTATTCTGCTCTAAGGGTAACTTCACAGGGGTCTTCAACGTTAATCTCCGGTAGAAGTCTCTAGAATTCTGGTATATCTCAAAGAAATTAACAGAAAGACTGATAAAGGAACCAGAACCCTTGGCTTTTTCTATCACCGACCTGAGCCCTCTGGCACCATCAAACGGGGGAAAGGTAGTAGGGTTCTCACCCTCAAACCCCGACTTTTCCCAGCCAGTAAGGATCAGATTGGCTCTTATTCCTAAATCCTTTAATCTATCGAGCATCCACCCTATCTGCCTGAAAGAGGTCAGTCTGATTATAGGATCAAACAGCTGAAAACCTCGCTTAATTCCCATAAATACCCCTATATCTATCACACCCGGATCCAGATATCTATGAACATTAACCTTTTCCCTCAAAGTCTTGACCCTTTTCTCTCTCAAAAGATAGTCTCTATAGACCTTGCCAACACCCACATAACTTGCCATTTTATCCTGTAATAGATAGAAACGAACGATCCTGTCTTTATTATCCCTCCTGGGAGTTATACGCTTCTTACGATATATATCCTCAAATATCTTTCTATAGTAGAACTTGGGACCTATAGAATAATATCCATTACCTGGAGCCATATCCATAACCAGCCCACAGAATTCATCACCCTCGATGATTATACCGGCAAAACCAAATTCACCCTTTATACAACCGAAAACAGGCAGAGTGATAGGTATGCGATTTATATCGTAGCTGGAGGGGGTCAGGTCTCCATAGACCTGTTTCTCAAGGGTGGTGACTCCAAAAAACTTATTGAACTGTACAATAGTCCCACAACCATCAGGTATAACAATGTATCCCCTTTCTCCAACCCTACCGGCATTGAGATAAGGCAGTAATGTTATACTGATGATGGGGAAAGAAGGGTCCTCTTTAAGAGACCTATCTGGAATCATAACCTCAAAATACTCTCCCCTATCATAGATCTTGGCTTTAAAGCTAAAATTTATCTCTTTAAACCTATAGTTTATATCTATACTCTCGCCGGTATACTTGACAGTTCTCTGGGCATCATAGGAAAATAAGAGTCTAGAATTACCAAGGCTATCATCCCAGTACTCAACAATAAACATCGATCTTATCTTTGAATCCCAGTAGTCATTTACAGATGTCCAATCTAAAGGAGAGCTGGACATAGTATATCTTCCCCTACTAACTAAAAGTAAGTCTTTCTCTACATTGTAAGATATACCTGACCCAGCACAGACTACAGGAGTTACTAAGAGGAGGAAAAAGATTAAAATAAGTATCTTCTTCATCAGTACCCTACCAATCTGTACCATGCTTCTAGGTAAACGTCCTTTATAAAAGACCATAACTCTCTGTTTATACCCTGAAGGAAAAGTAGTATTGATACAGCAAAGACCAACCCTAATCCAGTTAAAGAAAAGATCAGTAAGTTCTTAGTCGATGATAACTGTTGTGTAGCATATACATTTATAAAGAAAAGGACCACGCACCAGAGTATCAGCCCCTGCATAGCATAATCATAGTATACCTTCTCCTGAAATGTAAGTAGATTACTCACTAGAGATACTGGAAAGGAAAAGAGTATGTATGGGACTATACAGAAGATCGTCGTCAACATACACTGCTTCCATGTCCCCATCCCATCAAGTATCTCTCCAACACCATAGAAGACCGTACCACCTACAAACCATAACCCTGAAAACATAAGTAATCTCCGAAAGAATAGATAATTTATATCTTCTAAAGTCGGCTGAAATATGTAGTTGACAAATCTCCTATTCAGCGCATCTACTAGGGCTAAAGAGATAAGGATGACAAGACCCAGATATAAAGGCTTCTCTTTAACTTCTAACAGAGCCTTGAAGGGGGAGTAGAGCATTCTACCAACTATATTGTTGAATATAAAAGATAACTTTCTACCCCAAAAGATAAGGGCATTTATAATAACAAGAAACAGTATACCCCAGAGGATTATATATCTATAAAAGATCTCCCTTCTGTAAAGGACAACCGTATTAGAGTATCTCATCCTATCCTCTGCAAGTTTAAACTCTATAAGGGCAGACCTGTACTCCTTCATATAGAGGTAAGTCTCTCCAAGCCCAGAATGGATAAACTTCATATAGTTATTTAGACGTAAGGCTTCATTCCAGTATTTTATAGAAAGGTCATAATCTCCATCTATCAGTGCCTTATTCGCCTCATCTATGATCTTCATAAGTCTCGAAGGATGGAAGAGTTTTATCTCTCCGCCATATCCTATGGCTATATAGCCATCACTACGTATAGCGATACAAGTGGCTCCTCTACCAGCAAAAAATCTGGTGACAAGGGACCCTCTCTTATCAAACTTATACACATAACAGGAAGATGTATCAAGTATATATAGATTTCCAAGCTGATCCACAACTATCCCGCCTATAAAGGCATTTATAATTGGGCCAAAGGTCATATTTATATGTCCCTGATAATTCATTCTTTTTATTACAATGTAATTTGGTTCAAATCTGCTGATCGTCGACCTTGGTAAACTCCCAGCCACATAGATGTTACCTTTAGAATCGATAGCTACTGCATTTACCATAGTCAAATCCGAAGCTCCATACCCGCTCTTAATCAGATCTCCGACAAATCTACCGGTAGGAGAGTATATAGAGACCTTACCGGAACTTGTATTGACAAGATATATATAACCTCTCTCATCTACACAAACAAACCCCGAGTAGGAAATAAAATCATAAATAGTGTCTTTAGAAGAAAGAGTAATACTATCTATATAGTTTCCAAACCGGTCAAATCTATCGACAAACCTACCCTTGGTAATAGCATAGATATGTCCCCAGGGGTCTACTGCAATAACCTCAGCATTAGAGTGAATCTCCCTCTCTAACAGCCCCTCAGGAGAGTATACCTGTATCTTCTCCTCCCTTTTATCAAGAAGATATAATCTGTCATCGGGTCCAAATGCAATAGAAGAGACCTCTAAAGGTAATTTATTTATATCGGTCTGGGAAGAGAAGAAGCTTCCAGTAAGAAAGTAATCCGCCCAGGCAAAATGGGGCAGTAAAAGTAAGGTCAGTGTGAATAAAACTACATTAAACCTGCGGTTTATCATCACCCTTAAAGGAAAGTTTATAGAGCTTACCAGGAATCTCCTCCAATTCAAACCCCTTTTCCCTTAAGACCCTCTCTACCTCCTCATCTGTAGAGACCACCAGAAAATCTCCACCTATCTTTCCTGCATCCAGGACATATATACTCCTGTCCGCAACGGTAAGGGAGGGAAGTTCGTAGAGATCCAGATCATTCAGGGCAAGCTCTATCTTCCACCTCTTCTGAGTAGTTCTTCTCCACACAGGTCTTATATCAAAGATGCCTTCTACTTTGAAGGATAATGGATACTTGTCTTCTTTCCAGAGGAGATAGAAATCAATGCCTCCTCCTACAGGAATATCCTTTAGTGGTGTTACATCAAGCTCGGTAGGAATAGAGTCGACCTCTCTTATCTCGGTAACTATATCTTTGAAATGCTGATCAAGGAACTTCTTCAATCTTGTAGCCTCATGGAGGGCAAAGAGTTCATCTATATAGCTCTCTAATTTCTCTGTAGAGTTCTTCTGCTTTTTCTCTCTATAATTCTCTATAAGCTCTTCATAGTTTACAAGAGGAGACTCTCTCCTCTCTGAGTAAAACCAGACTATCTCTATATCATCAAAATATCTTCCCCCGTAAGGAAAACCGTCCATCTTAGAGACAACTCTATAAAATTTCTTATCAGTCAAACCCTTCAACCCCTTTCATTCGTTATTCTACTAAATAAGTATAGACCAGAATAAAACTATAGACAATAGGGGAAGGTGTTTTATATAATTTAAAATAGCAGCGCAATAAAAAGTTGGGGGTGTGTCTATATGAGAAGAAGATTTATAATTAAATTTACTCTGTTTTTTATTATTATTGCTTATAACATATTCTATATACATTCTCAGACAGCTATCGCATCTAATTCTATAGATAAAAGCCTTCTACCATATATGAACTTCCCCTGGCTTCTCATAAAGCATGATAAGGAAAGCTCGATGTATTCTGAGACAGAGATACCAAGATTTCCAAAGACACTGTATGAAATAGGGGTAAGTGCTAACTTGGACACAGAATTAGCAACACCTCTCATCTATGATGGAAAAATAATCCTAGCTGACCACGAAGGAGTATTTGTTCTTGAAGAAGAAAGTGGAGAGTTACTCTGGGGAGCAGAAATATTCTTTGATGATCTCCACAGTAGAAAGATAAAAGAGCCTCAGCCTTGGACAAGATGGAAATGTTATGGATTATGGGAATTTGTACAAAGTTATGGAGTGGGACAAAACTTATATGTAGCAACAGTAAACACCAGTGTATCTTCCTTATTAGCTTTCGATATTGAAAAGGGATCTCTTCTCTGGAGGGCAAAGGTAAACGGACCCATTACATCAAATCTTGTAATAGGAAATAAGAAGATATTTGTAGGCACAGCTCACTCAGATGGAAAAGTCTACTGTTTCTCTGAGGATGGGAGGCTTTGCTGGAGCACATATATAGGTGGAAATATCAGAGGCCTAAGTATAGGTGATTCCTTAGTCTTTGTAAGTTCAGAATACAATAAAAAACTTTACGCTTTAAATATTGATAATGGAAGTATTGGTTGGACTTATACACATGATAGCCTTATAACTTCTCCAGTTTATAGAGAAGGATTAATCTTTTTAGGAGACGCAGAAGGTAACCTAATATTAATCTCAAAAGATGGCATGTTACTCTGGGAAAAAGCTATCGGGGTCTGTTCAAGTGTTGATGGACATTCGTATGTTGCAATAGATAAGCGTAATGTATATGTATCTAGTTCTTTGGGTGGAAAGAGTTTTCTAATTTCCTTAGACTTTTCGGGTAATGAGGTAGGGAAAATAGAATTCCCTGAAGGGAAAAGTTTAGGGGTTCCTGTAGTCACTAGAAGTATTATTGTTATTCCAACAATATCTAAAAATACCGCCAGGATCTATCTCCTGTGGAAAAGAGGACTCACTAAGATCTATGAAATTGAACTTAAAGAGCCCACCATTTGGTTACCAAAAGTAAGTGCAGGTTATGGAAATTTATATGTAATACTTGAAGAAGGGGATAAAGGATATAAATTACTAAAGTTTGGCGATAAAGAAGGGCCAACAATTATAGATACCAAAACAAGGTTTCAAGAAGATTATTTAGAAATAGAAGTAAAAGTCTTTGACAAAAATAGTGGTATATATAAGGTGTTTCTTTGTAAAGAGGAAAAAGGTCTAGAAGTGAGCTACATAGAAATGGAATTAGGGAGAAAATACGTCATAGAACCAATAGGTGGCTATGGAATTAATGAGGAAATCTATGTGATAAAGCTCCCCTATAAAGATTACAATGGTTTAAAGTATAAAGTCATAGCAATAGATAACGTAGGAAATTATTCTATCTCATATCTTAAGAATTAATTTAAAAAGAGACCAGTTGGCTTTATAAACTTTTGTATAGATTATTTCAGTCCTGTAGCATAGTCTATAGGTGCATATAATTGTCTCGATGTTTAATAAAAAAGCCAGATCCGACAGGCTATTGACAAACTTCTTCTCTTGTGTTATATTCTGTTACAATACTAGTTTATATAACACAATATAACTGGAGGGAATTATGGGTGGAGGTTTAAAGTTTGGTGCTTGCTTACCAGTTTTTGACTCCTGCGCCGATAGATATGTAATATCAGGTTATGGAGTGAAAAAGACTTTAGAAGAGCTCTTTGCTTCTGCTAAAGAGGTGGGAGATATCAAGGGAGTAGAATTGGTAAGTAATTGGCATATTAATGAAGAAAATTTCAATCTTGTAAAGTCTCTACTAGAGAAGACAGCCCTGGAGGTAGCTATGGTGGTTCCTGACTTATGGACTCAGGGGAAATGGGGCTTAGGTTCTTTTACATCAAAAAATCCCAAGATTAGATCTGAAGCCATTAAAGAAGTTAAAAAGAGTATTGATATGGCAGAAGCTTTAAATTGTGATAAAATTGACCTTTGGTTTGGGCAGGATGGTTATGATTATTCTTTTCAAGTAGACTTTGTTTCGGCTTGGAAATACCTAATAGAAGGGGTTCAAGAGTGTGCCGAATACAATCCCAAGATAAAAATATGTATCGAGTATAAACTAAAGGAACCAAGGACTCACTTATTTATTAATAGCGCCGCAAAGACTCTTCTATTAATCGAAAGAGTAAATAAAGAAAACGTAGGTGCTCTGTTAGATTTAGGACACGCATTGGCGGCTCAGGAAAATATGGCAGAAGCGGCAGCTTTGCTTGCGAAGGGTGGGAAAACAAATAAATTGTTCTATGTTCATTTTAATGACAATTATCGAATGTGGGATGATGATATGATGGTTGGTTCAGTACATATTATAGAATATCTGGAACTCCTCTATTGGCTTGATAAAGTAGGATATTCAGACTGGTACACATTAGACATTTTCCCATATAGAGAAGATGGGATCAGGGCAGCGAAAGAGTCAATCGAGTGGATTAAAGGACTAAAGAGAATCTTGGAAAATATCGGGTATGAAAAGATTAATGAATTATTGGCTGAGGATGATGCAACAGAGGTTTCTAAAGTGATCAGAAAGGCTTTAACAAAATAATATAGAAAGGAGCATTAAGATGAAACAGTTGTATGATCCACAATTATTTGAGTATATGATTGAAAGCGGCATAGATAAATATGTAGTTGCTACATATTATCTAGAAGATACAGTAGAGGGCGTAGATTTTCTTGACCATTTTTCTCTTATAAAGACACTGATAGTTGAAGGCTCTACTGGAAGCTGGCAGGAGGTTAAGGAAGAAACTCCGGAGGTAAGGGAGAGGCTTGCTGGTAAACTTTTAGGATATTATGAAGTCCCTAGTCCTAAGAATGTTAAAAGGGCAGTAATACAACTTGGTTTCCCTATCGAAGCCTGGGAACCTAATGTACCTATGATGTTATTATCCTTTTCTGGGAATTGTTTTGCTTATTCCAAAAACCTGCGGCTTCTTGATGTTTTTATCCCTCCTGAATTAGCAAAGAATTTTAAGGGACCCAAATTTGGAATAGAAGGAATAAGAGGGCTGACAGGAGTTTATAATAGACCCCTATCTCTTCATATTATTAAACCTAAAATGGGTATGACACCTCAACAGACTGCCGATCAGGTCTACCAAACTGCTCTCGGCGGAGTAGACGCAGTTAAGGATGATGAGATGACAAGCGATACAGCTTACTGTAGGTTTGATGACCGTCTTGATGCAGTAATGGAGGCTTTAGCTAAAGCTGAAAAGAAAACAGGAAAGAAAGTTTTATATTTTATAAGTATAACTGATGAGGTGGATAAGGTCCAAGAAAAGGCAAGAAGAGCAGTGAAAAATGGGGCAAATGGCTTACTCCTATGTTATTCAGCAGGACTTTCTACATTAAGGGTATTGGCAGAGGACCCGGAGATTAATGTTCCCATATTAGTTCATCCTTCACATATGCTAGCTCTTCTTAATAGAATTAGTTTTGTCGCCCTTTCCAAACTAATAAGGTTATGTGGAGGAGATTTAACTCTTTCCCCTACTATATGGTCAAGTATTCCCGTAGCCTCTCTAGAAGAGTCTCTACGTTGCTATCAAGTCTTAAGAGCTCCTTTCTATCATATAAAGAGGACTTTCCCTATGCCAGCAGCAGGGATGCATCCAGGATTGTTACCTGTTCTTATTCAAGAAGCCGGGATAGATATAATTATTCCAGCAGGAGGAGGAATGCTTGGGCATCCTATGGGTTACACTGCAGGAGCCAAAGCTTGGCAACAAGCTTTTGAGGCAGTAACAAAGGGTATCCCTTTAGAAGAAGCTGCTAAACAGTATCCAGAATTAAAAGCAGCTTTAGACAAATGGGGAACTATAAAGCGTCCAGTAACACCATGGACATATATAGCTCCTCAGTATCGTCCTCTTTCACTGCAGGAGGGAAGTACTAGATGATTAATTTAGGAAGGGAGAAATTGCTTTTATTGTATAGACAGATGCTTACTATAAGGCTATTTGAAGATCGTATGTATCATCTCTTTCTTCAAGGGAAGATTCCTAGCACTCTTCACCAGTATCAAGGGCAAGAGGCTGTGGCAGTAGGGGTATGTGCAGCGCTGAATAAGGATGACTTTATCACTAGTACACATCGACCCCATGGACATGGTATAGCCAAAGGAGTCCCATTAAAGAAAATTACCGCTGAATTATTTGGTAAGGCTACAGGTTGCTGTCGTGCCAAAGGTGGCTCTATGCATATAGGAGATTATTCTGTTGGAATGCTTCCTGCTATTGCGATTGTAGGTAGCGGAATCCCTATAGCTACAGGAGTCGCTTTGGCTTTTAAGCTTAGGAAAACAAAACAAGTGGCGGTCAGTTTCTTTGGGGATGGAGCAGTTAACCAGGGATCATTTCATGAAGCTCTTAATATGGGAGCCATATATAATCTTCCTGTCGTTTATGTATGTGAGAATAACCTCTATGGGGCATCCACCCATATTTCCAAAGTGGTAAAGATAAAGGATTTAGCAGAGCGTAGCTGTGCTTATGGGATACCCGGAGTAGTTGTCGATGGAATGGATGTGTTAGAGGTATATAAAGTTGCAAATGAAGCAGTTACAAGAGCTAGAGAAGGGGGAGGACCTACTCTAATTGAATGTAAGACATACCGATATTGTGGTCACTCTAGAAGTGATCCTGGTAACTATAGACCAAAAGAAGAAGTAGAATACTGGAAAGCACGAGATCCTATTATTCAATTCCAGAAGAAGTTATTCGAAATGGATATACTAACTCAAGAAGAAGATAAGAGTATAAAGATTAATATCGAAAGAGAGATTGAAGAAGCAGTAAATTTCGCTCTCGAAAGCCCTCTCCCGTTACCAGAAACAGCTCTGGAGGATGTCTATGCCTAAGCTTACTATTGCAGAAGCTATTCGTGAAGCTCTAATAGAAGAGATGAGAAGAGATCCAACAGTCTTTCTTATTGGGGAAGATATAGGTATTCCTGGCGGATGGGGAGGACCTTTTACTGTTACTCAAGGATTGGCAGAGAAATTTGGCCCAGAAAGGGTTATAGATACCCCTATATCGGAAACTGGCATTATTGGGGCAGCAATCGGTTCGGCAATGATGGGACTCAGACCAGTAGCGGAAGTGCAGTACGGAGATTTTCTTTTCTGTGCAATGGATCAGATAGCAAATCAAGCTGCAAAATTAAGATATATGTCTGGAGGACAGGTAAAGATACCTTTAGTAGTAAGAGTTCCTACTGGAGCTACAGGGCGTGGAGCTCAACATGCTCAAAGTCTTGAGGGATTATTTATCCATATTCCGGGTCTGAAAGTTGTGGCTCCAAGTACCCCATATGATGCTAAAGGTTTACTAAAATCTAGCATCAGGGATGATAATCCTGTGTTATTTTTTGAACATAAGCTACTATATGGAAGTAAAGGAGCAAGAAAAGAAAGGGCAGGAATAGAAGTACTTGGGGAAGTACCAGAAGAAGAATATACCATTCCTCTTGGGGTAGCTGATGTTAAAAGGATAGGAAGGGATGTTACTATTGTGGCTAAGCTTCTGATGTTACATCGTGCTTTAGAAGCTGCTGAAGAATTATCTAAAGAAGGGATCGAAGTAGAAGTCATAGATCCGAGGACGCTAGTTCCTTTCGATAAGGAGACGGTTATAAACTCTGTAAAGAAGACAAATCGCCTTCTAATAGTCGATGAAGGTCCGAGAACAGGAGGATGGGCAGCAGAAGTAGCTAGTACTGTCATAGAAGAAGCAATGGATTATTTAGATACCCCCATTAGAAGACTATGTACTTATGATGTCCCCATCCCTTTTTCTCCTGTCCTAGAAAATTATGTTATACCTAGTAAGGATAAGATTATCCAAACAGTTAGGGAGATGTTAAAATAATGTCGGCTGAAATATTGATGCCTAAATTAGGGCAGATAAGTGAAGAGTTAACTCTGGTTAGATGGTTTAAGAAAAAGGGAGAAAGGATCATTAAAGGGGAGCCTCTTTTTGAAGTATCAACTGATAAAGCGAATGTCGAAGTAGAGGCGACTGCGGATGGAATATTAACTGACATATTTGTAAATGAAGGAGAAACTGTCCCTGTTCTTACTGTATTAGGAGTTATAGATGAAGCTAGTGAAGTTTCTTCAGAGGAAACTCTTAGCTATAGGATAAAGGCTTCTCCTATAGCTAAGAAATTAGCTAAAGAGTATAACATTGATCTCTCGCAGATTAAGGGTACAGGACCAGGTGGAAGAATTGTAAAAGAAGATGTCCTGAAAATTATTCAAAAGGAAAAGGCTGTGAACGAGGAGATTGTCCCTATTTCGGGAATAAGAAAGACTATTGCTCAAAGGATGAGAGAGAGTAAAAGCAGCATACCTCATTTCTATATAAAAACAAGTATAAATATGACAGAGACAATAAATCTTAAAAAAGCATTAGATGTATATCTAGAAAAGCAAAATCTTAGAGTTTCTTACACTGCAATGATTATAAAGGCATTAGGAATAGCCCTGCTAGAATTTCCAATACTCAATTCATTAGTAGAGGGAGAAGAAGTCCATATTATAAAGGATGTAAATATTGGTATAGCTGTAGCTTTAGATGAAGGGATAGTAGTCCCCGTCCTGCAGAGGGTAAATGAAAAGAGCCTTATCGGGATTGCAAAGGAGCTAGAGGACATTATAAAGAGAGCTAGAGAAGGAATTTTAGATGCTAATATTATAAATGGAGGAACCTTTACCCTTTCAAATCTGGGGATGTATGATATAGAAGAATTCACCGCCATTATTAATCCACCTCAGGTAGCTATTTTGGCGGTAGGTAGGATTGAAGAGAAGCCTGTAGTTAGAAACTCGCAGGTTGTTGTTCGGTCGATGATGTCAGTTACACTCTCTTGTGACCATCGTGTAGTTGATGGGGCTATAGCTGCAAGATTTTTAGAGAAGCTAAAGTATATTTTAGAAAATCCATTTATACTATTAATTGAGAGGTAGAAGGGAAGGATTATGCCTCTAAAATTACTTGCTATTGATTTAGGAGCAGAAAGTGGAAGGGTTACACTTGGAATTCTAGATGGAAAGAAGGTTTCATTGGAAGAAGTTTATAGGTTTCCTAATGAGCCCGTATTTTTAATTAAGAGTTTACATTGGGATATACTTAGACTCTTCTACGAAATAAAGAAGGGCATTGCTATAAGTAGGAATAAGTTTGGGAAAGATATATCTTCTCTAGGTATTGATACTTGGGGGGTTGACTTTTGTCTTCTAGATGAAAAAGATACCATCCTATGTAATCCTTATCATTACAGGGATCATATAACAGACGGAATAATGGAAGAGGCGTTCAAGTTTGTCTCCAAGGAGGATATCTTTAAAAGGACTGGAGTACAATTTATGCAGATAAATACTCTTTTCCAGCTTCTGGCGATAAAAAGGAAAAATCCGTCTCTTCTGAATATAGCTAAGACTATTCTGATGATGCCTGACCTGTTTAACTTTCTCTTAACCGGAGAAAAGCTGACTGAATTCACTATGGCTACCACTACACAGATCTATAACCCATCTGAAAGAATTTGGGATAAAAACCTATTAGAGGCTTTTGGTTTACCTATAGACATCTTCCAAAAAGTTGTTTCTCCTGGAACTATCGTCGGTCCTCTTTTCTCTAGAGTGGCCCAAGAAGTAGGATTAGATGAGATAACTGTAATTGCTCCAGCAACTCACGACACTGCAAGTGCTGTATCGGTAGTTCCAGCAAAAGAAACCGATTATGCTTATATTAGCTCTGGTACCTGGTCAGTTTTAGGCACAGAAATCTCTCACCCCATAGTAAATGAACTTTCTCTTAATTTAAATTTTTCCAATGGAGGAGGAATAAAAGACTTTCTTCTTCTTAAAAATATTATGGGATTATGGCTAATTCAAGAATGTCGTCGTATCTGGGAGAAGAGAGGCGAATATTTCGACTATAGTCAACTTACCGAAATAGCCCAAAAAACTAAACCTCTAGGTTCCTTAATAGACCCCGACGATATAAGATTCCTCAATCCTATAGATATGCCTTCTGAAGTCCAGAAATACTGCAGAGAAACTGGACAAGATGTACCTCAAACAAAAGGTGAAATTATAGTATGTATCTTACAAAGTATAGCACTAAAATATCGTTGGGTCTTGGAAGAACTTGAAAAGATAATAGGTAGAAATTTACCAACAGTCTATATTGTGGGGGGTGGGACAAGAAATACTTTGCTTAACCAATTTACAGCAGATGCAACTAACCGTAAAGTAATAGCTGGACCAGTAGAAGCAACGACAGTCGGTAATATTATGTTACAAGCTATGGCTTTAAGAGAAATATCTTCTTCAGATGAAGCTCGAGAATTAGTACGTAATTCTTTTCGCCTTCAAGAGTATGAACCTTCTAATAGAGGATATTGGGATGATCTATATGAAAGGTTCAAAAGACTTATAAAGATTAGTAAGCCTAAGGAGGTGATAGTTAGAGAATAGAGCAAAGAGATTATAAATATCTCAAAGATAGTTCAGTTTAGTTAACCTAAAAAGGTAAGGGCTCAACTGCTTAAATAGTAGTTGAGTACAAAAAACAAAAATTTGTAAGAAGGAGGTTTTACAGAAATGAAGAGGTGTATAGTAGGGTTGGTAGTGTTAAGTTTAGTGTTTAGTATGTTTGTAGGCTTTAGTTCTGTCTCTTTTGCCCAGAAGAAGTACAATGAAGCTCCAATGCTCGCTGAATTAGTAAAGGCTGGAAAACTTCCTCCAGTAGAAGAACGATTGCCCAAAAAACCATTTTTAGTTGGTCCTGGAGTATTACTACCCAAAGGGGATCTGGATTTCGAAGTTGGGAAATATGGTGGAACAATGAGGCTTATCCATCATATGCCAGACTTAGAGCTTAGCTTCTTCATTATGAATAACGAACCCTTAGTAAGTTGTCCCGGAATCACTGGAGCAAACATTCAGGGGAATATAGTTGAAAGCTATAAGGTATCCCCTGATTGGAAGACTTTTATATTTAAACTTAGAGAAGGGCTTAAGTGGTCTGATGGCGTACCGGTCACTACCGAGGATGTTCAATTTACTTACGAAGACTTTCTTTTAAATGAGCAACTTACACCGTTTTTCCCCACCTACCTGAGATCTGGTAATAGAAGCGATGGTAAACCAATGAAGTTAGAGATTATTGATAAATACACATTTAGTATTTCTTTTGATGAACCATATGGTGGATTCCTCACCCAATTAGCAATAAACGGTTGGAGAAGCTATACCGATTTACTAAAACCCAAGCATTATCTTAAGCAGTTCCATATCAAGTATACACCTGCAGATAAGATGGAGCCATTCCTTAAAGAAGAGAAACTTTCTAAAGATGAGTGGAATAAACTGTTTCATCTTAGAGATTGTACCATCTGGGAAATGGCTCAAAAGTACGCTGTACATATGCCCTACCTTACTCCCTGGATACCAGTGCAGATAACAACGCAGTATAAGGTACTAGAACGTAATCCATATTACTTTAAAGTAGATACAGCAGGCAATCAGTTACCTTATATTGATAAACTCGCTTCAACATTGGTTTCAGATTTAGAGATGGCAAATTTAAGGATAATAGCAGGAGAAGCCGATCATTCATACGAATATGCTACATTTAAAAATATGCCTCTATATTTACAAAATGCAGAGAAAGGTAATTATCATGTGATACTCTATGATCTGCATAGGACCACAGCTGACCCTGTACTTAATTTGACTTATCCAGATCCGACATGGCGTAAAATAGTAAGAGATGTTCGTTTCCGAAGAGCTCTTAATATGGCTATAAATCGTAAAGAGTTGATAGAAACAGTTTACTACGGCTATGCCTCACCTCCTACCTCAGTACCAAGTGAGTATAATCCTAAGAAAGCAGAGCAGATTCTAGATAGTATAGGGCTTAACAAGAGGGATAAAGATGGATGGCGCTTAGGTCCAGATGGCAAGAGATTCACTATAGAAATCGAATATTTTGTACACTTTGAAGAGCAGAAGATGACTGCTGAGTTAGTAGCTGAATACTGGAAAAAGATAGGGATTATGACTACCACAAAGGTTATAGAACCAGGGCTTTGGGGCCAAAGACTAGGCGCAAATGAGTTAAAGGCAACTATGTATATGTGGACCCACGACAGACGTCTATGGTGGGCAATTTGGACTTCTGGAGCTGACTACTGGGGACCACTATGGCATATTTGGATAAGAACTAAGGGAAAATCAGGAGAGGAACCGCCTGAAGAGGTTAAAAAATATTATGATACACTCTCTAAACTATACTTAGTTCCTCCAACAGAACGTTCTAAAGTACGTGAGGCTTTTATCAGATCGATCTACGATAATATCTGGTGGTTCATCACAGTCGAAGATCTGAAGTACCCTGTAGTAGTATCTAATAATCTGGGAAATGTTGCTAAAAAGGGGTATGGGATCGCAGCTCAGTTTGCTGGAGAGATATATTTCTTTAAGAAATAGTAATTTTTAGGGGGTGTCCTAAAGACACCCCCTATTTTATTTTTTAATAAATTCAAGAGGAGGGGCAAAAATGAGCACAGTCTTTGTTAATAAAGTACAGGGAGCTCTTTTTGGAGCTGTAATTGGAACGGAATTGGGTATTCAAAGTCTAATTTTAGGGGAACAGCGATTAGCACCTTCAGATGCAAAGGGAGCATTAAAAGTAAAATTGAAATGGAGGGAAGCACCATCGCAACATCCAAAACGTGTGGGATTCACATCTCTGACCCCTTTAATTCAGAATATAGCTAGAACATATATCAAAAAAGGCGGAAGGATTACTCCAGAAGATTGGGCTTTAGAATTAAAAGACGATCCCAATATTTCTGAGAATAAAGCCTTTTGGTTAATAGATATTCATTCGACTATTGAGCTTTTAAAAGAAGGTATGAATCCAAGACTTACCGGGATAGGTGCAACTCCTACGGGGAATATGTCTGTGGGTATAATACCTGTAGGTATATTCCATGCGGGTGATCCGGAAGGAGCTTATCTAGATGGTGTAGAGATCGCATCTGTAACACAACGTTCACCTGCAGTTGAATGGTCTGCTCTTACTGCTTCAGCTATAGCTAAAGCGCTGGAACCAGAAGCAACAGTCGAATCGATAGTTGATACAGTACTTAAATTAGCCCACAGATATAATAAAGACATATTTTATGAAATGAATCATATAATTAGTCAAACCCATAGAAGGAATAGAGAAGATTATGTGTCTATTTTTGCCTATTCTAATAGATTTGAAAGAAACCAATGGTTGGGGCATAATCCAATAAGTTGGGCATTGGCATTACTCTCAGTCTTTGGGGATGATCCCGAACGCTTAATAACTGTTTCGGTAGCTTTAGATGCGTTCCCCTCTATTCGCTCTAGTGTAGCAGGGGCTATCGTAGGAGCCCTGAAAGGAGTAGAAGCTCTACCCAAAGAATGGGTGGAGGCGAGTAAAACCCTTGTAAGCCCGATGTTAGGTATTATAGAGGTAGTTAGAAAAAAGATAGAGGATGAAAAGATTGTCATTAATGAAGTTGAAAGATTAATTGAGACTAGGAAAGGAGAAGAAAATCTTCTTTTTGATAAGATCTATGGTTGTCTACTTGCCAGTGCTATTGGTAATGCTATGGGATCTGTAGTAGAAGGTCAGTTCTATTTGGAGATCGATGAGAAATACCCGGGTGGAATTACAACAATTTTAGATCCTAGTAGACTTGAAGGTGAAGATGACAACCAAATGGCGATGCTCCTCATTGAAGCCTATATAGAACGTGATGGTTTTCCTGTCTCAGCACGTGATTTTGGTGATATATGGAAGAGAAAGTTGAACCGTGACCACTTCTTTTACTGTATGAGAAACTCTTATGAACTTATTCGATCAGGAATGGATCCTCGAATTACTGGACACTGGAATATCGTTACTGGGTCTACTGTGATGTGTATGGAGCCTGTAGGAATATATCATTTATGTGACCCTAAAAATGCATACATAGACGCTACTTCAATAAGCTATATGTATCAAAGAGGACTCGACGTTATATCTGCTTCCATCCTATCTGCTTCGGTAGCAGAGGCGCTTAAACCTAATGCAACTGTAGACAGTATAATTCAAAGTGCTCTCGATACTGCTCCAAAGAGCAAAATGATTACTTTTGATAAGAGGGAAATCGATACCCCATATGATTTTATAAGTTTATGTGTTGATATAGCAAGTAAATATAATGATGTATTTGAAGTCCGTAAAGAATTGTATGAAAAATGTCTTTACTATCATATGATAGATCCGCTAGAATTACTCGGTTTAGCATACGCAATATTTAAAGTAGCAAAAGGAGATGTAAGGCTTTCTGCCATAGGAGGAACAAATATTGGTAGGGATTCAGATACAATAGCAGGAAGAGCAGCGATGCTTTCTGGAGCTCTTAATGGAGCAGGTAATGTTCCTTCTGAATGGATAAAACTCTTTAAGGTTTCATCTCTAGAAAGAATTAAGAATAATGCTTTACGCATTGTTCATCTACTTGAAAACAAAAAACTTCCATATATGCGTATAAGACAGAATTTATTCAGCTAAAAATCTAGGAGGTTGACTATAATGAGATATGTAATGCAGAATTGTGTATTTGAGTTTTCTTTTGAATCGGAGAAAGATTATTCAGATCCTTTTAATGATGTGGAGGTTTCCGTTATCTTTACTGATCCAGATGGGAAAGAGAAGACTATTCCTGCCTTCTGGGATGGAGGGAATATCTGGAGGGTTCGTTATGCAAGTCCCAAAATCGGAAGGCATACTTTTCGTACAGTTTCGTCTGACCCGTCTAATTCCAGCCTGAATAACCAGAAAGGAGAATTGGAAGTCGTCCCTTATGAGGGGGATAACCCCCTCTTTAAGCATGGTCCTATAAAGGTAAGTGAAGATAGAAGATACTTAGAGCATATAGATGGGACTCCTTTTTTCTGGTTAGGAGATACCTGGTGGATGGGTCTGTGTAAGAGACTCTCCTGGCCTGAAGATTTTCAGATTCTAACAGAAGACAGAGTAGAAAAAGGATTTTCTCTCATACAGATTGTTGCCGGACTCTATCCCGATATGCCTGCCTTTGATCCAAGAGGTGCCAACGAGGCAGGATTTCCCTGGGAGAAGGATTATTCCAGAATAAACCCAAGCTACTTCGATATGGCAGATCTAAGAATCAGCTGGCTTGTTAGATCAGGACTTGTACCCTGTATTGTAGGTTGTTGGGGATATTATCTCCCATTGTTAGGTATAGAGAGGATGAAGAAGCACTGGAGATACTTAGTTGCAAGGTATTCAGCATTTCCAGTTGTATGGTGCCTTGCAGGAGAGTATGATATGCCTTATTATCTGTCGAAGGATAAAGAGAAAGATAGAGAGTTTCAGAGAGAAGGATGGATAGAAGTTGGGAGGTATCTAAGGG
>Ga0071330_1061655_pt1 | contig 36583 bp, 36 predicted proteins | sample GBScel77sediment_FD_63802 | JGI IMG/M metagenome (GOLD analysis project Ga0071330, IMG submission 63802) | Hot spring sediment microbial communities from Great Boiling Spring, Nevada - Cellulolytic enrichment Sediment 77C v2 (version 2) | ecosystem: Environmental > Aquatic > Thermal springs >...
AGAGAGAACAATGCTGGAATAATAGCCACGCATGGAACGATCTTCGATGAAGTTGTGTGGACAGAATGTACAAGAAAAGGTGCGAGAGAAGTTGGAGCGAGGGCTCACGTTGGAGATGAGCCTGACGCATATGTCGCGGAAACCATTGCGCTGATGCTCGGACTAAAGCTTTCTCCAGCTGTTGAATTCGCAAGAGATCAGGTTGCAGAAAGCTTGTGTAAGGTGCCGCAAACCATGACAATTGGGGAAATTTTGGGCTCAACACCCCTGCATCCGGCCTATGTCCCATTTAGTGGCAAGATGATAGTGAGGGAAGACCACCAGGTTGTCAGCGGCTTGGACAAGGAATTTCAGATTACGATTCCATCTGTTTACGAAAGAAAATTCAGGGTTTACACAGCTTTCGGCTGGCAGTACGTGCTCCCATCAGAATCTGTTAAAGTCGCTAAGGAAAGGGCTAAGATGGCGAAAGAAAGGGCAAAGGAAATATACAACGAGCTATCCGAATTTACGGGCATGTATGCTAATTTAAGAGCGGACACAAATGCAATGCTCTCATCCTTAGATTCTAAGCTTCTCGACTCAGTCCTTGAGCTGAGAGTTGAAGATGGTAAGATAAGGACAAAAATTGAGGACAGAGAACGTGAATTTGACGCTGGAAGGGCTGGGCCGATTATCGAGTTCTTCAAGAAGTACAGGCCCGTGAAGGTTGTCGCAGTTTCGGATGATTACTTAGCGGGAGTTATCATCAACGATGAATGGTTCAGAAAGGATGGTATAAGGGCCGTTTACATCACCTTTGAAGCTGAAGCTTCGAGCGATGAAGCGGCATGGAAGCTAATGGAGAATTCTGTCGTATGGACTTCAAAGTTCGAATACAGGGCACAGGAAGTTACGCAGGAAATGGCAGAGCTTTTGAAGGAGAAAGTGGAGGAAGTCAGAGAGGAAAAAATAACAGTATGCATAGATGACGTTTGCAGTGAAGTAACGCGGGAGAAAATTGTTGAAGCCATTAGACCGAAGATATCAAGGCCAGAAGTCTGTCCGGCAGTTTACAATCCTGTCTGCGGCGTGGATGGGAAAACATATCCGAATCTCTGCGAAGCTTGGAAGGCTGGAATTCCAGTTGCATGTAAAGGTGAATGTCCGTGCGCTGAAATCCTCAACCTAAGCATAAGGCATGTCATTGAAGTCAGGCCGGGAGAGATTATCAAGACAGAGCTTGAAAAGGAGCTTGTCCTGACTGTAAGGCCAAAGGAAATTGTCAAAAACATCCAGATCATTGTTTCCAAGATAAAGGAGCCCCCTGTCAAAGAAAAGCCCCCCGGGCTTGTTTACGCATACTATGATATCTCCCCGATCTCCGATGAGGATGTAAAGGCTGAGGGTTCCATAAAATTTGCTGTCGAAAAATCCTGGATTGCCGAGAATAAAGTTGATCCAGAAAGTATCAGACTCGCAAGATATACTGTTACATGGGAAATTTTGAAGACGGAAAAGGTTTCTGAGGATCGTGATTATATCTACTATGAAGCAGAGGTTCCGGGATTCTCCGTTTTCGCAGTAATGGCTGAAACTGCTGCACCGACACCAACAACTCCAACTCCAAAACTGGCTGAAACGCCAAAGCCAACGCCGGGATTTGAAGCGATGTTTGCCATCGCAGGATTGCTTGCAGTGGCATATCTGCTGAGAAGGATCGGATCGTGACAGTCCTTTTCCTTATTTTACTTTTACCTCTTCACCATCGGATAGATCAAAACCGTATTTCTTAAAAAACTGGTCCTAGAATTTCTTAAATTTTTCGAGATACGGAAAGACCATTTCAAGCGATCGAAGAAGAGAGAAGATTAATTTTAAAATCCTGAAGCCTACATTCCTGAATGGATGAGGCTGAAAGGATTGTTGAGGAGATCAAGCATGAGCTTGTACCGAGATGGAATGCTTTTCTTGAGGGTATAAGAAGGGGGTGCTCAAACTCATGGCTCTCACTTCTTGCATATCAGGATGCCATCCGCGAGGAGGTGAGAATACAGGGGGAGATAATGGACGGGATTCTGGAAAAATACGGCTGGAGCCCCTGGATTCCTGCAAATGAAGATGAAAAAATGCTCTACCAGTGCATGAACTATTATGAAGCCCTGAGCGGTGCGAATCAGACTGTAGCGGTATACGTGAAAGACGGGTATTACCTCCTCCTGATACAGCGTTTCACTATTGAGAATCTCAGAGCGGAGATTGTCGATGAAGAGCATTTCAGAGGGATGCTTGAGGTATGGAGGGAATACCTTGAGGAGGATGTAAGGAGGGGATGTGCGGATTATCTCGACTTTCAATGATCTATTTTAGGTTCCCTCAATCCATTCTGATGTCCTGCACTCACTGCTTTGACACGTTCAATCAAGAATCTAAAAACACGGCTGTATAAAATTTGGGAAAATAAGCTAAGGTTCCGATATCTCGTAAACCTTTCTTAGCCTCTCCAATCTCAAAACATTAACCAAATCTCCCCTTCTTATAACTTTAAATGCGTGCTCGATTACAATCCTGTAAAAATCGCAAAACGGACTTTTTTGCATCAGGTTTCCCTTCTCCGCATAAACTTCCGCCGGACATGGGCTGCCACAAATGTTTCTGTAAATGCACTCCCTGCACTCCTCGATCAGTTCAACTTTTCGATATCTAACCTTTTCAAAGCCCTGTTTAAATCTATCCAAATCAGCCAGCACCGATATAGGTTCTCTGAACTCCCTGAAGCCAACAAATTCGCTGCAAGGGAAGATACCTTCCGGAGTTACCGCAAAGAACCTTCTGCCTCCCCCGCACGGGGATATGTCGCACTGTAAAACTCTCGAATAGGGTGAAACTATGCCCAAGAGCAAGTTTGCAAAATCCCCAACAACTATTCTACGGCCGTTCTTCGTGTGCCATATGGCTCTATCAACAGCCTTTATGAACTGCTCGGCTGAAGCCTCCGGATCTGGTCTGAGTTTTCTCCCTCCCAAACTCGTTCCCCTGACGGGATTCATCAATATTAGCTCTACTTTCCCGGCAAGGTAGTCAACAATTTCCGTTAACTCGTTGAAGTTGTAGGAAGTTATCGTCGTTATCACGTGAATACTTCTGTAACCCTTAAACCAATCCAAAACCTCCCTAATTTTTTCAAAGTGCCCTTTTCCCCTCAGAAAGTCTTCAACACTTTCCCTTACGGAATCAAAAGAAATTCCGAGGTTTATTCCGCGTTTCTTAATAAACTCCGAATCTTCCTCCTCCAGCAAAAACGCATTCGTCTGTATCCCGAAATTGAAGTCGTTTGCGAAATCATCCACGGCTTCAAAAATCTTCTCTTTGGCCAGAAGAGGTTCAGCACCATGGAAAACCACGTTTTTTATACCGAGCTCAGCAAATGAGTTAAATAAAGCTTTTAGAAGCTCCAAGTCCATTTCCTTTCCGCTTTTTCGAACTTCGTGCGGGATGTAGCAGTAAGGACAGTTCGCGTTGCATTTTTCGGTAATGTTGACGTAAACGGTATTGAAGTCAACTTCAAGCCTGTACCTTTCCATCTTGGCATCCAACTCACTTTTCAGCTCACGGTATGTTCTTAGAATTTCTTCCGGGACTTCTCCGTCGCATATCGCCCAGAAATTGTTATTGGGATCCAATAAAACTCTGAAATCATCGATCTCTACCGCGTGCAAGTTCATAGAGGCACCTCCAAAAAATTAGAAGGGGGAACTCTCCCCTAAAACGTAATGAGTCAATCCGCCTCCCACTTCGCACTCGAACTGGTATGCAAATGCCATGGAGAGAATTCGTGCGCAGACAAAAAAAAGCTTCATTTTGTATTACATTAGTATTACACTATTACTGCTGCTGGAAATGTAGATGTTTTCCTTTGGAAGGGTTCAAGCCTGTTGTTTTTTATAATCTCAAAGTATTTTGAAATCTCTTCCAGAACCGCTCTAAAAATCTGCTCAGCATCTGCGGTCGAATCTATGCTCCTTGCCTTACCATCATCAAAATTTTCTGCTAAAAATCGGGCAAAATGGTAGCAGTCGATGTACGCAGGATGGTAGAAGAAATCGCCAGCAATTTTCCGGTGCCCGTAAAAATTGACCGCAGAATGAATTTGAGTGTGGACATGTCCTTCATGCAGCATTGAGGTATAACCGAAAATTTAAAATTTAGCATATCCCAACTTTTTAAAAAGGAGGTAAAGCAGGAAGATGTCGGAAATTTGCCCTGTTTGCGGTCTGCCGAAAGATTTGTGTATTTGCGAAGAGGTTGCGAAGGAGCAGCAATTTATAGTGATTAAGACCGGCAAGCGGAGATATGGTAAGGAGGTAACAATCATTGAAGGGATAGACAAGGGAGAGATCAACCTGGAGGAGCTTGCAAAGTATCTGAAGTCAAAGCTGGCATGCGGAGGTACGGTTAAGAATGGTGTTATCGAGCTTCAGGGCAATCACGTAAACAGGGTTAAGGAGCTACTGGTAAAGAAGGGATTCAATCCCGAGAGGATAAAGACTTAGAGGCGTAATCCATTATTTTTCTCATCATTTCAATATCAGCCTCTTTTTCTTTTAGTCTTAATTCGAAAATTTTCTCCCTGCATGCCATGTAAGCGTTGAAGGCAGTAAAGATTATTTCTTCAAACGTTCTGGCGAATTTCAACCTTTCCTCCGTTTTAAGATTTAGCTCCTCAGTCATGAAATCTCTCAAATCGCAGAAGAACCTTATACTGTCTGCAGGGCTGAGATTTCTATCAGTGGCGAGAAAGCGCATTACATCATCCACCGCATCACTGAGATCAACTTTCGTTCCTTTATAAAGCGATAAGGCTCCATCAACTATTTTTTCTGCCGCCTCCTGAAGAAAGCTTACAACCTCAAAGACCGGCTTTACAGGGTAGTTTACAAGGAGCCTGTCAACCCACCAATCAACCACTTTTTTCCTTTCCATATTCCTCTGACTGTCAGGCACCTTAAGAAGATAACCTTTTATGTTGCATTCTGCACTGCATGCACATGAGCGAAATCATGGAGATGCTGATACGCAGAGGATACCTCTGGCAGGCTTTTGAGATATACGGAGGAATGGCAGGTTTCATCGATTACGCTCCTCTCGGTAACAACCTTAGAAGAAAGATTGAGAATATCTGGAGGAAGTATTTTGTGATTAACGAAAGAGCGGCGGAAATTGACACCCCAACCATAGGGATAGAGGAAGTTTTCATCGCCTCAGGCCACGCAACTTCCTTCACAGACGTTGCAATTGAGTGCGAAAGCTGTGGAAGGGTTTACAGAGCAGACCACTACGTAAAGGAGAAACTCGGAATCGAGGTGGATGAGACAGTAGAAGCGGTCAGGGAAGTGATGGACGTTTACGATTTGAAATGTGAGTGTGGAGGAAGGTTTAAAGACCCCGCTCCGATGAACCTGATGTTCTCCACTACCATCGGCCCCGGAAGAGGGAAGAAGGGTTATCTCCGTCCCGAAACTGCTCAGGGGATGTTTGTTGACTTCAAAAGGTTAGCGAACTTTTTCAGGGATAAGCTGCCGTTTGGTGTAGCACAGATTGGAAGGGCATACAGAAACGAGATAAGTCCAAGACAGGGAGTGATAAGGTTGAGGGAATTCAATCAGGCGGAGCTGGAATTTTTTGTTCATCCAGGAGATAAGAAGCATCCGAACTTTGGTCTCTACGCCAACGATGTTGTTAAGCTTGTTGACAAATTTGATAATGAGCACGAGGTTAGCCTTCAGGAAGCGGTTGAGAAGGGCATTATAGCAAACCAGATACTTGCATACTTTATCGGAAAAACAAGACGCTTCCTGCTGGAGATAGGCATCAGGGATGAAAAGCTGAGGTTCAGACAGCACAAGGATGATGAGAGAGCTCATTACGCAACAGACTGCTGGGACGCTGAAGTTCTGACAAGTTACGGATGGATTGAGGTTGTTGGGATTGCAGACAGAACCGATTACGACCTGAAGAGGCACAGCAAATTCAGCGGTGAGGATTTAAGCGTGTTCATACCATTCGAGGAGCCGGTAAAGGTAAGAAGGAGAAAAATTGTGCCAGTTCTGAGCAAACTCGGTCCTGTTTTCAGGCAGAAGGCCAGGAAGGTGGCTGAAGCTCTTGAGTCCCTGAACGTTGAATCAAATCCGGAAGAGGTGGAGATAGAGGTGGATGGTGAGAAGATAAAGGTAACAAATGATTTCTTTGAAGTTCATGATGTTGAGGAAGAAGTTGTAGGGGAGAAAGTTATTCCGCACGTTATCGAACCCTCTTTCGGGCTGGACAGAATCACCTACTCGGTTCTTGAGCATGCCTTTGACAAGGATGTTGTTGATGGTGAGGAGAGGAGGGTTTTAAGGCTGAAGAGGTGGGTTAGCCCGATAGAGGTTGCAGTTCTCCCTCTTCTTTCGAGGGAACCTTTCGAGTCGAAGGCGATGGAGATCGTTCAGATTCTCAGGGAGAATGGCATATTCACGGATTATGATGATTCGGGAAGCATAGGAAGGAGATACAGGAGATACGACGAAATAGGAACCCCATTCTGCATAACCGTTGACCACCAGACCTTCGAGGATGACACTGTAACTATCAGAGACAGGGACACAACCGCTCAGGTCAGAGTTGAGGTTTCCAGGCTTCCAGAAATAATGAGAGAACTGCTCAGAAGTGAGAGAGACATAATGGAGTTTGGAGAGGTATTCAGGCAGGTGTAGAATTGCTGATCCTCTCTGGCGGAACTGGAACTCCAAAACTCCTTCGGGGAATGAAGGAGGTAGCTGACTTCTGGGTTGTGGTGAACACTGCCGAGGATGTGTGGGTGTCCGGAAACAAAATCTGTCCTGACATAGATTCGGTCATATATGCTCTTGCGGAAGTGATAGACGATGAGAAGTGGTGGGGGGTAAGGGGTGATACCTTCATCACTCACGAGAGGTTGAAAACTCTTGGCTTCGATGAGGGGATGAAGATCGGGGATTTGGACAGAGCAACGCACATTCTGCGAAGTGAGGTTTTAAGAGCTGGAAAATCGCTTTGTGAAGCCACAAAAGCTGTTGCAGATGCCTATGGAGTGAGTCATGAAATATTTCCGATGTGCGAGGAGGAAGTTTCGACGATTGTGGTTACCGAAGTGGGAGAGATGCACTTTCAGGAGTTCTGGGTGCTGAGGAGAGGTGAGCCGGAGGTTAAAGATGTTTACTTCAAAGGTATTGAAAAGGCAAAAATCCCTGAAGAGGTTGAGAAAAGGCTGAAAAAGGAAGAGGAGGTTCTCATAGGTCCAAGCAATCCGATCACAAGCATCTTGCCAATTCTGAGCGTTGAAGACTTCAGAGACAGGCTGAGAGATAAGAAGGTCGTTGCCATATCGCCTATCGTTGGAAGAGCAGCGGTGAGCGGTCCGGCGGGAAAGCTGATGAGGGCAAAAGGTTATGAAGTCTCACCGAAAGGTGTGGCTGAGGTTTATGCAGACTTCCTTGATCTTCTTGTTGTGGATCATGCAGACAGGGGAGTAATCAGGAACAGTGTAGCGACAAACACGATAATGAAAAGCAAGGAAGATGCGGTCAGGCTTGCAGAGTTTGTGGTCAGCCTTTTTGACAGAATATGACTCTAATAAACACTGCAGAAATCAGGAAGTTTCTGGAATCCCTGCCCTATCCAGAACACTGCATTAACTGTGAGGGTACTGACGAGAAAGCTGAGAATCCTGTCCACCATCCAAGCTACGAAATCACTCCATCCTGCAACCTGAGGTGTATATTCTGCTACTCAAAAATTGCGGAATTGAAAAATAAAGCACCGAAACCCGGATACTATGGTTCGCTCAATCCAAAGGCAATTACGATCTCCCAGTACGGAGAACCTTTCGTTTTTGGAACTGAAAGAGTTGTAAAAATCATCAGAAGGCTGCGAGAGAAGTTCGGAGAAGTGAGAATTGACATCCAGACAAACGGAACCCTTCTTGATCCTGAAATTCTGGGAAATGAGGCAGATATAGTTATGATCAGCCTCAATGCCGGGAGCAGGGAGAGCTACAGGGAGATTACTGGCATAGACTGCTTCGAAAAAGTTGTTGAAAATATAATGAAAATGTCGGAGCAAACTTACACCGTTGTCAGAACAGTTTTCATTCCGGGTGTTAACGACCGCGAGCTCGAGAAGATTGCAGAAATTGCCTCAAATGTTGAAGAACTTTTTCTTCAACCCATCTCAATCTACCGGGAGAATTCAGAGCTTATGAAGAGAGTTGATGTTGAAAGAGCCGAAAGACTTGGAGAGTTTATCAAGACCGCTTACAGACTTTCAGAAATCGCTGAAGTCAGAATACCTGGTTGCCTGCTCCTGAACATTCGCTGGTTTTTGAGAGAACATGACATTGGAGATCTCCTTTTAATAAGAAGGGATGCTTTTGGAAGCGTCCCCGTAATGCAGAGGGAGTGGCAGTTCAGCTTTTAATAGGAATGCCTTAAACTGCCGGATAATGCGTCCTAACATCTTGAGGCTAAAGTTAAAAAACTGCCAATTGGTGTTAGACCATGCGAGTTTACACTGCTGACATAAAACCTGAAATGGAGGGTCAGAAGGTAAGGCTTTATGGATGGGTTCACGAGGTTCGCGATCTTGGTGGACTGGTATTTCTGCTTCTCAGGGACAGAGAGGGCATCATTCAGATTACCCTGCCAAAAAAGTTCGTTAACAAGGAGGTTTTCAAGCTCGCAAAGAAGATTAGAAGAGAAAGCGTTGTTGCAGTAACTGGAGAAGTCAGAAGAGAGGAGAAAGCTCCGGGAGGAGTTGAGGTAATTCCCGAATCCATAGAGGTTCTCAACGATGCTGATGCTCCTCTCCCGCTCGAGGTTACCGAGAAGGTTCCGGCAGAACTTGACACACGCCTTGATCACCGCTTCATGGACCTGAGAAGACCCAGAGTTCAGGCCATTTTCCGAATAAGGCATCAGGTCATGCAGAGTATCAGAGAGTTCCTGTCCAAGGAGGGTTTCATAGAAGTTCATACTCCAAAAATAGTCTCAACCGCAACGGAAGGCGGTACGGATCTTTTCCCGATCAGCTACTTCGAGAGGGAGGCTTTCCTAAACCAGAGCCCGCAGCTTTACAAGCAGGTTCTTATGGCTGCAGGTTTTGAGAAAGTATTTGAGATAGGGCCCATATTCAGGGCAGAGGAGCACAACACAACCCGTCACCTCAACGAGGCGATATCAATTGACATCGAGATGAGCTTTACCGATCATAATGGTGTAATGGATGTTCTGGAAAGGCTGATTCACAGAGTTTATGTTGATGTTGCGGAAAAATGCGAGCGCTATTTAAACTGGCTCGAAATAAGTCTTGAAATTCCTGAACTGCCATTCCAGAGGATAACATACGATGAGGCAAGAGAAATTGCTGCAAGGAAAGGTGAAGAAATTCCGTGGGGTGAAGACTTAAGCACCACCTCGCTAAAGCTGATTGGAGAGGAGATCGGGGGGCTTTATTTCATCACTGACTGGCCCACCGTATCAAAGCCATTTTACGCCATGCCCTATGATGACAGACCCGAGATCAGCAAGAGTTTCGATTTGATGCATGACTGGCTTGAGCTTTCAAGCGGTGCGCAAAGAATACACCTCTACGATAAACTTGTGGAGAGCATAAAATCCAAGGGACTGGAACCTGAGAGCTTTGGCTTCTATCTCGAAGCTTTCCGTTATGGCATGCCACCTCATGCGGGCTGGGGACTTGGGGCGGAAAGGCTCATCATGTCCATGCTCGGGCTGAAAAATGTTAGAGAAGCCGCTCTGTTTCCGAGGGACAGACACAGACTCGTTCCGTAATTGCAAGAGATTGCCGGATGAACAATGCAATCAAAAATTTATTAAAATTTCACTCCCAGAAAATTCTATGAACGAGTATGAGGAAATTCTCAGCATTGTCGGTTCTGCTCCGTGGTACAGGCTTACCGGCATGACTCCAAAAGTGCTTGGGGACAGAGTCGTTGTTGAGATGGAAATTGATAAAAACAAACATCTTCAGGCTCTCGGCACTGCTCATGGAGGGGCAATAGCAAGCGTTCTCGATTCTGCTATAGGTCTGAACGTCAACAGAGAGGTGATTAAAATGGGAAAGACTGCTGTAACTGCACAGCTAAACATCCACTACATTCGACCGGTTGCAGAGGGAAAGATAGTGGGCGTGGGAATGCCCGTGCACATAGGCTCCAAGGTCACTGTCGGCTACGGAGAGGTGAGAAATGAAGATGGAGAGCTAATTGCTACTGGAACAGCAACATTCTACATAATAAACAGGAAATTCAAGGACTGAGCATCTCTTCCTTTACTTTCTTCAAGTAACCCACGATCTCCTCCACAGCTTCAGCAAGAACCTCTGAGTTGTTGTAATTCTCAACAATTTCTCTCAGCCTTTTCTTTTCCCAGCCTCTCATCTCTTCAGCAATCTCAACCATTTTGGGAAAGGCTCTTATTATGTTGTCAACGATTGTGATGTCAGCCATTCTGGCGGTTCTGGAAAGAGGATTCAGGTCAACAGCTATAACCTTCTTCCCGTGCCTCTTCAGAATCTCGCATCTGTCTCCATCCTCCAAGGGGACAAGGACTACATCAGCAACAAGTATTCCCCTGCTATCAACTATTCTTCTCGCCGATTCGAGTCCTTCAAGCTCAGCATCGCCTGCTGCAAGAACCTCCATTCCATACTTCTCAAGGTAGTTCTTGATTTTCTCGACTCTCTCAGACGAGTGGTGAAAAACGTTGATTTCAATCTTCGCATTCACGAGTTCTGCAAGCCTTTTCGTTTCCTCGGGAACCAGAACAGCGGTGTTACCATTTACAGAGATAACAGGATGTTTTGCAAGGAGCATTAAAGCTACCGCCGCTCTCTCAGCTTTCAGAGCGAAGTCTCTCGTTTTTTCGCCAAGAATGTAGTCAAAGGCCTCACCTCTACCGTGAGCTATCAGTCCCTGAATTGCAGTAACGCCTGACTTTACCCCTTCAACCAGCTTCTCCCTTGTTACAAGTGACGTGTACCTTGGATGACTTTTCGGGATTTTCTCCATCACCTCACCCCAAGGAAATCTGCAAGCTTTTTAAGGGATTCAAAAACGTAATCTGCATGCTGGATAAAAGACTTTGCCATCTCCCTGTTTCTTTCCGTCAGTATCAGGGCAGTTTTTGCTCCGGCAGCTTTTCCTGAAAGGAGGTCAAAGAGGAAGTCTCCAACCATCAGTGCCCTTGAAGGTCTGACATCAAACATCTTCAACGCAAGAATGAGCGGTTGAGGGGAGGGTTTTGGTTCCGCATCCTCCCTTCCAATGATGAAATCAAAGTCGAAACCGAGCCTTTCAGCCACTATCTCGGCGCTCCTTCTGCTGTTTCTCGTAATCACACCCTTTACAGCATTAAGACCATTAACAAGCTCAACAGCGTAGTAAGCCGGTTTTGCCTTCATCGCACACATTAACTCATAACTTTCAAGAATTCTGAGCATTTCCTGCCTTCTCTGACTATCTTTCTCCTCCATTATCGACTCCAGAATAAATCCCCTCTCAATCCCGAGTGCTTTCCTTATTTCATCAAAGGGTATGTTAAGCTCTATTAGCGTACCATCCAGGTCAAAGGCGACAAGCTCAAATTTGGAGGAGTTCTCTGAACTTTCTGGCCTCTTCTGCAGGATTTCTTGATTCATAAATTCCCCTCCCAACTATAATTCCATCTGCATATCTTAAAGCCTCAAAACTGCCCTTCTGAGCGCCTATTCCGGGGCAGAGGATTTCCATATCTCTCGCAGCTTTTCTTATCTCTCTCAGCCTCTCAATCCTCGTTGATGGAGCTATAAGTCCGCTGCAACCGGCTTCTCTGGCCTTCTCAACGATTTTCAGCGACACGGCACTCATGAACTCCTCTCCCCCAGGATTGCTCAGCTCCGTAACGACATAAACCTTTCCTCCATACTCTTCAGCCACTCTGCAGATTTCCTTGAGCGTGTCGCTGCCAGCGAAGCCGTGTGCAATCACGGATTCTGCAGAATTTTCGAAGGCAATTTTCGCAATCAGGGAACTCGTGTAGGGGATATCGGCAATCTTGAAATCTGCAATAACGGGTTTAATTTTTGATAGTTTCCTCATCACTCCTATACCAGCAGAGAGAACGAGGGGATAGTTGACCTTTATTCTGTCCACGTATTCCTTTACTCTTTCCGCTAATTCAAGGGCTTTTTCTTCATTAAGAACGTCAAGGGCCAGTATTAACTGTTTCATCGGGGAATGTTGGATGCGGGTAAAATTACTTTTCCGTAAAAGGCAACAGCTTTATACCGTTCTGCACAGCAATGCATAATGTTCAGGGAGAAGGGATTCTGGAAGAGGGAGAGAGTTGATGATGCCCTTAAAAGGTTGCTTGGCAGGATAAAAGCCCTTGAAATTGAGGAGGCTGACGTTTATAACCTTACAAACCGGGTTCTGGCTGAAGATATTGTTGCGGGTTTTGACATTCCGCCATTTGACAGAGCAGCGATGGATGGTTACGCTGTAAAAGCTGAGGACACTTTTGGCGCTTCTGTCAGCAATCCAATCATGCTCGAGCTTGCGGGTAGCGTGGAGATTGGACAGGTGCCTGAAGTGAAGGTTGAGCAGGGGAAGGCGGTCAGGATAGTGACGGGGGCAATGATGCCTGAAGGAGCCAATGCTGTCGTCATGCTCGAACACACGAGAGTAAATGGCAACTTCATTGAAATTCTGAAGGCTGTTACGCCATTGAAAAACGTTTCGAGGAGAGGTGAAGACATAAAAGAGGGCGAGGTTGTACTGAGAAAGGGAGAGATACTCCAGCCTCAGGATGCGGGGGTGATTGCATCACTTGGCATTGAGAGGGTAAGGGTTTACCGGAAACCAAGGGTGGCTGTTATCACTACCGGAAACGAGCTCGCAGAGGTTGGTGAGAAAATTGAAGGTGCAAAAATATACAATTCCAACAATCCAATGATCTGCAACGCCCTTCTTGAGTTTGGATTTGAAGCAATTTCGCTTGGAATTGCAAAAGACTCGGTTGAAGAGATAAGAAATAAAATCTGCAAAGCCCTGAGGTTTGATGCGGTTGTGATAACAGGAGGGACTTCTGTTGGTTCCAGAGACCTCGTTCCGGAGGTTGTCGAAGAGATGGGGGAGTTGGTATTTCACGGCGTTTCGATGAAGCCCGGAATGCCAACTGCAGCCGGTTTGGTGGATGGAAAACCGATTTTTATGCTTCCAGGCTCCCCTGCAGCAGCCCTGCTCGGTTTTTACACCTTTACCATTCCCGCCCTCTACAGGATGATGAATGTTAAAATTGTTGCAAGAAAGTGGAGCAGACAGAGAGGAATTCTGCAGGGGAGAGTTCCGTCAGAGTTAGGGGTGAGAGGAAACGTAAGAGTTCTCTGGGAAGATGGAAAAGTTTACCCGATAAGAATTTCGGGTTCAGGAGTTCTAAGTTCTTTTGTAAGAGCAAATGCCCTGCTTGTTGTGCCTGAGGAAAGAGAAGGTTACGAAGAGGGTGAGGAGGTAGAGGTTACGCTTTTAAGGGATGTAACCGAGGTGTTCGAATGAGGAAGGTTTTCAGAGATGCGGTATCGATTGATGAAGCGAGAAAGCTGCTTTTAAACCACTTCACTCCCAAAAGAGCGGTTGAAAAAGTTCCGATTCACCTTGCTGCAGGAAGGGTTCTTGCGAGGGATGTTTATGCCATCACCGATGTCCCGCCTTTTGACAGAGCAACAATGGACGGCTATGCGGTTAGAGCTGAAGACACATTCACAGCTGAGGAGGATAGCCCAGTCATTTTAAAGGTTGTTGGGGTGATTGAGGCTGGAAAAAAGCCGGAAATAGAGATTGACAGAGGTGAGGCAGCGGAAATAGCCACCGGGGCTATGATGCCAAAGGGTGCAAATGCTGTGGTGATGGTTGAGTACACGAGGAGGAGAGGAGACAGGATAGAGGTGCTGAAGCCAGTTTCTCCGGGAGAGAACGTTATGTACGCTGGAAGCGATGTAATGGCAGGAGAACTGCTGGTCAGAGAGGGTTCAAGGCTGACACACAGAGAAATTGGAGTCATGGCTGCATGCGGTATAGGGGAGGTTGAGGTGTACAGGAAGCCGAGAGTGGCAATAATCTCAACTGGAAACGAGCTGATAAGGCCAGGAGAGAAGTTAATGGAGGGAAAGATATACGATGTAAATTCCTACAGCCTTGCTGCAGCGGTTGAGGAAAATGGTGGTGAAGCGATTTTAATGGGCATTGCAAGAGATGATGAAGCGGAGATGCGCAGAATGATTGATAAAGCTCTCAGAGAAGCGGACATTGTTTTAACAAGCGGGAGCACTTCTGCGGGAGCTGGCGATGTGATGTACCGTATTCTGGATGAATTCGAACCGGGTGTTCTGGTGCACGGTATTGCCATAAAACCCGGAAAACCTGCCATTATTGCTGTGAGCGATTCAAAGCCTGTTTTCGGACTGCCCGGATATCCTACATCTGCCATGACGGTTTTTGAAGTTATGGTGGCACCGATAATAAGAGAAATGGCGGGGTTAGCAGAAGATGAGATGGTAAAGCTGAGAGCAAATCTCGCACTGAAGGTTTTCTCAGCAGAGGGGAGAAGGGAGTACCTGCCGGTAAATGTTGTGGAGGGTGCTGAGGGTTATTCAGCCTATCCTGTCAGCGGTTCGTACAGCGGGGCGGTGACTGCTTTTGCCTTCACTGACGGCTTTGTTGAGATTCCTGAGAATGTTGTCATGCTTGAAGAAGGGGATGAAGTTGAGGTCAGACTGTTCAGCCATCTCAGACCTGCAGATTTGATGATAATAGGAAGTCACTGCATAGGGGTGGACATTCTTCTCTCCATTCTGCGGGAAAAAAAGCCCTGCATGAGCAAGGTTATAAACGTTGGATCCACGGGTGGAATTCTTGCTGTAAAGAGGGGCGAGGCGGATATTGCAGGAACCCACCTGCTTGATGAGAGCGGAATTTACAACGAGCCGATTGTAAGAAAGTACGGAGTCAGAGACGTGTTGCTGGTTAAGGGATATCTGAGGGAGCAGGGGTTGATAGTTGCAAGGGGGAACCCAAAAAAGATCAGAGGCTTTGAGGATCTGCTGAGAAAGGATGTGACATTCATCAACCGCAACAAGGGAAGCGGAACGAGGATTCTTACGGATATGTACCTCAAAGAAATTGCAGTAAGGAAGGGTTTAAGCTTTCAGGACATAACTGCCTCAATAAGAGGATACACGGTCGAGGCAAAAACACACACCTCTGTTGCGGTAGCTGTGGCAAGCGGTAAGGCTGATGCTGGAGTGGGAATAAAGAGCGTTGCGGTGAACTACGGTCTTGACTTCATACCGCTGAGAAGTGAGGAGTACGATTTCCTTATAAGGAAGGACAGGATGGAAAAGGAGGCTGTGAGAGACTTTCTGGAGTGTTTGAGTTCAGAGGAATTTGCCAGGAGAATTCAAAAAGTTGAAGGTTTGAAGGTTTACAAGAGGACCGGAGAAATTATAGAAATTGACTGACCAAAAAGCTCAGACCACAAAGCATTTTTAAACACCCTTTCCACAAGCTTCCATGCTACTCCTCGAACACGAATCTAAAGCTCTGCTTGAGAAATACGGCATAAAAACCGCAACCTGCATTTTTTGCGAGACTGAAGAGGAAGCTGTCAGGGCAGCGAGAAAGCTCAGCTTCCCGGTTGTAATGAAGGTTGCGGGAAGGGGGATAGTTCACAAGAGCGATGTTGGTGGTGTTATTCTCAACATCAGATCAGAAGAAGAGGTAAGGAAAGCTTTCCAGACTCTCATGTCCATTCCAAAGGCTGAGGGTGTCAACGTGCAGCCCCAGCTTGAGAGGGGGATTGAGGTTATAGCCGGTGTTGCTGAAAACGAGCAGTTCGGGAGCGTTGTGATGTTTGGCCTTGGAGGAATTTTTGTTGAGGTTCTGAGAGATGTTAGCTTCCGTCTTTTGCCTTTAACAAGAAGAGATGCTGAAGAAATGGTCAGGGAAGTTAAGGGCTACAGACTTCTTGAAGGCTACAGAGGGATGAAAGGGGATGTCGGGGCTGTTGTTGATCTGCTCTTAAAGCTGAACGAGATTGTTGAGAGGGAAAGCATAGTTGAGATGGATCTCAATCCCGTTTTTGTCTACGAGAAGGGACTTGCTGTTGCCGATGCCAGGATAGTTGTTGGGGAGAGGAAGAGGTTTGACTACACAATTCCTGATTTGCGTGACCTTTTCTTCCCCAGAAGTGTTGCTGTAATAGGAGCTTCTAGAACAGTTGGCAAACCGGGATTTAATATAGTCTGGAACCTTAAACAGAATGGATTTAACGGCAAAATTTATCCTGTAAACCCCAACGCTGATAAAATCCTCGAGTTGAAGTGCTATTCTTCAATTCTCGACATTCCTGATGAGGTAGACATGGCAATAATTGCAGTTCCCGCAAGACTCGTTCCGGATGTGATGGAAGAGTGTGCTCAGAAGGGAATAAAGGGAGCGGTTATCGTAAGCTCGGGCTTCAGTGAGGAGGGAGAGAGAGGGGCTGAATACGAGAGAAGGGTGCTTGAAATCGCCAGGAAGCATGGAATAAGAATCTTTGGACCCAACACAACAGGCGTGCTGAACACAGAAAATGGATTCATAACATCGTTTGCAATACGACCCTTTATCAGAAAAGGCAGCATTGGCATAATCGCGCAGACAGGATTATTTCTCGGAATCATGATGGATACGGTCATATCAAACCATCCGAGTATTGGTTTCAGCAAGATTGTGGGGATGGGTAACAAAATAGACGTTGAGGATTACGAAGTCTTGGACTTTCTGCTAAAAGATGAACAGACGAGGGTTGTGGGCATTTACATGGAGGGTGTGAAAAACGGAAGGGCTTTCTATGACATTGCTGCAAAGGCTGAAAAGCCAATCGTTGTGTTTAAGAGTGGCAGAACTGAGTACGGGCAGAAGGCAGCTATGAGCCACACAGCTTCAATCTGTGGTGATGATAATGTATTTGATGCGGTCTGCAGGCAGGCTAATTTAATAAGAGTCTACAGCTTTGATGAGCTTTTTGACGTTTCCAAGGCACTTTCCCTGCAACCGCTACCAAAAGGAGACAGGGTGGCAATCATCCACTACACAGGTTCAGGTTGTGTTCAGGCTTCGGATGCCGCATATTTTTCCGGATTAAAGCTTGCAGAATTCTCTGAGGAGACTGTGGAGAGAATAAACGAGATAACACCTGAATGGCACAACGTGAACAACCCGATAGACATCTGGCCGATGGTTGAGTACTACGGAGCCTTCAGGGCATACCAGACTGCCATAGAAGCGGTGATGGAGGATGAAGGTGTTGATTCTGTCATAGTCTGTGTTTGGGCGACCAGACTCATAAACGCAGACTTTGAACCGGATTACAGTAGTCTGAGGAAATACGGCAAGCCAGTTTACTTCTGCGTTGAGGGGCCGAGAGATGTAGTCTTCGACCACAAGAATGCCCTTGAACTCAACGGAATTCCGGTTTACTCAAATGTGATAAATGCTGTGAACGTTCTTGGGAAGGTAACAAAATACGCAAAAAGGTATCAATCTTTTTGAGAAAAACAGATATCTCTCCAGTCACAATCCTTGCATGCAAATTTTTGCCATTCCCTGATTACCAGCGGTATTTTGACCCTGAGATCATCCCATTTTACCGTATCTCCTACTTTTAAATTCAAAAGTTTCAGCGAAAATGAATCAATTCTTCTAACTTCTTTTTCGGAATCTGGTTTGTAATTGCAGAAACCGGCATTATGCGGACAGCTTTTACAGACATCATCGATTCCGTCCACAACTTCAACCTCACCGGTATTTTCGAGAATTCTTTTAGTATTCTCCACAAATACCTCATCGTAGCCCTTACCCATGAAGAAATGGAGACAGATCAAATGATGCCCCCTGAGTTTGCACTTATTTTTCATATGATATTAAAATTATAAAAACTTTGTTAACCCTTCTCTCCATACCCTGTCCGCAACATCAAGTTCAACGCTGAATGTCCCGAAGTTTAGCTTGTTTCCACCGCTGTATCCGATAATTTCAGCCTTAAGTCCCCTCTCTGTGAAAAACTGCACGTAACTCTCTGCTGAGCTTTCAGGAACCTCAACAACCCACCTTGTGTTGGACTCGGAAAACAGCTCAACAAAGCTCAGATGACGAGCGGCTTCAAACCCTATACCTCTTCCAAAGCTCATCTCTGCAATGCAGACAGCAAGTCCTCCCATGCTGACATCATGGCAGGCTCTAACCTCAAACTTTTTGAAGGATTCGAGCATGGCATTGCTGTAAGCCTTAAGTCTCTCAGGAGACGTTCTTGGGACTACATGACACCTCTGATGCATTACAGCTGAATACAGACTGCCACCAAACTCCTTTTTCGTCTCTCCAACAAGCACAACCGCTCCTCTATCTTTAAACTCACTCGATATCACCTTTCTTATGTCCTCCACTATGCCAATTCCAAGAAGTGAGGGAGTTGGGGCGACAAAGCCATAAGGTGTTTCGTTGTAGAAGCTAACATTCCCGCTGACGCATGGAATTGCAGTCCCTTTAGCCATCCAGCCAATGGCCTTCACTGCTTCAACAAATTCACCCATTCTCTCAGGTTTCTCCGGATTGCCGAAGTTCAGGCAGTCGTTGAAAGAGTGCGGAATGGAATTTACCGCAACAAGGTTTCTCACCATCTCGTCGAAGGAGCTGGCAGAACCCCAGTAGGGGTCAACCTTGCACATCCACGGATTAACGTCAGCCGTAATTGCGAGTCCCCTGAATGACCTTGTTGGCTTTATTACCGCCGCATCTCCATGCGTTTCAAAGTTCGCCCTGCCCTGCAAAGGCTTAAGTATGGTGGAGGCCCTGACTTCATGATCATACTGTCTGACAATCCACTCCTTAAACGCAACGTTTGGGTGAGAGAGCATTTTCAAAAAGACCTTTACATAATCTTCAGGTGGCTTAACTTCCTCATGCATCTCTATTTCAGGCTTTTTTGCAACGTACGGACGGCAGTATTCAGGGCCACCAGTAACGAACTCTGTGTCCATCTCATAGATTTTGTATCCCTTGTAGTAGATTCTGGTTATCTTTTCAGGAATGACTTTCCCGATTACTGTAGCGGGAACGTCCCACTTCTGGAAGATGTAAAGAACCTCATCTATGTGTTCAGGTCTAACTGTGAGCATCATTCTCTCCTGACTCTCCGAAATCCATATCTCCCATGGAGCCATCCCCTCCTCTTTCAGCGGGACTTTATCCAGATAAATCTCTGCACCATAACCAGCAGCTAACGCCATCTCACCTATAACACAGCTCAACCCTCCGCCGCCCAAATCCTTCATTCCTGTCAGCAAGCCCTTTTCCACAACCTCAAGACAGGCATGGATGAGAGGTTCCTTCATTATCGGATTTCCAAGCTGCACGGCTCCTCTTGCTTCCTCCTCACTTTTCTCGTCAAGTTCTGCAGAGGCGAAAGTTACACCGTGAATACCATCTCTGCCAGTCTTACCACCCACAAGCACAAAAAGATCTCCAGCTCCACCGGCACGGCTGTGGACAATTCTATCCTTTCTGACTATCCCGACACAGCCCACATTGACAAGACAGTTGGTAAGGTAGGAATCATCAAAGAAAACCATTCCCGCAACAGTTGGAATCCCAACTCTATTTCCGTAATCCCTTATACCGGCAACAACACCTTTGAGAAGGTAGAGAGGGTGCTTTGTTCCCTTTGGAAGTTTCTCATACGGTGTATCGAGATTTCCGAAAAACAGAGGATCGATTAGCGCCACCGGCTGGGCACCCATGCATAGCACATCTCTGAGAATCCCCCCGATTCCGGTTGCTGCCCCACCGTAGGGCTCTATTGCTGAGGGGTGGTTGTGGCTTTCAAATGCTGTGACGTAGGCGTACTCTTCATCGAATTCAACAACTCCTGCATCTTCTTCAATGGCTGATATGACGTAGTCAGCCTTCGATGCTTCAAAAAGGTACTGCCTGAGGTAGTATTTGGAGCTCTTGTAACAGCAGTGCTCGCTCCATGCCTGTGCGATGCTTTGAAGCTCAATATCGTATGGATTTCTTCCCTTCTTGCGGAAGTAGTCCTTGATTCTCTTCATCTCGTCTAAGTTCAGAGCCAGTCCAAGCTCCTTGCTGATTTTAACAAGCTGGTCATCATCGGCATCCAAAATGAGGACTTCGTAGAGTTCAAAGGGGACATCAATTTTCCTGTACATGCTCTCACTCTCTCCAGACTATGCTGTATTTCTGAATGACCGGATTTGCAAGTAGCTTTTCACACATCTCCTTAATTTCTCTTTCCGCATCCTCTCTGCTTCTTGATTCAATATCGATGCGGAAAACCTTCACGGTTGAGACCTTCTTAACCCTCTTAAAACCGAGCAGTCTGAGAGCTTTGAGTGTTGCTTCACCTTCCGGGTCGGCAACCCCTTCCTTTAACTCGATGTAAACATCGGCAATCATGTTAGTTTTTTCACACCGGACTTTAAAAATCAAGCGATAGGTATCTTGCTGTTTAACACAAACTTTATTTCCTATCCTTCAATAAAACTGCTATGATTCTGATAAAAAATGCCAAGCTTCTCAGACCTGAAGGGGTTGTTGAGGAAAGTCTCCTGATTGAAGACGGTAAGATAGTCTCGATAGGTGAAAAGGATAAAAGTGATGTTGTGATTGATGGTAGCAAAAAAGCGGTGATCCCGGGTTTCTTCAACACCCACACCCATGCTGCGATGACCCTCTTCAGAAGCTATGCGGACGACATGGTTCTGCATGAGTGGCTGGAGAGGAAAATATGGCCGCTTGAAGCAAAGCTTGATGCTGATGCTGTTTACTGGGGGACAAAGCTTGCCTGCCTGGAGATGCTAAAAAGCGGAACGGTCTTTTTCAACGACATGTACTTTTTCCCGGAGGCAATTGCAAGGGCTGCTGAAGAATGCGGGATAAGAGCCTGCATCTCTGCAGCTTTCTTTGACTTCTTCAATCCCGACCTTCTGGAAGAGAATTTAAAAAATGCGGTAAAAACTCTGAAAGCCATTGAAAAATACGATGTTTTGAGGTCAATTGGTCCGCATGCGGTTTATACCGTCAGCCTTGATGGACTGAGAAGGGCTGCTGAGATTGCAGAAGAGATGGACATCTTTATCCACTTTCATCTGGCGGAGACTGAAAGAGAGGTGCTGGACTTCAGGAAGCAGCACGGAAAGCTGATCGTTCAGGCACTGGATGAGATAGGATTTCTGAGCGGAAGGCTAATGGCAGCTCACAGCGTGTGGCTTGAGGATGCTGAAATAGAGCTTCTGGCTAAGAGAGGTGTCAGCGTTTCCCACTGTCCGACAAGCAACATGAAGTTATGCGTTGGAAAGGCCATTAAATACGAAAAAATGAGGGAGAAAGGGGTTAACTTCACAATTGGAACTGACGGAGCTGCAAGCAACAACAACCTCGACATGCTTGAAGAGATGAAGTTCGCTGCACTGCTGCAGAAGTTCTACTACAGCAATCCAACCCTGATGAGGGCTGAAGAAGTCTTTGAGGCTGCAACAGTTAGCGGGGCAAGAGCGTTCGGGATAAATTCTGGTCTGATTGAGGAGGGTTATGAGGCTGATATCGTGCTTGTTGACCTGACAAAACCCTTCATGCAGCCAGAACACAGCCTCGTTGCAAATCTCGTTTATTCAGCTTCATCCGGATGTGTGGACACCGTGATAGTTAAAGGAGAAATTGTTGTGGAGAACGGAAAGTTCGTAAGGGAGGATGAGCATAAAATACTGGAAAAAGCAGGCAGGGTTGCGGAGAAGCTCAAAGGTTCAGAAGAACAGTCCAGCTGATGTACCAGCTTGAGAAGGTCAGGAAGGATATTCCGGCCCAGTCCTTGCCCTCAAGCTTCACTCCCATTTTTGGAAGTATGAACTTCTGAATGTAAATCAGAAACACCAGAATTATTATCCCGAAAGCGTCTCTCTGTCTGAACTCACCCGTAGCGAGGAAAGACAGCAATCCTGCGATGATGCCGCATACTATGGGTGTAAGGGTTTTCTTCATTTCCCTTGCCAGACTGTACTCTTCCTGCTTTTTCACCAGCTCTTTATTTTCCTGAGGTTTCTTTTTCTCTTTTCCCTTTTTTGCCACGTTCTCACCTGAATGAGGGTCTGAGGGATAGCAGCCTTGGTAGGGGGAGGGGCATAAATGGTTTGCCCTCGCACTCGGCCTTTATTCTTGCAGTAAGATCTTCAACACTCATTTCGACCCTCTTATGCTCATTCTGCGTTGATTCAGCCCTGACAGTTACTGAAAGCTTTCCGCTCTCGACCTCCTTATCTCCAACCACTGCTATGTAGGGAACCCACTCTGTCTGAGCATCCCTCACTTTCTTGCTTAGTGTCTCGTTTCTGTCATCAACGTCAACCCTTATTCCGTTTCTGCCCATCTCATCGGCAATTTTGATTGCGACATCCAGAAACTTCTCGCTTACGGGAATAATCCTGACCTGAGTCGGGCTGAGCCAGACAGGTAGCATTGGCAGTTTCCCCTCGTCAAGCATGTACTTTGCCTTCTCAAGCAATGCATACATCACCCTCTCCACCGCCCCGCTGACGGAGCAGTGCAGAATGTAGGGATACTTCTCATTTCCGTCTGAATCAACGTAGGTTATTCCATACCTTTCTGCATTCTCAACGTCAATCTGGACGGTTGAGAGAGCAGAGGCCTTGTCAAGCGCGTCAACAAAGTTGAACTCAAACTTGAGGACGAAATAGAAGAAGCGGTGGTCCCACATCTCTATCAGAATTGGCTTTTTCAGCACATCAACAAGACTGTGCACGAACTCTCTGTTTTCCTCATAGAAATCCCTTGTCACCCTCACTGCCACCTCGTAATCATCAGGCTCCAGACCAATTTCCCTCAGAACCTCAACAGAAAGTCTGTACTGGTTGAAGAATTCTTCCTTCGCCTGTTCCATGTCCTTTGCTACGGTGTGCATGTCAGGCATCGTGAATGCTCTCAGCCTCCTCAAACCCACAAGTTCTCCTCTCTGCTCCTTTCTGAAGGAGTAGCGTGTCAGCTCGTAAATTTTTAGCGGCAGATACCTGTAAGTTAAAGTCGAGTTTGAGAGCATCAAGAACTGTCCGAAACATGCGGCAAATCGCAGAAAGAACTCTCTCTTATCACCCTTTATTATGTACTGCCTCGCTGGAAAGCGTTCAAGGTATCTTCTTAACGTTGGGTGGTTTCTGTCATACATTATTGGTGTCTCAACCTCCATTGCTCCGTATTCGATGCACTTTCTCGTTATGAACTGTTCAAGTAGCGTTTTGATCAGCCTGCCCTTTGGATAGTATCTGATATGGCCGGAATCACCTGCAGATTCGTAATCAGCAATCTCTAATCTCCTCATGTATTCAACGTGAGGGGGGATAACATCAACAGCCCTCCTTTTGGCTATCTCGTAGTTAACGAACTTTCTGAGCTTTTCATAGCCTGTGAAATCAAACTTTTCAACCTCAACCAGCTCTTTTTCAGGAGTGAGGATGTACCAGTAACTTACGACCTTCTCCTCCTCCTTAAGAGCCTGAGTTACCTCAGCCTCAGCTTCGCCACCGATTTCCCTCGAAAGCTCGCTGAGCGGATGCCCCTTGCAAGAAATCTTGAAAGCCTTATACCATCCAAAGGGTGAGCGGTGAACTTCAAAATCCGATAGTTCAACTTCAAGCCTCTTCAAAAGTCTAACGGCAGTATCTGCATCTGCCAGGTTTGAGGAAAGATGAGCGTAGGGGTAGATCATTATCCTACTCGCATTGACTTTCTCTGCAACCTCCCTGATCGCTTCTGCGGCTCTCCTCACAACATCCTCATTATCTCCCCTCTCAACTGATGTGAAGGCGACAAGAACCTCCTCAACCCTTTCTCCCTTTCCATCAAAAGGTTCAGCAAGCTTTGTCTTCTTCTTGACCTCATATTCCATGTAATCAGCATGGATGAGCAGGAGTTTCATGTTTCAGGCATCGTGAAGAGAAAAATAAAGTTTTCTGAAACCTGTGAAAAGCGATTTTCGATAACCCAAAAAGAAAAAATTTTTATAATCTCTAAAAAAAGCATAATTAAGGTGATGGGCATGATATGGTTGCAAGCTCTGGTTTATTTCTCGTTTACGGTATTCGTACTTGCAGTACTGGCAAAGGTGGTAAAATACGCAACAATGCCGATACATCTGAGGTGGGAACTTTACCCGGTGCCGCATGAAAAGGGCAGGGCAGAACATGGTGGAAGTTACTATGAAGAACCTGAGTGGTGGAAGAAGCCAAGAGAAACCACCCTTCTGGGAGAATTAAAAGAAATGCTAATGGAAATGCTGTTCATAAAGAGGGTTTTTGAGTATAAAAGACCCCTCTGGTGGTTCACTTACCCCTTCCATACAGGAATTTACCTCATACTGGCATGGTTCGTTCTGGTTTTCATCGGTGCTGTTTTTGAAATTGCAGGATTTCCGATTTCTGCAGCATCACTCCAGCAGCTTGGATTTCTCTCATGGCTCCCTCCGTTAATATACTATCTCACATGGATAGTTGGCGTTCTGGCTATGGCGCTTATGCTGATCTTTGGTATTGGTCTGCTTTTGAGAAGACTGACCGATGAGGGAATGAGGAGCTACAGCTCGCCAGTCGATTACTTCAACCTGCTCTTCATCATAGCTGTAGTAGCCACGGGAATTGCAGCATGGCAGTATGACAGTGATTTTACCCTTGCGAGGGCTTTCATGAAATCTCTGATAACGTTTTCGCCACTCCCATCAGTAAGCAGCACAACAGTACTCCACGTAACTCTGCTCTCGCTCCTTTTCCTCTACCTGCCATTCACGAAGATGACGCACTTCTTTGCCAAATACTTCACCTATCACAAGATTCTCTGGGAGGACACGCCCAATTTAAAGGGTAGTGAGATTGAAGAAGAAGTTAAGAAGGTGCTGATGTACAGAGTTAGCTGGAGTGCTCCGCATGTGAAGCCTGGACTGACCTGGGCGGAGGAGGCATCAAAGGTGGGTCTGAATGAAATAAAAGTCTGGAAAAGGGAGGAGTAAGGGGTGGTATAATGGTAAAGGAGAAGGTTAGGATAGAGGATATCTCAAAACCCGTGGAACAGCTTGTTAAGATTACGCTTGATGATCTCATGCCTCTCCCACCACCCTATGATAAGCCGGGAGAGGAGCCTGAAGTTACAGAACCGAATCCTGACTGGAAAAATAAGTATGTAACGGAGTTGGATGGTTACATAGCTATTGATCTACCATGGAAGCCCAAAACAAAAGAAGAGGAGGAAGAACTCGTTAAAAAATTCCTCAGCGGATTGCAGAAGCTCTTAGACAAGGAGAACAACTGGACTTTCCTCCAGCCCCTGATGCTGTCCTTAGAATACTGCGCCCGCTGTCAGACCTGCAGCGAAGCCTGTCCGATTTATGTTTCTTCTGGCAGGAAAGAAGTCTATCGCCCTACATACAGAGCAGAGGTGCTCAGAAGGATAATTAAAAAGTATCTCACGCCAGGAGGAAACATAAAAGCAAAGTTCATGGGTGATGTAGAACTAAATGCGAACACCGTTATGAGGCTTGCTGAATTAGGGTACAGATGTACACTCTGCAGAAGATGCACTCAAACCTGTCCGATTGGTGTGGATAATGGGTTAATAACGAGAGAAATCAGGAAACTCTTCAGCTTGGAGATGGGTATCTCTCCTACATCTGTTCACCATCTGGGCACGGTACAGCATCTTGAAAAAGGTTCCTCAACCGGTCTTACAGCTGATGGTCTGAAGGATATCATCGAGTTTATTGAGGATGACATTGAAGAGAGAACCGGAAAGAAAATAAAAATTCCTGTTGATGAGAAGGGAGCGGACATCTTGCTTTTCCACAACGCTGGAGAGTATCTGAGCTGGCCCGACAACATTGCTGCCTTTGCTATCATATTTGAAGAAGCTGGCCTTGACTGGACGCTGAGCAGCGAAATCGTTGGATACGATGCTGTTAACTACGGAGTGTGGTATGATGATGTCCAGTTTGCGAGAATTGCGCTTAAGCATGCGGAAATAGCTCATAAGCTCGATGTGAACAGGATTGTCGTTGGAGAGTGCGGGCATGCGCACAAAGCCATTACGGTGATTGCTGACAGAATATTTGTTGATGAATATGCCATACCGAGAGAGAGCTATCTGCCCCTGCTCTGGGATATTGTGAGAAAGAAGAAGCTGAACCTTGATCCGGAGAAAAACAGCTTCCCGGTGACATTACATGATCCATGTAACGTGGTCAGACTTATGGGTATAGTTGAACCCCAGCGCAAGGTGCTGCAAGAAATCTGTCCGCAGTTCAGGGAAATGCACCCCAATGGAGTTTACAACTACTGCTGTGGCGGAGGGAGTGGTTTTGCCATAATGAATTCAATGAACTTCCCCGAATTCAGAGCAAAGGTTTCAACCAGAATGAAGTTCAAGCAGATACTCGAGGCTTTCCAGGACCACATTGAGCCGGATGTTCAGAAGTATGTCTGTGCCCCATGCAGCAACTGTAAGGGAGCAATCAGAGACATCTTAACCCACTACAACGCAACGGAGAAATGTGGAATTCATTACGGCGGTCTGGTTGAGCTTGTGGTCAATGCGATGGTTGACATTGAGGAGCCTTTTATTGAGATGTATTAATTAATTTTTTATTTTACATCTCGGGATCTGATAACAACCCTTATATTACTCCAAGCTAACAAATCTTAAGGTGGTGGATATTAGCTGGCTGATCGTTTTTGCAGTTGTGGGGGTGATTGCAGGATTTGTTATTACTGACAGAATTCTGGATAGAAAGGGTTACCGAAAAAAAGAGATTTTGAGACGCATGGAGCTTGAAGATCTGTGCAGGTATCTTAAGGAGAGGTATCTTGTAAATGTTGCTGCAATTTCTGAAGACAAAAAAATTGTTGAAGGTGTGGATGATTACGAGCTCGATGAAATCAGAACTTTGATGAGGGGCATGGCAACGGACGAAATTCTGCTTGTTTCCGGAAGCGATTACAGATATGCCATGAGAGAGGATGGTTTATTCATCTTCATCAAAGGAAAATTTGTCTCCCTCGAGGACTTCTCCAAAGTCTGGAAGCTTGTTAAAAGCAGTCTTGCGGGGGTGGAAAGTTGATTTTACTCCTTTTGGCCATAATCTCTACTACAACAGCATTTCAGGGTGATATTGTCAACATCACTCTGAACGAGCCGGCTCGCGTAACTCTTGATGACTGCATGTACTTCATTGAAACTCTCGAAAACACTTCCTATCTTTCTGCGGGAAAATATCAGATAAAAATTACACATTCCTGTCTCGGGAGTTACAGGATTGAAGTGAAAACTAACAGTTCGGAGTATACAATTCAGCTGAGGGTTGATAAGGATCCAAACCCGGAAAAAAGCGTGGTGGATTTGGAAGAGAATTTGCTGGAGCTAAGCAGGCAGATAAAGAAGCTCGAAGGTGAGGTCAGCTACTACAAGAAACTTTTTGAAGTTTTGAACGACATGAATGTTGAACTATATGAAAAAATTCAGAATTACGCTCTGGAAAATGAAATGCTGAAAAAGGAGCTGGAAGAATACAAAAATATGGCCTCAAACTGCACCAAAGTTGTTAAAGATCTTGAAAATGAAATCAAAGAGATGAACAACACCCTCAATCGTCTTGAAACAAACAACAGCGAACTTCAGTTGCAGATTAACGATCTGACATCCAGACTATCAACAGCAAAGACAAACCTTGAAATCTTTCAAACTCTGTTTTTCCTAACACTCTCCTTTTTAGTCGGCTCGGCCTTTGCACTGCTGAGGAGGTAAGATGGAGATTTTCGTCCTTGGCTGTGCGGGGAGTGGAAAAAGCACATTCGTGAATAATTTTTCAGAGTATCTGAGGGAGAAAGGTTACAAAGTGGACTGCGTGAACCTTGACCCTGCCAGCGAACCAATTTACAGAGCTTCAAAGGACATAAGGCAGTTTGTCAGAACGGAACAGGTTATGCAGGAGTACAGATTAGGAATTAACGGTGCTCTCATTAAATCTGTGGAAATGGCGGCAGATTACGCAGATAGGCTGAAATGCAGTGGTGAATTTGTGTTGTACGACACTCCAGGTCAGCTGGAGCTTTTCATTTACAGTCTGGCGGGAAGAAAGTTTGTCGAGGAGCTTTCTTCAACCTTCTCAATGTCTGTTTTTCTTGTTGATTCAACACTCATCACAGACCCTGAGAGTTTTCTTTCGGCGGTCATGCAGAACGTGGTGGTTTCTCTAAGGTTAAATCTTCCATCACTAACTGTTTTTACAAAAACTGATGTTTCTGAGATCAGCGTCACATCATTGCTTCATGAGCTGAGAGGGAGAGAAGGTATGCTGGCTGAGCTGATGGAAAAGGTTGTGGATTTCATTGAGCTAACAACGATTCCGTACAGACCAATAAAGATTTCAAATCTTAAAAAAACAGGGTATGATGATCTTTTTTCAGCAATTAACGAGCTTTTCTGCTCCTGCGGGGATATAAGCTGACTTCACTCTTCAGGTATTTCTATCTTGCCCTCCTCGATCTCTCTGATAACTTCCTTCGGACTCTTACCCTCAACTGTAATGCCCATTGAGTTGCATGTTCCAAGAACTTCCTTGACAACTTCTCTCAGAGTGTATGATAGCGATTGATTTCTTTTCATTCTCGCAATCTCTATAACCTGATCCATTGTTAGATTTCCCACTATTGTTCTTGTCGGTTGCGAGGAGCCCTTCTCAATCCTGAGTGTTCTCTTCACCAGAGCTGAGACCGGTGGGACTCCAACCTCGATTTCAAAGGTTCTATCTTCCTTTACGATTATTTTAACAGGCACACTCAGCCCCTGGAACTCTCTTGTTGCCTCGTTTATTTTGTCCACCACCTGCTTTACGTTTAGCCCGAGAGGACCGATAGCCGGACCCAGGGGTGGACCCGGTGAAGCCTGACCCCCCGTAACCAGTACTTTAACCACCTGCACCATACTTACACCACCTCTTTCTTGTCTATAACCCTAACGTGATCAGCTTTTACTGTCACGGGAATCGGTACGACAGCCTCAAGCAGTTCGACCGTTATTTCATTCTTTGCCTCATCAACCCTTTTGACAATGGCCATCTCACCCTTAAATGGCCCTGATACTATCTCAACCCTGTCTCCTTCTCTGATCTGCTCTGCAGCTTTCTTTGGAGTCAGGAAATGCTCAATCTCGCTGAACCTTATTTCTCCCTTAACAACACCCTTCACGTGTGGCAGGCCCCTTATTGCCATCAGAAGGTCATCGGGTGTTTCAGCTTCTACAATAACGTATCCCTTGAGTTCTTTTGGAGCTAAAATTGAGTAAACGTTGAGATTGTGTTTCCTGGCTGTCATGTCTATCAGATTTGCCACGACCCTTTCCTGGTTGGCTGTGGTTTTAACTGCAAAAAACTTGGTCATTTCAGAGCACCTGGCAGTATTTCCATCAGGATGTAAATGATAAACCCGACAAATCCTACTATAAAAATTACTGCGAGAGCAATTTTTGCAGTAGTTGAGAACTCTTCCCAGTCAGGCTTTCTTGCCATCTTCAGGACATTGTAGTATTCCCTGAGCTTTGACTGTACTTCGCTGAGCTGCATGCAGTTAATGTCCTCTACCTGTTTTTAAAGCTTTATCTCACAAAGTCAATCCCGTATTTTCTTGTCACTGGATATCCCTTTCTCCCCAGAATCTGGGGGCTCTTGACTCCGGTAACGATGATCAGGGTTCTCATGGTGTTCTCAAGCTCCGGATCAATCATGGCTCCCCAGATAATCCTCGCATCTGGATCGACCTTGCTGTAAATCTCCTCAACTACACTCTCTGCTTCCTCAATCGTCATATCCGGGCCACCAGTAACATTTACGAGCGCTGCCTTTGCTCCTGAAATGTCAACATCAAGAAGCGGACTCTTAAGTGCCTTTCTTACTGACTCTGCAGCTTTGTCTTCACCGCTTGCTTCACCAAGACCTATCATAGCAACTCCACCCTTCTCCATCACCGTTCTGACATCAGCAAAGTCGAGGTTGATCAGGGCTGGTTTTGTGATCAGCTCCGTTATCCCCTTCACAGCCCTCATCAGTATCTCGTCTGCAACCTTAAATGCAAGCTGCATTGGATAGTTGGGCACGACTTCGAGCAGTCTGTCATTTGGAATTACTATAACCGTGTCCGCAACCTCTCTTAGCCTCTCCAAACCAGCTTCAGCGTTTGCCCTTCTTACAGCTCCTTCAGCAGAGAAAGGGAAGGTGACAACAGCTATTGTCAGTGCCCCTGCCTCCTGAGCAGCCTCAGCCACAACAGGAGCAGCTCCAGTTCCAGTTCCACCACCAAGACCGCAGGTTACAAAAACCATATCAGAGCCTTCTACAAGCTTTTTGATTTCATCCTCGCTTTCTCTTGCTGCTTCCTCCCCAACCTGCGGCAGGCTTCCTGCACCAAGTCCTCTTGTCCTTCTTCTTCCTATCAAAACTCTCCTGTTAGCCTTGGTGTAGTAGAGGTGCTGTACATCGGTGTTGATTGCTATGAGATCTGCCCCCTCAATACCCTCCTCGTACATTCTCGTAATCGTATTGCAGCCGCCACCACCAACGCCGATGACCTTAATAACGGTCTTTAGCTCATGCAGCACCTGCAGTATCTCATCCTCTACATCCTCAAAACCCCTACCTTCTATCCTCTCCCTTTTTTCTCTCTCAGCTCTTGCAAGAGCCTCCTCAACAATAGATTTCATGAACATCCCCCATTACTTTTTCAATTATCCATGCAAGATAGTATATAAATCCTTTGTTTACTCCGTTTCATTGGGGGAAAACTCTTATAATTTTTAGGGCAAAGGAAAAAGTGGAGAAAAAATGGTGGAGAAAATCACTGAAGGCGTCTACAGAATAGAAGTTCCTCTCGTGGGAAGTCCTCTAAAGTATACCAACTCGTATGTTATTGTGGACAGCTGTGAAGCTCTGCTGATTGATACAGGATTTAACAGGGATCTGTGCTACAGTGTCATAATGGATGCGTTAAATGAGCTGAAAGTAAAAGATCTGCGAGTTTTCTGCACACACCTGCATGCTGACCACATGGGACTTGCTGCCAGACTTTCAGATGAGGTCTTGATGGGTAAAACCGAAGCAAAAATTGTCCGGGAAGTTATGACGACTGAAGATTACTGGACTGATCTGCTGAAATTCTACATCAGAAATGGCTTTCCCGAGGATGAGGCAAAGAAAATGCTCTCCCTTCATCCGGGAAGAAACTTCTACTTTAGAGAGGACGTTGAGTTCGTTACAGTTGAAGAAGAAATAAAGGTGGGAAGTTTCAGGCTTAAAGCCATTGAGACTCCCGGCCACTCACCCGGACACACCTGCCTTTATGATGAACTCAGACGGCTGTTTTTCTCCGGTGACCACGTGCTGATAGACATAACTCCGAACATTACATGGTGGCCATTCCTTGAGGATTCGCTTTCAAGCTACCTTCAGAGTCTTGAAAAGGTTGAAAATTTGAAGGTTGGTCTCGTGCTTCCCGGTCACAGGCGGAGATGGAGCGACCTGAGAGGTAGAATTGAGGAGATAAAAAGGCACCATTCAAACAGGTTAAGGGAGGCTCTGTTTGCACTGGACACACCCAAAACCGCCTGGGAAGTGGCACCAAGCATAACATGGGATCTCGTTTACACTAACTGGGATGAAGTGCATGTTGTTCAGAAATGGTTTGCTGTTGGAGAGACAATTGCCCACCTTGAGCACCTCTGCAGAAAAGGACTTGTAGACAAAAAAGAGGAGGGAGGAGTGATAAAATATTTCAGAGTTTCATGAGCTTAACATCACGTCTTTCAAAATCTATGAGAGCATATCTCCCCCACATCACCGGACCGGGGTTTACAACAAGCTGGGTTGAGTTAATCACACCATGACTCTCATGGATATGACCGCAAAGAATCGCATTAAAGCTATCCATTCTCTTCCTTATCACCTCACAGCCTGCATGATAACCTGAGAAAGTTCTGTCAAGAGTGCCCCTTGGAGGACAGTGGGAAAGGAGGATGTTGAAGTCGCCAAGGGTGAAGCTGTTCATCACCTCAAGAATTTCCTTTTCAGTATACTCCGAAGGGGTGTTGAACGGTGTGATTCCAGAACCTCCAACGCCATGAATTGAGTATCCCTCAAACTCAACGCTTTTACCGTGAATAAACCTTAAAACTCTGTAATTCTCCCCAAGAATAATTTCGTGGTCGCAGTTTCCGTGCACAGCAAAGCAGAGGTCGGTGTATTCAGACAGCATTTCATCAACAACTCTGGCATCTTTTGGTCGGAACTGAGTGAGATCACCGGCAATCAACACAGCATCGTAATTTGCTGACGTCAAAATTTTTTCAAGCTTATCCATCGAGGAGTGAATGTCAGACAGGAGCAGAAACTTCATATGACATATATTTCCCCGTTCTTTGGTGCGTAAGCTTCAACCCCGATGTTTTCTTTAATCCATTCTGCAAACGCTTCGGTTTCCTCACCGTGTATGGTGAAAACGATCTCAGCCCCTCTGTCAACAACCTTTTTGACGTAATCCTTCAGCTGCCTGTCATCTGCATGCGCTGAGAAGTCGTACTGCTCAACTCCCATTTTAAGCTTCACTACCCTGTTTCCAAGGTTGAGCATGCTGGTCTTTAAAGCCATATCTCCATTCGTCCCCTCAACCTGATAGCCTGTAAGAAGAATCTTTGACTTTTCGTCGTTGTAAAGTCTTGAAATGTAGAACAAAGCAGGACCGCCATTGAGCATTCCGGCAGTTGTTACAACTGCTGAAGGTTCCTCCAGAACTTTTTCCCTCTGCCTCCATTCGACAGGAATTGCATTCTTAATTGCCTTTTTCAGGTCATTAGGACTTCTGATAAAATCTGGATATTTTTGGATAATCTGAGCAACCTCTTTACCCATTCCGTCCACATACGGTGTTATCCCGTGCTTTTCGAGTATTATTAAAACTTCCTGGGTTCTGCCAACAGCAAATGCCGGGATGATTGCATGACCTCCCATATCAAGAGTGTCAACTATGCTCTCAACAAACTTTCTTTCAAGTTCCTTTCTGTCGGGATGTTCTGTCCCGAAGTAAGTGCTTTCGACAATAAGGATATCAGTCTCCGGATAATCAGTGCTGGCACCCTCAAGCAGTCTGGTTTCTTCAAGCTTGATGTCTCCAGAGTACAGTATATTTAAATCTCCTCTCAAATGCACGCTTGCACTTCCCGGAATATGCCCTGCATTGTAAAACTCAACATCGTAATCCCCAACTGTAATCGCATCCTCATAGTCAACTTCCCTGATGTTGCTCTCGAACTGTCTGAGTTCTCTCTTGGTAAAGGGTGGTGGATGCATGATTTTCATCGAATCCCTCAGAAGTATCATTGAAAGCTCGTGAGATGGAGGTGTCAGTATTACTTCCGGGTCGTAGTCCATAAGATTGGGTGCCACTCCGATATGATCCAGATGACCATGTGATAGAATAACAGCCCTTGGGGAAACACCATTTAACGGAAACTCCGGAGGATCAGAGGGTTTTACACCATAATCGATGATAATGCCGTCTACCATTACCGCTGACCTTCCCACCTCTCTGCATCCTCCGAGGAAAGTTATTGTGGTCATACCTACTGACTTTTCAACTCCGCAATAAATATGTTTCGCCCCTGAAATTATTCAAAACGTATAATCTCGCAGCTTCCAGTATAGTTTTCTTCAAATATTCCCTTCAACCTTCCCGAACAAACGGGGCAGTTAGCGTTCTCGGGAATGCTGATGGTAAAGAAATCCATCTCAGCAAGATCTCCCCTGATCAACTTTCCTGAAAGCGTTTTTTCACTTCCGGTGATCACCTTTATAACCTCAGCTGCCTGCATACATCCGAAGGTGCCTGCTGTTGCTCCTACTATGGCTCTTCCGCCCTCTTCAATGGCCTTCGCCAGATAGCATCTGTAACATGGCTTGCCGAAAAAGGTTGCCACCTCACCCTCCCAGCCATAAACGGCAGCGTGAACAAAAGGTTTATTCAGAAGCATGCACGCATCGTTAAGCAAGAACCTCACTCTAAAGCTGTCAGGGCAGCCCGCAACAACATTGTAAGGTTTTATCATATCAAGAACATTTTCCGGAGTTACGGAGTAGGGATAAACATCAACTTCTACATCGGGATTGAGTTTCTTCACGAATTCGGCTGCTGACTCGGCCTTGTTTTTCCCCAGATTTCCGGCGTGGATTATCTGTCTTTGGAGGTTTGACTCCTCTACTGAATCTGCATCAGCTATCCCGATCTTTCCCACACCGGCTGCTGCAAGATACGCAATAACCGCACTCCCGAGCCCACCGGCTCCCACCACAAGTACACTTGCTTTACGCAATCTCATCTGCCCCTCTTCACCGAAAACCATGATTTGCCTGCTGTATCTGTCAGATATCAAGGTTCTTCACCTCCCTGGAGTGAGCCATTATGAAATTCTTTCTGCTTTCAACATCTTCACCCATTAGAATGCTGAACAACTCATCTGCCTTTTTGGCATCCTCGAGGGTAACCTGTAACAGGATTCTGTTTTCAGGATTCATGGTAGTCTCCCAGAGTTGTTGAGGATTCATCTCTCCGAGACCTTTATATCTCTGCACCTCTCCATCTCCAATCTGCTCCAGCATCCTTTTCAGTTCTTCATCAGAGTAGGCGTAGTAACTCTTTTTTCCCTTTTTTATATGGTAAAGCGGGGGCTGGGCGATGTAGAGGTAGCCGCTTTCAATCAGAGGTCTCATGTAACGATAAAAGAACGTGAGCAGCAAAGTCCTTATATGTGCACCGTCCACATCTGCATCAGTCATTATTATTACTCTGCGGTATCTTACCCTTGTCACATCAAAGTCCTTGCCCATTCCTGCCCCTATTGCTGATATTATTGCCTTTATCTCTTCATTTTTAAGTATTCTTGCCATTCCAGCTTTTTCAACGTTTATGATTTTACCCTTTATCGGGAGGATTGCCTGAAATCTTCTGTCTCTTGCCTGTTTGGCAGAACCACCGGCAGAATCACCCTCAACAATGAACAGCTCTCTTTCCTCAGGATTTTTTGATGAACAGTCCGCAAGCTTCCCCGGCAAAGTTGCACTCAACTCGTTTTTTCTCTTTACAAGTTCTTTTGCTCTCCTTGCTGCCTCTCTTGCTTTTTTATTAAGAGTAAATCTGTTAAGAAGGATTTCTGCTGAGCCGGGATTCTCTTCAAGCCACTTCAGAACTCCCGAATAAACTACCGACTCAACCACGGTTCTTACATCGCTGTTCGTTAGCTTAGTTTTTGTCTGACCCTCGAACTGAGGTTCAGGAACCTTGACACTTATCACCGCAGTGAGCCCCTCTCTTACATCTGATCCAGTTACCGGCTCAAATTTCTTGATATGCTTTTTACCGTATTCATTTACTGCTCTCGTAAGGCCTGCTCTAAATCCTATTACGTGAGAACCACCCTCGGAGGTGTTGATATTGTTTGCAAAGGCATGTATGTTTTCTATGTCAGAATCAACGAACTGAATTGCCACCTCAACACTTACCCCGTTCTTCGTGGTTTCGATGTATATTGGTTCGTGAAAAGGATTGCGGTTTTTGTTTAGACTCTTTACCAGACCGATTATGCCATCTTTGGAGTGGAAAATCTCCTCCTTATTCTCTCTTTCATCCACGAGTATGATCCTCAACCCTCGATTAAGATAGGCGAGCTCTTTCAGGCGCTGGCTTACGATTTCATACTTGAATTCCGTCGTCTCAAATATCTCTCTGTCTGGTTTAAATCTCACTTTTGTCCCGTTTTCTTTTGCCTCTCCAACAACTTTGAGTTCCGTGACAGGCTTGCCCCGCTGATACTTCTGGTAGTAAATTTTTCCGTTTCTCTTAACCCACACCTCCAGCCACTCTGACAATGCGTTAACAACCGATACACCCACACCATGTAAACCGCCGGAAACACGATAAACCTTTTTAGAGAACTTTCCACCAGCATGAAGTTTTGTCATCACAATTTCAAGCGCAGATTTGCCCAGTTCATGCATTTCAGTTGGAATACCTCTTCCATTGTCCTCTACAGACGCTGAGCCGTCTTTGTGAATACTCACTTTTATGGTGTCACAGTATCCGGCAAGAGCCTCATCAACTGCATTGTCAACTACCTCCCACAACAGGTGGTGGAGTCCACGAACGCCTACGCCACCGATATACATCCCTGGCCTTTTTCTAACTGCCTCGAGGTCATCAAGAACTTCTATGTCTTTTGCTGAATATTCAAGAGCCGCCTGATCAGGACTCACGACTTGTTTACGACTTCTTTGTTAATAAGGACTTTGTTTTTTAATACGATTAAAATTATTTTTAAAGTATTTAAAAATAT
>Ga0071330_1055502_pt1 | contig 36467 bp, 24 predicted proteins | sample GBScel77sediment_FD_63802 | JGI IMG/M metagenome (GOLD analysis project Ga0071330, IMG submission 63802) | Hot spring sediment microbial communities from Great Boiling Spring, Nevada - Cellulolytic enrichment Sediment 77C v2 (version 2) | ecosystem: Environmental > Aquatic > Thermal springs >...
ATCCGCCAGTGGGTCCCCTTCTGCCGGCGGAAATAGGCTGGCTGCACCCTGAGGTGCATGGTATCTGCCTTTCCCCCTCCGGACTCCGAAAAAAGTTTTCGGGAAATCCAAGCTCGGGATTTGAACTGGCACAAGAGGTAGGGCGGAAACCGTCCGTTGGAGCAGGCCTCTTACTTTTTCCCGGATTGCTGTCTTTTTGGCGGATTGCTGTTTCCCGGGTAGTCAACGGGGTTTGATGCCTGCAGCGGGGCCTGCGATTTATCGATCTTGTTGTTCGAAGTGCGATCTATCACTCTTGTTAATGGAAGAAACAATCGCGATCTCATAAAAGCTGCGAAGTGGAAGCGATTGTCAGGGGCTAATTTGGAGGCCCCAACAGATGCCGTAGGTTTTAGGGAGAATGGGGAATGAGTGAAAACTATCCACCTTTGGCGAACTTTCCGGTGTCACCGGCTGGACCGGAAGCTTCCCCCCAGCCATCGCGGCCTAACCTGAAAGGTGGATTTCGGTCCTGCCTGCTTATGGGGCTTGGTGTGGTGCTCGGGATGGTGGCGGTGTGGCAGCTGTATTGGCTCTTCCGACCCCGAATGGAAATGCCACCGCGACTCCGGGAGGTCTATTTTTCTCATGAAAAACGAGCCTGGGATCGGGTTGCAATTATTTCGCTAAGTGGAATGATCGTCGATGAGGAGGAGGGTTTTGTAAAGCGGCAAATTGACCAGGCTTTAAAGGATGAGCGGGTTAAGGCGGTAGTGCTTCGCATCAACTCGCCGGGAGGCACCATTACCGACTCCGATTACCTTTACCACCATCTCACAAAGTTGCGGGAAAAAAAGCCCCTTGTGGTCAGTATGGGAAGTGTAGCGGCAAGTGGCGGCTACTATGTCGCCATGGCAGTGGGCAGTCAGGCTGACTCCATCTTCGCCGAACCCACCACATGGACCGGTTCGATCGGCGTGCTAGTCTTCCACATGAATGTGCAGGAATTACTGAATCGGTTGGGGGTGGAGGCCGGCTCGATCACCAGCTCACCGCTTAAAGATATGGGCAGTATTTTCAGGAAGATGACGGAAGAGGAACGCGAACTATTTCAGAGTTTGGTCGACAGGTCCTTGGCCCGGTTTAAAGAAGTGATCAAAAGTGGTCGGCCTAAGTTTGCGGAGAATCCCGAGGAACTAGACAAAGTTGCAACAGGACAAATTTTCACCGCCCAAGAAGCGAAGGAACTCGGGCTGGTGGATCGGATCGGCTTTCTCGAAGATGCGGTGCAGCGGGCTATCGAATTAGCCGGTCTGGATCCGGCAAAAGTGTGCGTCATCCGCTACAAACGGGAAATCAGTTTCTCCGATTTACTTTGGGGCGGACAAATAGGTTTGGCATTCGATTTGGAAATCCCTCTCTTCCGTTGGCGAGAACGGTTAGCAGCAGCTTTTCCGCGGGCTTACTACCTCATGAATGCAGTGCCGACCGAATGGGACTGGGCCGCAGCACTCCATCCTTAGTGCTGTGCTCAGGCCAAGGATTTGGTGCCGTGCTCAGGCCAAGGATTGGGCGATTGCCTCTCCGGAAGCTTGGCCGGAAAAGGCCTTTAAAGTCGGCACACTCGGGCTTGGCCGCGGGAATCCCCAGAGACGAAGTCTTGTTGTCCGTGTTGGATGCACTCAAGGGGCAGCAGCACCGCGGCTGGGGCTTTCGCGGTCTAGTCCAGGTGGGTTAGAGGTGAAGTTTCCGATTCCGAGTCTCCCAGGTGATCAAACGGGGGAAATCTCTCGCGAACAAAGCGAAACTGTGCCGGGGTTATGGCTGTTCCGCACTCGATGTTCCCGGCACCATGCTAAACGTATTGAGTCATTTTTCTCCAAAGCCCCGGCAGGTTTATAACCTACCATAATTATCGGTGTTGTGACTTATCCAACCGGCATTTGTTTGTGGTCGGGAACTCCTGCGATCCTTTTTGGGCCGGCTGGGAGTAGTGTTTTGGAAATCACCTTGCGGGCGGCCTGGGCCGGACATTTCGGACCTGAGAACCGGGCGGGATCGCCAGGCAGTTCACCCCCCGGCGGAACATCTTCATCGCATACCAGTATTCGGGCAACCCTGATCACGAGCCTATCCCAAGTCCGGTGAAAGGCTTAAAAGTTCCCCCGGGAAATCTAAGGGACTGGTTTCATGGATGACTTTTCAAGACCGGCACGAAATGCCCGGGGTTACGGGTTGGAATCTTTAGTCGTTCGGAATCCGGAATAACTGTCTTTCTCTCCCGTATGTACTGCCTCTGGGTACGAATCGACCCAACATATTGTATTCCGTCGTATTCCCTCCGTCAGCGAATGGGATGTCCCCCGAATTGATAGGAGATCCCCTGAATGGAAAGCTAAGTCAGGATGTAGCAGCCCACGACGATTGGCCTATCAGTGGGGATGGATCTGCAACCGAGGTGTGGGCCACCGGAACTTCGGGGAAGACTACTGGATCTCCAGAGTAATCCCTGAGACACTCGGTTGGAAGGCTCTCGGGGGCGGAGGATTGAGCTGGATGGACGGCAAAATCCGGTGTGACTATTCGGCTCCGATCATCGAGGCACGGCCGTTGGCCCGCCGGTCCTCTTGGGGGAGAAAGCGGAGGAAATTCCGGGTGGCGAAAATTTCTCCGAGATGCAGTATCCAAGGGGTTGACACGGATAAGAAGCCTGGTATATTATTAAGGCGGAGGAACGTTCCTCAGCTTTTCGCCCTCCGTAGGTCCCTGCCCCGCCTATGGAGGGCTCTTTTTTTGCCCTCATTTTCTCCATTAATTTTCGCTATCCCCAATGCCCAGGCTGATCCACCATTAAGCAAAGCTGGCAAACAGGTACCGCTTCTGAAGACGTCTCTTTCCACGTACCCCAGTGACCTTTTTTGCCTATGTCCGTTCGCTTTGCCTCGGAAAGGCCTTTCTTTTCCCGTGCCCCTCTTACCGGGTTGTCGCCTGCCTTGGGTAGCAGGAAGGTCACTGCCACACCGGCCCTGACCGCCGGCTTAGTGGGTCCCGTTGCTTGCCGGCATTCAAGTGTGCCGGGATTACATCCCCCGCTTTCCGGTTCCTTCTCCTCTACCAACCCTTCCAGCAGAGTTCGGCGAGTTTCGCAACGTGCACTTAAAGCAAACAGGCCAATCCCACGCAAAAAAGCGGAGGAACGCCTTCTCTTCAGAGTTGATCTCCCAGCCCAATCGGTTTGAAAAACGGCTGCATGCCATTTGAGATGCGGTCTTCCCCGGAGTACCTTTTGCGGAAGAGCAATACTCACGGCCGGGCGGAAAGGCGTTCTTTTCCCGGTGGGAATTGCCATCCGTTTGGGATGGTGTGTGCAAAAAATGCTCTGACGGTGGTTTGTTGAAGACCTATCCTGACTCTTGGAGGAAATTGGAGCTATGTCGCAGCTTCAGAATGGCCGATCGCGTCAGTCGCTCTCTCGGAAAGGGGAACATCAAGCTTCACGACCTGCAGAACCGGGTTGCTCGCCGCAGTTGAGCCGCCGGGCTATGTGCCAGGGTTTGACCGGCTTAATGGCGGGCGTTTTCGGAGCATCGTTTCCCCGCAGCCTTTATGCCAGTATCTACGCTACTTGGGGGGCACGAACTGCCGGCAAGCTAGTGGAATCGCTTCCTTCCGGGGTAGAGGTTTGGCAAGTCACCACAGAGGAAATGCAGCAGTCTAACATCTACTGCGAGGTGCCTTACACCTCGGCCGACGGAAAACGCTTCGTATACTGGCGGCGGAATCCCGCACTGCAAGGTGCTAATCGGATCGAATTGATGGTGGTGGAATTCGGCACCTGGCGGCAGGAAAAACTGGACGAAGCAAGAGGGATTGGCGGTTGTGCCATCACTCCGGATGGACATTTTTACTACGTTCGCCGCGGGGATGAACCCCAGGAGCTATGGCGGGCGGATTTAAGTTCCGGGAAAAAAGAGCATGTGTGCAATGTTCCGGAGGAAACCCCCCTTACAAGTTTGGGAACGGTTACCTCCGATCATCGTTACTATGCCTGCGGGACTCGGACCGATCCGACCTTCCAGACTTTCGAGATCCTTTTTGTCGATCTGGTCACAGGGGAGCAGAAAATCATCGATAGAGATCCTTACATTTTGAATCCCCATCCTCAATTCGAGCCCGGGCAAGGGAATTACCTCATGATCCAGCACAATCGTGGGGGGAAATACTCGCCCGATGGCAAACTCGAGCGATTGGTGGGGCCTGAGGGGGCCACGCTGTATTTGCTGGAAATACCCCAGGGCAGCAGGGTTCCGCTTCGGGTCGGAACTCCGTACACCACACCCTGTACCGGCCATGAGGCATGGATCGGTACCACGGGAGAGATTTTGCTCAGTGTGTCGGCCAGTGGCGAGTTTACTCCGGAGAAAGGAAATCTTTTAGGAATTCGACCGGGGGAGGATCATCGCGTGGTGGCTCGGGGGTATCGATTCAACCATGTGGGAGCCACCCGATGTGGCCGGCTTTTTTCTGCGGATGATTGGCAAACTCCCTTTAAAGTTGTGATCGGCTCAACCGCTACCGGCCGAACGGTGGAACTTTGTGCTTCCCAAACCTCTCCCACCCGGGATCAGGCGACCCATCCTCACCCATACATCTCCAACGATTTGCGGTGGGTGGTCTTCAATTCGAACCGATTTGGTATTCCCCACATCTTCGCGGCCAGCATCCCGGAAAAAGTTCGGCAAGAGCTTTTGGCTACATGAAGCCCCGGGCATGATCAGGAGCAGTAAAAAGTCCGTCGGCGTCGGTTTAGGACCGGAAAGTGTACTGGCGAACACAATCCGATCGCGGCAAATGCCCTTAAGACTCAAGCTAAGGCCCGGTTCTTCGAGAAGACTCAGCTAAGCCCTGGTTCTTCGAGGGTCCCGGCCGGGGGTTAGGGGTACCGATGGCAGTACCACCAAATGATCCCTTTCCCTCAAGCCCCTTGCGGGATCAACCAAAGTCCCGATTAGCGGGCCAACAATCGACGGACAAATTCCACTTGAGGCCGCCCACCGGTTCCGATAAGTTCCTCTGCCAAATATCGTTTTCGGTCTCGCGGATTAAGGGACGACCGAAAGTTATCTCCTTTCTGAAGGATAGGCCGGGCTTCGTTCATCTCCCCGAACGCTCGGGTCCCTGCAAGCTGACAGGGGAACCAGTAACCCTTGCCTTCCGGGTCTGCAAGATAAAACTCGGCATAGGCATGCCCCGGGATCCACACTGTGCGAGCGGGGATCCCACCAGCCCGGCATAGGGCAATGAAAAGAGCCGTCATCTCTTCACAATCCCCGACGCCCTCGGTCAGGGCCGCCAAAGCCCCTTTAAAAGGTCCCTCCTGATATTTCACGTTTTCTCGTACCCAGTCGTAAATCCGTTCTACCTTCTGCCAGGCGGTTCCCTCGCTGGCAAGCAGTTGCCTTGCCAAACTCTGGATTTTGCTATTGGTGGCTTCTATCCCTGGGCTAACTGCCAGGTACGGGAGAACGTCACGAGGGAGTTTCCGACGGTCTGGCAGCACAAAGATGGAAGGGTCGGGCGGAGGGAGAATCACTCGGCGGCGGGTTTCCGTAGTGATCAACGCCTTGGCCTCCTCCCCCGGGGCAAGGAAAGGAATTTCCACCACCATCTGACGGACCGTGCCCTCCACCGTTCGATAGGAAACTCTTACACCTGGGGAAAAATCTTCCTCTAAGGTGGTGACTTCTTGCTCGGGCCAATCCGTGGGAATCGGAATGTACGCCTTAATGCCGGTACAAGGTCCACCCACAGCCCGCACAATAACGCCGGCTACCCACCGCTGAACGTGTGTTTCCCCGAGCTGAGGTCCCTGGCCTTCGGCCTTGTCGATAAACTGAGCGGAGCACCGTCCTGGGAGGCCCCCAACTGAGATTAAGACGCTCACAGAGAGTATGATTCGCAGAAGCTCTCCCCTGCGAGGTAGAGCACGACCGAAAGGTCGTGCCCGGTATCCTATGGGCGACGAGCCTTTTTTTGTCATGGGACTGCGTCCTCGGGTATATCCCTGGTCGTTTAGAAACATCGGGGCGGCTGCCACAGTCAACATACCGACACTCTTGTAATCCGGAATTGACACCCTGGGTTACCGAACCTTCGTTTAATTCTTTTCGCCGGAAGCGGATCCCCTCCCCTTGGGGGAATGGCCCCACGATCGAGGGATTCCTCCTCTCCCAGATCGCCATCCCACATAAACTTTACCTTTTCCGGCGGAAGCAATTTGCTTCAGATTCTCCATTTTACCCAAAATACCACAAGGAAGATAAAATACCTTCTTTCTGGACCTGCGGGGAGGTGAAAATAGTTCGGTCCAGGTAGAGCTGCCCCCTCTTAGGCTACCAGTCGAGAGGGTTTTCTGAGCGTGACTGCATTCTTCGAGCCTTATCGGATGCCCATCCAATTGCGTTGCCTACGGGTTGTACTGGCTGTTGCCGAGCGATTCCGAGGCGGAGCCACCCTTGCCCGAATCGGAGTCAGCTGCGAGGGAAGTGAGCTGGGTTTCCAGTTGCTTTTTGGCCTGGTTGATCCGCCGCCTAAGGGTTTCCATAGTCCAGGCCTTCTCCGCGGAAGCCCCCTCCACCCAAGCCGGCGGCAGGTACGAGCGTTTTAAGTAGGTGTAGGCTTCGCTGCGGAGATGGGCCAGCATGTGATGTCCCACCCGCCGGGCTCGCTCTGAGCGAAGGGTTTCAATCGCAATCGGGGCCACCACGATCTTTTCCCCCGGCCCTGGATCTGCCTGGGCCAAAATCCGGCCGTCAAAGTCGACAATCATGCTACCTCCCGGCCAGCTGAATGGCGGATAGCACTGTCGATCCGCTCCCTGGTTGACAGCAACCACGTAAACCATATTTTCAATAGCCCTTGCTCGATTGATTACCGTCCACCATTCCATCGGCGAGGTAACACCCCAAGGGTCCATGTAGGCGGAGATGCGGATGATCACCTCGGCACCGGCCAAAGCAATTTCGCGAATTACCTCCGGGAACAACCAGTCGTAACAGGTGGCAACACCGATTCGGCCCAGTTCGGTCTCCGTCACCGGGAACAGACATTCGGGATAGTCCTTGATGTCATGGGGGCTGGCCATCAGTTCCCAGGGGATCCAGGGGTTTACTTTCCGATACTTACTCAGCACTCCCTCAGGACCAATGAGGCATGTGGTGTTAAAGAGTACATCGGGAAAGGTAGGATCCCATTCGATAAAGCTACCGGTCTGGATGTAACAACCAAGCTTTTTTGCCAGTTTGGCATACTGGTCGGTGAATTCATTCGGGACAGGTAGGGCCAACCGGGTCCGAAGGGTTGGAAGGTCCGGATAGATGGGAGCAGCATGGGCAAATTCGGGAAAGGCAAAAAGCCGAACGTCAAAAAAGGGTTCGTAAGCGGCAACCACTTGTTCGACAATGGTGCACATCTTGCGGGTTCGATCGGCAATTTCTTCACGATCGCTCGGGCACGGAAAGGCAGTTTGACAGCAGGCAGCATAATAGAGCGAAGACATATCCACCAATCTTTCAGCTCAAACACCTATGGCCAGTCTCTTTCGGGGGTTTGGGCTAAAACTCGCTCAATTGATTCTGCGGACGGCGAGAGTTGCCGCGGGGATCGCTTTTTAACCTCGGCAAATCATGTCCGTCTCGAAACCTATCAAAAGTCCTGGAACGTGCTTACATTTTGCCGGTCCCTAGTCGAGGTGGGAAGTAGCTTCTTACAGGCCTTTGCCCAATGGACTGGTAACCGCAGTGACGGAAGCCTTGAATGCCTGCGGTAAGGCAGGGGTAATGTGGCCGGTTAAGGCGGGGTATGAAGCAGTTGACGGCAGTTTTCCTCCCCATGCTAGCTCGCAAAAGCCAGAGGTCAAAGAACAGGGGGCTTAAAGGGACAGTTGAAGTAAAACGAAGAACCTGCCAACAAATCACGTGCTTTTGAGTTGGATCCGTTGGAGGACTTCCCTTTTTCTCTTTGGTGAATATCTGAGCGACTGCTCAGGAAGTTTTTGGCCGGTAAACTGGCGGGACAATGCTACAGCAACCATTTCAAGGCGACAAATCCAGCAACCAGGAGGATCAGGAGAAGCCACATCACGGTGTCGAAATACCGCTCCAAAACGGAGCGAATTCCCGGTCCGAGAAAGTAGATGCAGGCAGCCACACTCATAAACCGGCCAAATCGTCCTAGGATGGAGGCCACGATGAGCACCTGCAAGGACACGTACTCATGGAAAACTCCGGCGGCAATTGTGAAGACCTTGTAAGGGATGGGGCTAAATGCTGCTCCAAGAATGGCGATAAAAGCATTGTCGCGGTAAAGCTCGCCCACTCGGGCGATATTCTCCGGGGTGCAGCCGGGTACATATCGATAGAAAAAGTCGGCCAACGCCCACCACAGGGCAAATCCCACAAACCACCCCAGCAATGCCCCAAGGACCGAACCCACACCACTTACAGCCGCATAGAAGAACGCCCGCCGAGGCTTCGATACCGACAGGGCAATCTGAAGCACGTCCGGCGGAATAGGGAAAAAGGAGCTTTCTGCGAAAGCTATCCCAAATAGGGCGGGAGTACCATAAGGAGTGTCCGCCCAGCTGAGCACCCAGTCGTAAAGCCTTCGGAGTAGGCTCCGGCGGCCGGCTGGTCCAGAATCCGAACCCCCGGGCTGAAGGGAATCTTCACGAGCATCCTTGATTTCGCTCAAAGTTTGTAGATCAGTCATGGAAAGTATTGCGATCACCTTGTGCCGGTCGAACTTGACTTCCCAGGGCCAAACCCTATCCCCATCCTCCGAATCTTTTACGGATTTTGGTTTACGGGAAGGGCAACAGGGCCCCAATTTTCAGTCGAGTTTCTGGTACCGATCTTTTTTTGAAAATGTCTAACCCAGGAATGTCCGTCCTTTTCGGTGGAGTTGGTTACCCGAGGCAAACAAATGGGCCTAAAAATTTTGAGGGTTAAACTCTTCTTTGCCTTGGCAGTTCCTCCCAGGCCGGCAATGGCCTGTCTGCGGGCCAAGGAATTCTCAGGAACTATAGCTTTCAAAAGCTACCGGGTCCAGCCGTGGGCGGCCGTTAGCCTCGCGATAGGTCCAGTCAAGTTGCCAGCCTACTGGCTTTTCGCAAACTGGCGAGTCACGAAACTAGCCTTGTTTCGGGCCAGATTTAGGCCCGGCATGGGTGCGAAGGGAAATGGGTGTGAATCCAGGCAGGGCATTTGAGAAAAGTACGTGTTGCAAGTAACGTGTTAGAAGCATGGCGATGTGAGTTGCCCGGCAGGGGCAGTTGCTATCCGAGTGTCTACGGAGTTGACCGAACCAGCTTTGAACTTGCGGCCGTTGTCCGGGCCTGTGTGGGAAAGTTCTCTCTACAGCCGGGAGCGGTGTAGGTTCCTTGGACGGCTTTCTCAAGCCATTGGGAAACCAATTCACCGGATCGGGCCCGGCATGAAGGCTTAAGCCGTGAAAAATGCTGGGGACAGAACTTCCTAATTTAGTTGCGTGATAGCATTTTGAGTATCTTGCAAGCTAAGATTAAGTTCTGCAAAGCAGATTGTTGACACCGAATTTGTCACGGGTTTAGAATCCGTTCTTACAACGGTTTACCGCAGGGTCAATCTGTTGGCCCTTGGACGTTTTGTCCCAAGTCACATAGTTGCGACCGGTGAATCGCCTTTCGGTAGATGCTTGCACTATGGATGTCCACCGGTCAACCCGCACTTATGTTGCGTTATGTCCGGCTAAGCTGAACCTCTTTTTCGAGGTCTTGGAAAAACGGGCAGACGGATATCACGAAGTTCTAACGTGTGTCTGCCCGATCCAGATGTACGATACTTTGTGGTTCCGGCCGGCACCGCATGGGGAGTTGCATTTTTCTTGTCGCTGGGTAACGACCTTTCCTCCGGATTTTTCTCCTGGAGATCTTCCCCCGATTGAGGAGAATCTTGCCTATAAGGCACTGCAGTCACTCCGCCGCCGCACGCAGGTGGAAAAAGGGGCAGAAGTAGTACTGATCAAACGGGTCCCTAGCGGTTCGGGCCTAGGGGGTGCTAGCAGTGATGCGGCAGCAGCGTTACTTCTCGGGAATATAGGATGGGGACTGGAACTGTCGCTCGACGAACTACAGGAGCTAGCCGCCGAGCTGGGTAGTGACGTTCCATTATTTTTCGCCGACGGACTTGCCGTTTGCCGGGGCCGGGGTGAGAAGGTATCCCCTCTTGGTTATTTACCTCTTTACTTTGTTGTGGTGAGGCCACCGGCGGCTTTGGCAACCGCACAAATGTATCGATACATTCAGGTACCTCCTCATCCCCGATCGGTTGAGCCTCTTGTATCCGCCATGAGATCGGGTCGGTGGGATAAAGTGGGCCGCAGCCTTTTCAATCGTTTTCAAGAGGTGGCAGCTGATCACTGTTCGTGGATCAAAAAACTTCAGGATGCGTTTGGCCGGCTTGACCTTCTCGGGCATGGGATGACCGGTAGTGGCACAGCCTATTTTGGGCTGTGCCGGTCGGCCATCCACGCTCGCTGGGTAGCGGGAAAACTCCGCCAGCAGAGGTTGGGTCTGGTTTGGGCGGGGCGGAGTGCTCGGGGGTTTGCGTGCTGGGTCGAGGAGAGCAGCCATGGAGATTACCGAGGTGCGGATCAAGCTCGTGGAGGAGGCAGGGGAAAAACTTAAGGCTTTTTGCTCCATCACGCTGGACAATTGTTTCGTCGTCCGGGATTTAAAAATTATCGAGGGGGCTAATGGCCTCTTTGTGGCCATGCCTAGCCGCCGGTTAACAGCCCACTGCCCTCACTGTGGCACCAAAAACCATTTAAAAGCCTGCTATTGCAATCAGTGTGGAGCCAGGTTGCGGGAACCGCCTATCCCCCGCGATGCAGAGGGACGTGAACGGCTGTATGCAGATATCGCCCATCCCATCAACTCGGCTTGTCGGGAAATGATCCAGCGAAAAGTGATCGAGGCCTTTCATCAGGAACGGGTTCGGGCTTCTCAACCCGGTTATGTGTCGCGATATGAAGATTACGAAACTGGGCAGTTTCAGGCAGATGCCCCACAAGCCACAAAGCCTTCGGGGGAAAGCACCCGGGGTGGTCCAGTGGGAAAACCTCCCGCGGCTCGGCCCCCTCAGGGACCTCATAGCCGTCCGGCAGAAAACAAAGCTCCGTCTTCCCGGCCGAATTCCTCTGCCGAGGCCGGTTAAGCAAAGGGAACTGATCAGGCGGCAAATAGAGAGAAAAGCTGGACAAGGCAGGACATACCGCTAATTGTTTCTCTTTCGGATGGTTTCGCGAGACTTCGCCCCATGGTTCGTCCGAGGGGTTTCGATTTCTGTCATAAGCTTGAGACAGTATCGGTGCAAATATACACATAACCGAAGCCTTCTGTGCAACTTGATTTTCGGCTTATTAAAGGGGAAATCGGGGTCCTAAAGTTTCGCGATTCTTGTTAGTTCAGAACCGGTTCAATCCCTACTCTTTTCCGGGATATCGAGTCCCCTCAAGCAATCTGTTGGATTATTCAGAGAAGCGGAGTTTTAAAGCTGCTACAGGGCAAATTTCCGGAAATTTGTGGGAATGCCAAAATGCCATGAGGAGGCGAACTCCTCGCGGTAGTTTCTTCTGGCTGGGTCCTTCAGCCGGGTAGTGCCGGCAATTCGGGTTTTTTCCTGAAGGGGCTTTAGGAGAAGTCGGGCCGAATTTAAAGGTGTTTTCTGCCTCGATTCTTCCCGCCTTTTGCGAGTTTTGTAGATTACGGTTCCCAGTAAGGACTACCATAGGCTGGGCTATACCGACGTCTACGGTAGGAATAGTACCGGCGACGGTGCCGCGGAGCAAAAAGTTTGAGCAGAATGAGAGTCAACCCGCTGACGCTGAGGATGGCGAAAACCTCGTAGCACAAGCCACTCAGCAGATCGATTGGCTCCCTAAGCGGTTCTTCCTGGGAAAAAGGCTGTTGCTGCCCCGAGGGCAATGCTCCGGTGGGAAGTGAGGAAAGGCTTGGCGAAGGGGGACTGGCGATTCCAAGAGAGGAACCTTCTTGCCCCCCCTGAGCCAGGGTGGAGGTTTGGCCCTGGCCCATTTCCAGTACCTGGCTGTTATAACCGAGGTCCTGAGACGAATAAGAATCCGATGATGTGAGTGTGTCGGGGGAAGATGGCGAACTTTCGCAATCAGTCCAATCATCCGCTAGTATCGGGGAATCTTTGGAGGAAGCATGGCCATCTCCAGAGTGGGAATAATAGCTCCTAGATTCCATCCGCGAACCTGTATTTGAAGTATACTTTTGGCCAGTTTCCTCTCGAAGGGAAGAAGCCGATTTGGACGTGCTCCCTCCCGATCTGTGCAACCTCCCGGGGGAATCTGACTCGGAGGATGCCCTAGAGGAGGAATCGGAATCACCACTTCCCCGAACTAGGTCGCTATCCCAAGATGATGACGGTGAGCTTGCACCGTAGCCGCGGAAGGAAGGCTCCTGGCTTCTGTACGCCGAAGTAGATCCCCCTGACTTGTAACCGGAGGTTAGCGAGTTATCTTCCTCGGAGGAGTAATCCCTGAAAGAGTAGTCCCAGGATGAATCCGACTCTTCATATTCGTGATTCCACCTGGCCGGAGAACCTCGCGGGCGGGTATCCGTTGAGCGATTTTCCACCGAAGAGTATCCCCCTGGAGAACTGCTGCTGGAAGAAGGCCGACTCCACCTGGCGGTATCCCCCGAGGAGGTATTCGGAGAATTCGTGGGGCGAGTGGGGCTAGATCCGTATGGAGGATAAGTTTCTGCTACAACCCCGCTGAAGCCGGAGGTAGAACTTCTGCCGGTTGCTCCGCCGGATCGAGCGGAGGACAATCCCGGATCAGACCAGGAGTTAGTCCGATCTGAAGAAAAGCCATCGGTTGACGGGATGGAGCGACTATCGGCAAAGCCGTTGAAACTACTGCCTCCCACACTTGAGCCGGATCGGCCGGCTGACTCAGTGTTGGATAATCCCGAACTCCCCCGGAACTGCTCCCGAGCTGTAGACGGGGGTGAAACCCCCAGTTGAGGCCGGGTGGCAACCTGTGCCGCCGGAAGATTACCAGATTCCGAGGAGTGCCAGGGAGTTCGGGCCGAGGACGAATCTCCCGGGCGGTTTTTGTTGATGCCAAATCCCTCGGAACGCTCGGATGACCAACTTGCGTTTCCATGGTCAGCTGCGGCCAAGGGATCGTAGGAAGTAAGCCCCGTTTGCCAGGATGAGACGGATCCATAGTCTTCCCCTGCTGATGTTCCCTGCTCAGGGGACACCCCTTGGGAAGAACTAGAGGGTTGGAGGAATGCAGCTGGGGCAATAGCGGAAGCCATGGTGCTTGTGTTTGCCGATGGGACGGGGCCGGCACCGGCGTACTCTGCGGGAACTCCCAAACCTTGAAGTCGGCCCAATTCTGCATAGGCAGCAGCTAGCCGCGGCTCAGCGGAGGCAAGAAAGCGGAGGATCCGACCGGAGTGGCTCCCAAAGGTTCGAGCACCGGTTGTCCCGAAGAGCACACCGGCCAGTTGTCCCCGCATGTTGAAGATCGGACCGCCGGAGTCTCCCTGCCGGGCTCCTGCTGAAACCTCTAACATCTCCGGAGAATAACCGATCCCCGGGGCTACATATTGAACACAGCGAGCTGATGCGGCACGGTAATTTCCCCGGCCGTAACCGGCAATGATCAAACTTTCACCAGGAGTGGCAATCGTTGGGGAAATTGGAACTGGGGCGATATTCACCGGGGGAATCATCAATAGGGCCAAATCCCACACCGGGTCAGTGGCCACTACCACGGCGGGGACTCGGGTCCCGTTGGGAAATTGAGCTTCGATCCGGCCTTTGGCATCTCGAATGACGTGCCAGTTGGTGATGATAAGTCCGTAATTCGGCTGGGAGGCAATAAGGGTGCCCGAGCCGAAGGACATAACTCCCGGCTCTTCCGCGGAGATTCGGGCTACGGCCGGATGAGGTTGTGTCGAGACCACCTGCGGATTGCTTCCACCCTCCCACCACCAAAAAGGAGAGGCACGAAGTTCCCACTGAGCAAGGCTTAAAAACCAGCACAGGAGGAAGGTGGTAAGAGGGAGGAGTTTTTCGACGGGAAGTGGTAACCTTCGCGATGGGAGGCAAAAGGACATAATCTTGAAGGGGGTAATCCTGGTTTTGTGGCAGAAGTGCTCTTCTCGGCCGAAGGTTCCGCAGAATTTGGGGGACCTGCTCCTTGCCGCCGTGAACATCGTTGCAACCTCCGCGGCCGACAATGAACGCCCAATTTCTAGTGAGCCAAGGCACTGCTTTCGAAACGTCGCTCCCGTTCGGAGCGAACAATAAACTCTAAGAGTCGCTGCCGCAGAGTGGCCCACTCCACCCAGCGAGAGGAATTCTCTGGGGTGAGCGTGGGCGGTTTAGGCGGCAATGGGTCGCCCCCCTTTAAGCTGTTCCGTTCGCTGCGGAAAATCGTGGCCATGGTTGTACAGGTCCTTTAAACGCTGGAGTTCTGCCCGGAGGGCTTGCTCGGCCAATTTGGCCAGTGTGAGGCGGAGGGGATATCCACCCAGGTACACCGCCGCATTGCGAGCTTCCTCCAATACGTCAACCGGCAGATACAACGTCGCTCGGACCTTCCGTGATCCCCAGATTCGCGGGCTGCACCGCATCGTTGGAATCCTTTCCTGCTAGGTCAGCAATCCAGTTACTTTCGCAATCGATCCAGACTTGCCCCGGATGGATCATCATGGTTATTCGCCCGAGGGGTCGGGACTTTGCCGCAAGTACACCCCTTGCCGGTTGCCGGTGCAATGATACTTTTGGCCATGTTGATTATTTGTTCACTTCAGGCGGCTTCAGGGTAGCTCCTCCATAACCCGACGGACCCGAAACTTCGTAAGTTCCTGCAACCTTAGGCGGGCAACGGGGCATCAAAGCAAAGAAATGTTCGCCTGCCCGACCTGGCTCCTTCTGGGAAGTTTGTGTCCTTCGTGGCAGGTTATTTCCGGCTGCTTTTGACCCTTCCCCCTCCTCTCAAGGTCTTCTTTCGCGGATCGAATCATTGCTGACGTTTGCCGAAACGTCAGACGTTTTCTTCACCGTCGTCTTCGGCAACCGGGGAAAAGTTCGTATAGCGATTTTCTGGCCCATCTTTGGGTTTGCCGGAGTGGCATAACCGCGTAAGGTGGAAGGCTTTTCGTCTTTCGTCCCACCGAACCTCAGTGGTACCGAAAATTCAGCTTTTACCGAACGAAGGGCCCTCCACCCAGGCCGTTCGTAACTGATGTTCTGGGGATATCGGCCTAAAGGGTTACAACAAAAATTCCGCAGGAATCAGTGCCCGAATCGAGCGACCAGATTAGGAGTGGCAAGGATAATGGTGGGAACTGGCCGGACTGGCCAAAGTGCACGACTCGATCGCGGAATGCCGAGGGCAGGAGTGTGCTTCCGGACCCACATTGAGTTTTACCCCGCGGGAACTTTTTCCAGCCCAATGGGGTTGCTTGCCGGCTGAGGTTGCTGTTAGTGAGCCGGAACAGAAACCAGCCGGAATTCCTGCAATTTGAACTAATGAGAAAGCTTGCTGAGGATCGGCCGATTCCTGCCCTGCGAGCAAGGCCCTCGCGGAGTTGAAGAGACTCACCGGGAGTGGTTTGGGAGCGAATGTTCATTATCAGTCAGAACCCGGGGGATGGAGACATGTTCCTTCTTCCATTGCCTCCCCACGCCCGCTCCCAAACCAGCCAGGGATTCTTCTCAACCTATGAACACATGGAAACCAGCTGCAAAGCTAAGTCGTTGACAAACTCTCTGCACCACCTGCACCGTAAGTGCCACGGTGCCTGAGTTGTCTCGTGGGGGTATCCTGGGGCTTTCCACTTGTTTTTTACAATCCATAAGGAAACCGCTCCAGGTCCACCACACCACTTTGTCGAACAGCTCGCAAAGCTTTCACATACTCGAGAAGGATCCGCAGGCAGTACTTGAGCCGCTCTCGCACCGCCGCATCCTCGGGACTAGTCGGGGTTTCGCCGTGGAGAAGAGAACCAACATTCCGGATGATCATATGGTCAGGAATGTAACAAATCCGGGTATTTTTGTAGCTACTCATCCGGAGTTCGGCCACAGGGTAGGCTCCACCCATGGAGGCCGACACCGCTACAATCAAAGCAGGCTTATGAGCCAAAATTTCCTTATCGCAAAGGAGAAAGAAGTTTTTCAGCCCGGCAGGAACCATCCCGGACCATTCCGGCGTGACAATGACAAACCCCTCGGCCTCCCGGAGTTGGCAAGCGATCGGTTGCCAGAGGGTTTTCCATTTCTCCTCTCCAGCCCACAGGCCTTCGTCCCAAAGCGGCAAAGGATTATCAGCCAGCGATAACAGATAAGTTTCCTCGACCCCCAGCTCTTGTAATTGCCGCTGCACATACTGGGCCACTCGGAGGGACTCGGCCTCCCGACGGTGACTGCCGGCAATGATGGCCACTTTCATGGACAAACTCCTTCCAAAAACAGTTGGATTTTTTTCTCCTCCAATGCTTCCTGAAGAATTTGTGTGGTTCACCGATTCAGAGGATCTTGGCTAGCTCGGTCCGCTGTTCCTGGAAAGTTTTGAAAGGTACCTAAGGTAACCAGAGCAGCCAAAGAGGCAAGCGGTACGAGCTCAATTTTTCCGGGCCAACAGAAATTCCAGTCCCTTGGACCCAAGACTTTTTCCGAAGGGACTCCCACGGGCAAGTGCTGCCGACGATTTCCGCCTTGGATTCCCCCGAAGTTTGTTCAAAATAGTTTAGTTGGTTTTAAAAGGAGCAGGAATGGGCAAGGTCACGAAGATTTCAGGTCTGGTTCGGAGTATCGACGGACGAACCGCGTGTTGAACTTCATAACGCCGAGCACACTGTGATCGAGCGAAAGTGGGTCCCGACGTCCCTCGGTAAATCTCCGATGTAGTTCTTTCTTGCCCAGCCGGGTTGTATTTAGTGGCCAGTTCCCGTTGTAGCGTCGACTTCTTTGCAAAGTATTGCTGCATGTTCCCGGAATGCAAGCCAGCCACGTTTCTAATTTAAGGGTTTTTCCTAGCAACCGTTGGAGAAAGGCCATGAGGATACTGCGGGGAATCGATCGGACAGTGGCATTGATTATTGTCGGTATTGGACTCGCCGTGGGCACGGAGACCGCGATAGGTAAGGAGCGGAGTGCCGAACTGGACCTCCGTTTGGTTCCCTTCCCTAAGAAAGTCACACTTACCGGCGGGCGAATGGATTTGCGGGGGGAGTGGGTCTTTGAAGGACCGGCCGAGCCGAACATTATCGGGCAACTGGTGGCCGAGGAAATGGCTCGGGCAGGAGCCAAACCGCCGCAACTGGTAACTGTGACTATCGAGGAACCCCACCTTCGATTTCGCCTAACAAAGGCGGGAGCTAAGCCCGAGTCTCCGGAACTGCCAGACTTTCGTCCCCAGGCTACCCCCGAAGATTACATGCTTTGTGTGACTCCCCAAGAGATCATCGGAGTGGCCCCGGGCAGACCCGGACTCCTTTATGCCGCCATGACTCTCTGCCAGCTTATCCGGGCCAACTGTGCGGAAGATGGTTCTTTGCCCTGCTTGTTAATTGAGGATTGGCCGACACTCCGCTGGCGATGTTTTCAGGATGACTTAACCCGGGGCCCCAGCACGAAGCTTGAATCTTTGGAGCGAAGTTTGGCCTTGGGGGCGTTCTTCAAGTACAACTTGTGGACCTATTACATGGAATATCAATTTGCTTTTTCCAAACATCCGGAGATTGGCCCACCGGATGGTTCTCTAACCCCCGCGGAACTACAAGCTTTGGTCAAAACCGGGCATCGTTTTGGGGTGGAGATTATCGGGAATCAACAGTCTTTCGGTCATTTTCAGTGGATTCTAAGACACGAGAAGTTTGCCCACCTTCGTGAGAAGCCCCACTTACTCACTCCGGTCCGCGAGGAAACCTATCAGCTGTTGGACGATTTGTACTCCGAGGTGTGCCCTCTTTTGCCTTTTGAAATGTTCAACGTGTGTTGTGACGAAACTTGGGGGCTGGGGGAAGGACCCTCGAAGGAGTTGGCTCAAAAGATTGGTGTTGGGGGTGTTTATGTGCAGCATATCCGTCGCGTGTATGCTTTACTTCGCGAAAAGTACGGCAAAAGGATGATGATGTGGGGGGACATTATCCTTCAGCATCCGGAGCATTTACCTAGCATTCCCAAGGATGTGGTAATGCTCACTTGGAACTACAGCCCCCTGGATAGTTTCGACCACCTGATTGTTCCCTTCCAAAAAGCGGGGTTCGAGTTTTTCGTTTGCCCGGGCATTCACAATTGGAGTCGGATTCTCCCGGATTTTGGGGTGGCGATGAAAAACATCCGAAACTTCGTTCGCGATGGGGTCAAATACGGTGCCATCGGGATGATCAACACCGATTGGGAGGATGACGGAGAAGCCCTTCAAGGGTACCGCTGGCATGGCCATGCCTGGGGGGCAGAGTGTGCCTGGAACGGGGGCACCACCGAGCCGGAGGATTTCCAACGTCGGGTCGGGGCTGTGCTTTTCGGGGAAAAGGGGGACCATTTCGGCAGGGCTATTACTCTGCTTGCGGAAACACATCGGCTTCCGGGAGCGGAGGGTATGGGGAATCGGCGATTTTGGCGGCAGGATTTCGCTCCCGCCGGTTCTGAAGAACAAATCCGCGGATTTGCCGAGCGGCTCTTGTCGTTAGTCCGACCTGCCATCCAGCACCTTGAAGCATGCCGATCCGAGGCCACCGTGAATGCTGATCTTTTGGACAGCTTTCTCCATGGAGCACGCCGAATGGAACTGATTGGCCAGCGGATGCTCGACGGGCTGGAGGCACTGTCTCTCTACAAACAGGCCCAACAGGTGGATCCCCCGGAAGCTCTGGCCCTGCTGGAAAAAGTGGAGAACCTTGTCCGCCGCAATCGTGATGCCCATCAACACTTGGGAGAAGAGTTTGCTCGATTGTGGCTGGCGGACTGTAAACCGTATGCTCTCGACTGGACGATGAAGCGGTACCAAGCGACGGTGGCGTGGTATGACGGACTTTTAGCCCGAGTGGCTGAGGCGAAGAGGGCGGCTCAGGAAGGCCGACCTCTGCCCCCACCGGAGGTCATCGGGTTGGTCGCACCCGCAAAGTGACCGTAAGTTCCAGGCTTTTGTGCACCGGAGGTGGGAACTTTGCATGATCCCCTTGGCATCTCTCGGCACTCTGCAAGCACGATAGCCCGCCAAGTAGATCACCAAGTCATCAAGGATTCGGGGGCGATCTTTCTTGGCCGAATTTTCCGACGTTTTCTCCAGATTGGCCGGTGTTTCGGTTTTTTCTGCGGGTACATGGGGTAGTCAGGTGATCAGCAGTTATCCCTGCGTTGCATTTACCGGGCAGGTTTTTCAAACTCACGTGGGTAAACGGCCCAAATAAGGAACTGTGTACTGGTGTTCACGTGATCGACAAAGGAAGAAACGGGAGTATTCGGGCTACAAGTGAACAAAGGAACTCCATATGGCAGGTAGAAGGTCAATGCCAAATTCTTCGGGAGAATTAGCCGGAGCTAGCATCTTAGCTCTTTTGGCCCCACGTGACTTGTCTTGCCGTACGTCCTTGCCCTTGATCAAGGTCTGCTTTCTTGGAGCGGTGCTGCTTTCAACCGGGAGTTATTCGTCTCTGGGAAATGTGGGTTCGGAGGAAGTTCACTTCCGGCCGCCTGCTGTGCCTCTTGTGGTGCATGATCCCTACTTCAGTATTTGGTCGTTTGGCGATCAATTATCGGGGGATTGGCCTCGGCACTGGACCGGCAGGCCGCATGCCCTGGCTTGTATGATCCGGGTGGATGGCAAGTGCTATCGGCTGATGGGCCATCCGATAGAAGAAGTCCTGCCCATGCCCCAGGTAGCTTTGGCGGTCTTTCCAACGCGAACAATCTACCGGTGGGAGACTCCAGAGGTTCAGGTGCAGCTGAGCTTTCTAACCCCCGCTTTGCCCCATAATTTGAAGGTACTATCTCGGCCCGTCACCTATTTGATTTGGGAGATTCACTCGGCCGACGGTAACACACACCTCGTGGATCTTTATTACGACAACACAGCAGAACTTGCCGTCAACGAGCCTAGTCAACTCGTAACTTGGGAGCGGGGTTCCACTGAACACCTGTTTTGGATGCGAGTGGGAACGGTGGACCAACCCATTTTGGCGAAAGCCGGGGACAACTTACGCATTGATTGGGGATATGCCTATGTCGCCGTACCTATTGGAGAGGATGTCAGCACGGTAATTGGTCCTCACGATGCCTGTCGACGTTTATTTGCCGTGACGGGAAAGATTCCAGAAGAAGATGACCGGCAAAAACCCCGGCCAGCTCGAGACCGTTGGCCGGTGCTCGCCTGTGCATGGTCGGGCCGGGTGGGACCGAATAAGCCGATAAGATGGCACCTGGTTCTCGGCTATGACGATCTCTTCTCAATTGAATACCTCGGCCAGCGGCTCAGGCCTTGGTGGCGAAAGGAGGTGGAAACGTTTCCTGATCTCTTGACGGTAGCCAACAGCGAGCTTCCCCACTTACAAGCGAGGTGTGAGCGATTCGATCACGAATTGCTGGAGGATGCCCGACGTTTAGGTGGGGAGGGGTATGCCGCCCTCGTGGCTTTGGCTTTTCGTCAAACACTGGGCGGGCACAAGCTTGTGGTCGGCCCAACCGACGAACCGATGCTTTTCTCCAAAGAGTGCTTTAGCAATGGCTGTATTGGCACCGTGGACGTGATGTACCCAGCCTCGCCGTTTTTCATGCTTTTTAATAACGTGCTTCTGAAGGCCACGGTACTGCCGGTACTCGAGTATGCTGCTTCTCCCCGGTGGAAATTCCCCTTTGCTCCCCATGATCTGGGGACGTATCCCCTGGCAAATGGCCAGGTTTATGGAGGTGGCGAAAAAAGTGAAGAAGGCCAAATGCCTGTGGAAGAATCCGGCAATATGCTCATTGTGATGTACGCGATTTCTACTTTGGATGGAAACGTTGAGTTCGCGAACCGTTATTGGTCTTTGATAACTCGTTGGGCTGATTATCTGGCGGAAAGAGGTTTTGATCCGGAGAATCAGCTTTGCACGGATGATTTCACGGGACCTTTGGCCCATAACTGCAACCTTTCGGTGAAGGCGATAGTCGCTTTGGGGTGTTATGCAGAGATGTGCCGAATGGCAGGCAAGCTTGACGAGGCAAACCGGTTCCGACAGCTTGCAGAAGATTTTGCTGCCCAGTGGGTTTGTGCGGCCGATGACGGAGACCACTTTCGCCTTGCTTTCGATCGGCCAGGAACGTGGAGTCAAAAATACAATCTGGTTTGGGACAAGATCTTCGGCCTGAACCTGTTTCCACCGGAGGTCCGACAAAAAGAGATCGCCTTTTACAAGAAGCAGCTATTGCCCTACGGTTTGCCGCTTGATAATCGAGCACTTTTTACGAAGACCGACTGGCAGGTGTGGACAGCCACTTTGGCGGATTCTCGTGAAGATTTTGACACCCTAATGCGGCCCATTTATCGTTTCCTCAATGAAACTCCCGACAGGGTCCCACTCACTGATTGGTATTGGGCCCATGATGGGCGATTGCGGGGCTTTCGGGCTCGGCCAGTGATTGGAGGCATCTTCATTCCGTTTTTAAATGACCGGCTCTTGTGGGCGAAGTGGCAGAAATTTGCCCCATGATTTCCATGGGCCTGCGAATACCCCGAGTTTAACGCTGGAAAAGTTTTCGGTTGGCGGTGGGGTTTCCGAGAATCCCCGGCGGATTAACGCAAAACTTGATTGCCGGGGATTTACTTGATTCGGTGCTGACCCATTGGCATAGTAGTGGAAGTTTGAAGGAGTCGGCGATACCGATAGGCACGAAAGGATCTCCGGAACCCGCCGCACTGGCGTTTTCCGGCGAACCACGGTGGTCGTTTTGGAGATGGAACTCTCCCTTAAACGGGAACCAAAACTCTGGTTCCGGGGGCCTGTACCGAAAGTGGCATACCTATGGGGCAAACTTTTCCCCTTTACGGCTGGTGGGACGAATCCGGATCCCGGTTGTTTAAGCATTCGGGGGAATCGGTTAAACAAGATCTGGATTGGCTAGGGTTTTTAAGCAGCGGCCGGTAAAAATCTCGGTCTCTCTGCTTTTGCCCATGCACTGGCGTTTTTCGCGGTTTGGTAACATTTGATCGTTACAACAATTGGAGTGCATACCCGCGATCGGAATTGGCGGGGTGGGAGTGGTGAGGAAAGGGGAAACCTCGGTAAGTTGAGATCGTTTGGTTACATGGTTGGGGTTGAGTTAAGTTCGGAGGGATATTCCATGAACTCGAAGTCGCATACTCCGTTGCGGCGGTGGGCGTTTGCTGCTCTGGGGTTGGCTGTTGTGCTCGTAATGGATGCCGGCTTTGGGCTGGCTCAAGAATTCCGGGGTACGTGGAAGCCGCTGTGGGACGGGAAGACCTTTAACGGCTGGCATACGATAGGCGTTGGCCAATGGACGATCGAAGACGGAGCAATTGTCGGACGAAAGAAGGCGGCTGAGAAGGAGTACGGCCATCTGGTCAGCGATGAAAGGTTTTCGGACTTCGTGGTCCGGCTTAAGTTCAAGGTTCTGCAGGGTAACAGTGGGTTTTATTTCCGGGTAGAAAAAGCGGGATTTAGCGGTGTGACCGGGTTCCAAGCGGAGATCGAGCCTGGGCCTACAACCGGCGGATTATATGAGACAAATGGACGCGGTTGGGTGGTCAAGCCATCCCCAGAAATCGGTCAAAAGGCCTTTAAGCCGGGGGAATGGAACGAAATGATCGTCTCGGCCAAAGGTGGCGATATCACCGTGTGGGTCAATGGAATAAAAACAGCCGAGGTTAAAGATGACCCCGGCCGTAGGGAAGGTCATTTCGCCCTCCAGCTCCACGGCGGCAATGACATGCTCGTGATGTTTAAGGATATCGAGATTCTTGTCCCCGAACCTTAGTTCCCCTGCAGAATCGGCCGAGTTATGTGATATCTGCCACACTGCGGACAGGGGACAAGTTCCGTTTGCGATAGACCGCTTTTGGGCGGTGTGATTCGTGGCGATCTCAGGCTCGAACCGCCCGAGGACACTTTGCGGAAATAAGTGTGCCCACCTGAGGGGACCAAGGCATGTCTGGGAGCAAGCCCCGGGGATTTGGGGGGTTGCAGCTTAGCGTTGGAGGAAATAGTGCGGTCGCAAACGGGGCAACCTTCGGCCGGCTCCCCAATGCTCCGCGGGCCAACCGTTAAATTCGGATCCAGATCCGGATCACCGAAGGTTTGGGATATCTCTCCCGAGCCGAACGGGCCGACCCAATTTCCCCAATGGTCGCATGGCTGGCAGCCGCGGGGTTGGGTCGGCCAGTCCCCAAGATAAAGCTCCCCGCAGCCGTCGTCGGGATAGCCCCAACAGAAGATGGCGAACAAGGGGGTAAGCGGACCCCATGTGGGGATTTGGCATCCGCAGGTGCTTGCGGGGCTGCAATCTGTGCAGAGCGAACACTGCGTACAGCTGAGTTCCTCGCAATTGCATGGAGACGCTGCAATCGGTGAGACTCCCATTGGCCAGCCGTGTCCGGCGATTCCCCAGCAACAAGCACACCCCGTCCCCACGACGATCAAAATTCCGGCAGCGAGGGCGGCAATCGTCCGGGTAAACATCCTGATGCTCCTGAAAGTGCCAAAGCCATTGGGGCCGTTGTTTTGCCGGAAAACGCTTCGAGGGTTTTCTTATGAGACGAAACGGCGACCCGCCGGCAATGCGATTGAGACTTGGACCTCTTTTTGAATCGCTGAAGGTCCTTCCAGAGCAGTCCGTAGCCGGCCGTTGAACCAGAGGGGTTGAGCCGACTAACTGCGATGTCCGCAGACTCTGTTATCGGCAGAAAAGTCGTGGGAATCGATAAAATTTACGGCAAACGTTCCTTGGAGAAAACCTGCCTATCTCACCTCTTTTCTCTATCTCAACGAACAGGCGGCATATAAGGCTATTGGTCTGGAGGCCCGCACCGGTAATAGCGGAAGGATTGGGCTGAGGAAGCCGGGGGTTTTTTCTTCCTCCCCCGCAAAGTAAAAAGACGAACATTCTCACCGACCAGTGATGGGAAGATTTTTCCGCTTAGGATCTTCCTTCACGGGTTGTGTGCAAAATCGGTGGGTGCTCAAACTGGCGATTCTGTTCTGGCGAAACGGACCACATCCTGTCCGCTTGGTTACGATTTGGGAGCGGAGGTGTTACGGGCAAAACTCGAATTCACCTTAGCCCCACGGTTATTAGGCGAGCATACGTCCCCCGGCTCTTCGGCAGCCTACAACAAGTTGGCAAGGTCCTAACTGGTGAGCCGATCGGGATCTCGCCGATACAAGAAAGTTACCAGACCCAGTCAGTCGTATTGTACGGGCTCGCTGAAAATATGAGACAACAACCGGCCGACATAGCTATTTGCTCGAGCCGGGGCTTGCGGATCTCGGCGAGGAATGTCGCGAAGTCTCGGATAGACCGAAGCCGCCTTTGCTCCCAGAGTATCCAAAACCCAAACCGCAAAGGTAGCCGTGTAGGCCCCGTTTTTGTCGGCCGGCGATAATTCCACCAGACATTCCAGGGCCTCTTTTCGAAGGTCTTCGTTTCCGAATTCGGCCAGAGCCCAAGCAGCAACAATCCTCACCGAGGGCGACTCATCCGCAAGGAGTGCCCGAAGCTCCTTGGCAGCCGGCACGACGGCATCCTTGCCCCGGATTAAAAGCCCCATGGCGGCCCAGTAGCGAACACCGCTATCGGCATCTTTGAGGCCCTTCAAAAGTTCTGGGATGGCTTCGCGATCATATCGGGCAGCTCGTTCTGCCATCGCATAAATTCGTTCCAGTGGATACCGCTCTGGATCCTGAGCAAACTCGTAGATTGTCGTTCCCGCCGCACGCCGATGCATTTCCGCCTCAGGCAGAAACCCCACATCACGAACGGCCAAAATATGTTCCCTGAGAGCCGATCGCATTTCGTTGAGTACATCGGCGAATTCCGGCCGGCCTGCTAAATTATGAATTTGGTGCGGGTCGGCGGTTACGTCGTAAAGCTCTTCTGGCGGCTTCGGTTCCCAAAAGTACGTGGCAGGAGGTTGAAGTTTGCCTTCGTCGTACAGGGCTTTCCATACGCGGGTCGTGGGTGTTTCGAACATGTAGGCAAGGTGCTGCCCATATGGCAGGTGCGGCATATAGTTCCGGATGTATAGGTACCGTTTACTGCGAACCGCTCGGAGGAAGTCGATTCGCTCGTCCATTCGGCCGCGGAAACCGAACATGTACTTCGGTTCCTCCGCACAGAACTTACCCATAAAGGGCTTTCCATGCATCCAGGCGGGCGGTTTTTGGCCAATGAGGCTAAGCAGTGTGGGGGCTAGATCCACAAAGCTGACCAGGCGATCACTCACTCCGCCCGGCCGATATTCCGGAGGAGCAAGATGCCGAAACTTCTCCGGTATGTACACAATAAGAGGAACCTTTAGACCGGAATCATAAAGCCAGCGTTTGTGTCGGGGCATTCCGCTTCCATGATCGCTATAGAAGAAGACGATGGTATCTTCTGCCAAACCGGCCTCTTCAAGTTCCTGCAATCGTTCCCCCACGAGTCTGTCCATGGTGGTGATGTTGTCGTAATACTGAGTCCAGTCGTGCCGAACCTCCGGAGTATCTGGGTGATAAGGGGGAATCGGCACCCGGCTGGGATCATGTTGCAGGGTATGCGGACGGCGGCGGATCTGGCTCTCGTGGGTGACAGTAAAGTTGAAAATTGCGAAGAACGGCTGGCCCGGTGCACGGTTCTTCCAATGGGCTTTGTTGGAGGATTCGTCCCAAACCTTCCCAGGCTTTGTGAGGTTGTAGTCCTCCTTAACGTTATTGGTGCAATAGTAGCCGGCTTGACGCAGAAGCTGGGGGTACATCTGGAGCGAGGCCGGCATGGCTACCTCGCTCCGCATATGTTCGGCCCCAAGAGCAGTCGGATACATTCCCACGATGATCGCGGTTCTGGCCGGCGCGCACACCGGTGCATTGGACCAAGCGTTCACGTATCGTAGACCTTTGGCCGCGAGGCGGTCCAGGTTGGGTGTTGTGGCAAACGAGTCCCCATAGCAGCCCAGATTGGGGCCCATGTCCTCACACGTCAACCACAAGATGTTTGGTCGGGGCTCCTCCGCTCTCAAACACTTCGTGGCCCCGAAGGTTAGCATCACCGCCAACGCAAGGCCACACCCAATCAGCACAGGCCCAATTTGCTTCCGCATAGTGGAATCTCCTTGTGGTCTTTGAGGAAACATCGCGACCGCCGTTGGCTTGCATCCACAATGTGAAGGTGTGCTCCCACTAAGAGCCAACTTAGTTCTAGTTGCCGCACGGGAAAGTCGCTCATTTCGTCTCGGAGGGTGAATCTTACGGCAGGCACCAGTGGACTGGTTGATGGGGATTTTAGCAAAGGGAACTGTCGGCCGCAAAACTTCCTCTTGCGGATTTCGGCATCCGACCCAGTCCAATCTTTGGTCTTCGGTCGGGAGTAATTGACCAGGCACTGAGCTAGCGGTTAGGCGGCAATTGTCGGGCGGAGGAAGATGTCCCTTGCCACGGGTCAGCGAATTGCCCTGTGAACCTGAGGGAACTCAGGGCTGAGCTTGGCAGATGGCTCTCAATGGGAGCCCAATAGAAGCAGGCTCCGGATTCAGGTATTTCAGGGGAGTAGATCCGAAAGTTTGGCAGGTCGAAAAGCTCGTCGGAAAAGTGCTAGCAAGATCTCTTGACACTTCCCGGTTAAACGGTAGACTAATTCTTGGCGACGATATGTTGTGCCTTTGGTTGAGAAATGTTACTACATATTGTCTGTTTTCGCCGGATGTTAATTTCTTAAAGTTCCCTTTTTTGCTCGAGATTCAACTGCTTTTTGCACGGAATCCTTTCGAGGAACTCCGTTGGGCCCAGGTATTCCTCAGGTATTCCTAATGTTGCACGGTTTTTGGTTTGGGTTCAGTTTGGGACCAAGGTTCACCCCCTCCTATCTCCTGATAGAAGCAACACCTAGTCGTGGGGGGAGGGGCAAAGCGGATTGCTGTCCGTGATGGTCTTTCACCGAGAGTTTTGGATCTACGGATCTGGATTTATTTCGAAAGGAACGCTGAATTCACGGAGGTGAAAACCATGGCAACGCGAGTAACGGGTGTAGGACGGAAATTGGTGATTGAGCCGGTCTTTTGCCCCCCGGAAGTGGCCGACCCCTTCGACACCGTCGAGTGGGAGGAGCGGACGGCGGAAATCCGGGACGATAAAGGGCAGGTCATTTTCGAGCAGACCGGATGCGAGTTTCCCAAGACTTGGAGTCAGCTAGCCACCAATGTGGTAGCCAGCAAGTACTTTTATGGGGAATTAGGTACACCCCAGCGGGAACGGAGTGTCCGCCAGCTGATTCATCGCGTTTGTCGAACGATTGCCGACTGGGGGATTGCCGACGGGTATTTTGCTACCCCGCGAGACGGTGAGAACTTCTACCGTGAACTCGTGTGGCTGTGCCTGCATCAGCATGCCTCTTTCAATTCTCCGGTGTGGTTTAATGTGGGACTTTATCATCAATACGGGGTGAAAGGCACTGCGTGTAACTGGGTATGGGATCCCGTAACCCAATCGGTCCGGCAGCCGGAGAATCCCTACGAATATCCCCAGGCCTCGGCGTGCTTTATCCAAAGTGTACAAGATACCATGGAGGATATCATGGAGCTGGCCCGGAGCGAGGCCATGCTCTTCAAGTTTGGCTCTGGTACCGGTACTGATCTGTCCACCTTGCGATCCATGCGGGAGAAGCTTTCCGGCGGTGGGAAACCTTCCGGCCCACTCTCCTTTATGCGGGTTTACGACCAAATTGCTGCAGTCGTCAAAAGCGGGGGGAAGACCCGTCGAGCTGCCAAAATGCAGTCCCTGAAGGTCACCCATCCGGATATTCTGGAATTCATCGAATGCAAACGCAAAGAGGAGATGAAGGCAAAGGCCCTCATGGCCGCTGGTTATTCCCCAGAGGAAGCCTATAGCTCCGTCCATTTCCAGAATGCAAATCTGTCTGTGCGGGTGACCGATGAGTTCATGGAAGCTGTAGTGGCCGATCGGCCATGGACCACTCGCTGGGTGACAGATCCTTCCCGGCCAGGTCCGACGTATTCCGCTCGTGAACTGTTTTACAAGATGGCGGAGAACGCTTGGGCCTGTGGGGATCCGGGAATTCAGTATGATACCACAATTAACAAATGGAATACTTGCCCAAATTCCGGCCGAATTAATGCTTCCAACCCATGCAGCGAGTACATGTTCTTGGATGATTCGGCCTGCAATTTGGCTAGTCTCAATTTGATGAAGTTCCGTCGGGAGGATGGAACTTTCGACGGGGAAAGATTTGCCGCAGCTTGTCGGATCATCTTCATTGCTCAGGAGATCCTTGTGGATCACGGAAGCTATCCTACGGCCAAAATTGCTTTAAACAGCCACCGCTTCCGGCCGATTGGGCTTGGTTATTCCAATTTGGGAAGCTTGATTATGGCTTCGGGGTTACCTTACGACTCGGACGAGGCCCGAGGCCTGTGCAGTGTGGTGACCGCCATCATGACTGGGGCGGCATATCGGACCAGTACCGAACTTGCTGCCGCGATGGGTCCGTTTGAAGCCTTCGAGCTCAACCGGGAACCCATGCTGCGAGTGATGGAAATGCACTGGGAGAAGGTAGAAGAAATCGAGCATGCTCCGGAAGAGCTCAAGGCCTTGGCCCGGCGAATCTGGGATGAGGTCCTGGCGAACGGTCGGCGGTATGGATTCCGGAATGCTCAGGCCACGGTACTTGCACCTACAGGCACAATCTCCTTCATGATGGATTGCGATACTACGGGGATTGAACCGGAACTGGCCCTGGTCAAATACAAGTATCTGGCAGGCGGAGGTACTTTTAAGATCGTCAACCACACCGTTCCCCTTGCCCTGCGGAAACTTGGTTATACAGAAGAACAGATCGAGCGGATCGTAAGCTATCTTGAGCGGGAGGATACCATCGAAGGTGCTCCGGATCTGCGGCCTGAGCATCTCAGTGTGTTCGATTGTGCTTTTCCACCGCCAAAGGGAACACGGTGTATTCCTTGGCGAGCCCATCTTCGCATGATGGCTGCTGCTCAGCCATTCCTTTCGGGGGCTATTTCTAAGACGATTAACATGCCGAGAGATGCCACAGTAGAGGATGTAGCCAATGCCTACATGGAAGGCTGGCGGCTAGGACTGAAGGCCGTGGCCATCTATCGCGACGGTTCGAAGGGAATGCAAGTACTAACCACCAAAAAGAAAGAGGAGGAAGAGACAAAGAAGGCTGCCGAACCCCCACCTCCGCGAAGGGAAAGACTACCGGATACCCGCCGTTCCATCACCCACAAGTTCTCTGTAGCAGGACATGAGGGGTACATCACGGTTGGCCTGTATCCCGACGGAAGGCCGGGTGAACTGTTCATCACTATGGCCAAAGAGGGAAGCACCATCGGCGGACTTATGGATTGCTTTGGCACCGCCGTATCCATGAGTCTCCAATATGGTGTGCCCCTGGAAGTGTATGTGAACAAGTTCTCATATACCCGATTTGAACCGTGGGGTTATACCAACAATCCGGATATCCGGGTTGCAACGAGTATTGTGGACTACATCTTCCGCTGGTTGGGAATCATGTTCCTGCCCGGATACCGGGAGCAGCTTCGTTCACGGGGTGCGGGCGTTTCCGGGGGAACCGAGAAACCATCAGCCGGAACCTCTCCAGGTGCACAGGGCTCGGCCCCAAGTAGCGAGCAAGCTTCTCTCCAATCCGCTACTACCTCCAAGAGCACGGAATCGGAAAAAACCCGGTTCGCAGCCACCCCCACCGGCAATGGGGAGTTCCGCCAGACCAAATCCATCCCAGTACCTTTGTGGGATTATCCGCTCGAAACTTCTTCGTCTCCGCCGGAGGGGACGGCCGCTTCTGTCCCCGCCGAAATGGCGGTTCGGTATCAAGACGATAATCCCATCTGCGACAACTGCGGAGCAATCACGCGTCGGGCTGGGAATTGCTTCCTATGTGGGGTCTGCGGCACCAGCATGGGCTGCTCATAACATGAATTAGTCGTCACTAACGATCCAGGGATTTTCCGCCGGTGGGGGCAAACGCCGGCCAATCCCTGGCAATCCTAGCCGATCATGGACTTACTGAGTTGGGGTTGTTGTAAACCTTGAGCTGGGTCGGCCAGCAAAACCGAATGTATCGTGACGAATTTGGTGCCGCTTTTGCGACCAGCCTTGACACGAAAGGGAAGGACAGGGGTGGCTGCCTAAAGTGGGCAGTCACCCCTGGGGATCCGTGGCTATCCGATCACGAGAAAAAGAAGCTGGGACTCCGGCCCCGACTCCGGAGGGATTTGGTCCAGGCTATCACCGATCCGGTCTCTTCATCGGAACCAGTTAACAGGGGAATGACCAACGTCAGATTATCGAGTGTTGCCCGATTAAAGGTTATCCGGTAGGGCGGCCTTCCAGCCGGCCCGAAGGAGTTCGGCCATTTGTTTTCGGACTTCCGCGTAGGCCGGATCGTCGACGACGTTGACCGTCTCCCAAGGATCCTTCTCGAGGTCATAGAGAGCGGCCGGAATAGCACCCCGCTCAAATTCCATGTAGCTATATTTTGCCGTCCGCACCCCTTGACCAAAGGCATCGCCGTCATCCTCTACGATAAAAGCGGCTTTTTTCCACGGACGGTTGGGGTTAACCAGAAGCGGGGCAAAACTGATCCCTTCCAAGTTCGGAGGTAATTCCAGATCGAGGAGCTCTCCCAGCGTAGGCACAAGGTCCACAAACTCTACAATTTCTCGGCACACCTTGCCGTTAGCAGGGGCCCCAGGAACCCGGACAATCAGTGGTGCACGATGGGTTGCCTCGAGCATGGAGTATTTCGACCAAAAGCCATGATCCCCCAGATGGAAGCCGTGGTCACCTAAAAAGATCACGATCGTATTTCTATCCAGTCCAGTTTCCTCCAATGTTTTAAGAATCATCCCAATATTGTCATCCACAAAAGTGAGGCAGGCGTAGTAGGCTGCGATTGCCTCCCTTGCTTGCTGCGGTGTGGGCTGCTTCAAGGTGAAAATATCCGGATTGCCTCCAAAGGCCCGCTTTGGGTAGGGGAAGTTTACCAGGCTTTCAGGCGGGGCCGGTGGCAAGGGGATCTGCGAGGGATCGTAAAGCTGGATATATTCCTTTGGGCAAATTAACGGGGTATGGGGACGAGATTGTGCCACGGCCAAAAAGAATTGCCGGCCTTCGCGAGCAAACTCTTTGAGTAGGGCACAGGCCACCACCGCCATTCGATAATCGCCTTCTTCCTCCCGGGTCCGTCCGGAATCTCCGTAACGATCCGATCGCCGTCGACGCCATTCCTGATACTCCCGACTCGTGCGATCCTTTGGAGGCGGTTCTTCCCTCACTTCGGGACGAGCTGGCGGAAACTTAACGATGGGCGGAGGCCCTTGCCACCCCGGCGGCGGAGTGTACATCTCGATCCGATCGAATACCGAAAGCTGTTTCTCCGCATAGTCCGTCCGATGGAAGAACTTTCCGATTACAGCTAGGTAAAGCCCCTTTTTCTTCAGGATCTCTGGCAGTGTCACCACCCATTCGGGGAATCGGGCATCCATCTCCTGCTCGTTTCTTGTCACACGGTTGGTGAGAGGCCGAAGACCGGTAAGGAAAGAAGCCCGGGAGGGATTGCAACAGACTGCCTGGACATAAGCTCGATCGAACCTTACCCCGGTAGCCACTAATTGATCCAAGTTTGGCGTTTTGCAAATTGGATTGCCGTAGCATCCCAAAGCGGCGGCATTGCAGTCCTCGATATTGATGAAAAGCACGTTCATCTTGGTGGTGTCAGGCAGTCCGGGCGGCAAACCCCACCCTCTCGACACCCACCCCAAGCCAAGGACCACCACGAGCGACAAAGTTTTGGGCCAATTCATGGCTGCCATCTCCCTCTGCAAAGTCCGAATTGTTCCGACTTCAAGCCAACCGCAAACGTTGCCTTCTGACTTCTTTGCACCTGAGCCGGCCGATTGATGCCCTCTTTGCCCCTTGGGAATACACAATTTGTCTCCATCAGGAAACCTGCCCACGTTGGCAGTTTCGGCTGGCCCCATCGTGCTGGGCTGCTTGGCCGAGATTGGAGGGCCCGAGGGAAGAAGTAGCTCCCGGATGCTGCTCCTTTTACAGCAATTTATTGTGGAGCCGGTAAAGTGCCTCCGCAAGTTCGATTGGGATTTCCCCGGGGAGGCAATAAGAGATTCGGCAGTAACCTTGGTTGACACCGGAGCAGAAGGCAAGGTTACCGGATGATTTAGCCGGATGTTCTACCAACCTCATAATTGAGAGAACGAACCACCGCCGGCCGAGTGAACGGAAGATGCATTTGTCCACGGTGAGTTCCAGATGACCTCTACCGGGCCGAAGGGACCGTCGTGTCCGACCACCTTAGATGGGGTTTCAGTGAAGGGAGAGTCGGATGCAGTCTCCAGGCGGGTTGCCCATGTCGCGTTCAACCGGGGTTCCTGGATGTGCGGAGGAATTCGGGGTTGGAAAGCAGCCGATACCTCCAGCGGGAAAATCCCAGTAGGGAGGGGGAACAAAAGAAGAGATTTGGAATTCACCCGCCAGTTCGTCAATTTTGATCTCCACCCGCCATGACGGATTCAATGTGCTGCCCCTCCGGCCATTAAAGCGGTGGAAGGACCAGGACACTTATGCCAGGGAAAGGTTTCGTCGGCTTGAAAGTATTCCGCGACGGGACCTTCATATCCCTTTCCACCGTCGGCTAAGACCCGTGCACCCTTACACCACGGCTTAGCGGCACCCGCCTCACGGTGCAGGTCTCACCGGTCTCCACAAAATCCTCTTCCAAGCCGGAAAGAGTTTTCAGCCCATGAGCCGGAGATTTATCCCCTCCCCGGGAGAGGCTCTATTCGCCAACCCGGGCCAGAAACTCCCCTGTCCTGGTATCTACTTTCACTTTGTCCCCCGGGCTCAAATATTCGGGTACCTGAATGACAAGACCAGTCTCAAGCTTGGCGGGTTTGTTCCGCGAGGTGGCCGATCCTCCCCGAACTGCCGGGGTACATTCGACGATGCGGAGTTCTACTGCCACCGGAATTTGGATCGCCACACAGCGGCCCTCGTAAATTAGGGCGTAAATTCCCTCCAGTTCCTCCGTAAGGTAAGGCCGTTCGTCTTCGACTTCCTCGTGCGTCAAAGAATATTGGTCAAAAGTTTCCGTGTCCATGAAGTGGCAATGAGTTGCATCCGCATAGAGGAATTTCACTGGCCGCCGTTGAAAATCCGCGTCTTCCAGCGAGTCCTCCCCCCGGAGCGTGATGTCCACTTTCTTTTTGGTTTTCAAGTTCCTAGCCCGGAACTTATAGATAGTGGCCACCCCCCTTGCGGATGGGGTTTGCACGGTCACCGATTCGATGTAGCACGGGGCTCCTTGATACCCTACTACCATTCCCGGCTTAATATCCTTTGCCAGCATAGGACGTTCCGCTCCTCATCGGATTGGCCAAAGGACAATCCACTGCAAGTCAAACCTGTCTAACCAGCCCGACAACTCCTGGCGGACTACATGACAATTTCGGGTCAGATTGCCTCCCGATTTTTCGAGGAAAGCAAGCTCCGCAATTTCCCTCCCGCCGTTTAATTATGTGCTAGGTTTTCCGCCAATCCAAATGGGCAGGTGTCGGAGTGGGTGGCTTTCCGAATCCCGGGAGCTTGCTGCACCGGGCTCTCCCACCGTGACCGCCTCCACTTCCTATGGAAACGGTCACTTCCTAACAGAGGACGGCATTTCAAGGCCTTTCGCACATCGGGGACAACGGCCCTTCGCGACAAGTCTTTCAGGAAACGGTGGGGCGTAGGGGACACGCCCCTGAAAAACCCCACTAGCGAGCTGAATAAGAAATGGGTCCCCGGCTTTCTGCACCAATCTTTAGTACACGGCGGCTATAAGACGGGTCTTTCGTAGACAGCGAAAACCAAGGGATTACTTACCTCTTGCCTATCCGACCATGTTCCCCAAAATGGTGCCAAAATCCCCCCAAGGAGCCACAGCACCACCCTTGCCTCGAATCCAATCGAAATGGGGGTCCAAAACCCCAACGATTAATTATTGGAACCGCTCAGTAAGCCGCCCGGCCTCGGTAACCAACGGCCAGCAACCACGATTGGCAGCCAAACAAAGCAACAAGCTATCCACCCATTGGCCCCATGCTTTTGATGGCCTCAATTGTTCAGAGTTTCCGTTTCCGGGTATTATGAAAACTTGAAAGGGACTCTTGGTTCACCCGCTCCTTTCCGTCGTCAACCGACGGGTTTCACGCCCATGGGCCTCGGGGTCCGGGGGTACATCCCCTCCCCCGCCTACGGTACACGAAGTGTAGCCCTTAAACCCCGCTAAACGCGGAGAACCCTCCGTCTACAGGGATTATCGCCCCGGTTATAAAAGCGGACTGGTCATCCACCAGCCAAAGAAGGGTACTAATGAGATCTGCAGGTTCTCCATATCTGCCGGCCGGTGTATGGGCAAGAATTGTTTGACCGCGAGGGGTCGGATTTCCCGCCTCATCGACCAAAAGATAGCGGTTCTGTTCTGTGAGGAAAAAACCAGGAGCGATCGCGTTGACCCGGATTTTCGGCGTGTAATTTTGGGCCAGATGCACCGCCAGCCATTGAGTGAAATTGGCCACTGCCGCCTTGGCGGCTCCGTAAGCAACCACTCGGGTGAGGGGACGAATAGCAGCCATTGAGGTAATGTTGATCACCACCCCCCGCTGAAGTTGGATCATATCTGGCACAAAAACTTGGCAAGGGAGGATCGTGCCCAGGCAGTTGAGGTTGAACACCCATTGGATGGCCTCGGGTGGGATAGCAAAAAACGGCCGGTCGGGGCTGGCCGTTGCTTCCGGACGGTTTCCCCCAGCTCCGTTGATGAGTATTTCCACGAGTCCAAAGACTTCGTGGATCTTTTCCCGGGCCGCTTCCAAACTTTCTCGGCTCAAGACGTCGGCTGCTATTGCGGTGGCCTCTCCCCCTTGGCTCCGGATTTCTTCGGCCACCCGCTCGGCAGCCTCCAGTTTCACATCCATGACGGCCACCCGAGCCCCGTGTTCAGCCAACGCTTTGCTCATCGCACCACAGAGAACTCCCCCTCCACCGGTGACTACGGCTACTTTCCCTTTCAGATGTGCCATCACTGTCCTCCTGCGTTCCTTTTCCGGAGTTATGCCCAGTATTGTCCACCGCCTCAATAGCAAAAGCGGGCTAACTGGGCTACACCGGAAGCTTTCCCGAGCCCAAATGTGGACCTGCAACACGGGTTAGTTGCAAATTGGCAAAATGATAGCACTCTTTCGGTCCACCACAAGAACCAGTGCAGGAGTTTGGGGCTGCCTGCCGAGCGGCCTCCGGCCGGATACCGGGAATGTTAGTCGGAGAAACCTCCATCCTGCAATTTCGCCGACAGAGGCTCCCAACTATTGACACCCGGGGTTTTACCTGCCCAGCGACCCTCGATTAAGGAGGCTGCTTCTTGCCGGGGAGTAAGTTTTGGGAGAGCCTCTCGATCGAAAAACCACCACCCGATCTGCAGAATTCCGGAGGTCTAATGGGGGGATGCAGCTCTTCTCTTACTTCCGCGTGGATCGGGGTTCCCGAACCATCTCGCTGGAATTTTCACCGGCAGTGGGAGGTCACAATCTTGGCACTTCCCATAAACGAAAATATCCACCATCGGAAGGCCAACCATTCTAGGCCGGGGTCATTCGGGAGAGACCGGACCAGATTTTCCCGAGGTCGCTCCCCGCAAGTTGGTGCCAGGTCCTGGAGCACTGGCGAAAAACCGAGGCAATCTCCGCCCCGGTGTGTGATCCCACAACATTTACCTCTGCGGAAATGCAACATCGGTCCCGGCCGATGATCCCCGCTACCCGGCCGGCAAAGCCCGATCTTGCGTTTTTTCCGCCGTAGATCGGAGTCATCCAAGAGAGAAAACCGTCCGGTTTCTGGAAGAAACGTGGGCTACTAGGCCCTCCCGGGAGCCTCTGCTCTCGGCTTCGCGGTGTTTTCCCATCTTTTTTTCTCCGGGAGGCTCATGATTTTTCTCGTTGGTACGCGTGATTTTTCTGGTTGGTATGCGGATTGCTTGCAGAAACGTTTACCCGGCCGAATGAGGCAAGTTATTCGGCGGCAATGAGCGAACGTTTCGGTCCCCTGGCGACAGAGATCACTTTAGCGGATGGAAAGGGTATTTAGCTGATTTAGGGTA